>JRYD01000051.1_pt1 | contig 52923 bp, 35 predicted proteins | sample 235311 | NCBI WGS metagenome assembly JRYD01 (sample SAMN03074213, study PRJNA261472) | activated sludge metagenome | biome: Common Effluent Treatment Plant; feature: Wastewater; material: Activated sludge; isolation source: activated biomass in a lab-scale reactor treating industrial wastewater at... | reverse complement strand
CCCACGAGGCCCAGGAAGAGGCCGGTAAAAAGCGAGGCGGGATCGGTCAGGTCCATGGCGTTCCTCGTCGGGCGTGTGGCATTCGAGGGCACCGCTCTGGAGAGCGGTGCCACCTGGGTTGCACCACGCTGGAGAGTGGTGCCGCCATTGGAACATCGGCGAGTGTCCTTCGTTGGCCCAGTGTGGCTGCCTGGCCAGGGCGGATTCGCGCGAGGCCGTAGGGCATGGTGGGGCAGGTCCGGGAATGCGTGTCATTTGTAGAAGGTGAAGAAGCAGGCGGGCAGCCTGCTCCACGAGATTGGGTAGGAGTGGAAGTCACAGGCGGGACGCCTGTGCCACGAGAGTGGGTAAGGCACGCTATCGCGTGCTGACGGGTCCGAATCGCGTCGGAATACCATTGGCCTCGCGGCTCGCGTGAAACGCGCGAGTCGCCCGCATTATCGTGCCCATTCGAACACGAGGAGTCCCGCATGGCCGGCAAAGCGCCCGTTGTCCCCAACAAGAAGTACATCTCGCACCACCTCGCCGAGTGGGCGACGAAGTTGCGGTATGAGGACCTCTCGCCCGCGGCGATCGAGAAGGCCAAGCTCTTCTGGTTCGACTCCATCGGATGCGCCCTCGGCGGCAGCCAGCAGGAGGACGCCCACATCCTCCTCGCGCATCACAAGGAGATGGCCCCGGCGTCGAACGGGCCGTGCACCAGTTTCGTCACCGGCTTCAAGACCAACCCCGTGGACGCGGCGTTCCTCAACGCCCACATGATCCGCGCGATGGACTACAACGATATCTACTGGAAGGCGGACCCGTGCCACCCCAGCGACATCATCGCCGCCCCGCTCGCGCTCTGCGAGATGCTGGGGCTCTCGGGGAAGGACCTCATCCTCGCGACGGTGATCGCGTATGAGGTCGAGCAGCGTCTGTGCGAGTTCGGCGTGCCCGGCGTGCGCGAGTATGGCTGGCACCACGCGACACTGACGGCGTTCGCCGCGCCGATCGCCGCGGGACGCGTCCTGAATCTGAGTGTGGACCAAATGGTGCAAGCGATCGGCATCTGTGCGAGCCGGACGTTCACGCCCGGCGCGGTGACCGCGGGCAAACTCACGAACATGAAGAACACCGTCGACCCGTGGGCGGCCCGCATGGGCGTCGAGAGCGCCATGCTCGCGAAGCGCGGCTACAGCGGACCCGAGCACATCTTCGACGGCAAGGAGGGGCTCTATGCCGTGTTCGGACACGTGCAGTACAAGGGCGCCCCGGCGAAGTTCAACACGGAGATGCTGCTCGATTCGCTCCCGATCTCGGCGTCGAGCCACTATCGCATCATCGACTGCGGCATGAAGTCGTTCCCGATCGAGGCGCTCAGCCACGCGCCGCTGACCGCGATGATGAAGTGCGTGACGGAGAACGCGATCAAGGCCGCCGACGTGCAGGAGATCAAGGTCGAGGTCATCGCAAGGGCCGCGGACATCCTGGGCGATCCGCACAAGTATCGCCCCGACAGCAAGGAGACGGCGGACCACTCGCTGCCGTATTGCATGGCCGTCGGCTTGGTGGATGGCATGGTCACGCCGCTGCAGTTCAAGGAGGAGCGTGTGCTCGACAAGAGCCTGATCCCGGTGATGGACAAGGTGAAAGTCGTGGCGAACGACGAGTTCGAGGCGCTCTTTCCGAAGTTCCAGCCGAGCCAAGTGACGATCACGACGACCGGCGGCAAGGCGTTCACCAAACGCGTGGACGTCCCCAAGGGCGACCCGCGCGACCCAATGACGGCCGAAGAAATCGGCGTGAAGTTCCACGCCCTGGGCGACGGCGTGATCGGCAAGGCGGCGTGCGACGCGCTCGCCAAGGCGACGCTGGAAATGGAACGAATCGGGAACGTGCGGGAGTACACGAGGCTGGCGGTCAGGGCGTGAACACAGCGTTCGATCTCGAAAGTTCCCACACGATCGTGCCGATATAGATCGCCACGAGGAGCGCGCCCTCGAGGCGGGCGATGCTGCCCTTGGCCGTCTTGCTCATGGGCCACAGGAGCGCACCAAGGACGAGCATAAAGATCGTTGAAGGGAGCGAGCCCTGGGGTGGCTCGGCGGGGTGGACCACGCCGCAGAGGCCGTAGATCGCGCCGATGTTGAACATGCAACTGCCCACGGCGTTGCCGACGGCGAGGTCTACCTGCCTCTTGCGCACCGCGATGATCGATGTGATGAGTTCGGGCATCGTCGTGCCCACGGCGACGACCGTTGCGCCGACGACTCGGGGCGACATCCCTAACTTGATCGCGATGTCTGACGCGGCGTTCGAGGCGATGCTCCCGCCGAGGGTGAGCAGACCGATCCCTGCGAGCAGCATGAGGATGCTGATCCACACGGGGCGGGATTCGAGGGCCTTCTGGATCTGGTGGACGTCAACGGCGAGTTCGACGTTCTCGATTCGCTCCTTGAGCCCAGCCCAGATGATGAACACGCTGTACGCCGCGAACAGCACGATGACGATCACGGGGACCGCGACGTCGGCGAGATGGCTATGCAAAGCCACGACTACGGCAAAGCACGCGAAGAGCGCGAGCATCATGGGAATCTCACGCTTGATGACGCGGGCGTCGATGATGAGCGGGGTGATCATCGCGCCGATGCCAATGACAAGACCCAGATTGCAGATGTTCGCGCCGACGACGTTGCCAAAGACGAGATCGGGCTTGCCCGAGAGGCTCGAGGTCAGGTTGAACGCGAGTTCGGGAGCCGACGTCCCCCAGGCAACGATCGTGAGCCCCACCAGCAGCGGGGGCACGCGTGCCCGTGTCGCCAGATCCACCGCGCCAGAGACGAGGATGCGCCCGCCGACGAGGAGGAGGGCGAGGCCGAAGAAGAAGAGAAAGATCGCCATGTCGAGTGCTTGTTGATACCTTCGGGAACGTGAGTCACGTAGAACTCACTCTCGATCAGTGTTGATCGGTTCGTCAATCCCCCTGATCAAGCACGGCCATGAAGGCCTCCTGCGGGATCGTCACGCTCCCGATGGACTTCATGCGTTTCTTGCCCTCTTTCTGCTTCTCGAGCAGTTTGCGCTTTCGGGTCACGTCGCCGCCGTAGCACTTCGCGAGGACGTTCTTGCGGAAACTCTTGATCGTCTCGCGGGCGATGATCTTGCCGCCGATCGCCGCCTGGACGGGGATCTCGAACTGGTGGCGGGGGATCTGTTCGCGGAGTTTGGCGCACAAGGCGCGCCCGCGCTGCTGGGCTCGGTCCTTGTGCACGATCACGGCAAGGGCTTCGACGGGGTCGCCGTTGATGAGGATGTCGAGACGAACCAAACGATCGGCGCGATACTCCATCACCTCATAGTCCATCGTGCCATACCCGCTCGTCATCGACTTCATCTTGTCGAAGAAGTCGTAGATGATCTCGGCGAGGGGGATCTCGAACGTCAGCATGTCGCGTGTGGGCGAGATGAACGACTGGTTCTTGTACAGGCCGCGGCGATCGAGGCAGAGTTTCATCACGTCGCCGATGAACTCCTTGGGCACCATGATCTCGATCTTGCAGATCGGCTCGCGGATCTCCTCGATGTGCCCCATGTCCGGGAGGTCGGCGGGGTTGTGCACCTCGAGCAACTGCATCCCCTCGGGCACGCCCTCCTTGGGGTAGTTCGGGCTGTCCTTGTCCACCGGCGTGAGGGCCTGGCCGTTGCTCCCGGTGACGGTGGACGTGCCGCGGACGAGCACGTGGTACGAGACGGTGGGGGCGGTCTGGACGATCTCGACGCCGCCCTCGCGCTCGAGGCGTTCCTGGATGATGTCCATGTGGAGCAGACCCAGGAAGCCGCAGCGGAACCCGAAGCCGAGCGCCTCGGAGTGCACGGGCATGAACGTGAACGAGGAGTCATTGAGGCTGAGTTTCTCGACGGCCTCGCGGAGTTCCTCAAAGTCTGATCCCTTGCCGTCCTCGCTGGTCGCGGGGTAGAAGTCGCAGAAGACCATCTGCCTCGGCGGCTGATAGCCCGCGAGGGCCTCGGTCGCGGGGTTGTGCTCGAGGGTGATGGTGTCGCCGATGCGCACGTCCTTGAGCGTGCGGATCGCCGCGACGATGTAGCACGTCTCGCCGGGCCCGACACGCCCGTTCTCGAGGCGGTACGGCTTGGGGTTCATCTTCCCGATCTCGGAGACCTGGAACGTGCGCCCGATGCCCATCATTCGGATCTTGTCGCCGACCTTGAGCTCGCCGTCGAAGATTCGCGCGTAGACGATCACGCCGCGATAGTCGTCATAGACCGCATCGAAGATGAGCGCCCGCAACTGCGGCACGACGGCGGCCCGGGGCGCGGGGAGTTTCTCGCAGATCGCCGCGAGGAGTTGCGGCAGGCCGATCCCCGATTTCGCCGAGACGAGAAGACAATCCTCCGCGGGGAAGCCGAGCGTCTGCTCGATCTCCTCGGCCACTTCGGTGACGCGGGCCGAGGGCAGGTCGATCTTGTTGATGACCGGGATGATCGTGAGATTCTCGTTGACGGCAAGGTACGCGTTGACCAGAGTCTGAGCCTGCACGCCCTGCGTCGCGTCCACAACGAGGATCGCGCCCTCACAGGCCTTCAGCGCCCGGCTCACCTCGTAGTTGAAATCGACGTGCCCGGGCGTGTCGATGAAGTTGAGCATGTAGACCTCGCCGTGCGACTCGGCCGACTCGCCCTTCCTGGTCTTGTGGCTTGGAGCCGGCGCGTCCTCGTCGACGGGGTTCTCGAAGTCGGACTCGAGTTCGTCCTGAGACGTGCCCGGCTTGTGACGATGGAACACAGTGACGGCAGAGGCCTTGATCGTGATGCCCCGCTCACGCTCGATGTCCATCGCGTCGAGCATCTGCTCGCGGGCCTCGCGTTTGGAGACGGCGTTGGTCGCCTGCAACAGGCGGTCCGCGAGGGTGCTCTTCCCGTGGTCGATGTGGGCGATGATGGAGAAGTTACGGATGTGCGGCGTCTGGTCGGGCATTCGGGGAGATGGTAGGGTGCCTGAGCCGACGATTCGTCGTCATGCGTTTCGACGTGGCGATCGTTGACCAACTGATGCGGGTCAGCACCCCATGTTGAACTCGCCCAGGTAGAACAGGAGGTCGTCGATCGAGACGCCGCCGTCGAGTGTGCCCGTTCCGGTGCCGTCGTCGAAGTCCGCGTCGGGCGATCCGGCGTTGAAGATCTCGAGGTAGTAGAGCAGGTCGTCGATGGTGACGCCCGCGTCGAGGGTTCCCGTGCCGCTGCCGTCGTCCACGTCGGCCGGGCAGCACGAGGCGCTCATGGTGCTGATCGCCGTCGTCGAGAGGCCCTGCGCGTCGGTCACGGTGAGGCGGAACTCATAGAAGTACGTCTCGGGCTCGCAGCCGATCGGCGTGAACGTCGCGGACTGCGAGCAGCCGAGCATCGGCGGGTCTGGATGCGTGTGCGTGTTGTGGTGCAGGATCAATTGCCACGAGCACGTCGTCTGCTCCGGCGTCTCGGCGTCGGAGACGTTCGCGGTCAACGGCACCGTCACCTCGGGGAAACGCATCGTGTAGAACGACCCGTCGAGGGGCGAGGTGATCGTCACGCTCGGCGGCGTGTTGTTCCCAAACACCTTTACCATCTTCGTGACCGCGTTCGACGCCGTGTCCGTCACGGTCACGCTCGCGGTGAACGTCGTCGGCGCGCCCGGTGCACCGGCGTAGGTGTGCGAGGGGTTCGGATTGGTCGAAGTCGGCGAGCCGTCGCCGAAGTCCCAGAGATACGTCAGCGGCTGGCTCTCGGGGTCGAAGGTCCCGGCGGTCGAGAACTGCACGTTCAGCGGGAGCGGTCCGAAGTTCGGCGTGGCCGAGGCCTGCACAACGGGAAGTCCGTCGCCGCCGTACGAGATCCTGTGCAACTCCGAGACGCCCTCGAAGTTGAAACTGACGTAGTACATCGTGCCGTCCACGGGGTTCACGGCCATCGAGACCGGGCCCATCGCGTTCTCGAACTCGCGGACTTCCGTGATGTTGTAGTTCGCGTCGAAGACGACGTTGCGGATCCAGTTCGCCGCATAGTCCATGATGAAGAGCGTGTCGTGGTACTCCTCGGGGAAGTTCTCGCCGTGGTACCACGCGCCGGCGCCGGCGGCGTAGCCGAAGAAGTCGGTGCCGGTCGTCGGGCAACCCGGTGTGCCGAGGCGCGATGCCGTGGGTTGGCCCGAGACGTCGTACGTGGGGACATAGGCGCCGAAGTCGTGGCTCCACATGATGGCGGCACGCCGATGCTTGTGGCGCGGGATCGACGCGGGCACGACCTCGAGCACGTTGCACGGATTCGCCCACACGGGCGCGGTCTGCGTGTCGGGCGCGAGAAGCGCCTGGAAGTTGAAGTACGCGTCGCATGTCGGGGGAGACGCCAGCGGATTCGGCGCGTCCACATTGAAGGCGATCGCGCTCCCGTCGTTGTACAAGGGCTGGAGGTCGAAGCCCTCATAGATCGGCCAGCCGAAGTTCTGGGCCGCCGCCGTGCAGACGTTGAGTTCCTCCCAGTCATTCCATCCGACATCGCCAGCGATCATGACGCCGGGGAAGTTGTCGCCGGGGTGGTTGTGCCCCGTGCCCGGGACAAGCACGAGCCGATACGGATTGCGCAACCCCATCGCCCAGACGCGCGATCGCGGCGCACGGGGCTGGGCGGCGTCATAGAAGGGATTGTCGGGGAGCCCATCGCCCGTCGCGGGATCGAGGCGGAGGATCTTGCCGCAGAGCGAATCGACGAGTTGCGATCGGTACGCGCCGACGTCCTCCTTTGGCTGGCAGATGCCGTCGGCCATGAAGTTGTAGATCGTCCCCGGCACGTCGCCCCCCGCGTCCTGGATCACAAAACTCGCAGCGTCCCCCGTGGTGACGATCATCGAGCCGTCTTCGGCAAAGAGGATCGTTCCGACGCCGTGCGACTCGTTCACGACCGGGATGCCGGTGGTGATCGTCTCGCCGACGAGGATCGTGCGCGAGCCGGGAACGACGGTCGTGTAGTTCGTCGTGGCGTCGGCGGTGTACCGCGTGATGCGTCCGATGCTGTCGAACGAGGTGAGCGAGGCCGCGGGGTTGTAGTCGGGGTCGTTGAGGAACTCGAGGTAGTACCAGTCCACGACGTAGAGCAGATAGATGTAGTGATTGATGTCGTAGTTCGGATCCAGCGCGAAGCCAAGCAGGCCGTAATCTCGGAAGTTGCGGACTTCCTCGGTGATGTCCACGAGCGGTTGCGACGACTTCACGCCGCCGTCAACGGTCCAGACCTGGCCGCCCTTCTCCCACACATACGCACGCCCCGAATCGTGGAACGTGACGCCCACGGCCTGATCGAACGAGATCGGGAGCGTCTCGTCAAGGAAGTTCGGCGGCAACGCGAATGCCGATCGAGGCGTTCCGATGAGTGTGACGAGAGCCACAACGTGAAATGCCAGAGCCTGAATCAACGCGCGCACTGCCATCACGAACCCTCCACTACTTCGGGCCACCAGATTAGGGCATCGTAACGAGTTTTCTCGATATTACACGAGAACAGACACCAACCGTGATGACATCCACACGTCAATTTCGTACAGAAGCACACGGGCGTGAATCCTCGTGACTCAACTCGTGTTTATCGGTCGTCTTGAGTCGGTGTGATCGCCCGCACAACCCACGAGCATCAGACGCCAACTCATCGACATCCTGTGCAATTCCACCGAGAGGTGACGAACGCTGGCCAAGGCCCGAGCCGGTTTCTTGGGCGGAAGAGCGATTCTCGCGAGGGGAACCCGCGCGACGAATCCCGTCGACACAACATCCATCACGCTGTGCCGCGTGCGACGATCCCACTCTCTTTGACCCTTAATCAGCAGCCTTCCTGGAACCGCTGCAGGAAGTACAGCAGGTCGTCGATCGTGACGGCGCTGTCGTGGGTGTTTGTCCCCGTGCCGTCGTCCACGTCCGCCCCGATGTCCCCACCCTGGAAGAGAATGAAGTAATACAGCAAGTCGTCGATCGTGACGGCACTATCGGGCGTGCCCGTGCCCGAGCCGTCGTCGAAGTCCGCAACACACCCGGGGATCGGCGACCCCGCCGCCCAGAACCCTCCGACGATCGTGAACGATCCACCACTCATGGGCGTTCCCGCGTCGGGCTGGCCGATCGTTCCCGAGAGGGTGTAGAGCCCGCCGGTGCTCGTTCCGCCGCCGCCGTCGATCGTGTACCAATCGATCGTGGGCTGGGCCGCCGCGAAGGGTGCGATCGCGAACGCCGCGCCAGCGGCCAGACACAGTCGATTGCTTGCCATGGTGTGGCTCCTCGAACTCGTGCGGAAGACTCGTACCCTGCTCCACCAAGATACCTGATTTCGAGAAGGATTCAAGCCAGACCCACGAACTCTGGAAGATATTTGTTTGGGTGTTGCCGCAACTGACGCAATCTGCCCGGATTCACCGCCCGAAAACCAGGCCGAACGCCTCAGAATCCCGACGTTCGTCGGATCACGTTGGATCCGATACGTGAGCCGGTCGGGTGACGGTGGTGGATGCGGACTTCGTCGTAGTGTGCCACATGTAGCCTGCCGCCATGATCAAGATGCCCGCGACGATCCATTTGAGCACATTTCGCGAGACCCGATGTGTGAGCGAGGCTCCCAACCACGAGCCCACCACACCACCGGCTCCGACGACCACGGCGATGCCCAGCGCGTGCCCGATGGTCAACCCGTGCTCGGCGAGCATCGGCGTCGTGAAACTCCACAGTTTCGTTCCCGCGCCGATCACCGACGAGACGCAGATGACCGACGAACTCGTCGCGATCGCTCGACGAAGCTCCACATGCGCGAGCACCTGGAGAGCCGGAACGAGGATCACGCCTCCGCCTAATCCCAGCAACCCCGCGATCACGCCCGCGGCGAGCGACACCATGAACACGCCCATGGGGTGTGGTCCTGGGTGCTCACCCTCATGGGCCAGGGCCTGCTTGACAAGCACATCCCGCACCAGCCCGATGACCACCATCACGACGATCAGAATCGCGAGCCATCGACCGAGCATCAGTCCGCTCAGGCGATTCCCGACGAAGACACCCGTGATAACGCCCACAATCTGTCCGGGGAGTACCGCTCTGAGCAGATCCGCGCGCACGGCACCGGCTCGAGCGTGTCGGATTGTCGCCGGGACCGCGACCGCGAAGTTCACGCACATCGCCGCCGCGCTATACAAGTGCTGCTCGGCATGGGCCTCGTTCGAATAGCCCAGGATAATCGCCAGCCCAGGAAGAATGAAGACCGACCCACCAAGCCCGGCCATGGCGCCCAGCATGCCCGCGGTAAGGCCGAGCGCGACCAGCCAGGGCATTTGGAAGAGTTCGGGCATAACGAAAACGATACGCGGCCGGCGGGATTCGAACCCACGACCTGCGGTTTAGGAAACCGCCGCTCTATCCAACTGAGCTACGACCGCACGCCCCAAGCATATTGCCGGCACGCACCCCTCGCACACGACACGCCCCTCTTCGCGACCGCGGAATCTCGCCCGGGCGGCGCTACCATCTCCGCCCCACACGCCCGATGGGTGTTGATGCACCACCAACCCGGAGTCGCCACACAGGATGGAAGCAGGAATTGTCGGTCTTCCTAACGTCGGCAAGAGCACGCTCTTCAACGCCCTGACCCAGGCAGGGGCGCTCGCGGCCAACTATCCCTTTGCGACGATCGAGCCCAACGTCGGCGTCGTCCCCATCCCAGACCCGCGCCTGGACATCATCAAGTCGCATATCCAGACCCAGAAGATCCTCCCCGCGTCGCTCCGACTCGTCGACATCGCCGGCATCGTCAAGGGCGCCAGCGAGGGCGAGGGCCTGGGCAACAAGTTCCTCAGCCACATCCGAGAGGTCGACGCGATCCTCCAGGTCGTCCGATGCTTCACCAAAGCGCCCGGCGGCGAGGACATCGTCCATGTCTCGGGCAGCGTCGATCCCATCCGTGACATCGAGATCATCCAGACCGAGCTCATCCTCGCCGATCTGCAATCCGTGGAGCAGGCGCTCTCCAAGGCCGAGCGTGCCGCCAAGGGAGGCAAGCCCGAGGACATCGCCCGAGCCGCGATGCTCAAGGCCGTCCTCCCCGCCCTCCAGGCCGGCAAGCCCGCGCGGACCGTAACCATCTCCGACCCCGAGCAGCAGCGACAACTCCGCCAGTTCGGGCTGATCACGGCGAAGAAGATCCTCTACGTGATGAACGTGGACGAGGACGACCTGCTCGGCGAGAGCGAGATGTGCAAGGCCGTCCGCGCCAACGCCGCCAAGGAAGGGGCCGAGGTCGTCCCGGTCTGCGCCAAGATCGAGAGCGAACTCGCCCAGATGGAACCCGCCGAGCGTCAGGAGATGCTCGAGGCGTTGGGGCTGAAGGAGCCCGCCCTCGCCGCCGTCGCCCACGCGGCATACCACCTCCTGGGCCTGCAGAGTTACTTCACCGCCGGACCCAAGGAGGTCCGCGCATGGACCGTCCCCGTGGGCGCGACCGCGCCCCAGGCCGCGGGGGTCATCCACACCGACTTCGAGCGAGGCTTCATCCGCGCCGAGATCTACTCCGTCGCCGACCTCGAGAAGTACAAGACCGAGAAGGCGATCCGCGAGGCGGGCAAGATGCGCGTCGAGGGCAAGGACTACGTCATGCGGGATGGCGACGTCTGCCACTTCCTCTTCAACGTGTGATCGCTATCCGCCCACGAGCAGGCTGAAGATCGCCTCGGAGCCGAGGATGACACCGGTGTCCAGGCCAAGCGCTCCGGCGATCATGGCGAGACGGCGCTCGAGTTTGGCTCGCTGCCACCACGCCACGCCCAGCATCACCAGGCTGATCGCGAAACCGGCGATGACGATCTCGGGCCCGCCTCCCCAGTGCCGCGCCGCCGAAAGACCCAGCGAGAGCAAGGCCGCGCTCGCCGCCGCGAAGACGCTCAGCCACAGAAGCAGCAGCGAAGCACCGACTCGTCGGAATCCGATCGTGGTGTACCACGGGTGACTCAGGAGTGTTCGCGCCGACTCGAGCGAGACCGTGCGGAGGAGATCGGGAAATCCGAACGCCCTCTCGAGGAGTGCCGGGTTCTGCGAGGTGAAAGCGCGGAGGAGCGCACGCTTGGCCTCGAGTCGGTCTCGGACTGGAGCCAGTTCGAATCCGCGAGGCCCGCTCACGAAGTTCGCTCGCGTGTGCACGGCCTGGATCGCCAGCACACGCGCCGCAAACGGAATGCTCATCACCAGTTGCAGAAACGCCCGCTTGGGCGTCCGTGTGAGCGAGACGGCGGCGTTGTACTCGGGGGCTTCGAGGATCTCGAGGTCCGGGCGATCGACCGCGCGAAGGGCCGAGAGCGAGAGACGCCGTATGGTCGCGTGATCGGCGTGCAACTCGCCATCCGCCGGGATGACCACGCGAGAGTTGTGCGGAATGCTCCGCAGCACGTCCGCGATCTCGGCTTCGGCGTCGCGCAACTCCGCCACGGTCTGGGCACTGTTCAAGCCGATCGGTGTTTCCGGAAGATCCAAGAACGTCAGCGACGACTCCGGAACGCCCACCGAGTCCCAGGCGGCCACGGTCTCCTCGCGTCGACGCCTCGAGGTCTCCGAGCCGGGCTTGGTGCATCCAGCCGTCAGATAGACGACGCGGACCGTGTGTCCCTCGGCGAGCGCCGCGAGCGCCGTCTCGCCTGCCATGATGACGCAATCGTCCGGATGAGCCGCGAGAATGAGCACGGGCTTGGACGAGAGCACGCGGTGCGCCGGTCGATAGCACAACCACCACAGGCACACACCGGAGGCCGCCACAAGTACGGGTAGACTCGCAGCCACGGGGACATACTGATACATCGCGTGCTCTTCCGTGATAGGTCGAGAGTTGTGCCGAGATCCGGATCCTCCGGCGGCTTTATTGTACTGAAAAACAAGGCCCCCATGTGGGGGGCCTTGTCACAAATCATGGTTTCGGGTCAAGGATGATCAGGCCCGGGCGAGCTTCCGCCGGCGGGCGTACCGAACGCCGGCCAAGCCGACGAGCATCCCGATACCGGCCAACGCCGCCGGGGGCAACGGGATGATGATCAACTGATCCTGGCTCCCGCCACGCGAGATCGCGCTGAACCCGGGGAGGGTGGTGCTGTAGGAGAGCGCGGCGTCCCGGAAGTTAAGGAAGTAGTTCATGACCGAGGCGCTCATGTTGCTGAAGCGCATCATGCCAGTGCTGGCGAAGTTCGCCGAGTCGGGATTGTCGAAGACGATCTCCCAGACGAGCATCTGGAAGGCGGCGGCCATGTCGGAGTTGGCAGCATCGGCGGCAGTCGCCGTGCTCGTGTTCATGTTGTTCCACCCGCCAAAGGTGTTGAGGAGTGGGTTTGGGCCAGTTTGGGCGAAGTTGTAAAGCTGGGCAAGCCGCTCGGAGCGGGCGAGGCCCATGGGCGAGACGATCGGGCCATTGGTGGCCGGGGCATTCTTCGCGTCGATCATCTCGTAGCGGCGCCAGCGGGAATCGACGCTCTCGAGCACGTCGGTGCAGAACGTCCCAAGGACCATGCCGTCCAGAGTGGACGCGGTCGCGTTGTTCAGTTGCGTCATCGAGCTCGTGCCGCGGTCGCTGAACTGGTGCTGCAGCGCCCCGACGCGGAGCGCACCGTTATACACACGAGCGCTCCCGGCCCAGATCTCGGTGTTGACGACGCGGCTCGGGCCAGCCCCGATGAAACGCATGTCCACCTGATCCGCGAGTGCCGATGTGCTGATAGCCGACCCAGCGACCAGCGCGGTCGCCACCACGAGAAGTCCCTTCCGCATGGCCCAACTCTCTTTCTGTCCGTTCGCCGTCGTGTCCCTCCCAGGATGACGGCAAACTCCCTCAAACCCATTCTCCCACCGATGCTCCCTCAGCACCAGCGTTGAGTCGCCGAAAGTTCGCAAGCACTAGGCTGGCGGTTGCGACGAACTCAAACCATATTGACAAGGCTGTCGCTTTGCCAATAGTCCATGCTCCCAGGCGGTTCAGATACCCTCACCGCAGGCCGCTCTCCCAGCAGCCCAAGAAACCGATCGCGTCAGACACGATCGTTCCCACATTAGGGAAAAATACTCGACTCCGTTACGCGAAGTGTACTTGACAATTCGCTGCTCGACAAGGAATTGCGCGCGATTATCGTAAAGAAACGATCGGAATTTTCGTTTGTTCCGTAAAAAACAACAGTTCGCGTGGCTATCGACCCTGAGCCGAGGATTCCGGGTCGGCCGAGAACGTGTTGCGGAGCACGGCGAGCTCACGAATGGAGCCCAAGGACAAGGTCGAGAACTCTGACGGTCGTTGGATCAGGGATTCGATCAGCCCCCTAGCCTCCTCACGTTCGACATGGGTGCCATCCACCAAGAGCGATGCCAGCACCACCCGGGCGTTCCCGGACGCCGGCTCGAGGGCGATGGCCTCACGAAGGCGGTCGATCGCTTCGCTTCTCGCACCCAAGCGGCGCAAAGCCCGCGCGTATGTCGTGAGGGTCGCGGACGAACGAAGGTCGGCGGCCGCCCCCGAAGCGAGTTCTCGGGCGTGGTCGAGCATGGCCCGATCCGCCTTCGTGTTCAGAATTGACCCGGCGACGTTGTTCTTGATCCCCGCTCGGACCTCCTTGGAGAGCCCTTCCAGGCGGAGCAGCCGTTCTCCGATCGCGATGGCCGCCGCGGAGTCACCCGCGAGATCCTGGGCCTGGGCGAGGGTGAGTTGGAGTGACAGATCGCCCGGACGACGTTCGGCAAGTGGGGCAAGCAGCGTCAAGGCCCGTTTCGCGATCGGGGCCGGATCGGTCTCGTCGCGTTTCTCGAGCCTGGCGTCGATTCCGTCGAGCAGTGATTGGGCCAGGGCCAGGTTGAGCGCAGGGATGTTCGTGCCGAGGCGGGTGTACGCATCCTCGAGCATGGCTAAGGCCTCGGCGCGATGCTCGGGCTTCGCGCGCAGAATCGACGCGAGATTCACGACGGCGTCTACGCTGGAAGGATCGATTTCCAGAACACGCCGATAGGTCACGGCGGCCTCATCGAGTCGTCCCGCACGCTGGAGAGTCTGCGCGAGAAGCCGGTGGATCCCCGCGTCGGAGGGCTCCGCGTCGCGCATCGGCGTGAGGATGTCGAGGGCCCGCGTTGTGTAGCCCGCACGCTGGGCCTCGAATCGTCCCGCGAGCGTGGACCACGCCGCCGCGAGCGCGAGCCGGTCCTCGCGTGAGGATGTCGAGCTCGACGCCGTGGCGCGCTCGATCCATCGCAGGGCGACATCGAGCGGCGCCAGGTCGCTGGCCGCGGGGAGCCAGACCGCGTCGCGGATGATCGGGGAGTTCTCGATGAGCGGGCCGACGAGCGACTCGGCCTCGTCCGCGTGCCCGCTCGCGAGAGCGGCCCGAACATAGATATCGATCACGCCCCGCGAGAAGGGATCCGACGGCGAGGCGACGGCGGCGTGAATCACCTCGTTGAGCATCTCATAGGCCCGTCGGCTGTCGTCGAGAGAGAGCTGCGCCATCGCGATCGCGGCGACCACGAACTCGTCGGAGGACGGATCGCGATCGCGCCACGCGCGGGCAGACGAGATCACCATGGGCCAGGCGCCAAGCCCGGAATAGACGGTCGTCGCGAGTCGCGCCGGTTCTGAGGCCGTGGGGAATCTCGAAAGGGATCGGCTGACGACTCTCGCCGCACGCTCGAGTTCCGGAGGATCGAGTGTGAGGAGCTGGCGTACGACGAGGTTCTGCACGGGGAGGCTCGCGGGATACCTCTGGGCGAGCGAGACGAGGAAGTCCGGCGTGTCGAGTTGGCCCGCGTCGTACGCGCGTCCGATGGCGCGGACGATCTCGGCATCCTGCGCATACCGAGGATCGTTCGCGAGCGCTTCGGCCAGGCCCGAGAGCCCGCCCATGCCATGCTCGGCGACGAGCGCCTGCTGCTCGAGGAGCGCGATCGGCGCGCTCGACGAGAGCGTGGCCTTGGCGCGAGCGATCGAATCCTTCGCGCCGCGGAGGTCGCCGCGTCGCAGCAGCAGCCCGATCCGACGGATCCACGCGTCCTCGTGCGCCGGCTCGGCGTCGCAGGCCTCCGCGTATCGATCGAGCGCAAGCTCGAAATCGCCCTGGAGTTCCGCCGACTCGCCCACGATCACGAGTCGCTTTCCCGGCGTGATGGGCATGGTGTCGAGTTTGGCGAGGACGCTCGCGGCCTGCTCTCGATCGCCATATCGAGCCAGGGCCGCGCTCACGATGGGGATCGAGGAGAGCGGAAGGTTGGCATCGACCAGCGACCGATACTGACGCCGGGCCTCGTCGGTCTCGCCCGTGTCGCTCAGGAGCTCTGCGTACGCGAGCACGAGATCGGGATCACGCGTCGCACCATCCGTCCGCACAAGGTCGCGATAGATCGCGAGCGCGGGCTGGTCGGCGCCCTGCACACGGAGCATCGAGGCGGCACGACGGCGAAGATCGCGATTGGTTGGGTTGTCGCGTGCCACACGCTCGAGTTCCGTGCGGGCGGCCTCGAAGTCCTGAGTGGATTGCAGCACCGCGGCGACACGGAGCCAGATCGGACCCGGGTTCGGCGAGGCGACCGCGGCCAAGCGGAGATTCTCGAGCGCCTCGCTGGGCATCGGACGGACGCCGCGGTCGGGGGCCTCCATCAGCAGCGCGTCGGCAAGGAGCACGCGTGCATCGACCATCTTGGGAAAATCCCGGCAGATGCCGCGAAGGATCGTCGCGGCGTCGTCACGCTGCGCGAGCGTCGGATTGTTCAGGAGAATGGCCTGTGCTCGTGCGAGGCGGGCATCGACGGAGGACTCGGGGTCCTGTCCCGTCGCGGCACGGAGGTTTCGATTGACCTGCGCGAGGAACTCCGCGTCGCGCGAGGCCAGCGAGGATCGCAACGCGGCCTGGAGCACGCTCGCCTGATCGCCGCCCTCACGCACCACGTCGCGCCACGCCTCCGCGGCCTTCTCCGAGTGGACCGAGTCGAGATAGACCGCGCGAGCAAGAGACACATCGAGTTTGTGCTCGGGCTTTGAGGCCGCAATCGCGTCGTCGAGAACCTTGAGTCCCTCATCGGCCGATCCACGCTCGGCAAGGATCGCCGCCTTGCACGAGGCGAGATTGGCGTCCATCCCAAACACACGCTTGGCCACCTCGATCGCCTGGTCCTCGACGCCAAGGTGATGCCGGGCCGAGACCCGCGCGAGTTCGACAAGTCCGTTCTGTCCCAGTCGCTCGGGCGATTCGATCCACGACTCGGCGAAACTGGTCGCATCCTTGGAGCGATCGAGCAATGCGAGCAGGGTCGTTTTCTTCGGGACGATCTCGCCCAACATGCCCGTGTTCGAGTTCGCGTTGGCCTCGAGCGAGACCAGAGCATCATCGGCGAAGCGAAGGAGCGCCTCGGCGTCGTTCGGCACAGTGGCCGCGACCTCCGCGCGAGCGACGCCCGCGGAGAATCGGGCGAGTGAGGCCGCCGAACTCCGCGGCGCGATCTGCTGGGCGACGTCGGCGGACTTGATCGCGTCCTCGATCAAACCGAGCGAGAGGTATCCGCGGGAGAGGCTGACATGGGGGAGCGCCCACCCCGTGCACGCGGGGAGTTCGACGCACTTGTTCCATGACGCGATGGCTTCCTCGGTCCGGCCAACACCCGAGAGCATCTCGCCGAGCATGAAATGCAGGATTGGCTCGGCGGCATACAGACTCAGAGCCTCGCGCACCGGGGCGAGCGCCTGGTCGAACGACCTGGTATCGCCGGGCGTCGAGCGCATCGTCGCCCGGGCCGCGAGCGCGAACGCGCGAGCGCGATAGTCGAACGCTCCGCGGGCCTCGAGCATCGTGAGCCGCTCGTCCGCCGCGGCGTGGTCTCCACGCTGCTCGGCGGCGAGGACCTGGGGAATAAGGAGCAGCGTCCCCGGCTCACCACGCGGCCCGGAATCGTCGCGGAGTTGTAGCACATCGTCGAGCCGCCCCGCGTACAACCCACGACGGGCCGCCACCATCACGAGTTCCGGTGAGAGCGACCGCAACGCCCCGGCGGCAAGGACGGCGGCGGCGTGCTCGTGCCCACCCAGCGCGTCCATGATCGACGCCACACGCGTGACAAAGACCTCGTCATCGGGGACGGCGGCGTGATCGGTGGTTCGTGGCGGCTGCACGGTCAGGCCCACAAGCGCGCACAACTTCGGGAAGAGCGACTCGAGGTCCGAACGCCGGGAGAGATCCGCCGTCGAGAGCAGAGAGATGAGCTGCGCCCGTTGATCCCCCGGGTTCGCCTCCAGCAGTTTCGCGGCGATGGCGGCGCTCTCCTCGGGCTTCCGCGCGTCGCGGAGCAGTGTGAAGAGGTCCAGATGGGCCGCGACGTCCAGTGGGCGGAGCTCGATGATCCGGCGAACCAGGGGCAGGATCTGCGACTCGGGGGCGCGAAGCCCCACGAGCGCGCCGACCTCGGCCCTCAACACAGGAAGATCATCCTCGGTCGCGAGCGTGAGCGGATCGGGGCGGATAAGACGGGCGCGGTCACGCGCTTCGAGCAGCATTCCCGCGCGTTCATAGACCTTGAGGAGTTCGATCGACACGTCGCGATCCGACGGGTTCGTGCTCAGATACGACCCGATCCAGCGGGCCGCATCGCGAAGCCCGTCCCCGGTGGGACTCGGCGACTCGCGTCGAGCCCGTCCATATTCCAGCATCGCACGCGGAGCCGCCTCTGAAGGCTCGACACGCCGAAGGTACGAGCCCAACCGCTCCTGAACCGTCGCGTAGTCGTGGCGATCCGCGGCGGCGAGTCCCTCGTTGAGACTCACCGTCGTCGCCTCGTGCATCTGGCTCTGGCGTGCGGCATACAGCCCGCCCCCCGCCGCCGCGCCGACCACCAGGATGATCGCGAGGAGTTTCAGTCGACGCACGGTCTTGGTTCGAAGTCTCATCGGCGTGTGAATCCTCGGACCATCATCTCGACGGTCTTGTAGATGATGTACAGGTCAAACCAGAGGGACTGCTTCTCGACGTACTCCATGTCGTACTTGATCCACTCCTTGAAGTCCTCGTCCTCTTGGCGCGTGCGCCGGACCTGCCATAGCCCGGTGATCCCCGGGCGGACCGAGAGGCGTGCCTCGCGCCAGGCCGGCGAGTACTGGTTCTCCTTGTAGGGACTGGGCCTCGGCCCCACGATCGACATGTCGCCCTTAAGCGAGTTGAAGAACTGGGGCAGCTCGTCGATCTGGTACTTTCGAAGGACCTTGCCGATCTTTGTGAGGCGCGGGTCCTTGTCGGGATCCATGAAGAACTGCGGGCCGTCGGCCATGTTCTGGGCCATCAATCGCTGCTTGATCTCTTCCGCGTCGTTGCGCATCGAGCGGAACTTCATGCACCCGAACTCACGGGCGTTGATCGTCTCCCGCTTGTGGAAGAAGAAGATGGGGAGCCCGTCTTCCAGCCACGTGAGCATCGCCACGATCGGATACACGGGGAGCGTGAGCAGGATCGCCAGGATCGAGAAGACGATGTCGAAGCCTCGCTTGACCATCGCGGAGAAGGGCGGAATCTCGGGGACGAACTCCTCGCTCTTGCCGTCGAGCGCCTCGATTTCCATCCACTCCAAGGTGTCGCATGGCGGGCGTGCCTCGGGCTTGTCCCACATCACGCTCGGCCCGACGGCCGTCGTCCCGTCCCGCACCTCGCGCCCCGCGCCGATCCAGAGCGGGCCGACGCACGCGCCGGGTCGATCGATCGTCGAGGAAGCGTGGGCCCAGACACCAGGCGTGACCTCGCGCAGGCGACGGATCGTCGCGTCGGGCCTGGTCCACGTCGCCATGAGTTCCTGCAGGAAGAGCGCCCGTTCGAGCGGATCGCTCGCGTTGAAGACCCGCCCCTCGATCTTGCAGGTGTACCGCTCGGCCCGCGGGACGCGCTGCAGGAGGAGCGTCCGGGCCGTGTGCGTGTCGGAGGCCAACTGCCAGATCTTGGCGATCTCGTGATCGGGCGTGAGCGCCACGCGTGCCACGCGATGGTCCACGCCGCGATACTCCCGCGAGAATCGCACGAAACTGCCGTCCTCGCTGGTCTCGACGTTCTCGCGATACCCGCTCTGCCGCGGATCGACGAGGCGGATGTTCGTCAGCTTCGGGTCGAGCCAACTGATCTCGTCGAGGATGCGCGCCGGCCGGAAGATCGCCAGGGTGTCGGGGTGGAGCAGCAGGTACAACTCCGCCTGGGGCACGAGCTCGACGCTCTTGTCGGGGACGACGACCTGGATCCCGCGCGACGCCCAGAAGCGAGCGTGGAGATCCGCGGGTCCAAGTCCCCACAGGCTCTGCTCGTTGGTGCTCTCCTGAACCACGCGCGCCTCCTGGTGGTCAGGACTTCGTCGCCTTCGGCGCGTCGGAATCGCTGGTGCGAGGCGAGCCGATGTCCGTCTCGGCGCCCGTGGAATCGTCAGTCTCGTCGTGGGCGTGATCCGAGGTTCCGTTCATTCCGGTCCGATTGTCCTCGCTCACGCCGATCTCCATCGCCAGGGTCTGCGCGATAGGACCGGCCTTGGAGAGCCGGCTCTTGGCGCGGTTGAGCGCCTCACGATCCGGGAGCGCGTTGGGGACGGTGCGGACCGACGCCGTCGTCACCGAGCGACGGAAGTCGCCGCCTGTGGCCCGGTTGAAGACGACGCCCAGGACGCGACCACCCAGCGAGTGGATGCGGTTGAAGGCCTTCTGCACGAACGAACTCTGCTGCCCGCGGCCGACCACGAGCACCACGCCATCCACAAGCCCGACGCACATCGACGCCTCGAGGCTTCCCAGGATCGGGCCCGTGTCGATGAGCACCGTGTCGAAGTTCTCGCGGGCCTCGGCGATGAGGCGCTGGATTGCCTTGGTTGAGATCCGCGAGACGTGCGCGTCGTCGCCGGCGTTGCACGGGATGATGCTCAGACCTGGGATCTGCGTCTGCTCGACATACCCCTTGATCGTCCCCGAGCGGATCGCCGCCACGACGCCGGGGCGATTGCGGATATCAAGGTTTGACGTCAGCCCCGTCCCCACGAGGTCGAGATCGATCAGCAGCGTCCGCGCGCCCGAGGCGGCATACGAAAGCCCGAGCGAGAGCGTGAGGCTCGTCTTGCCATCGCCCGACGTCGGGCTGGTGAGGGCATACACGCTCCCGCCCTCGTTCTGCTGCGCGTTGATCTGCATGAGCAGACGGATCTGGTGGACGCAGTGCGCCGCCATCGCCCGCTGCTCCTCCGTCGCCATGTCCTTGGGCAGAATCGGCAGGATCCCCAGGAGAGGCCCGGGAAGGCCGGTGTGGTCGCCATCATCCGAATATCGGAATCGACGATCGATGAGACCGATGAGCAGCATCGCGGCAATGGGGATCGTCCCGCCAAAGACCAGGCCGGCCGCGGCGTACGTCTTGCGCTTGTCGACCGTCGGCTCGCTCGGCGAGAGCACATCGGGACCGACAGCGACCTCCTGCAGTCCCTTGGATCGATACTGCTGATCGATCATGCGACGGCGTAGCTCGCTCTCCAGGTTCGTCGCATACTCCACCCGCTCCTTGAGCTGCGAGGTGAGCTCCTGGATCTTCGTGCTCTTCACGGCGATCTGTCGGGCGTTCTCGGTGGCGGCGTCGGCGGCACGCTTGGCTTCCTCGTAGCGCTGGCGTAGGACCTCATCGGAATCGCCGGGGTTCACGCCCGTCCCATTGGGCGTGATCGCGATCTCGCCGCCGTTGTACTGACGCACACGCACGTCGATCTCCGCGTTGACCTGAGCGAGGGTCTGCCTCGCCCGTTGGAGCGGCGCCCACTCGTCCTTGTAGCCGACCTTGGTCCACGCCTCGATCTGGAGTTCAAGATCCTGACGCTTGCGCAGAAGTTCCCGCATCGCGGGATCGACGAGCGCGATGTCCGCCGGGGTCTTCGGGGTGACGGGCTCCGTCGTCTTCGGCTTGCCCGTGCCCTCGACATCGAGGAGCCCTCTCGCCCGCATCTGCTCCTCGAGCGAGATCTTCTTCAGGCGGTACATGCTCGCGGTCTGTTCCGCCGCCTGGTACACGTTGCCCAGGTCGGGGGTCCCGAACTCCTCGGACAGTTGCGCGATCTGCTTCCGCAGCGTCTCGATCTCGTTCTTGCGAACCGTGAGCTCGTTCGAGAGCGTCTCGAACTCCTGCTCGTGCCCGAGTTGCTGCTCGACGGCACGATCTTCCTTGAACTTCTCGAGCAGGAGCGTCGCCGCAATCCGGGCATACTCCCGGTCCTCGCTCACCATCTGCACATAGATAAAGTCCGAGTTCGGCGAGACACGGATGTGCATCGCGTCCGCCACGTCGTCCACCGCGTCGGGCGCCTGGGAGTACCCCGCCTTCCGCCAGCGATCGTCCGCGATCACCTTCTGGAGCAGTTGCGGGCGCTGCAGGAGCGTCGCTTGGGTCTGCGCAAAGCGATCGGGATTGACGTACGGCTGGGCCGGCCCGACGAGCCCGCCCTGGTTCGGGTTCAGGCGGATCGTCCCCTCGCTCAGAAACATCGGCTTGGTGGACTTGAACCCGACGACCGCTCCCGCGACGCCCAATGCCGAGGCGAGGCAGAGCGTGAGCGTGTACCGTCCTCGCAAGAGTTTGTGGACCGTCTTAAAGAGATTGGAACCGGTCGACGCCTGACCGGCGCCCATGTCGGGCATCGCCGGAGCGCCGCCATAGGGCAAGTACCCCGCCGGAGCGCTCTGGAACCGAGGGTCGAACGAGGGCTCGCCGTCGCGCGGGTAGCCCTGAGGGGGTTGTGATCGGAAGTTGTTCATCCCTCGTGCTTGGCACTCCCCTCTAGGGTCACAGGCGTTCGTGCGTTCGCCTTGATCGTACGAATGACGTCGGTTATCAGACCAATCATCATCGAGACGTCTTTTTCTTCTTCGGCACGAGGACGGGTGCGGGTCAAGAGCACCTGGATCTGAGTCGCGCCGAAGTTCCGGAGCGTGAGGTCTCCCGAGGCGTCGCGCACGGCGTCCATCGATGCGACCGCCCCGCGCTGCGGAAGCAAGAAGAAGTCGTACACGACCATCTCGGAGCGTGAGCCGAAGGTGTCCTGGAGATAGGCATAGCGGACCATCGGGATCGTTCCGGCCGGAGTCGGCACGAGCACGCCCTCACCGGGCGAGGTCTCGACCCAGCCGTGGGCCGGGTAGCAGTTGGGGGGGTAATGCCCGCTGAGGTCCCGGATCCGCTCGCAGTGGACCACGACGAGGCGCGCGCTGGCGCCGGTCCGTGAGTTGGTGTACTCGCGGGCCAGCGTCGCCGTCGGGCGGAGGAGTTCCTGCGCCTCGGTCGGGACGGGGATCTCGGTGCTCTCCCACTCGCCAAAGGTCGCCGGCACGCGATTGATCGCGGCGGCCACACGCTCATGGAATGGGCCGGCATCCACGACCACCGTGCGCGCACGACGATCGAAGAAAAGTCCCACCAGGAGGAGCACAATCACGATCTTGGCGAACTTGTTGAACACGGGCCTTGGCTCTCCGGGCTTACTGGTACGCGAGCGTGTATCGGTTGACGGGGAGGAGCGCCCACTGCAGCGCGCGCACCACGCCCAGCAGCAGGAAGAAGCAGATCGGCAGCATCAGCCACCCGCTGATCCGATGGATGTCCTCGGCATACATGCCCATCGTCTCGCTCCCAAAGAGCAGGGCGAGTGCCGACAGGCGGATCACGTTCATGCCCAGCGCGATCGCCGGGCTGGCGATCAGGATCGTGATCCGAGCCCACGTCTGGAGCGGGCGGCTGAAGGCGAACGCGTACGACACGAGCACCAGGGCGAAGACCATGCGCATCCCGTTGCACGCCTCGGCGACACCGACATCGACGCCGTTGATCTGCAGCACGTTTCCGGACCTCTCCACGTCCTTGCCGAGAGTCTCGAGCAGGGCCTGCGAGGCCTGCGCGCCCAGGTGTTGCAGGGGAATCGAGAGGCTCTGGCGGATCACTCCGGGGACCGGAACGAGGAAGACCAGCACGAGAAACGCCGGGAGGAACCGGAAGAAGACGTACTTGCCCAACGCGCCCAGCGCCAAGCCGACCGTGATCAGGACCGCGCCAAGGTGGAAGAGCGACTCATATCCATGGCGTGAGCCGATGTACAACGAGAGCCAGCCGACCCCCGCGAGGATCGGCCCGATGATGAATCCGCCCGGGGGGCAACGCAGGAGCCGGATCCGACGCGTGTGCGCCATCCACACCGCCACGATGGGGACGAGGAAGATGTGGCTCGCCTCCTGGTCCTTCATGGCGATCTCGAAGATTTCATGCCACGCGTCCAGCGTGAGCCAGACCCCGGCGCAGGCGAGCAAGATCGCGAGCAGGACGTGCGTCGTGTTCCAGCCTTGCTGTCGGAGCGTCTGTGGGATCACGCTCGACCTCCCGATCGGCTGCCCCCGGAAAGCCCGTGGACGACCGTGCCCAGGACCGTCTCGCCCGGGCCGACCTTGCCGCCGGGACAGACGACCGAACGGATCACCAGGGCGCCGGCCTCGACACGCCCGCCACGCAAGACAACGGCGTCGTGCAGTTTCGCCGATTTTTCCACGATCGCCTCGGACTCGATCAGGCCGAACGCGCGTTCCCACTGCTCGAGGTTCGCGTAGTCCGCGCGGGGCTTCCCGTCTCGCGCGTGGCACCACTCCTCGAGCGCGTAGATGTAGTTCTCCAGCGTGCGGATGGGGAGTCCCACGCCGTGCGGGCGGCGGACGACGCGCACGCGATGCGACTTCGAGAGCAGCGGCAGCGCCTGCTCCTTGAGGTCGAGGTAGCCGCGCTCCTTGAGCGATCGGACGGCCCCTGCGCGGATGAGATAGAGACCCACCGGCATGCCGTCGTCGTGAGCGAGGAGCGCGATGTCGGCCTCGGTCGCCAGGAGATCGCCCACGACCGGGGCGAGTTCGTCGATGAGCAACTGGTTCCCGCTCGCGACAAGCAGGTAGTCGTCGGGCGCATAATCGCGGGAGAGGTCACGGATGATGCCGGCCGTTCCTCTGATCTCGGCGAAGTCGGTCTCGATCGTGACCGAGGTTCGCGACGTGGTGCGCGGGCGGCGTGGCACGAGCGAGGTCCGATCGATGATGACGCGGATGGGGAGGCTTGGCAGTCCGAATCGCTCGGCCGTTGCCGAGACGTGCTTGCACCACACGCCCATCACATCAAGACCATCGGCCACGGGGAGTTCGATCAGCGGACGCTCAGCGCCGATGGAAAGGTCGCTCTGGCGCAGCGTGCCGCCGAGCAGGAGCACGGCTTTGAGTCGATTCGGGGCGATCGGTGTCGTGGTCGGCATCGTCGGGCGTGGGTCCATGGCGATGCCGCGGCGCGGATCCTTTGAGGGTGACTCCCCGAGTTCAGGGATCGACGCCGATCCCGATATCCGATTCTCCTCCAACATGCCAGCCCCCGCGCGCGGAACACCAAACGAACGGACGATTTATCGACCGATTTCCCGGCATAGTCCACGCAACAGTCACGAGTTCACGACGGCCCCGAACTGACCTGGCGTGGTTTCGATCGTAAGCCCAAGGGCTTGTGGTTTCCGGACTTGGTGTCATCGACCCCGAAGACCCTGCCAGGCGGACCACACGAACAATCGCAGCGCAAACGGAAGCCCGTCCACCAGATACCGCTTCACGAGTCGTCCCGGCTCTTGGAACATACGGTGCGCCCATTCAAAACCCAAACGTTGGATCCATTTCGGTGCCCGTTGGACCTCGCCGGTGACGAAACTGAAACTGATCCCGATGCCGAGGAACCAGGCCTTGGGGAGGGCATCGCGGATCGCGGCCGTAAGGTTCTCCTGCTTGGGGAAGCCCAGGGCGACGAAGATGATGTCGGGTGAGGCGCGCGCGACCTCGTCGGCGATATGGGCGATCTTCGCGTGATCCTTCTCGAACCCGAACTCGGGGCAGAGCGTGCCGGCGATGACGAGCGTCGGGTGTTTCGCGAGAAGTGTCGCGGCGGCACCCTCGGCGGCCTTGGGGTTGCCGCCGAGGAAGTAGACACGATGGCCGAGGCGGGCGGCCTGGGCGGAGAGCGACCAGATGAGATCGGAGCCGGCGACACGCTCGGGGAGGGGTGTTCGTTTCAGTCGGCTGGCCCAGATGAGGGGCATGCCGTCGGGAACGCGCACGGTCGCGCGCGCCACGAGGGCGCTCTCGTCGGCGTTGGTGGCGCATCGCCGGAGTATCTCGAGATTCGGTGTGACGACCCACCCGCCACGACCCGCGTCGAGCTCGGCGGCGACATATGCCGGGAGCGATTCGTTGGTGAAGGCGTCGAGATCCACGCCCATCAGGCGGACGACGGGAGGACGCGGGATGGAGTCAGGTGCGTTGGTGGACATGGAAGAGAACGCGGTGATGAGGAAGAGTTCAAGAGGGGGACGGAGGGTGTAGAAGGTGTGCTTGTGTTCTGTTTGAGTGTCGAACGTTGGAGTTGGGTTCTGCCTATTGAGAATGGGAACAAGGGGAAGTCGACGCGGAGCGTGGGGGTCGATGGGACACGGAAATCACGTGCTCATCCCTCTGTATTTCCTCGTGATTCCTCGGTGTTCCTCTGCGTTCCCTCACTCTTTGGGTTCCAGCGGCTCGCCTGGCGCTCGTTGAGCGACTTGGTGGCGGCGGCCTTGCCGTGGATGAGGGCGTCGCGCTGGTAGGCGCGGAGGAACGTTCGGAACTCGAGGTCGTTGTAGCGTGGTTTGGCGGTGAGGGCGCTCTTGACGTAGCCCCACCACATGGCGAGGCCGCCGATGAGGACGGGGTGCTTTGGCAAACGGAAGATGGCGCTGGCGGTCATGTAGGAGAAGGTGGTGCCCATGAACCATTGGCCGAAGCCGTGTCGTGTTCGTCCTTTCCAGATGCTCTGCTGGCTGGAGCCCATGGGTCGGAGATGGGTGAAGCGGATGTCGGGCTCGTCCCACGAGGCGGCGATCCAGCCGAGCATTCGGCAGCGATGGCAGTCGATGCCGTCCCACATGACCTCTCGGACGAAGCCGCCGATTTGTTTGAAGCACTCGACTCGGTAGAACTTGATCATGCCGACGGACATCTCGTCGCCACAGCCCTCGCTGACGAGTTGCCCCGTCGAGGGGTGGGGGAAGTAGGGCTTGCCCGAGCAGGTGCCGAGTCTGGGCTCGGCGGCCATGCGCTCGCACATGATCTCGAAGTATCGGTTGGGGAGGTCGAGGTCGAGATCGAGTTTGACGATGAAGTCGAACTCGTCCGTGTTGATCGTGTCGAGTCCGGCGTAGAAGGCCTCGATGACGCCCGGGCCGACGGCCCGCTTGCCGCGATCGGTTCTCGTGAGCACGCGGAGGTAGGGCATCTTCGCTTGGTACTCGGCGAGGATTCTGGGCGTGTCGTCGGTCGAGCCGTCGTCGACGACAATCAGGAGCGAGGGCTGGACGGTCTGGTTCAACAGCGAATCGAGCGTGCGGCGCATGAAGGCGGCCTCATCGCGACAGGGGGCGACGATGGCGTAGCGGGTGGGGATGTTCGGCGTGGTCATGCGGCGATCGCCTTGGTGCGGTTGAAGGAGCGGCGTTCACGATAGAAGTCCAAGAACACGCCGATCGACACGCCCGCGAGGCACGCGACAAATGGCGTCGCGGGGATGATGTATCGATCCTGGATGACATAGATCGCGTGCAGGAGGGCGAAATAGACCCAGATGACGAGGATCGGGTTGGTGAAGGTCTTGAGGGGGCCGACCTCGCGGAAGAGCAGGATGATGCCGACGAGTGCCCCGGCGATGGCGGCGAACCAGTATGCGGTGCTGAGGCCTTTGAGGATTTTCATGCCCGTCTCGCCGATGCGTGGTCGCAGGGCGTCCTTGTTCCAAACGACGCCGATGGTCTGCGGGCCGTGTTGCAGGACGAACTTCAGGGCGGTGCGCTTGACGAAAGCGCCGGGGTCCTGCTTGATGTAGTCGGTGGCGCGGCGCATCAACTCGCGATCGATCTGGGCCTGGTTGAGTTCGGGGAAGGTGGGGGGCTCCTGGTAGTTGCCGTTGGTGGCGGGGTTGTTGCCCATCCAGAAGTTGGTGCCGTTGTTCGCGGAGATGGGGACGAGGTCGTGGTAGAGGGTGTAGTTGCGGTAGGTCCAGGGCGCGATGATGGCGGCCATGAGGAGTCCCAGTCCGAGCGCGGTGACAAACGTCCGCCCACGTCGCGGCATGAAGAGGAACTCCAGCCCCGCGAGGACGGGCGGGATGAGGATGGCGGTGGCGCGGATGTAGACCGCGAACGCGAAGAGGACACCCGCAAGCACCGCGCGCCAGAGGGGCTTTTCGCGCAGCGTGACCCAGGCGAGCGTGCCGCCGAGGAGGATGGTGGTGAAGGGGAGTTCGCTGGAGAGGACCGAGGTGAGTTGGATATGGACCGGCCAGAGGGCGAGGATCGCGCCGGCGACCAGGGCCGGGATCCGCGAGAGGAGTGTGTCGGCGAGTCGGATCGTGAGATAGACCGAGATGCTGCCGAGGATGATGTTGAGGACGACGACGGGGAAGAAGGCGATGCCGAAGACCTTGTACATCGCTGCGATGATGAAACTGGTGCCGGGCGCCCAGAAGGCCGAGGGTTCGTTGGGATGGAAGCCGAAGGTACCGTGGTTGACGAGGTTCTGGGCGAAGGTGTCGTAGGCGACGCAATCGGAACTGGGGATGCAGGGGATCAGGACGCCCCAGAGCAGGCGCAGTCCCAAGGCGACGAGGACAATCAACTGGACCTCGCGCGAGCGCCAGGAAAGAGGTGGGGTTGAAGGATCGGTTTGGGCGGTCGTGCTCGTCACGTGGGTGCTTCCGCGTGGTGTGGGGCGAGGTGCTCGAGGAAGAGATTGGTCATCAGGAGGCCGAGGTAGGCGATGTTGTACTCGTCGATGATTGTTTGTCGGGCGGCGCGTCGCATGGACTGGAGCGTGTCGGGAGATTCGGCGACGGTTCGGATGATCCTGGCGAGGGCCTCGGGTGATCCGGGCGGGCAGACGAGGCCCGAGACGCCTGGGGTGATGAGTTCGGGGACGCCGCCGACGGCGGTCGAGATCGGAATGAGTTCCTTGGCCATCGCTTCCATGAGGACGACGGGAACGCCCTCCATGAAACTGGAGACGATGAGGGCATCGTTTCGGTCATAGGCGGCGGGGATGTCGTCCTGGCCGAGCGGGCCGGTGAAGGTGATGCGGTCGGCAAGGCCAAGGCGCGTGGACTGGTCCTTGAGCGAAGGATCCATCTGTCCTGAGCCGACGATTTCGAGGCGCCAGTCGAGGCCCTGGGCCTTGAGCATGGCGAGCGCGTCCAGGAGCATGGAGTAGCCCTTGATCGGCTCAAGTCGCCCGACGGTGAGCAGGCGGATAGGCCCGGGTTGACGAGGAGGGGCGGGCGTCAAGATCTGTGGATCGACGGCGCAGTGGATGACGTGGAAACGATTCCAGACGCTGGGGCTGGTCCACGCCATGATCTGGGCACGGCAGAAGTTGGAGATGGCGCGGACGAAGCGAGCGGACTCGCACTTGGCCTTGAGGTTGAGGCGATGGACGTCGAAGAACTCCGCCGATCCATGGATCGTCATGCTGTAGTCGATGGAAGGCTCGGCGACGCACGCGAGGAGTGCGACGGCGGCTCCGTTGTTGGCCATGTGGACGTGGAGGTGGCGGATCGAGCGTTGGGCGAGTTCGCGCGCGAGGAGGATGGCCTCGCAGGCGTAAGTGACGGATCGGAGTCGCGCGGCGAGCCCATCGGCGGAGATCGATTGGGCTCGCGCGTGGGTTCGGATCGTGCGGATTGGGTGGCGAATCGCGTGGGCCAGTTGGGCGAGGAGGAGGCGCGGCTTGGACGCGAGCAGGCAGAAGGTGTTGGCGGCCTCCTTGGCGTGGTGCTCTCCCAGGATGTCCTCTCGTGAGGGGACGCGCACGGAGAAGGTGTCGATCGTGAGGTCGATGGCGTGGGCTGCGACGTGCTCACGGATGGCCCGGATCTCTCGCTCGATGAAGGTGTGCGAGAGTTTGGGGTATTGGGTGTTGAGGTAGGCGATCTTCACGATTGGTGTATCGGCTGGGTTGGGTCGGTGGTCGAGGAGTTGGGGGTCGGCTTGGCGGGTGATGGTGCTTTACCGGCGAGTTTGCGGATGGCGTGGCGGAGGAGAGAGATCTCGGCGAGGAGGGCGCGCGGGTCGTGCGTGCCGTGTGCCGTGACGTGGTGCGGGTTCATGTCGATCCGCGGGATAGCGAAGGTGTCGGTCCGCTCGTCCATGCGGCCTGGGGCGGTGGTGACGGCGTAGGAGTAGCCGGCGAGGCGGACGGCGCGGGCGGTGTCAGGAGTGAAGGAGCCGTTGGGATAACAGAAGCCCGTCGGCGTGTTCGACTCGCCGAGGATCGTGGTGAGTGCGTTGCGTGAGGACTCGATCTCGGTGCGTTGGGCATCGAGATCGAGGGTGGTGAGGATCGGGTGGGTGACGGTGTGCGAGCCGATCTCGTGGCCCCTGTTGGCGAGGTCGCGGAGTTCGTCGAGCGACATCATGTGGTCGAGGTCGTGGCGCGGTGGGATCGAGTCAGATACGTGGAGCGCGTCGATGGCGGCATCGCGAGCAGAAGGCGAGAGCGACTTGAGCGCGGTGACCCACTCGCGGGCGGTCATGGGGGTGGCGGCGCCCAGGGCGTGTTTCGCAGCGTCGGGCGTCGAGCCTCGGAATCGGCGGATGGCGCGATCGAACCAGAGTTCGCCGGGCGAGCCGACGAGTCCGGTGACGATGTAGAACGTCGCGGAGAGACCTGCGGCATCGAGGATCGGTGCCGCGATTCGGGCGTTGTCGGCGTAGCCATCGTCGAAGGTGATCGCGATGGTGGGGCGGTCTTCGGCGTAGTCGCCCATGCGGGCGCGCGCGACGGCGTCGTGGGCACGTCGGACTTCGAAACGGCGCGCGAAGAGTTCGACCTGGGCGCGAAAAGCCGACTCGGGCATCACGAGATTGGGGAGGGTGGATCGCGCCCAGAGTTCGTCGGGGAGGACGCGGTGGTACATCAGGATCGTCACGCCCTGGCGCATGGCGCGGGCGCGGCGTTCGATGACGCCGAGCGCGCCGAGCGTGCGATCGAGGATGGACCGGGCCAGCGACATGGAATGATCAACCGGCTCCGTGGCTCGTGGGTTGCTGCTCTGGCGGGCCCTTGGCGGTCGCGCCCTTGTACTCGATCAATCTTCGATCGCGACGGAAGAGTCCATCGCCGATGCTGCGAAGTACGCCCAGCGCCTGGGAGACCTTGCAGAGGAGGATGAGCGAGGCGTAGCGCTCGGCGACGCCCTCGTCGAGGCGTTTGGCCCGACGGTAGAGCGACCACCAGACTCGCGCATAGAGCAGCGACAGGACGATCGCAACGGGCCAGAAGACGATCGCCATCGTGAGGATGAGGATCGGGAGGAGGAGGCCGTAGAGAAGGGCGCTCGCGGCGCGCTTCACCCAGGGTTTGCCGGGGCCTTGGCGGTGCATCCATCCGACCTGGGCGTAGCAATAACCGCTGCGTTGCTCGCGCTTCCAGAAGGCGCGGAAGGATCGCATGTTGATGTCGTGGAGGACCATCTCGTGGGCGAGGCGGTGTGAGGACCAGCCGTGTTCGGTGAGGCGAAAGCCCAGGTCGGGGTCCTCGCCGGCGATGAGGTCGGTGCGCCATCCGCCGATGTCGCGTAGGGCGGCGACGCGGCAGAGGGAGTTGCCACCGGGATACGGCGCGGGGCCTGGTTCGGCGTGCCAGTCGACGTTGGTCAGGCGGTTGTAGATCGTGCGTTCGGGGAACTCCTCGCGCCAGCGCCCGCTGACGGCCGCGACCTTGGGGTTTTCGTCGAGGAACTCCACGCCTGCATCGATCCACCCGGGGTCCATGACGCAATCGCCATCGATGAACTGGATGAACTCAAGGGTGGGCAGGTTGGCGAGGAGTGCGTCGAGTCCGGTCTGGCGTCCTCGCGCGGCGGTGAAGGGGCCATCCTTGAGGGCGATGGTGTGCACGCCGATCTCGCGGGCATTCTCGACGCTTGTGTCGGTGGAGTTGGAATCGACGTAGACCACGCGCGCGACGTGGGGGAGTGCGGCATGGAGCGCACGGACGAGGCGTTCGCCCTCGTTGCGGCCGATGATCACCGCACCGACGCGATCCTTCGCGGGCGTGCCGATCGGCTGATTAGGCGGTTGCTCGTGGTCCATGGCGAGAGAGGGGGCGGAATCGCGTTACAGATCCAGACGGCTGGTGATCGTCTCGTACGCGGCGTGATTGTACTGGTACTTGTCGGAGGCCTTGCCCGACCGGAACCGATGCCACAAGGCCCTCGCCCCAAAGAGCAGTGTGTCGGCCGCCCGCACGATGAACTCGGCGAGTCGGCCATAGCAGATCCGCTGGACGAGGTACCGCCCGCGCCAGAACTGCACGCTCCTGGCGGCCTGGGCCATGCGGGAAGGATCGGAGGACGAACCGCCGAGGTGGGTCGTGGCGCTCGCGGGGTCGTACAGGCGTCGCCAGCCGTGTTTGCTCAGGCGATGCGAGAACTCGATGTCCTCGCCATAGAAGAAGAAGGCCTCGTCGAGCAGGCCGAGTTTCTTGACGATCTCGCCTCGGGTGAGGATGAAGGCGCCGATGATCCAGTCCACGTCGCGCCTGGTCGTGGCGCGGTCCCAGTGCAGATCCTCGGTGTCGGCCCACTCGAAGAGCGAGGGGAGATACCACGGCAGGCCCAGGCCCCGGACGATGAGTCGAAGCGGCGTGGGGAATCGTCGCGTGCAAACCTGGACCGTGCCGTCGGCGTTGAGGAGTTTGCACGTCATCGCGCCAACGTCGGACTCGCGCTCCATCGTGTCGATGCAGGTCCTGAGGCAGCCGGGGTGGACGATGGTGTCGCTGTTGAGGAGGAGGACGTAGTCCGCGGGGGGGCCGGCCTCGTAGCCCCGGTTGTTGCCGTAGGAGAAACCGCCGTTCTTGGGGAGCGGCACAAGGCTGCACCAGGCCGTCCAGCGGTTCTCATCGATCGCGGCCTGGATGCGAGCGAGGGACTCATCGCCCGACGCGTTGTCGGCGACGACGACGTGGGTTGTGGCAACGGTTGGAATCTCGGTCGCGAGCGATCGCAGACAATCGATGGTGACCTCGGGCGTCTTGTAGTTGACAATGACGATGAGGAGCGTGTGAGTTGTGATCGTGTTTGCCTCACGCGATGGCGTTGTGATTGGGGCCGCGGAACTCATGGCGTGGCGCTCCTCGAGCCGGTTGCCGAGGGTCGATAGGGCATGCTCATGGATCGCGCCTGGGAGGGGCGAAACGCCATGTGCGGTGCGGTGGCGATCATGCGTGCCTGCTGGGGCGAGGGGACAAGCCCGCCCGCGGCACCGAAGGCGAGGATGAAGACCGGATTGATCATCGCGTTGGAGAGACAATCCGCGAGGTACAGGGCGCATGAGACGACGATGAAGATGACGGGGGCGACGGCGGGGTGGGTCCAGGTGTGCCTGGGCGTCGATCGAAGGAGCGCGACGATCGGCGCCAGCATCGCGGCAAAGAACGTGGCGAGCCCAATCAGCCCGAGTTTGCCGAGGTAGATCATCCAGAGGCTGTCGGCGATGATGCCCTTGCTGCTCTCGCTGGTTTTCAGCCCGACGAACATGAACCTGGCCGCACCCAGCCACTTCTGGCCTTGAACGAAGTACCAGAGTTCGTTCTCACTGTTGAGGCGAGTCCAGAGCGAGTCGGCTCGCGCGGGGCCGGCGATGCTCTTGGCGAGATCCACGAGTTGGTGCCCGTCCCACCCGCCGAAGGTGCGGGCGATGGGGTAGAGCAAGGGCAGAAAGAGGATCGCCCAGAGGGGTGTGCGGAGGTTGGCGAGGCGCATCGCCGCGAGGATCAGGATCCCGACCACCATCCAGACGGTCGCGCCGAGCGAGAGGCACCCCGCGGCGGTCACGAGGAGCACCGGCACAATGACGATGAGCGGGACGCCCAGGATCTTCCGCTCCGTGCGGTTCCACCACAGCCAGACGCCGGCGAGCGCCCCCGTGCACATGAACGTCGCGACGGCCAGCCCGTGCACCATGAAGACGGTGGGGCGATAGAAGGAGCCTCGCTTGGATTGCAACCAATCGGCTTGATGGAAGCCATAGACGATCTCGTGGAGCCGCGGGCTCATGCGCATCTCGAAGAGACAGAGCGGCACATAGATCATCGCGCCGATGACCATCGCGCGGACGAGTTCTCGCGCGGCCTGGAGGTCGGTGATATAGATCCGACCGATCACATACGGGAGGACCCAGGTCACGACCTGGTTCAGCATGTTCGACAGCCCGTCGTAGATGCCATACCCGTTCACCATCGATGAGGCAAGGGGAATGCCCGCCCACAGGATCATGGGGAGGTCGAACCAGCGGAGTCGGAAGGCGATGAGCGGCCTTGCGTCGGAGATCAGCGTCGCGAGGAAGATGCTGACACAGGTGGCCGAGATCTTGGTGTAGTCGGGCCAGCCCTTGAAGGTGTAGCCGGCAACCGGGAGGAACATCCACGCGGCGAAGAACGCGACGAGCATGGCGCGGCGTGCGGGGAGGACCTGGAAGAGGATGATGATCCCCGGGATCAGCCCGAAGAGCGTGAGGGGGACGAGGGGGCTCATGCGTCGGCCACGCGCCTCAGCGCGCCCTCGAAGAGTTCGACCGCGCGATCCCAGTTGTGGCGCTCGGCGATCGCGCGGGCCTGCTCGGAGCTTCTCGTCCACTCGTTGTCGTTCAGCGAGAGGATCTCGTGCAGGCCATCGGCAAGGGCGTTGGCGTCGTCGGCGGGAACGAGGAGACCACCCTCGCCGCTCGCGAGGAGGTCCGGCGCCGCGCCCGCGGACGTGGCGACGACTGGGGTGCGGCAGGCCATCGCCTCGAGGATCGGGAGGCCGAAGCCCTCCTGGCGGCTCCCCCAGGCCCAGGCCGTGCACGAGGAGTAGAGATCGACGATGCGCGTGTGCTTGGGACAGACATTGTGCTCGACCCAGTTGGGAATGGGGAGCCGGGGCGTGGAGCCGATGAGGCCGAACGATCGCACGCGGAGATTGTGGTGCTTCGATCGGAGTTGCTCGAGTGCACCGAAGATGAGATCGCAGCCCTTGATGGGCAGATCGTGGTACACAAATCCGATGGTGGGCGTTGCGGGCTTGGCGTGGCGCGGGGGGGCGTTGAAGAGCGTGGTGTCCACGCCGTTTGGCACGATGATCGCGTTCGGATCGTTGAACTCGTCGCGGGCCTTGTCGGCGAGCCACTGGGCGACGGTGATCTTCTGCATCGGGAGTCGCCACGTGGCGTCCACACGGTCCGCGGGCTGTCCCGAGCCGGCGTCATAGCCCTGGAGGAAGTACACGGGTTTGCCCTTGGAGGGCGAGAGATGCGAGACCCACTCGGCCGTCTCCCACCACGTCGCGACCACGACATCGGCATCGGGGAGATCGCGGTCGTCGATCGGGCGGAACTCGGTGACGATCTGGAGATCGCAATCGATGCGGTCGAAGTGGGTCGGATCGGCCCATCGCCTCCACACGCCGCGCCCGGCGAGGAGTTTGCGAGCGACGTGCGACTTCCGCAAGGGTCTTTGGCGACGCGCGGCGAGGACCACGTGGTGCCCGCGCGCGGTGAGTCGCTCGGCATAGAGCGCCGCGACGCGAAGGCCGCCGTCCAGCCCGATGTTGGGGATCACGATAGTGATGCGCATCGGTTTCATCGGCGGCGGAAGACCTTGTTGAAGGCGTGCCAGCATGGGTACGCGAAGCACGCCGTCACGAGCACACCCTTGACCAGCAACGCGAGGATCGTGCCGTCGTGGAGCCCGAGGAGGCCCGCGGCTTCTTTCGCGAACCAGTAGGCGGCGGCACATCCGAGGAAGAGGACCACGTCGTGCTTGATGAACGAGAGGTGCAGACGCTTGGCGGCGTACGCGAACACGGCATAGCGACCCAGATCCGCGATCGCGACCCCGGCGATCGCCCATTGCAGGCTCTCGTGGCTGTTGGTGTGCGCGACCCAGTTCTTGAGATTTTCGAGCATCGTCCACATGGTGCCCTGGGGCGTGAACCACTCCTGCATTCCGGCGAGGTGCGACTGTTCCCAGGCGATCCACGAGTCGGGGATCCACCCGCCGATCATCAGGCCGAGTGTCACGAAGATCAGCATTCCGATGACCTTTGCGAGGTTGCCATAGGCGATGATCTTGGCATTGCCCGCGGCGAGGACGGCGGCGCCGACGGTGAACTCGAAGAGTTGGAAGAGCCCGCCCGCGGCGATGATCGGGACGTATGCCGCCGCACCGAAATAGTCCTTCTTGTACGCCATGAGCACGAAGTCGGGCCCGACGGCGGCGGCGCCCGTGATGAGGAGCGCGCCGCCGATGGAGATCGGATAGCGGATGGTCCTGAAGGTCCGGCGGAGATCGCCCCCCTCGTGGATCGTTCGGCTGTACGCCGGGAACGCGACCGACTCGCCGATGCGACGCGAGACATCGAGGGGCACGATCGCGAGCATCGCCGCGATGCTGTAGACGCCGAGCACCTCCTTGGTGATGTGGTCGCCAAAGAGCAGTTTGTCGCCCTGCTGCGCGAAGAAGGTGAAGACGGTGCTCACGAAGATCCAGCCGCCGAAGTGCATGAGCGACTTGACGGCCTTGGGCTCCCACTGGAAGCGATCGCCCGGCGCGGGCTCGAGGTAATGGCTCGCGATGGCGCGAACGATCGCCGCGGTGATCGTTCCCGCAACGAGCGCCCACACGCTGGGATGGAAGTACGCCCACGCCACCATGACTATGGTCTGAACGATCTGCACCGCGACATCGAGGAGGGCGATTTTCCGGACGTCCATCCGACGCTGCAGCGTGAAGAGCGAGGTCGAGTTGAACCCCGCGATGAGTGCCGCGATGGAGACGATCAGGATGACGGGGGTCAGGGCGGCGGCGTTGGTGTCGGGTGAGTCGGCGTCGCCGAAGCGTGCCGCGAACGGATACGCGAGCGCACACGCCGCCAGCCACACGATCACGCCGCGGATCACCTGCATCGTCCACGCGGTATTCAGGAACGCGCGGTTGCGTCCGCGTGGATTCTGGACGACGCTTGGCCCGATCCCGATGTCGCTGAACATCTGCAGGCCCGACATCAGCGTCCCGACGATCACCGTCATGCCGAAGTACTCGGGAAGAAGCAGGTTCGCGAGAAGGATGTTGCCGATCAGACGAATGGCGTTCGAGGCGCCAAAGGCGATCGTGGACCACATCGACCCGCGGATCGCGAGCGAGCGCATCGAGTTCGAGGGGGCGGCCTTTCGAGGCGGGGCGGCCTGTGCCCCCGTGCCGACCGCGCTCATGACCGGACCCCGTTCTGATCGACGATCCGCTTGAGGCCGTGGAAGTATCGGCGGACGTGGTCGTCCATCGCGTCACCCTCGCGTCCCAGGGCGCGCTCGAGTCGTTCGGCCATGTGCACCATCCACAGCGCGTGGATCGGCTTCATCTTCGAGAGATCCACGCTCCGGCCCCAGAGAGGAACGACAGTCTCGCCCTTCTCGATGGCCGGGACGAGTTCATGCAACTCCGCGGGCGAGCCGCCGATGAAGTTGTAGTAGGGGATCATGAAGAGGTTGTTGTTCCCGGGGACGAAGCGTCCGGCACGATGATCCACGTACTGGCAGATCATCTGGCTCGGGTGGACGAGTTCTGATTCCTCCATGGGCAGCACGTCTCGAGTGCCGGCCCTGGTCTCGGCGTGGAGGAAGGTGTCGAACTCCACACGGCGATCGCCACGCCGACCCATGCGGTTGAAGAGGTCGATGGCCTGGAACCGCTCGCGAACGAAGGCCGCGTCGAACATCATCTCGAACGTGCGGACGAGCCGGTCGGACTCGATCACGCCCAGCCCCGAATACCAGTCAATCCCGAGATACTCAACGCCTCGCGATTTGATCGCGTCCGCGCGCTCACGGAGCAGGCCGGGGCGAAGGAGGAGCGCGTCGAAATCGTGGAGCATGGCGTAGCGCGTCCGCGTCCGTGCGATCCCCAACGTCCACGACAGCCAGGAGTACACCCATCCCCAATCCACGCGCCGGGCGCGATCCGCCTGCGCCTGCGAGTAGTAGACGAACTCCAGCGGCGTCTCTCTCGCGATTTCTCGCGCCCTCTCCTCGAACCCGGCCGGACGCTCGGCCTGGGTGCAGTCCACCACGCACAGAATTTTGTCGCACCCCGTGAGATCGAGGCGGCACAAAAACTCGAGGTTGGCCCAGAGCATCGACGCCAGGCGATGGGCGCACCCGATAATCACGGTGTAACCATCGACGGGGTTCTCGAGAGGCGTCCACGCGGAGAGGCCCCGGATGTACATGCGCAATGCTGTGCGAGAGATCGACTTGCGCGCATACCGGCCCAGTCCGTGCGAGCCGGGTGCGATGGTCGGGGCACCGGACGGCGCCTTGGTCTGGACGGTCTGCGTGGTCATTGGTCCTCACCCCCATCATCGGCCCGAAGGGTGGCCTTCCTTGGGGCAACGGAGGTGAGGATATACGCTCGGCGTGCGGGACCCGTTCGGAGCGTGTGACGCACGGGTCCATGAACAACGCCGGCCGGATCGATGGATCCGGCCGGCGAAGACGTCACGGGATGTGGTCGCCGTTGGTTATGGCGTGACCGTGTAGCCCTGGCGGAAGTAGTTGAGCAGGGTGTCGATGGAGTAGTTGTTCAAGGGGTTGCCACGCGACCGCGCCTTGATGGCGGTCATGAAGGCGTCATGGGTGTTGCCGCTGCCCTGGGTCGCCTGGTAGGTGCCGAGGGTTCGGCTGGGGTCGGAGAAGTTGATCGTGGCGTTCGAGGAGCCGGTCTCACCGGTCTGGGAGAGCCACTGCTGGTAGGAGTAGAGCTCGCCGGCGATGTCGAACCAGCGGTCGGCGGGTCCGGCGTCGTTGTACTTGTTGCCGTTGAAGCGGATTACCGAGGAGGTTGTCGAGAAGGTGTTGACGAGCTGGGAGAAGGCGAAGCTGGAGGAGGTATCGACGATCACGTTGTTCTCGACGAGGTGCCCGTTGGAGACGCGGCCGTTGTTGGGGGCGTAGGCCTGGATCGGGCCGTGCCAGTCGTAGACGACGTTGTTACGGACGGTGGCGTTGCGGCAACCGATGCCGACGGTTCCGTCGATGTTGATGGCGAAGTTCGGGTCGTTGCTGATGCTGTGGGCGAAGATGTTGCTCTCAACGATGGCGCCCGAGGCGTTGACGTTGAGGAGTTCGATGCCCCACCCGCGGGGGTTCGACGAGTTCATGTCCCGGCCCTCGAGGATCACGTTGCCACGGATGGCGGCGGTGATCCCGAGCGGGTCGGGGTTGTCGCGGCTGCCGATCATGATCGCGATGGCGTTGCGAGAGAAGATGTTGTCCTCGATGATCCCGCCGCAGCGTAACTGGAGCCCGTGCGAGGACCCATCGGAGACGAAGTTGCGTCGGAAGGTGACGTTGGTGCAGTCGGGCTGGATGTAGACGTTGTGGTTGTAGATGGTCGCGTCGTTATTGGTGCGTGACCAGCCGTTGTGATCGAAGATGTTCTCCTCGAGGAGGAAGTTGTCGATCTGCGAGCAGTACATGCCCTCGGAGTGGGCGGAGCCCGTGGGGCGATTATCCGCGATGATGCAGCGGCGGATGGTGACGCCGTTGATGCGTCCCGTGTACCCCTGCATGGTGATGCCGTGGGTGAAGCCGTGGATGTAGAGATCCTCGAAGGTCACGTTCTGACCCGGGTCGAGCCAGGTGATGCCCTCGGAGCTGGGGTTGCCTTCGGGGGTCAACTCGACACCCGAGATCACGATGTTGTCCACGCTCGGGGGCGCGCTGCTCCCGACGGTGCGGAGGAAGCCGGTGAGGCCCGTGGGGACGATCAGGAGGGGACGGTTGGGACTATTGCCATAGGTCGTCACGACCATGGGCTCGGTGGCGCTGCGCCCGCTCTTGCGCCAGGTCGGGAAGTTCTCGTTCCAGGTGTCGCCGCGCTTCAGGTAGAGGAAGTCGGGCATGCGGTCGCGGAGCAGCCCGACGCCGGCGGCGATGGTGCGCACCGGTGTGGAGGGAGTGAGCCCGTCGTTGCCGTTGTTCCCCTCGCTGGCGCTGACGTAGATGGTGCGCGATTCGGCACTGGGACGACCGACGTAGTAGCCGTTGGCGTCGTAGTCGCCGTTGGTCCCGCCGCCACCACCCTGGGGCGTGCCCGCGGCGATGGTTGCGGTGACCCAGGCGGTGAAGGCCGAGCCGCCCGCGGCATTCAGAGCGCGGACGCGATAACTGACGGTGTCAAGCCCCGGAGTCTCGGTGAACCCGGTGACGTTGGCGCTGACGGTGCGCGTGCTGGGCGACCCGAAGGAGGGGTTGCGTTCAAGTTCGAATGAGGTCTCGTTATTGGAGTTGTCGCTCCAGGTGACCTGGGCGACGCCGCTGCCGCCGTCGATGACGCTCAGACCGCTCGGCGCCGCGGGGACGCCGGCGATGGTGACCGTCGCGAAGGAGGTCCAGGAGGAGAAGGCGCTGCCGACACCGGCGCGGACCTGATAACGGTGTGTGCCCGGGCCGGGCGTGTCGGTGTAGGCGGTGGTGTTCGCGGGCGAGGAGTAGACCTGACGCGAGCCCCAGGTCGAGCCGCTCTGCGTCTCACGAGCGACCTCGAAGGTGGACTCGTTGGACGAGTTGTCGGACCAGGTGACCCGCGCCTGCGTGCCGTTCACGATGGAGACGGCCGTCCCGCTCGGCGCCGAGGGGGCGACGACGGCGACGGTGACCTGTGTGTTGGTGGTGTAGGCCGAGTTGCCCGCACTGTTGACGGCGCGGACGCGGTAGCGGAAGGTCCCGACGCCCGGGGCGTCGGTGATCGTCGTGGTGTTCGCGCCGGAGTTCAGCGTCGTGGCGCCGTTCCAGCTTGAGCCGCTCTGCGTCTCGCGGAGGACCTCGAAGCCCGTCTCGTTGGTCGAGTTGTCGGTCCAACTGACGCGGACCTGCGACCCGTCGCCGAGATCGCTGGCGGTGGGACTGCTGGGCGCGTCGGGCGGGATCTCGAGAACCTGGGCCGTGACATACGCCGTGTAGGTCGAGGCGCCGACACCATTGACGGCACGCCCGCGATAGCGATGGGTGCCCAGGCCCGGAGCGTCGATCATCGAGGTCTGATCGGCGGCGGCCGAGAGGGTGATGCTGTTCACCCACTGCGAGCCTTGCTGAGTCTGACGCACGATCTCAAACCCCGACTCGTTGTCGGAGTGGTCGAGCCACGTGAGTTGGACCTGGGAGCGATTGCCCAGGTCCGTCACGGCGAGGCCCGCCATCGGGTCCGGCGGAATGTCGGCGATCGTGGGAATGACCCACGCCGAGTACTCGGAGTTGCCCGCGCTGTTGATGGCGCGGATGTGGTAGCGGAAGGTGCCCACGCCGGGGTTGTCGTCGATCGTGGTGGCGTTGGCGGCGGCATTGATCTGCGTTGTGCCGATCCAACTCGCGCCGCTCTGCTGCTCGCGCACGATCTCGAACCCCGTCTCGTTGAGCGAGGTGTCGTTCCAGGTGAGGCGGGCGCTGCCGCCGGTGCCCAGGTCGGCGACTTGCAGACCCGTCGGGGCCGTGGGGGCGACCTCGTTGACGGTCACGAGCGCGTAGGTCGTAAATGCCGAGGACCCAGCCGCGGTGATGGAGCGGACCTGGTAGCGATAAACGCCGGGGCCCACGCTGTCGGTGAGCGTGGCGCTCTCGCTGGTGATGACGGTGCGCTCGACCCAGGTGGAGCCTTGCTGGCGCTCACGGGCGAGTTCGAAGGTGCCGTCGGCCGGGTCGGCATCGACCCAGGTCACCAGGACGTTTCGCCCGTTGGCCATGTCGAGGGCGCGGAGCGTGGTGGGGGCGATGACGGTCCCGCCGCCGGACGTTCCGGGCGTGCCGCCGCCGGTTGATCCGCCAGTCGAGCCGCCGGTGCTCCCACCGGTCGACCCGCCTGTCGAGCCACCAGTCGAGCCACCCGTTGAACCGTCGGTGCTGCCACCTGTGGAGCCACCAGATGGCGTTGGGTTTGTGGACCCGCCACCCTGGTTGTTGGCGTTGTTGATCGCGGCGCGAGCGGCCGCGGCCATGGCACGACGCCATGCCCGGCTCCCGACGGGTGCCGTGGTGGTTGTGGATGTTGACGTCGACGAGGTGTCGGTCGTTGTGGTTGTCGCTGGGGCTTGGGTCTGCTGCGCTTGATGACGCGAGCGACGAGTGTGCGGATTACCAGACGAGTTCTGGGCCCAGGCCACGGGCGCAGTAGTGCCCGCAACCATGACCCAGACCAGGCCATACGTGATCGGACGAACATAAGACTTCATCAATCCCTTTCCCTCCACGCGAATCGATCGCGTGATGACACTGTCGGATATAGAGGCGAGTTTGCCGAGGTGGTTGATCCAGGTAGTCTGGAGAATTCACATAGGCACATCCTGCATTCCGACAACTCTGCCCGCGCCCCACCGTGGGCACAGGCACCCCCGTGGGCAAATCTTGACGGCGAATGTCCGAGAAAGAAACCCCAACATCTGCCTTCTACGCGCAAATACACACTTCAACCCACGAACAAAGCACGATCATAGACGATTTTCCCACCAATTAAAGGGATGAATTGCAGATCCCGAGCCTCGATGGGGGGGCAGGTCCGTAACTCTCGGTGCCGAGTCCGAATCGACTACGACTCGCGGTGCCCATATTGACGCTGGTAATAGTCTCGGTAAGCCCCAGACCGGACGCGTTCCCACCACTGGGGATGGTCCATGTACCACTTCACGGTCTTCTCGAGCGCGCTGGGCCAGGCCGATCGGCTTGGGCGCCACCCGAGTTCCCGGTCCATCTTCGTCGCGTCAATCGCATAACGCCGATCGTGCCCCGGCCTGTCGGCGACGGGCTGGATCATGTCGTGGCCCTTGCCCAGAATCCTGAGGATGGAGTGCGTGAGGTCGAGGTTGGAGCGCTCGTTGTTGCCGCCGACGTTGTAGACCTCGCCGGCCTTGCCCTTCTCGAGGGCGACGCAGATCGCCTCGCAGTGGTCGTCGACGTGGAGCCAATCTCGGACATTTTGTCCGTCGCCATAGAGCGGGACTTTTTTGCCCTGGATGAGGTTGGTCACGAAGAGGGGGATGACCTTCTCGGGGAACTGGTAGGGTCCGAAGTTGTTGGAGCAGCGCGTGGTGACGACGTCCATGTGGAAGGTGTGGTGGTACGCGCGCGCGAGGAGGTCGCCGCCGGCTTTGCTCGCGGCATACGGACTGTTCGCGGCGAGGGGCGTTTCCTCGGTGAACAGGATCTCGGGCTTGTCGAGCGGGAGGGACCCATAAACCTCGTCGGTCGAGACATACACGAACCGGCGCGAGGCCTTGGATTTCCAGACCTTGCGGGCGGAATCGAGCAGGACCTGTGTCCCCACGACGTTCGCGAGGATGAAGGGCGCCGAGTCGAGGATCGAGCGATCGACGTGGCTCTCGGCGGCCATGTGGACGCAGCAGTCGCACTCGTCGAGGAGGCGCGAGACGAGCGGGGCGTCGTTGATGTCGCCCTTGACGAAGCGGTAGCGAGGGTCGTTGTCCACGCCGGCGAGGTTCTCGAGGTTGCCCGAGTAGGTCAGGCTATCGAGATTGGTGACGCGCCACGTGGGGCGATTGGCCAGGACGAAGCGGACGAAGTTGCTGCCGATGAATCCGGCGCCGCCGGTGAGGAGGAGGTGCATGGGGAGATCGTTGGCAGGTCGCGCCTCTCCGGCACGAGGTCTGGACATGAGTATTCGTGAGACGGGTCGAAGCTGTTCATCGTTTCGCGCTTACTCACTCAACGCACGAGATGCACTGGCGTCGTGCCCACACTCGGGGCACACCGAGGAGAGAGGATTCAGTCCGACCATCGAATAGCCGCATTGGACACACCTTCCGGCGCGGCGCCTCCGAGATCGGACAGCTCTCCGGTAGAGCGATGGGGTCGAGAAGAGTCCAATAACGACTGGCATCCAGATCAGCGTGTTGACCACGATTCCTGCCGGCATGGGAGAACTCGGCGCAACACTGAGACCCACGCCTGACCCACTCGACGACATGGAATACCACGGACGGCGGTGTGGGGGGGCAGAATCAAACATGGAAGTGCGGCATTTCAGCGTCTTTGGGCGATGATCTCATAGACCGGCGGGCAGACGACGAACTCGCTGGGCGAGCGATCGATCGCGTCGAGGTCCGCGAACAACTCGGCCTGGTCGTGCTCGGTGAGCAGGCCCATGCCGACGAGTTTGGGGGTGTAGATGTGCCACCAGGTCTTGAGCCAGTGGAACATCGCGTCGCCGGCCCGGCCGAGGCGCTGGTGGACGCGGATGCTCTCGACAGATAGGCCCGCATCGGCGCAGAAGGCGGGGACCTTGCCCATGATGTCGGTGTCGCCGCCTCGGGATTCCCAACTGCGGATCGTGGCTTCGACGGCCTTGGACATCGATGATCGCCTTGGGGCGGTCGTCATGGCCCGATAGTTGAAGTAGTCGTGGATCACGAGCCGCCCGCCTGGCGCGAGCAGTGAGGTGGCCTCGCGTACGACGCCGGCCGGGTCCTTCACAAAGCACAGGACCCAGCGCGTATAGGCGAGGTCGTACGGCCCGCCCTCGCGCACGGCATCGATTTCGCCGAGAGCGTGGACATCGCCACCGACGCCACGCAGGTGGGCGAGGGAGCGCGAGACGGCCTGGGCGTTGAGCCATTGGATATAGGTCGCAGATTCGTCCACGCCGACGACGCAGCCGGAGGGCGTAACCAGGGCCGCGAGATCGAACGCGGCATATCCCGGGCCACACCCGATGTCGAGCGCCCGCTTCCCCGGCGCGATCCCGGCGTCGCGCCACGCGGCATGGGCGGCGTCGGCCCAGAGGCGATGCTGGAACGAGAGACGGGCGAGTTCGTCGGCGCCCGTGCCGAGCACGTACTCGCGCGGTGGTGTGGTGTTCGGCATGGTCGTCATCGCGTGGAGCGTACTCGAACGAGGGCGAATCGGCGGAGCCAGCGTCTCAGGCCGGGATGAAGTATCCCAGGTGCAACTCGGCGTGGCGGAGGTGGGCCTGGACCCACTCGTCGTGGGTCATGGGGCCGACGATCGGGTGGTCCTGGGTTGGCGTGGTGTGTTCGAGTCGATCGAAGGCCTTCTCGAGTTCGTCGAGGCCTTGCTGAGTTGAGACGGGTTCGATGCCGAAGGTGCCGCCGGGGATCTTGGGGATTCGTATACCCGCGGGGAGTGGACCACGAAGGAACTTTTTCTTGAAGGGTTTGAGCAGGAGACAGAAGAGATAGGGCGGTCGAACGGGGTAGCCATCGAAGGCGAAGTGGACCCACGTGGCGAGGTGGTGAAGGGTTTGCCCGAGTTCCCAGTTGCCCAGACGCTTGAGCGTGCCGGCGTTCTCGGCGGCGATGAGCGACTGGACGTCACGCCGGGCGTCTCCCAGGGTCAGGAACTTGAGGGCCCGGCGACACTTGACGGCTTTGGTGTCGACCTGGGTGGGCATGGGGACTCCTGAGACCCCGCGCGGTTGCGGCGTGGTATGGGTTATGGTAACCTGGACGACACGCTGGCGTCCTCGCGGGGGCATCGACGCCAGATTCGCCATGAAACAGGAGAAGCGAATGAGCACGCCACGCTTGTGTGTGATTGGATCGTTCGGTGTCGCGATGCTGGCCGGGCTGTTGGTTGGGATGGGTGGGTGCCGCCATCAAGGGCGCACCACAGGCGCGTCGATGGCCGTTGTGAGTGCGCCCGACAGCGTCCACAAGGCGGCGTTCGACCGGCTCGCGTCGCTCTCGGGGACGTGGCAGAATCTCGATGTCAACGGCAAGCCCACGGGCACGGTCGAGTTCGCCATGTCTTCGAACAAGTCCTGCGTGCGGGAGATCATGTTCCCGGGTACGGCGCACGAGATGACGAACATGTACACGCTCGATGGGCCGGATCTGATGGTGACGCACTACTGCGCGATGGGGAACCAGCCGCACATGCGGGCCACGAAGGTCGAGGCGAACCGCATCGTGTTTGACATTGTCTCGGTCTCGAACATGCGGGCGGAAAAGGAGTTGGTCATGGGGCATCTCACCGTGGATTTCACGGACGAGAATCACATCACCCAGACCTGGCGCACGCTCACCAAGGGAGAGCAGGCGATGGAGCCGACGATCATCACGCTCCAACGTGTCGGGTCTTGAGCGACTGAAATCGTGACTGACCCGGACGACGGTCCGGGCATCAGTCCTTTCCGCGTCCAGCGAGGTAGTTCGACGATTCCTTGGTGATCGTGATGTCGTGGGGGTGATTCTCCACGACGGTTGCCGTGGAGACCTTGCAGAATCGGGCGTGGGTGCGGAGGTCCTCGATCGTGGGGCAGCCGCAGTAGCCCATCGCGCTGCGCAGGCCGCCCACGAGTTGGTAGACAAACTCGGCGAGCGTGCCGCGGAAGGGGACGAGGCCCTCGACACCCTCGGGGACGAACTTCTTAGCGGCGGCGGCCTTGTCGGCCTGGCCATAGCGGTCGGCGCTTCCCGCGTTCATGGCGCCCTCGGAGCCCATCCCGCGGTAACTCTTGTAGCGACGCCCGTGGGTAATGACCATCTCGCCGGGGCTTTCCTCGAGCCCGGCGAAGAGCGAGCCGAGCATGACGACGTGGGCTCCGGCGGCGATGGCCTTGGGGATGTCGCCGCTGTGGCGGATCCCGCCGTCGGCGATGACGGGGATGTCCACGCCCATGTCCTTGACCTGCTGGGCGACGTGCATGACGGCGGTGATCTGGGGGACGCCCACGCCGGTAACGACGCGGGTGGTGCAGATCGAGCCGGGCCCGATGCCGACCTTGATGGCGTCGGCGCCGGCCTCGATGAGGTCGCGGGCGGCCTCGGGCGTGGCGATGTTGCCGGCAATGACCTGGACCTCGCCCCTCGCGACGCGGGGCAGGGCTTTGATCGTGCGAACAGAGCGGAGAACGTTCTCGCTGTGTCCGTGGGCGGTGTCCACGACGATGACGTCAACCTCGGCATCGAGGAGTGCCTCGACGCGGTCGTACTGGTCCACGCCGACGGCCGCCCCGCAGCGGAGCCTGCCGCGCGCGTCCCGGCAGGAGCGTGGGAACTGGCTGAGGCGGTCGATGTCGCGCATGGTGATGAGGCCCGCGAGGTTGCCCTTCCCGTCGGTCAGAATGAGTTTCTCGACCTTGGCCTTGTTGAGGACGCCCTCGGCCTCGGCGAGGGTCGTTCCCGCGGCGGCGGTGATGAGCGCCTTGCCGTTGCTCGGGCCGCTCATTACGTCGGCGACGGTGGTCGCGTTGTCCTCGACGAACTTGAGGTCGCGCCGGGTGATGATGCCCAGGACCTTGCCCTTGCCACGGAGGCTCCCGCCGGCGACGGACGAGCCATCCTCGGTGACGGGGAAGCCCGAGACGTTGTACTGACGCATGAGATCTCGCGCCCGGGCGACGGTGTCGGTCGGGCCGAGGGTGATGGGGTCGGCGATGATGCCGTTGGCGGAGCGTTTCACCTTGGCGACCTCGCGCGCCTGGGCCTCGGCGGAGAGGTTCTTGTGGATGAAGCCCAGGCCGCCCTCTTGGGCGAGGGCGATCGCCAGAGCCGACTCGGTGACGGTGTCCATCGGGGCCGAGAGGAGCGGGATGTGGAGGGAGATGGTGCGAGTGAGCCGCGTGGTGGTGTCGGCCTCCGCGGGCATGACGCCAGAACGACGCGGGAGGAGTAGCACGTCGTCGAACGTGATGCCATCGAAGGCGATCTTGGTGCTGTGGAGGAACCCTCCCGTCGAGGGACGTGGCGTTGAGGCGGGCTGGCTGGAGGTCGGAGCGGCGGGCTGGCTGGCGAGGTTCGGCATCACACAGCGTTGGAGGCCTCGTTCCCAACGTCAAGATGGGCCCGCTTCGGCGAGCGAATTCTCGTGAACTTGCCCGTGGTTCAAGCGGTGGTGGGGGAGGGAGCCGATGGGTTCGTGCATGCAGCACGACGTCTCGATCGATCCCCAACCAAACCCACTCGCCGAGGTCTCCCTGCGCGGGAGGACGCTGCGAGAGTGGGCCCGGAGCGAGTGGGTGCTCACCAACGGCCTGGGCGGGTTCGCAATGGGGAGCGTTTCGGGAACGCCCGAGCGGCGGTATCACGGCTTGCTGATCGCGGCCACCAAGCCGCCGGTGGGGCGTGTGGTGGCGCTGTCGGCGATGGATGAGGTGGTCGTCCTGGAGGCACAGGGCGGGAACGGCTGCGTCGCGCTCCGGCGGGAGTCGTTGTCGTCGTTCCGTTGGGCGAGCATGGCGTCGTCGGCCACGGTCGTCAATCCGGCGCTGGTCCGATTCTCGATGGAGCCCGGCGTGGTCCGCTGGGAGTATCGCCCGGGCGGGCGCGAGTCGGGAGTGACGATCCGCAAGGAACTGGCGCTCGCGCACGGACGCAACGCGTGCGTGCTCCGGTACACAATCACCGCGCCCAACCGACGGGCGTGGCTGGAACTCCGCCCTCTGGTGGCGCTGCGCGACTTCCACGAGTTGCTCGGCGGCGTGCTCGAGGCGGAGCGGTACACAGTCGGTGTCGAGAGCGACCACGAGTTGGTCGTGGACGCCGGGGCCGAGCGTGTGCGGGTGATGGTGCGATCGTCGCGTGAGGATCGTCGGGCGCTAACGCCGCCCAGGCTCCGCCCCGAGGTCCATGTGTGGAAGGACTTTGAGTATCGCAAGGACCTCGAGCGGGGGATGCCGGGGCGGGAGTCCTTGCTCTGTCCGGGGGTCTTTGTCGCGGAGTGCGGCGGCGGTCGCGGGCATGCCGATCCGCACACGCCGGTCATCGAGGTTGCCGCGTGGTGCGATGACGACGAGCCGGCGTCGTTCGATGAGGTTCTGGCGTCGAACGCGGCACGATCCCGCACGCTCGTTGATCTGGCTCGGGCCACGAGTCTCGAGCGTCGCGCGCTCGTGCTCGCCGCCGATCAGTTCGTCGTGCGGCGTGTCGAGCGCGACAAGGGCGAGGTCTCGTCGATCATCGCGGGGTATCCGTGGTTCAGCGACTGGGGGCGTGACACGATGATCGCGCTGCGCGGGCTGCTCATCAGCACCCGACGCCTCGACGAGGCGCGCGAGTGCCTCCTCGCCTTCGCCCACCTCCGCCGCGACGGGCTGATCCCCAACTGCTTCGACAACGGGAGCGGTGAGGCGGAGTACAACACGGTGGACGCGTCGCTGTGGTTCCTGCAGGCGGCGTGCGACCTCGCCCAGACGCAAGGAGGACACGACGCCGTCCGTGGCGACATCCTGGACGCCTGCCTCGACATCATCGAGTCGTACTCGCGTGGCACACGCTTCTCGATCGGCGTCGATCCCGCCGACGGACTCGTGAGCGCCGGCGACGCGACGACGCAACTGACGTGGATGGACGCGAAGCGCAACGGCGTGGTCTTCACGCCGCGATGGGGCAAGCCCGTGGAGATCAGCGCCTTGTGGATCTCGGGGCTTCGGCGTGTCGCTGCGCTCCTCGAATCGCTCGAACAGAAGGGACCGGAGAAGCTGAGCGCCTGGGCGGATCGCGCGGGTGAGTCCTTCATCGCGAAGTTCTGGGATCCCCATCGCCGGTGCCTCATCGACGCCCTCACGCCGACGCGCGGCGGCGGAGAGACGAGATCGACGGAACTCCGCCCGAATCAGATCTTCGCGGCGGCCTTGCCCGGGGTGCCTCTGACGCCCTTGCAGCGCCAGGGCGTGGTCGCGTGCGTGCGTGAGCATCTGCTCACGCCGATGGGCCTTCGCACGCTCTCGCCGCAGGATCCGAAGTACAAACCGCGATTCGAGGGCCCGCTCTTTGATCGCGATGCGGCGTACCACAATGGAACGGTCTGGCCCTGGCTCATCGGGGCGTATGGCGAGGCCGTCCTGCGGGCGGGCGATTTCTCGCCCGTGGCACGCCGCGAGGCGGCATCGGTGATCGAGCCGCTCGAGCGTGAGTTGCTCGGTCGTGGGCGAGAGACGCCGCCGAGCGTGCTGCAACTCTGCGAGGTCTACGACGCGGACTCGACGCCGGGCCGACCGCGTCGAGGCGACGGATGCGTGGCCCAGGCCTGGTCGATCGCGGAGGTGCTGCGCGTGCGGACCCTGCTGGAGACCGGCGAACGCCCGCGCGAGCCTACCTCGCCTTCGCCACGACACGCCGGCGCACGGCGTCCATGAGTTCGGGGAGCGTGGTCGCCCTGCACTCGGGCGAGAGTCCCAACGCGACCTCATCGACCAGCGCCAGCGGCGGGGACGACTCCAGGTCGCTCGCGAGCTTCTTGCACGCGGTGATGATCGTGGAGTGGTTGGGACGGCCCATCGCACGGGCGATCTCGGGATAGCTCAGGGTGGTCAACTCGCGGGCGAGCCGCGCCACCAGCGCCCGGGCCATCACCACGCGCTTGTGACGCCCCTTGCCGGTGAACTCGGCGCGCTCCACGCGGAGCAGCGCACACGTCTCGGTGATGATGAGATCCGGGGCGACGGGGCGACGAGGTCTGCTGGCGCCCGCGTCGCGCGTGCCCTGGAGCGCCCGGCGGACAAGCCCCGCATCGCCGGTCTCCTCGGCCGCACTCCCCAGCACGTTCCGCGTCGCGAGGGTCTGGACGATCATGCCCTCGATGTCGCGGACCGAGGCCGGTTCGCCGTGGCGGTTGTAGGCCTGTGCGGCAAGGCTCGCCATCACGCCGACCGCGTCATCGGTGAGCGAGAGCCCGCGGAGGTGCGCGAGATGGCGGATGACGTCGCGTCGCGTCGTGTCGTCGAGCGGATCGATCTTCACGACGGGTCCTGCCGAGAACCGGCTCGCGAGATGCTTGCTGATCTTGCGGAGGTCCTTGGGGTGCTCGTCGCTCACGAGGATGAGGCGTGCCCCGGTGCCGGCGATCGCGTCGAGGGTGTGCAGGAGTTCGCTCTGCGTCGCCTCCTTGCTCGCGAAGAAGTGGACGTCGTCGATGCAGAGCAGGTCGAGGCGGCGATAGGCCTTGCGGAACGAGTCCACCCTGCTAGTCCGCAGCGCCTCGACGAACTCGTTGGTGAACTCCTCGGCCGTGACATAACGGACCTTGGCGCCGTGGTGCGATTCCGTGAAGGCCCGCACGCTGGCGCGGAGGAGGTGGGTCTTGCCCATGCCGCACCCGCCGTGGATGAAGACGCTGGGGAGCGTTCGATCGCCCTGGGCCACGCGCCGACAGGCCTCGAACGCGACGCGATTCGACGGGCCCACCACGAACCGATGGAAGGTCTTGTCACCCAGATCGCTCAGCGCGCGCCGCGGGCGGACGGGAGTCGGCGCGGGTTTGGGCGGAGATGCGACCGGGCGGGACACGCGATTCTCGGTGGGAGCCGACGCGTTCGAACGATCGACCAGGATGCGAACCTCGCCGGGAGCGCCCGAGCCGAAAACACCGGCGGCATCGGCGAGCGTGCGCCCGAATCGCCGCTCGATGAGGCGTGCGACAGTCTGGTTCGGCACGGCGATCTCGAGCGCCGAGTCACGGACGGTCGCGCTCGTGCCCTCTCCAAAGTATCGATCGAACTGGTCCTGGCCCACGTGCTCGCGGATGGCGCTGATGACACGCTCGTCGGCGTCCTGGCGGACCGGCGAGGTCGGGACGGGGGACGGAGCACGCGCCGTGCCCCGGTCCCCGCCCGCTCGTTCTGACGCGTTCGGCACGTCGTGTGCCGCCATCCCTGTCCGTGCGTCGGCAAAGGTTCGGCCCATCGTCACCGCAAACCTCGTGTTCCACACTGGGCCCGATCCCGCGATTCCACGCGGGGCGACGGCGAGAGGCTCCACGCCAAACACCATCCCGAGCAGTCCCTTGCCGCGCGAGTCCTTTCCCCCATCGAATCGTCCACGCATGCGCCGTCGTCGCGTGATCGAGAAGAGTCTCGAACACGCTCGGGCTCGTCCGGGCATCGTGCCCGCGTTGGACGACTCGTCGGTCGTTCCCTGACCTTCCGCGAGTCGTGCATGACCTCGCGGCGAGTGCTCCACAACCCGCTTAGGCCGGGTGTGGAATCAGTCGATTGTCGTGAGTCACTCGTCCACCACCTTTCGCAATCAGTGCACGCCTCGTGCACCCTGATGATTCAGTCGCTCGAGTTCCAGACTCGTCGGTCTCCCCTCGCGGATTCGAGCGTGCACGCAACCACAGCGTTCGGCGGAGGCTCATCACCCCTGCCGCGTGGCCACAGAGTCCTTCGGTCGGATTCGACACTCGAACTCGTCACGACGCCGAACACATCATCGTGGCGAACTCGAGTGGGGTGAAAAATAGTGCATGTCGGACCGCCGAGCAACCCCGCGTGTCCAACGCCACAGAGACCGCGCGGCGCAGTGAGCATCTTTTCCAAGACTTAGCGAATCGAAAAAAAAGTTGTCCACGTATCAGGATCTGTGTGTGCACTGGGTGTCGCGGGTTACGTCGTTGGAGTCGCGAGCGGGCGGACCCACGCCTGGCGGCGCGCAAATGCCTTGAAACCAAGGGATTCGTACACCCTTCGCGCCGGCGTGTTCCGCTCGTCGACCGCGCACGCCACCCCGAAGCCGGGATACCGCCCGCAGATCCGACGCAATCCCTCGACGAGCAAGGGCTTTCCCAGCCCGCGGCCACGCAATGCCACGCCCAGACCCATGTAGACCAACTCGATCGTCCCATGCTCGGCACTCTTGCTGAGGAGCAGGCACCCGAGCGGCTGGTGGTCCACGACGTACACCCACCATGAGGTGGGGTCGAACGACCCCGTGGCCTTGTGCGACTCGAGAATGTCCCGGGTCGAACGGAGTCCGCACAGTTCCGGACAATCGAGCGTCCCCTCGTAACTCGCGTCCAACGCGGCAATCAAAATCCGATCGCGATCACGTCCGGGCAGGTCCGCCACCGCGCGCGCGTGCACCCCCGATCCCGCGGGCAGGCGAATCTCGGGAAGCGTCCCGGGCTGGCGTCGCAGGTAGAGCAGCGTTCCCACCGACAGGAACCCGGACCGGATCAGGGGTGTGACGGCCCAATCGTGCCCGGGCTCGGGAAGGGCCTGAGCGATCACCGCTTCACGCGCGCGCGAGCGGTGCACATGGTCGCAGAGCGCCCGCAAACACGCCGATCGCTCGGCCCGGGCGGCATCGGGGCCATCGGGGTCTCCACCCGGGGCAGGCTCGGAGAAGAACGTCATCGCCGTTCTCCCCGCGCCGAGGACGCCGAGGGCCACCTGTCGAATGGGGGCCGAGTCGTCGGTGCCGAGGACGCTGGCGAAGGCGAGCGAGAAATCGATGTTGTGGGATTGGGCCGAGGCGACGAGGTTGCGGGCGGCTTGGTCGATGTTCGGGAGATGCTGACCTACAAGCCGCCGGGCGATCCGTAGGGCGTGGGATCGATCGCCTTGGATGATCCGCACGCCGGGTGTCAGTCGATCCGGGTCGTCGTCGGCGAAGCCTGGTTGTGTTGGAATGGCTTGGGTCACTGGAAAGGTACGGTGTCGGATAGAAGGGCGTGGGTGGATCAGAGATACGTTGGGGAGCGTATCAAGGACTGTGTGATTTGGAGACTGGGAGCGGATGGGGATGTGGGGTTTGTTGGGATGAGTTTGGGTGACGCGACCCAAACGGGACCGATTGACGCGTCGCCGAAGGACCGTAGACTTGGTCTACGAGCGCCTGCCCGAATTGAGTCCTGGTCGTGTAGAGATTGAACCAAGAACTTGGTCCGCGAAGATTGGAACGTTGACGCATGTGTACTTCACGCTTGTCCACGCGATGTGGTTGGGTGGTTCCGGTGCTGGTGGCCTTGGCCGCGGTGTTGCCGATGGGGTTTCTGGCATCGCCGGCAC
>JRYD01000804.1_pt1 | contig 53800 bp, 51 predicted proteins | sample 235311 | NCBI WGS metagenome assembly JRYD01 (sample SAMN03074213, study PRJNA261472) | activated sludge metagenome | biome: Common Effluent Treatment Plant; feature: Wastewater; material: Activated sludge; isolation source: activated biomass in a lab-scale reactor treating industrial wastewater at... | reverse complement strand
TTGAGTTCGTAGCGGGTGAGCACGCCGTCGGCGGGAACGCGCACCAGGAAGCAGTCGATCCCGGTCGTCGACGACGAGATCGAGTTGCCCGAGAACGAATCACCAGGGGCCATCGTGACGAGCGTGGCCTGCGCCTTCGAGTCGTTCGGCTCGACCTCGGGCGTGTTCACCGCGAACGCCGCGGTCGAGATCGTGAATCCGGCCGCTGCGCTGAGCAGTCCGGCCTGCACCTTCCAGTTCTTCTTCATGGGACCTTTCTCCTTCACAACACACACGAGTCGACGACACGTCGACACAGACGAAAGACGCCACTCGCGCGACGAGCGCGAGTAGACGCAAAACAACGCAAGTTGAACCTGTGGATCGCCGCTTGGATAGCGCGCCGGTTCGCCGCCCCCAACGAAGACACTTCTCCTCTACCTACTCCACACGAGGGATGACAGGACAAGTGTACTTCAAGAAAGTCCAAAACGCCATAAAAATCGACGCGAACTCGGATTTCGGACCTTCATAAACCACTCCCAACGGCGATCACACGCCCGTATGCTCCCCGGCCATGAACACAAGCGTGAACTGGTTGAACGGACTCCTGAAGCCCGGCGGACTCTCCCCGAACGAGATCGCCGAACTCCTTCCCCACGCCGGGTTTCCGATCGAGAGCCAAACAACCCTCACCCCACAGGAACGGAACACTGACGTTCTTCTCGATGTTGAAATCACCAGCAACCGAGGCGATTGCCTGTCGCATGTCGGGCTGGCACGCGAACTGGCGGCGGCCTCTCGTGGAAGACATGTACTTACCGGACGTCCGCATCGCATCCCGAGCGTCGATCCGACCCCGACAGGATCAGTCGTCTCACTGGAGAACCATGTCCACAGCGAATGCCCCAGATTCACCCTGCGCGTCATCCGAGGCGTGAAGATCGGGCCGAGTCCGGCGTGGCTGCGAACGCTTCTCGAGAGCGTCGGGCAGCGCAGCATCAACAACGTCGTTGATGCCACGAACTGGCTGAACCTGGAATGGGGCAACCCGTGCCACGCGTTCGACCTCGCGAGACTCGCCGGGCCGGCGATTGTGGTGCGACGCGCGCGCCAGGGTGAGCACCTGACGACGCTCGACGGGAAGGCGCGGGAACTCGCGGGCGATGAGGTGGTCGTCGCCGATGCCGAGCGGGCCCAGGGGCTGGCGGGGGTGATGGGTGGTTCGCACTCAGAGGTCACGGACGCCACGACGGACATCGCGCTCGAGGTCGCAACGTGGGATCCGGTGGCGGTCCGTCGGGCGGCGCGGCGGCACGGGCTCCGCACCGACGCGAGCCACCGATACGAGCGGCTTGTGGACGCACGCACGATTGATGACGCGGCGGAGCGCGTGGCGGCGCTGATCGTGGAGATCGCGGGCGGGCGTGTGTGTGCCGAGCCTTTGGCGGCGGGGCCGGCGGTCCAGGTGTTGACGCGGATTCGGCTCCGTGTCGCGCGCGCGTCACAGATCCTGGGCGTTGAGCTTTCGACCAAGGCGATCGTGGACGCGCTGGCGCCCTTGGGGATCGAGGCCGAGCCGATCGGGCGTGGCGGGCAGGATCTGGCGTTTGTCGTTCCGGCGCATCGACCCGACCTCACGCTGGAGATCGACCTGATCGAGGAGATCGCGCGGGTGATGGGGCTGGACGCGATCCCGCAGCGGGAGACACTGGAGGTGCGGGTGCACCCGCCCCAGGAGAGCGAGCGCCGGCGGAGCGTGATCGTCTCGACACTCTGCGGCATGGGGTTCCACGAGGCCGTCACGTTCACCTTCACGAGTGTCGAGGACTCGATGGCGTTCCTCCCGACGAAGCCCGAGGGGTACGGGCTGGTGCGCGTGGACGACGAGCGACGCGCGCACGAGCCGGCGCTGCGGACGAGCCTGGTGCCGAGCCTGCTGGGGTGCCGACGAACGAACCAGAACTCTGGGGCGAGCGGCGGTGCGGATGTTCGACTCTTTGAGGTCGGGTCGGTCTTTGCCGAGGCCGGCGCGGGTTCGCCGATTCTGGAGCGGCTGAATCTTGGACTCGTGCTCGACGTGCCGGTGCGCGGGAAGGGCGCGACGACCGGCGAGTTGCAGGTCGGCGTGCGCGCGATGCGCGGCGCGATCGAGGCGCTCGTGGCGGGTGTCGTCGGCGCCGGAGCGGGCGTGGCATTTGTGCCGGCGACTCCACACTGCGGCGCGTACCGCGAGGGGGCGTACGCGGGGGTCGAGATCGACGGCGTGCGCTGCGGCTCTGTCGGCATCGTCACCGACTCGATCCAGAGGCGATTCGGGCTTGATCGCCCGATGGTCGCGTGCGAAGTGGGGATGAAGGAACTGCTCGAGACGCCGGCGAGGTTCCGCCCGATCTCGGTCCTGCCCCAGATGCCGTCGATCGAGCGGGATGTCTCGCTGATCGTCGATGAGAACCTGACGTGGCGCGAGGTTCTCGGCCACGTGGAGACACATTCGCCCCGATGGCTCGAGCACGTCGCGTTCGTGGGGACCTATCGCGGGGCCCAGGTCGGCGCGGGGCGGAAGAGCCTCACGCTGCGGTGCCGATTCCGCGACGCGTCGGCGACGCTCCGCAACGAGGAACTCGACCCGGTGTGGCACACTCTTCTCGACACGTTGCGCGCGCGAACGGGAGCGGAGATCCGCTCGTAGACGTGTCGCGGCGAGGAGGAGCGCGAGCCCAACCAAGAACCGGACGGAACCGGTTTCATGATGTCTATAATCAGCGTTGCGCTCGTGGAACTTCGTGATCGGGAATCGAGTACGCTCTCTGATCGCCGCCGGTGGGGAGTACGAAGGAATCTGAGGCCGTCGGCCCAATGGATGGAGGATGCACAATGACGACTGCCGCACGCGCAACGATCGCTCGGGAGAAGATGGCGTTTGACCTTCCGTCGCCCGACTTGTGGAAGGCGGAGACGAGCGAGAAACCGCTGATTTTCGTCAACGGACGGATGGTTCCCAAGAGCCAGGCCGTCGTGTCGGTGTACGACCATGGGCTGCTGTATGGGGACGGTGTCTTCGAGGGGATCCGCGTCTATCAGGGCAAGATCTTCAAGTGCCAGCAGCACGTGGACCGGCTGTATCGCTGCGCGGAGAAGATCCACATGACCATCCCCTTTCCCAAGGAGCAGATGGTCGCGATCCAACGGATGTGCATCGAAGCGAACGGGCTGAGCGAGGGGTATATCCGACTGATCGTGTCGCGTGGCGTGGGGACGCTGGGGCTGAACCCCCGGCTGTGCCCGGTGCCCGGCGTGATCTGCATCGCGGACCAGATCTCGCTGTATCCCAACGACTGGTACACGAGCGGGATGCGTGTGGTGGTGGCGAAGCGTCCGAAGACGCCGGTGGCGTGCCTGGATCCGCGCATCAAGAGCCTGAACTACCTGAATAACATCCTCGCGAAGGTCGAGGCGATCGAGCAGGGGTGCCTCGAGGCGATCATGCTCTCGACCGACGGGTGGGTGACCGAGTGCACGGGGGACAACATCTTCGTCGTGAAGGATGGCGTGCTGTACACGCCGCCGAACACGACGGGGACGTCGGGCTCGCTCGAGGGGATCACGCAGAAGTTCGTTCGCGACGAGCTCGTCCCGATGTGCGGGCTGAAGTGCGTGATCAAGGAGATGCGTCTTGACGAGGTGATGAAAGCCGACGAGATCTTCCTGACGGGATCGGCGGCGGAGATCATCGCGGTCACGCAGATCGACCACGACGGCGCGGAGCACAAGATCAGCGCGAGCGAGGGCCCGATCACGGCGAAGTTGCGGGCGAAGTTCCGCGAGATCGTCACAGGACCGACGGTCCCGGAGAACTAGTCGTGAGCACGACAAGGAAGGAGGCACGGGCGAATCGCTTGTGCCTCAGGATGGAGTTGTGTCGATGCTGAGGCGAATGCTGGGGATGGCCATCGTGGTTGGGTGCGCTCTTGGGCAGGGCGGGTGCGTGGTGTGGGACATCCGCAACGATCTCCGCGGCGTCAACGGTCGACTGGAGCACGTCGAGACGCAGTTGTCGGCACTCGACAAGACCAACCAACAACTCGATGTGTTGAAGGGCCAGTTGGACGAACTCAAGGTGCAACTCGTCGCGTTGCAGACGAGCCTTCAAGTCATGCCCTCGATGGATGCGACGCTCGTGAAGCTCGATGGGCATCTCGCCGGGCTTCGTGGGACGATCGAATCGATCGACAAAACGATTCCCTTTCTGAGTTTGACGCCCAAGCAGGAAGAAAAACCGGAGGGCGCGACCGATGAACACGGCACGCCGATGGACGGTTCTGGGCCCTCAGCGCCGAATCCGACTGGCGAGTCCCCTGCGCCATCAACACCGTAACCTATTTCGATATAGCACATTGCGACGACAGAGCCTGTCTGAACAGACATTCTTCTTAGCGCGTCCTTGACATAATCTGAATGAGCACGCACAGTAGCCTTCTTATGGATGGACTCACTGTCGTTGAGATTGCGCTCCGGCTGGGGGCGGCCGCGGGGCTGGGTGCTTTGGTTGGGCTCGAGCGTGAGCGCAAGCATCGCCCGGCCGGGTTTCGCACGATGATCCTGATCTCGCTGGGCTCGGCGGGCTTTGTGCTCACCGCACTGGAAGCGATCGCGTCGGTCCCATTCCAGACGGGTCAACAGGCGATGGCGGACGCGCGGCTTCCCAACGGACTTCCCGTGCAGTTTGGTCAGAGCGAGATCAGCCGGGTGCTGCAGGGGTTGATCGGGGGTATCGGGTTTCTAGGCGCGGGGGCGGTGATCCAGAACAAGAAGGCCGTGCGCGGGCTGACGACGGCGGCGGCGGTGTGGGTGACGGCGGCGATCGGGGCGGGGTGCAGTTTAGGCCTCTACAAACTCGCGGGGATCCTTGGCGTGGGGACGCTCTTCACGTTGATCATCCTCGAGCACGTCGAGGAGCACTACTTCCCCGACCCCGAGACGCTCGAGACTTGCAATGGGACGAGCGTGCAGCGGGTCGTGATCGACGAAGATGGGCGGCCACTCGATCCCAAAGAGTGAGCGGGTTCACGACGCCACGGCGCAGCTCGCGGCGAGTGTGTCTCGTGTGAGCGGCGTGTCGGCCTCGATGTCGCGCGTGGTGATGGAGCCGAGGATGTTCTCGAGCTCGAAGGGCGCCAGGCCTGTGCCGGGGCGTTTGAAGGTGAGGTCGGCGCGGCGGATCGGCGTTCCGGCTTTGAGGTCTCGCGCGGCGACGATGGACTGACGGGAGACGTCGCGGACGTCCTGCTCGATGGGGAGGACACGCTTGATCGCGTGGGGTGACGGCGTGAGCGGAGTGGTGGCCGCGACTCTGGCGCCCTCGCGTGCTCGGGCGACGTATCGGGCGAGGTCGGCCTCGACCAGAGACGCGGCGTGATCCGGGCCTTTGGCGCTCGTGTCGTGGGTGAAGTGCTTCTCGAGGATGCGCGCGCCGCGGCGTGTGGCCTCGAAGGCGGCGTCGATGCCCTGGGTGTGGTCGCTGTAGCCGATGGGGAGTTCGCACATGGCGCGGAGGGCAAGGATGGCGTCGAGTTCGGCGTGCTCCATCGGCGTGGGGTAACTGCTCACGCATTGCAGGATCGCGAGGCGATCGTGCGCGGGGGCGAGCCATTGGACGGCCCGCATGATCTCGTCGGGCGTGCTGGCGCCGGTGCTCACGATAAGAGGCGTGCCCGTGTCGGCGAGCGCTCGAAGGAGAGGCTTGTGGATGATGTCTGGGCTGGCGGTCTTGAAGGCGTCCCAGGGGAGTTCAATGGCGTGGGCCACGAGTTCGAGGGAGAAGACGGTGGCGATCGCGGCCAGGCCGAGGTCGTGTGCGAGTTCAACACAGTCGCCAAGTTCATCGAAGGAGAGTTCGAGCCGGCGGAGCATCTCGACGGGGTCGGATTCTCCGGCGGCTCGTTGATACGCCGCGAGACGCGAGTCGCGGCTCATGAGGCGCTCGGCCTGAAACACCTGGAACTTGACGGCATCGGCACCAGCTCTCGCGGCGGAACGGACGAGATCGAGCGCGCGGTCGATGCGCCCGTCGTGATTCACGCCGAGTTCCGCGATGACGAAGGGACGCGAGGCTGGATCGGGCTTGGCGTCGTAGGTTCGGCCGGCGATGTGCATGTCAGGTGGTGCCTTTCAGCATGGCCTCGGCAACGAGGAGGTCGATCCTGGAATCGATATCGACCACGGAGCCTTCGGGATTGATGATGCCCCGGCGGTCGCGGCCAAAGAACGCGTGCGGGCCTTCGGCGACATCGGGCACACGACCATGAAGGGAGTCGGGGGTGAGGGCGATGACGCCGCCGTCGGGGATAAAGGCTGGCGGGAGATCCTGACGTCGGAAGACGTTGTGGTTGAGGATGTCGCCCTCCCAGGGGCGAACGGTGGCGGAGTCCGGATCGACGCGTGCGGTCCACCACGGGTGGTGCTTACCAACGGACTGGTAGGACTGGACGGAATCGCCGCGTGTGGTGGTGAGTGTGTCGAGCGCGCGATCGGTGGCATCGGCGGGACGGACGGGGACGTTGGCGTAGTGGATGACGATGGGAGCCGATTCGCCGAGCCAGGTGTGGCGTTCGCGGAGCGTGGCGTTGTTGAGAACTTCCATGTGGGCGTGGCGTGCGGCGGCGTCGACTCGGGCCGTGTCGCTCGCGAGGTAGGGTGGGCGATCGATGGCGTGGATGCCGAGCGATATCGCAAGATCTCGCATCTCGGGATCATCGGTCGAGATCGCGACGAGGCCGACGCGTGTGGAGGCGAGGGCGTGGCGGATGGTCCACTCGACGCAGGGGCGGCCGGCGACAGGGAGGAGGTTCTTGCGGGGGAGGCCCTTGCTCCCGCCGCGTCCGAGGATGATGGCGAGGGCGGGGCAGGTCATGACGCCGTCGCGAGGGGGATGGTGGACTCGTGTGAGGCCGTGGCGCGACGATACAGGGTGGAGAGTCGTTGTGTGCCCAGCGTGCCGAGGAACGTGCCGGAGGCGTCGCGGACGTGCCCGAGCGGGTCGATGACGAGTCTGGAGCGTTGGAGCGCGGCCTTGGCACCGGATGGAAGCGGAAGGGGCGCGATGCGCTCGCCGGGAACGGGCGCGGGAAGCGGATCGATCACGCACGAGCCGAAGCGCATGAGGCCCATGTCATAGAAGCCCTCGATCTGCTCGTACACGGCGTCGCGACGGGTGATGCGCGGGACGATCCAGGTGTGAGGCAATCCCGCGGCGTGGGCCTGGGCGTCGGCCCATCGGGCGAGGGTGTTGAGGCCCTCTTCGACGTGCGAGAGGGCATCGAGGCCGGTGAGCGCGTGGTAGGTGCTCGGGTGGGTGGCGGGGATGTCGACGCTGATGATGTCGGGGGCGAGACGGGCGAGGCGCTCGGCGTCGAAGACACCATCGATGAGGCGTGTGCGGACGTGGATGGGCCACGGGCCGGACTTGCGGAGATACTCGACGATCTCGGCGAGGCGTGGATGGTCGGCGGCGTCGGGCTCGCCCACGAGCGAAAGGGCGGCGTCGGGGCGTTGGGACAACTCTCTCGCGAGGGTGTCGATGAGCGAGGCGCTGATCGGCGGGACGTCGGGCGCGGCGAGGCGCAGATCGATGATCGGCGGGAGCGTCGCGGGCGAGATCTGATCGTCGTGCTCGAGACACCAGCGGGAGATCGACTCGATCGTGAGTTCGTGGTGGCGCCCCGTGTGCTCGCGGAGGATGCTCGCGGCGAGGGACGTTTGGCCCGCGTCGGCGATGAAGCGATGGTGCAAGTCGCGAACGCTCGACGGAATCGAGACGCACGCGCCGCGAGCGATCGGATCGGCCTGGGGCGCGACGGGGATGTAACCCAGATACACGCCCAGGGACGCGAGCGGACCCGAGGACGCGGCGAGTTCGTCGAGGAGCGAGGCGGAGACGAGGCATGGGGCGAGGCCGGGCGGGGCCTGCGTGAAGGTCAGCGGATGCTGATCGGGGCTTTCGGCATGCCTCGCGACGAGCGCGTCGATGAGCGCGGGATCGACGAGGGGCCAATCGGGCCCGACGAGAACGGCGGCGTCGAGTTCGAGTTCGTGGGCGATGGGGGCGAGGATCTTCGGGCAGCAGACCTCGTCGAAGACGGTGAGGCGTCCGACGCCGCCGCGCCACGAGGTGCGCGACCACGAGCGCCCGCCGCGCATCGCGTGGAGGCGGTCGCGGAGCAGCGACTGGTCGGCCTCGGCGATGATGAGGCGTTTGCCCGCGGCGACGAGGAGTGGCTCCACGCAGGCCGTCAGGCGGCGGACGTGCTCGATCTGGGGGGTGGCGATCGCGATGGTGTCGATGGACGAGCATCGCGCGAGGCGTTCGAGCGTGAGCGCGAGAGCGTGGCGACCCGAGGCGAGGTGGGCGGCGAGGTCTCGTGGTTGTCCCAGCCCGCCGACGCTCGTGTCCGTCTGGATGATCGCCGCGACGCGGGGGCGCGAGTTGGCGGTGAGGTCGGGCGCGAGTTTCGTGGCGTCAGAAGAGGTTGATGCGGCGTGGTCGGCGGCGGAGGCATCGCGCGTGACGCGCGGGCCGCCGGCGATCGCACCGAGGCAGTCGCCGAGCATCGACTTGGCCTGATCGGCGGCGTCGGCGATCCAGGTGACGTTATCGATGTCGCGCTCGATGCGTCGCTTCTGTCGCTCGAGTTCGCTCAGATCTCGCTCGAGGGCGATGTGGCGATCGTTCCGGAACCTCCGGAGCGAGCCGGTCTGGTTGAGGAACTCGACGAGGCGGAAGGCGTGCTCGGCGGCGCGGACCTGGCCGGCGATGGCCTCGACGCGTGCGATGAGGCGATTGACCCGCGACTGGTCTGCGTGGTGGTCGAGCATCTCGCGGAGGAGATCGACGGTGCTCCGGCTTCGTGAGGCGAGCGTCGTCACGTCCTCGCGGAGCGAATCCACGCGGCGCTGCAGGGCCTGGAGACGACGGACACGCTCGGAGGACGTGAGTTTCGGGATCGGCATCGACGCGAGCGTCGTTGCGTCTCGCGGGGCGAGGAACTCGATCGCGTCGGCAAGGGGCATGGGGCGTGTGTGCTGCTTGCTGACGCCGCCCTCGGTCGCGTCGATGATGCGGAGCCCGCGCGCGGCGTCGGCGGCGAAGTCACGCTCGAACTGGACGAGGTACGTCGCCATCTGTTCGTCGGTGTAGATGGGGCGACCCAGGTGGTCGGTCGCGACGCGGAGCATGGAGCGCATGCGCACGATGCGTTCCCACTCCATCATCTCCAGCGTGTTGAAGTCGTTGAGTTCGGCGCTCCAGACGCCGTGGATCGCGGCTCCGGCGGCGTAGTACTGGCCGTCGGTGAAGCCGAGGTCCTGGCCCACGAGCACGACGGGGTCGCAGCCCATGTGTCGCGCAAGGGAGTAGGACAGATGGGCGACGGTGGCACCTGGTGGGACGGACCGCGCGGGGTCGTCGCCCCCGAGGTCGCGGACGAGCGCCTCGCCGAGGACCAGGTCGAGGAGTTCGTCGCGGACGAAACGGACCTCGCCGGGATAGGCCTGGATGACAGCGGGGTTGACCTTGGGCTCGGCGACGAGTGTAACACCTTCGACATCGTTGGCGGTGAGGCCCTCGTAGAAGCGCCGGCTGATCTCGTGGTGGTCGAGCGCGGTGACGAAGTGCGGCCTGATCCCCTCGCGCAGCAGCGTCTTGAGAACCGTCTGGGCGGCGATGATCACGACGCGCTCGCGGAGGGAGGGATCTTTCAGCAGATGGATGTTCCGCGCGAGGCTCGGGCCGGCGGCGACGACGATCGCGGGGCGGGCGGCGTGGACGCCGGCAAGATCGGCGATGCCCGGACGTGTCGCGTAGTGATCGGCATTCTGGAGGAGATTGCGCAGCGTCGTCTCGCACTGGACGAGCGTGGTGACGACGTTGGTGCGCACGGCAGAGACGGTCGCCGTGAGGGCGCGATCGAAGTCTGCCGTGGACTCTCCCAGGCGCAACCGGCTTGGAAGATGGGTGAGCAGTCGCGTGCCCAGGCCAAGGATCGCTTCGGCGCGCGTGGCGGCGGCTGCGACCGAGGAAGCATCGGCCTCGACGACGACGCGAAGCATCGGGTGCGCCAGCCAATCCGAGAGATCGACGTGCTCGAAGAGCGATCGCAGGAGCGAGACGTCGGGTTCGAAGGCGATGACCATGCCGCCCTTTCCGACTCGGTTCAGCAGGGCGCGGACGTGGTGCCCACAGGCGAAGCCGGCGACGGCGGCGGCCGCGTGGGTGAAAGGATCGAAGGTGCCCGCGAACTCCTCGCCCTCGGCGATTGGATCGACCAAGCTCGCGAGGCGGAGGAGGCGACCCGATTCGGTCGGGAGCACACCCGTCGCACCCCCGTCGACGGCGAGCAGCCATTGGACCTGCGGATGCGGCAAACTCGCGGCAACCGCGCGTGCGGCGACTGGCGAATGGATCGAGAGGGCGCGGAGATTGCGTTCGAGCGTCTCGAGACTCGGCGAGAGGTCGGACGCGGCGAGGGAGTGTTCAGGAGTCGTGGACATGGCGAGGTCGATCGAAACAGGGTGGACAATGAATGAACCGGCAACGAAGGCCTCGCAGGACGCGTGCCGTGGCGCTCTGGCTCATGCACTCTCCATCGGCGGAACCGGCGATGTGGGGGGAGAATCGGTCGGGGTTCTCCGGCCGAGAATCGATTGCGCCTGGTCGCGCGGGGTGTGCGCGGCGATCGGCATGGGCTGCGCGGCGGCCGCGACCGCCCAACTCCCCGGAACGGGGTTGACCGAGCCGACGCCCTTGCCCTCGCCGCCGATTCTGGAGCACCATCTCTTTGAGCAGCCGTGGATAGTCGTGGCGCTCGTGCTGGTCTCGGGGGTGATCGCGGCGATGGTGCTGAACGGACGGGGACGGGCAAAGGCGGGTGGGCTGGCGTTCCTGATGGGGCTGGTGGTGTCGGGCGGCGTGTATCTCGCGTCGGAACTCGTCACGACGCCACGCGAGCGGATTGATGCTTCGGCCCGCTCGCTCGTCGCGGCGGTCGCGACGGGAGACGCGGCGTCCATGGGCGTGTGGCTGACCAGCGACGCCACGATGCGGGCGTGGCTATTCCCGATCGAAATCGACCGCGATCGGATCATCGACGAGGCGTCGAAGCGGTTTCGCGATGGAGAGTTCCGCCTCTCGTCGTGGAGCATCGAGGAGTTGCAGGCGAGCCAGGCGGGGCCCGAGGTGGGCGTGGTGCAGGTGAAGATCCGGGCGGTGCCCGCGAGGGATGGAACGATCGCCCACTTTAGTTGGTGGCGGCTGGATCTTCGTCTCGAGGGCGGCGAGTGGCGCGTGCGCCACGTCGAGCCGATCAGCGTGCAGTTTGTGGCGAATCCGATCGGCGGTTAGGCTCGGCGGGCGGCCTCGTCGCCGATGCGGATCACGATGATGGTGGCGTCATCGGGGCGCGTGTTCAGGCCCGCGAACTGGCGTTGCTCCCAGACGATGCGCTCGAGGACATGCGCGGCGGTGGCGTCGGGCGTGTTCTTGAGGGCGGTGAGGACGGCCTCGTGGAGGCGTTTCTTGCCGAAGCGTTCGCCCGAGAAGTTGATCGTGTCGGGGACCCCGTCGGTGTAGGCGATGATGAAGTCGCGCGGGCGGAGGTCGCAGATGGCGCGCTGGTATCGCTGGGAGGGATCGACGCCGACGACCATGCCGCCGACGCCGAGTTCGTCGATGTCGGCCCTGCTTGGGGGGCGATGGGCGGGCGCTCGGACGACGAAGGTTGGCTCGTGCCCGGCGGAGCAGTACGTGAGCCGCCAGGTCGCCGGGTCGATCACGCCGTACCACAACGAGGCGAACTCGTTATCCAGGGTGTCCTGGCAGAGGGCGACGTTGACCTTGGAGACGACGTCGTCGAGGTCGTAGGTGCGTTGGACATGGGCGCGGAGGCTGGCGCGGACGGCGGACATCAGCAGGGCGGCGGGGATCCCCTTGCCCACGACGTCGCCGACGACGACGCCCATGTTTCCGTTGAGATTGAGGAAGTCGTAGAAGTCGCCCCCGAGTTCGAAGGAGGGCTGGTATCGCACGGCGATCTCGACGCCGCGGACGTCCGGGGGTTTGTGGGCGAGCATGCGACGCTGGACGTCGGCGGCGAGTTGGAGTTGGCGTTGGATGCGCTGCTCCTCGCGCTCGAACTGGAGGAGCCTGGCCTGCTCGACGGCGACGGCGGCCTGGTGCGCGATGGAGCGGAGCAGGCGCCGGTCTTCCTCGCTGAACTCGCGCGGTTGGCGCGAATACAAGCGGATCACGCCGATCGGTCGCTCCTGGAAGATCAGGCCGCACTGGATCGTGGCGCCGAGACCTTCCTTCGCGACGCGGTCGGGGATGAGGACGCGCGGGTCGTGCGCGAGATCCTCGGAGACGACGACCTCGCCCTGGAGCGCGTCGCGATCGAAGGCCCGGCCGCGACTGAGCGGCTGGTTCCAGGTGATCCACTCGCGAGAGAGGTTGCGTGAGGCGGCCATGTAGAGGTCGTTCTCGTCCTCCTGCGCGTCGGGATGGTGTCGCGAGCCGTCTTCGTTTTGCTTGAGGAGCATGATGGCGCCCGCGTCGAGTTCCATCGCGTCGAGGACCGATTCGAGGGCGGTCTCGAGGACGCGCTCGGCGCCGACGGCCCTGGCGAGCATCGAACTGACCTTGTAGATCGCGCCGACTTCCTTTAGTCGGTGGCGCAACTCGAGCTCGTGCTCGCAGAGTTCCGACGCCGTGCGCGTGAGGAGGACCAGGGTGCGCTGGAGGACCTGGCGCGCGTCGTCGGGGAGGGCGGGGTCGCCCGGGCCCATGACGATCGTGCCGATGGGCGCCTCGTCGAGGAGGAGCGGGATCTCGATCGACCCCGGCTCGATGGGGGGCGAGGTTGCCGCGTCGTTGAGGCGCCACGCGCCGTGACCGGGGGTGGTCGGGAGATCACGCTCGATCAGCCGGCCCGAGGCGTCGCGGAGCTGGACCACCACTCCTGAAAGGCGAGTGAGTTCCTGGCACAGGGCGGCCAAAGAGCCATCGGTGAGAAAATCGACGATGGTCAAAGGTCGATCGGTCGGCAAGCCCGCGACGAGCCCGCGATGGAGCGAAATCTGCGCAATATCTTTACTAGAAGCACTTTGCGCCACAGATTGATCGCCCGGCATACCCACGCGAGTGTCCCCTCCCCACCTCACCCCGCCGAGACCAACGGTCTATGCGGCCTCGGTGTGATTCGGGTGATATTAGGTCACATCTCTTCTACCGGCGAGGCGGAAGATCGGCAACCAGATTAGGGATTGGCGGGCCCCGGATTCCCCAGCCAGACGCCCTCGAGCACGTCGATCCAGAGGGTGTTCTCGTTCTGGTTCTTGGCCTCGCGGCGGAGCAGGATGAGTCCTTCGCGGATGGCCGGCTCGTCATTGCGTTGGTAGCCGAGGTAGGCCAGGAGCAGTGCCGACTCTCGGGGAAGGCGCTGGGTGATCCCGGAGGACTCGGTGAGATTGGCGCGGAGGAGTTGGAGGAGTTCGGTCTGGCGTGCCTTGTCGGGCATGAGTGCCTCGCCGAAGCGCATGCCGATGGCCTCGGGATGCTCGGTGACGAGCGTCTTGAGGTTGACGGAGGCGGAGAGGAGCAGCCCGGCTGCGAGTTGGGCGTTGATCCGTCCCGCCATCGCCGAGATATCGCCCCGGCGAATCTGGAGGGCGAAGGAGAACTTCTCCTCGGCATCGAGATAGCGGCGTTCGCGCATCTTGTCCTCGCCGTCTTTGAGGGCCCGGCCATAGGCGTCGGCGGTGGAGAGTGACGGGCCCGAGAGGCTCGTCGTGCGGTCCTCGCCGGCCTTGCGGATCACGCCGAGGAGCTCTCGGTCGAGTTGTGGCGTGGAGGTGTTCGCCTCCGCGGCACGGGGATCGCCGGGCTTCGACGTGCGCGAGTCGCTGCTCGTGCCTCGCCCCAAGAGCAGGGCGCGGAGGTCGTTGAGGCGATCCTGGGTGGACGTGCTCTTGGCGTCGCGATCGTCGGTCGGCGTGCCGGGCGCCGGGCGATCGGACTTTGACGGCTCGTCGGTCGGCGTGGCCTTAGGCAGGTCGCTTGTCGCGGGCTTGGTGGCGCGCTGCGTTCCGGCAAAGTTGTCGAGGCGGGCGCGGAACTGCTCGTATCCGGCCGAGACGGGACGCTCCGTCGCGGGCAGGACGGCACTCTCGGAGCCGGCGCCGGGGATCGGGGCTTCTCGTGGTTGTTCACCGAGTGTTCGGAGTGGCTCGGGGGTAAGTGGTGCCGCGGTGATGCTCGTGGGGATGTACTTCACGCCGAGCAGGCCGCTGGTCGCGGTGATGACCTGGCCCTGGTCGGATTCGCGCGTGCTGAGGACCACGGGGGCGAGGGCGCGATTCGCCGTGTAGGACGAGGTGGATCGGAGCGTGCCGCTGGGCGATTGCCAACCGCTCACGCCGAAGGAGGGCGTCGTTGCTTGGGAGTTGAGCACGCCGGTCGAGCTCGTCCCTGTCGCGGCGACGGGGGTCGCATTGACATCGCGCCCATAGACGAGCCTCGAGGGTGCATTGCCCAGGCCCGTAGCGACGGAGAACTGGTACTGGAGGCTCTCGGTCCCTCGGAAGCCCATGCCACCCAGACCCGAGGAGATCGAATCACGGCGAAAGGCGAAGTTCTGGGCGTCGCCGAGGGTGTCGCGGAAGTCTCCCGGCGCGCTGTAGTTCACGCTGGAGCGGAGGGAGAGCCCGCCGGGCGCGTTGCCCGTGACCATGGCGTTTCGGAAGGCGACCTCGGCGGCGAAGTCGGCTCGTGGGGCGTTGCCCGTGCCGCCGACGCGGAGGTCACGCTCCAGCGCCCGGCCGTTGGCATTCTGAGAGACGTACTGGGCGAAGGCCGACGAGCCCATCGCCAGCCCGGCGCACACTCCGGCCACGCGTGTCATTTGTCCTGCCCGTCGATTCTTCATGGCATCGCTCCGGTCCGCATGGTCGGCGCATCGCCGCCCGGGGTCATGAATCGTACGAGGCGAGACGGCACCAGGGTCGCGCCACGCCGCCCGGCCCGATCATGGTGCGAACGTCGGGCCAGCGTAGACTCAGCGTCATGGGCAACCACTACGTCACCACGCCGATCTATTACGTCAACGATCGGCCGCATATCGGACACTGCTACACCACGCTCGTGGCCGACGCGGATGCGCGGCTGGCCCGCCTGCGCCTGGGCTCGGCGGGCAAGGTCTTCTTTCTCACCGGGACCGACGAGCACGCGGACAAGGTCGTGACGTCGGCGGCATCGCACGGCATGACGGCGATCCAGTGGGCCGACCGCAACGCCGCCGAGTTCGAGCGGGCCTTCCGCTTCATCAAGGCCTCCAACGACGACTTCATCCGCACCACACAAGACCGGCACAAGACGCGTGTGACGGAATACGTCACGGCCCTCATGAAATCCGGCGCGATCTACAAGGGGACCTATGAGGGGTGGTACGACGAGAACCAGGAGGAGTACCTCACCGAGACGGTCGCGAAAGAGGCAGGATACAAGAGTCCGGTCACGGGCAAGCCGCTCGTGAAGCGCAGCGAAGCGTGCTACTTCTTCAAACTAAGCGCGTACCAGACGCGGCTGGAGGAGTTGTTCGCAAAGAACACGACGTTTGTCGAGCCCGAGGCGCGATTCAACGAGGTGCGAGGCCGGCTGCGCCAGGGGCTGAACGACGTGCCCGTGAGCCGCCCTGTCACCGACGACCCGGCGACGCAGTTCGGCATCCGCGTGCCCGGCGACGAGGCCCACCGGATCTATGTGTGGATCGATGCGCTCTTCAACTACCTGAGCGTCGTAGACACCGACGAGCGCCGCGAGTTCTGGCCGGCGGACGTGCACTTCATCGCCAAGGACATCCTGTGGTTCCACGCGGTGATCTGGCCGGCGATGCTGATGGCGCTCAAGGAATGTGGCGGGCGTTTCGCGTTCGTCGATCTCCCCAAGACCGTCTACTGCCATGCGTACTGGGTGCGCGAGGGCAAGAAGATGTCCAAGTCCCTGGGCAACTTCGTGACGATCGAGGTGCTCGAGGCGTACGCGGCCAGGTACGGGCTCGATGCCGTGCGGTGGTACCTGCTGACGCAGGGCCCACTGGGAAGCACCGACGCCGACTTCAGCCACGCGAAGTTTGTCGAGGTCTACAACGCGGACCTGGCGAACGGCATCGGGAACTGCGCGAGCCGCGTCTCCAACATGATCGAGAAATACTTCGGCGGCGAGATGCCGACGCGTGACGCGGCGCACGACCATCCGGACTACGACTTCGCGGCGCTCGCCCGAAAGGCGACGACCGATGCCGAGCGATCGCACGACGTGCACGATGTCTCGTCGGCGCTCCTTGCCGGGATCTCGCTCGTGCGGAGCGTGGACTCGTACATCAACACGACGGCTCCCTTCAAACTCGCGAAGACCGTCGAGCAGAACCCGGCGGCGAAGGCCCACCTCGCGACGATCCTCTATTCCTGTGCCGAGGCCGTGCGCGTGGCGAGTGTGTTGCTGTCGGAGGCCCTCATCGAGCGCGTGCCCGCGTTGTGGAAGGCGTGGGGATGCACACCAATGGCCGGGGCGACGCTTGGTGATTTGTGCGCCTTCGGCGGCGCACACGCCCTCAAGCCAGGCTCGCGACTGTCGAAGCTCGAGGCGCTCTACATGCGGGCGGACCCGGCCGAGGCGCCTCCGGCGTGATCACTTGATATACCGGCGGACGCATGCCGTGTCGTTCTGCCCGCCGAAGCCGAAGGAGTTGGAGAGGCAGACATCGACGCCACCCTCGTCACGAAGGTCGCGCGCCGCGTTGGGGACATAGTCGAGGTCGCACTCGGGGTCGGGCGTGGTGAGGTTCATCGTCGGCGGGATGACGCCCGTGCGGATCGCCTGGACGCAGGTCATGAGTTCGACCGCGCCAGCGGCCTGGATCAGATGCCCGAGCATGCTCTTGACCGAAGAGAACGGCACGCGCGGCGCGAGGGGGCCGAAGACGCCCTTGACGGCCTTGGTCTCGATGCGGTCGTTTTCCTGTGTGCCCGTGCCGTGCGCCGAGATGTAGTGGACGCGCGGGCGGCCTTTCTCATCGGGCTCACGCGGATCGATGCCGGCCATCAAGCAGGCCTCGCGCATCGCCGTTTGGGCGCCGAGCCCGTCGGGCTGGATGTCGGTGATGCGGAAGGCGTCGGCGGAGGAGCCATAGCCCGCGAGTTCGGCGAGTGGCGTCGCGCCGCGGGCGAGCGCGTGGTCGAGTTCCTCGAGGACGAGGATCCCCGCGCCCTCGCCCATGACGAAGCCGCCGCGTTCTTTGTCGAAGGGGCGCGAGGCGGTGCTGGGGTCATCGCGATCGGTGGACATCGCGGTGAGGCGGATGAACCCGGTCATCCCAAGCGGGTGGATCATGGAGTGGGCACCGCCCGCGAACATCGCGTCGGCGTCGCCATAGCGGATGATCTCGAACGCCTCGCCGATCGCCTGGGTGGAGGCGGCACAGGCGGTCATGCAGTTGAACGCCGGGCCCTTGCACCCGAAGCGTCGCGCCAGGTGGTTCAGCGTGATCTCGGGCTCCTGCTCGATCTCGGTCGTCGCGCTGAATCGCTCGCGAGCGGTCGACGCCCAAACCGCGGCGTCGATCGATCGCGTCTCGGGGCGCCACGCGGCGAGATTCGCGCGAGAGAATCCGTCGAAATCGAGCGGGCCCTCTCCCGAGCCGAGGTACATCCCGAACCTCGCGGCGTCTGCGGCCTTGCGATCGAGACCCGCCTGCGTCCACGCCTGCTGGGCGGCCGCGAGGGCAAAGCGCGTGCCGAGTGCGGCGGTCCTCTCCGCGGGCGTGGCGCGAACGTGCGCGTCGAGATCGAACTCTTTCACCTCGGCGGCGAAGTTGGTCTCGAAGGTCTTCGCGTCGTAGCGCGTGACCGGGCCGAAGGCTCGTTCGCCCTTGATGAGGCGCGACCACATCGCCTCGACGCCCACGCCCAGCGGCGTGACGCATCCCATCCCCGTGATGACGACGCGTCGCTCGCCCATGGTCACGTCTCGGATTCGTCTCAGGCCTGGTCGTCGTAGTCGTGATCGCCGTCGTGGTCGTCTCCCGACGAGATGCCACGGTCGGCGTTGATCTTGTCCACGTTCAGCACGCGGACAAGCCCATCCTTCAGACGACGCTCGGCGAAGTTGATGATGAGCCCAAGGTCGAGGTTGCCGGCCTTGAGTTTGGCGCGGGCCGCCGAGCGGTCCTGGGCGCTGACATCACCCAGGCGCGCGAGCACCTCGACGATGAAGCGATCCTCGACGTAGAAGTCGGTGCGGGCCTTGCCCACGGACTTGCCCTTGTACTCGACGTTGAAGTCGTGGTTCGCGTGGAAGTTCAGCCCGTCTTCCTTGAGGGAGGCCTCGAGGGCGGCGTGGTACACCGAACGATCGAACCCGGGGCCGAGCGTCTTGTGGACCTCGATCGCGGCGCCGATGACGCGACGCGAGAAGTCCGTGAGCGTGGAGTCGAGTTCGGAGAGCGGGATGCCGCGGCGTTCACGACCGCCGCCCCCACCACCGCCGCGGGAGTGACGCCCGCCGCGTGACTCACCCGAGTACTCACCGCGTTGATATTCGTTGGACATGAACGGATCTCCAGAAAACGTAGAAGTGTGCGTCCCACCCCGGAAGACACTCAGGCGGACACCACACGGCGTGGTGCTCGATCAATGCTATGCGGGCGGCGAGGCCCAACCGTGATGCTCAAACCTTGGAGAGCACCGCCGCGGCACACGATCCGCCCACGCCCATCGACACGACAAGAACGTTGTTCCATGGCACCGCGTTTGATGCGTCCGGGTGGCGACCGGTTCCAAGGCACCAGGCCGCCAGCCCGGCCTGGATCGCGCCATGCCCGGCGACGGCGTTGCCGATGAGCGACGCGAAGGCGACCCGCGGGATCTTCTCGTACCTTTCGCCCAGCGCCCGCTGGAGCCCGGCACGCTCGGCCTCGTCGAAGGCCGGGACGCCGAGACCCATAGGGAAGACCGCGTCGATCTCGCCCGGCCCGAGGGCCGCGTCGCGCATCGCGGCCAAGACCGAACGCTCGATCCCATCGCTCGACAGAGTATCTCCCGGCGTGATGGGCAGATTGGGCGGCTCTGCATGGCTGGCGCCGAAGCCGCGGAGTTGCGCGTGGATTCGCACGCCGCGTTTCTTCGCGCTCTCTTCATCCTCAAGGACGAGAATGCCGCCGCCCTCGCCGACGACGCCCGTGTCCGGGTTCACGCGGCCCGCGAGTTGCATGCGCATCAGGCCGAGGACATTGATCTTGCTCTCGGCTCCGCCGCTGAGGCACGCGTCGGCCTTCCCGCGTCGGATGACGCGCATCGACTCACCAAGACTCAACAGGCCCGACGCCTCGGCACAGGTGATCGTGTTCGACGGACCCTCGCAGCCATGGATGATCGTGACGTGGCAGGCGAGCATGTTGGGAAGGTATTTGAGCATCCACAGCGGCTGGAGATTGCCCATCCCCCCGCCACCCTCCGGACCAGAACCCCACTTGGTGAGGCTCACCGTCTCTGGGTTGGCGTCGTCGCGCGCGGTGTTGAACGCCCCGGCGATCTCGGCGGCCTCGGCGGCGAGAAGGCCCGCGCCGATGTGGCACCCCACGCGCGTCCCCGCATACGTCGGCTCGCCCGAGCCGTCCTCAATGGTGCCACGGGTCTGGAACGAGGCATCGCGCACGCCCTCGCGCGCGGCGGCCACGGCGATCTCGGTGTCGCGCGCCATGACCTTGACGGCCTTGCGGTAGTGCTTGGGGACATAGTCCTTGGCCGAGAACTCGCTGCCTCCAGCCCCACCCACCAACTTGATCTCACCCACGGTCGAGGTCTGGAAGTTCGAGGCGTCGAAACGGGACGCCGGCGCGAGACACGACCGCCCGGCGGCGACGGCCCCGAACAACGCCTCGGCCCCAATCCCCGCGGGCGTGACCAGCCCGATCCCCGTGATGACCACCTGGCGCGGCATAGGCGAAAGTGTACGAGGGAGAGGCGAGGTACAAGAGTGATTGCATCCATTTGAAACATCATCCTCGTGTAGCAACCCTTGACCCACAACCCCCCAACCATTGTGGGGGTGCCGGATTCCAGGAGGCCGCCACATGATCCACCTTTGCGCACGCTCGTTTCGTCCAGCATCACTCGCCGCATGGCTGGTGGCGGTCCTCGTTGGCGTGGCCTGCCCGAACGGCGCCCTCGCCCAGGACGAGGATGGCGCGATGGACTTCGCCCACGCTCCGGCCGTCGCGACCCCCGACACGCCCGTGGGCAAGCAACTCGAGTGGGTCATGGGTCTGCTCAATGGCAGTCCGGCCCTTCCCATCGCCAACCCCGAGGAGCACTTCCACGAGGTCTTCCTCAAGCAGGTGCCGCCGGCGAAGTTGAGCAAGGCCCTCGCCGACATCCGTGAGAGCGCCTTCGGCGGCACAAGGATCGACCTCATCCAGGTCCAAAGGGACGGCGAGGGCGACTTCGCGCTCACGGGACTTGTGCGGGGCGGGAAGGAGACCGTTCGCGTTCTCTCGGTCTTCATCGCCATTCACGAAGATGACAAGCGGATCGTCGGCCTGCGATTCGACCGCGCGGGGTACGACTTCGGGAACGTTGGCGACTGGGACGCCTATCGCGGCACGATGGGCAAACGCCCGGGCCTGCTCTCCTTTGGCGCGTACGAACTCATCGAGGAAGTCCCGGAATGGCCGAGGAACACGGGCACGAAGGACGCGAGCGAGACCAAGGACGCCGAGAAAACAGCCAAGCCTCTGCCCACGTTCCGTCTCAAGCCGATCCACCAGATCTATGACGACAAGCGGCTCGCCGTCGGCTCGGCCTTCAAACTGTGGGTGCTGGGCGCGATCGCCGAGGACGTGATCGCGGGGAAGCGCGCGTGGGACGAGACCATGACGATCGACGGCGCACTCAAGAGCCTTCCGTCTGGAACGATGCAGAACGAGGCGGCAGGAAGCGAGCATCCGCTCGAGCACTTCGCGATGAAGATGATCTCCATCAGCGACAACACCGCGACCGACCACCTGATCCATCGCGTCGGCCGCGACCGGTGTGCGGCATATTTCAGCCGCTTCTCCGACGACCCGACGCGGACGCTTCCGTTCCTCTCGACGATGGAGATGTTCAAACTGAAACTCGCGCCCCTGCCGGAGTCGCCCGACGATGATCCCGAGGCGTTCCTGGCGCCGAGATACATCAACGCGAGCGAGGCCGAGCAGGCGGCGATGCTCGCGGGGCCGATGGACGCCTCGGAGACGTCCGGCGCGGTGACCAGCGCCGACGCGGACACGTCGCGAATCATGGGGTGGACGACCCCGCGATTCGTGGACTCGCTGGAGTGGTTCGCCTCGGCCCGTGAGCTCGCCAAGACGCTCGCCGACCTCCATCGCCTGGAGTTGGACGACCGCAACGAGCCGATGCGGCGGGTACTCCGGAAGAATCCGGGACTGCTGCTCGACAAGGGGATCTGGAAGGAGATCGCCTACAAGGGCGGGAGCGAGCCGGGCGTCCTGAGCATGAACTTCCTGCTCACACGCAAGGACGATCGTCTCTTCGTCGTGACGGCCACGTGGAACAACCTCGAGCAACCCCTCGACGAGGATCGCCTCGTTGCTCTCGTGAAACGCGGCATCGAACTCGCCGGCGAGACGGAGTGAGTCTCCCCTTCCCGGCATCTCCTACCCGACGCGCCTGTCGATCACATCGGGACGATGCGCGGCAGGACGTGGATGATCAGCAGATAGCACCCCAGCCCCAGGAGGGCAACCCCCACGACGATCTGCGTCGCCAGGACGAGTGCCGCTCGGGGTATCTCGCGCGTCGTCTCGACGCGGATCGCCTTGTATGAGACCGCGATCCCCAGTGCGAGGGGAATGAGGAACCACATCCAGTACTCGTTCAGCGAGATGGGATCGATGAACGGGCGATACGCAAGGGTGGTGGCGAGAAACGGGTTCACGCCTTCCCCCCGGCGCGCTCACGGGTGCGCTCACGCTCGATCTGGTCCAGCCGGCGACGGTCGGGCCACGCCGCATCGATGATCGCGATGAGGTTGATCATTCCCGCGATCGTGGCGAAGAGCGTGCCCATCTCGTTCATCTTGCCCATGGACTTGATGTTGGGGGGCGTGCCGCCCAGGGCCGGGGCGCCCGTCTTGGGGTCGCGCCCCTCGTTGGGGTTGGCGGATCGGATGATCGTGCCCCGGGGCGTCACCTCTCGGACCTTGAAGTGGTTCTGGTGGATGGAATCGACGCCGAAGGCGATAGGCCCGACCAGAGCCTGCCCGAAGAACCACGGGAGGTCCTCCTTGGAATCGATGACGTCAACTCCACCGATGAAGATTCCGCCAAAGAACATGCCCAGGATGCCCGCGGCGATCCACAGGCCCCGCTTCACGTCGCCCAGGAGCACATGCCCCGCGCCGGGAAAAGCGATGGCGGCAAGTCCGGCCAGAGGACGAAGGGTGGTACTGGAATCGCTCATCGTGTCAACGGGCGTCAGTCGGAAACCATGCGGCGCGAGCAGAAATCCGTCGTGGGAAGCCCCGCCCATCCCGGGAGCAACCCCGGTGCCGACGGGCTGTACGGTAGCGGACCCAACCCGAGCACGCCGAGACCGATCCGAGGAACGGAGTTTTTGGTCCACCAGGCAGTTGACACCCACGTCCGTCTTTGTACTCTACGGCCTGTTCGACCCGACCTGGGTGTTGATCGCCTTGGACGGGTTGTCTCGAGCACTCCGGACTCGCGACGTGCCGCCGCGCACGTGGACGAGCGCCGGCCTATCTTGGGGTCATCACTGGGTGTCTTTGGGGGCTTCTCGTTGGGCATTGATAGTGGGAGCGGAGTCATGGCAGGGAACGTCAACGACACGATGATCTTGAGTACAACCTCGTTCGGGGGTGGCGCAACCGCGGTGCTCGAGGCCGGCGAACTCGACACGAGTGACCGCCTGTGGCTCGACCCGATGATGTACGACGAGGACGAAGACGACGACGAGGATGACGACTCGTTCGATGGTGACGAGTTTGACGACGATGACGAGTTTGAGGAAGAAGACGACGATTTCCTCGAGGACGACGAGGAAGAGGAAGACGACAGCGAAGACGTGGACGACGACGACGAAGAGGACGATGACTTCTAGTGCCGTCTTTGCGTCCGCATCGTCCCCGCTCCCCTCAATCGGTTGATGGGTGGCGAGGCGACCGCGCGGTGCATCTTCCCACGACGGCCTGGAGTCGACCCATGCCGCGTCAGAATCGATCAAAGTCAAGGCCCGACACCAAGCCCGCCGCAGCCCCGACACGCAATCCCGAGCCGAGCTCGGGATCTGGGTCAGTCCTTGATCGCCGGACCGGGCTGGATCGGCGACTCCTGGGCACGGACACTAACACCGACTTCGATCGTCGCCGCGGCCCCGGGCGACGCCTGAGCGACTTTACAAGGTCCGCCGAAGAAGGCGAGATGACCAAGGAGCAGTTCCTGTTCCTGGTGGCGATCGACGAGTTCAAGAGGGCCAACGCGAAGAGTTTCCCGACCTGGACAGACGTCCTCGAGGTGATCCGCCTGCTTGGCTATCGAAAGACCATGCCCAGCGAGATCTCGTTCGGCAGGGCCGAGGACTGGCGTGAGCCGTCGGACGCGCCCTCGGCCGTCCGCCCGGATCGCTGGGCGGAGCGTCGCAAGCCGAATGCCGCCTGAACCCTGCTCTCGACGATATGTGGGGCGCGTTCGGGAGGTATTCGCACAACACGCCCATAGTCGCTACCATGCTCCCCTATGGCTAATCGTGTCGACATGGGAGCCGCAAAGGCAAGTCCGTCTGCTCCGTCAAGCAAACCAGAATGGCTCGACTGGAAGGCGTACGTCCTGGGCGTCATCGCCCTCGCCCTCGTGGCGATCTGGGGCGTCATGCTGCTCACCCCCAGCACTCCATCTCTCCCTGGGCCCGAGGCCGCCGTTTCTCAACTCCTGGAACTTCGCTCCCAGATCATGCTGCACGTCGAGGACAAGAAGTCGCTGCCAACGGCCTTGTCGGAGCTGGCGGTCAACTCCAAGATGCTCAAGGACCCGTGGGGCACCGACTACATCTACTCGATCAAGTCCAACAAGCCCAAGGAATGGACGTACACCCTCGCCTCCGCTGGCCCGGACAAGGCGCCGGGGACCGCCGACGACATGTCATGGGACGTCGAGCTCACGCTCGACGTGACCGATGCGATGATGGTGAAATCCGAGACGAGCAAGGGCATTCCCACCGGCGCGCCCTGACTCGGCCTTCGGGGCAACTCGCCGCGATTTCGAACGCACTCCAACTCGCTCAGCCCTTGCTCTTGTAGTAATCCAGATTCACCTGGACGTACTTGTTCCACTCGCTAGGGAGATCCTCCTGCGGGAAGATCGCCTTCACGGGGCACTCATCCACGCACAGCCCGCAATCTATGCAGGTGTCGGGGTCGATGTACAACTGCGTCGCGGTCGCAAAGTCGGGCTCGTTCTTCGTCGGGTGGATGCAATCCACCGGGCAGACCTCGACGCAGGAGGTGTCCTTGGTGGCGATGCAGGGCTCGGCGATGATGTGGGGCATGGCGGTTCCTGAAGGGTGGCGGCGGACGCTTACGATCCGCTCGCGGCGGCCACGAGATGATTGTGCGAATACCCCCAGAATGGGAGCCCCGGACCAGAGTCCCAGGCCTCCCACACGGAAGTCGCGCATAATAGCGGGAACAACGCGGGCACCTCGGGTTTCGGCCCTAGACACGCGGTCTATCCCGCTCCGCCAAAGAAAACGTGTCGAGCACGTCCTCGTTCAGTTCGTAGGCACGCCCGGCGGCCTCGCATTCCCGGCATCGACCGGGGGCCTGTCCGTCGGGAGCGTGGAAAGGACCACCGCGTTCGCCGGCGTGTTGAGTAGACCGACCACCCGCGTGTCACGCAGAGCCTTCCATCGAACGCTCGCGTCGAAGTACCCGATGTTGGCACCATCGACGTCGGCCGCTCGCCCGCTCTCACGCCACGCGTTCGATGGATTGGTGTCCGGGTACCGGTACCGAAGCGCCCCGCGTCCATGGTTGTAGATAAAGGCCTCGCTGCCGCTGATCGTGTTCGGGTCGGCGCTCCCGATGTACCACATCTTGTCCTGGACCAGTGGCATCACGCTCGGCGAGACCTCCAGGCGATCGATCTTGCCCGAGACTCCATCGGCAAAGCCAAAGTCGGGATTGCGATTGGGTTGTTCCATCGGATTGAAACGAACACCCATGGGTGTCCGGCCTCGCCAGCCGTAGTAGTCGTACGTCCCATAGCACGCGATCGACTGCGTGTTCCGAGGATCATCGATCGCCACGCTCGGGAGCGACGTGCACGTGGTCACCTGGAAGTTCTGGATGTAGGGCTGTAGGACGGGTCGCAGATCCCACCAGGTGTTGCCCAGGATCGACCCCGGCGTGGCGTACCCCGAGGTTGGATTCACCGGCAACGCAAAGATCGACGGCGCGTATCCCTGCGACGGAACATGCGGCGGGAGATTCCCTTTGGCGTCCTCGGCATACATCGTGAACGCCAGGATGTACTGCCGAATGTTGCTCGCGCACTTCACGCGACGCCCCGCCTCGCGCGCCCCCGACAACGCCGGGAGGAGGAGCGATCAGGAGCGCGATGATCGCGATCACCACCAGCAACTCGATCAGCGTGAAACCGCGAGCGCGACGCCACCACACACGACGCTCCATGCCGAACCGCTCGGCCGAGCCGGCGCCGCGCCAAGGCCCCGGGGTCGGGGGCCCTGATCGCGATCAACTCCGGCCCGGCCGGCGGCGAAGGAGCGACCAATGTTCACGCGTGGATGCCCGTGACGGTCGCACATTCGGTGCATGCCCTTCATACCGAAACTCTCCACGGTCCATCGGATGCTCTCGGTCATGGAATCACGCCGCGGACCTCTCGGGACACGGCGTGGAATAGAGCAGATGTGATCAGCAGCCCGCATTGAAGCAGGTGAGGAAATAGAGCAGGTCGTCGATGGTCACGCCCCCACCGGTGATCCCGGCGCCAGAACCATCGTCCACGTCCGCGGCGACCGCGCCGGCGTTGAAGATGCCGAGGTAGTACAGCAAATCATCGATCGTCACGCCGCCATCGGGCGTGCCCGTGCCGCTCCCATCGTCGACGTCGGCAACGCAGGCCACCGAGCCGGAATCGCCCGCGGCGATGTCGGTGTTGGCGTCGCTCTCGTACGCGCCCGCGAGGATCGTCCACAACTCGGTCGTCGGACCGACATTGTCCCAATCGAGTCGGCACTGCACCCAGCCGTAGTGCATCGCGTCGGAGCCGTCGAGGTAATTGAACCCGATGTAGAAGTCACGGTTGACCGCGACCGTGCCATCGAACGCCGTCACGCTCGGGTCGCCGAGCAAATCCGGATCGAGATACAACGCCGAGGTGGTGAATCCGAAGCCGCTGATCGGGGCATAGGCGTCGACGCCGCTCAGCACCCGGCGTTGTAGCGGGTCAGGTAGTAGAGCAGATCGTCGATGGTGACGCCGCCGTCGGGCGTGCCCGTGCCGCTGCCGTCGTCCACGTCGGCCGAGAGTGATCCGGCGTTGTAGATGTTGAGGTAGTAGAGGAGATCATCGATGGTGACGCCGCCGTCGGGTGTGCCCGTCCCACTGCCGTCGTCCACGTCGGCCACACACGCGGGAACACCCGGAGCGACATACACCACGGCATAGCCGTTCACTTGGTGGCCACCCAAGTCCGTCGCCAGGATCTGGAACGCGGTCCACCCCGAGAAGCCGGGGTTGGGCGTGAAGACATAGACGCCGTTCGAGTCTTGTGTCGCTACCCCACCCGTGGCGAAAGGGTTGACGAGTGCGTATGACACGATGTCGCCGTCCGGATCGAGGGCGAGCGCGCTCGTCGGAGCGCTGGGAGTCTCGAAGTCGCAGACGATTCGGCATTGCACACCGGTCGGTGGATAGTTATTCCCTGCAATATAATTTATGGTCGTGGCGTTCAGCACAAGATCGCCGCCGGCGGATCCCGGATTTCCGGCGGAGCCGACGCCTTGCGGGCCCGAGGCCGGGCTTCCACCGGATCCAGGGAGGCCGACAGACACCGATCCCATGACCGTCGCGGTCGCGCCTGTCACACGCATCACTCCTGCCGAGAACCCACCGCCGCCGCCGCCGCCATGGCCGCCATAGCCGCCGTCGCCACCGCGCCCACCGGGGCCACCAAAGCCTGCTTCGCTCGAACTCCCGCCGTTGCTTCCACCGGATCCGCCGTTTCCGCCTGTCCCCCTGTAGCCTCCGCTTCCGCCAATGCCGCCGCTGCCACCGTTGGAGGTATAAACCTCTGAATCGGAGTCGATGACGAGTCCTCCAGAGATATCCGCCGCCAACATAAGCACGCCAATGGAAGAACCACCGGCACCACCGCCCGCGCCCGCGCCGCCACCGCTACCGCCCCCGCCGCCCCCCCCCCCNNACTCGTTCCACCCGAACCGCCCCAACCGCCGGAGCCACCGCCGTTTTGCCCAAAACCGCCATTTATTCCGGAGCTGTTGTACCCACCACGCCCGCCCGAGCCGCCGTGACTGACGGTTGACGATCCGCCGGAACCCCCGAATCCACCGCTGCTTCCCTCGGCGGTCCCGACTTGCCCTGTAGCACCAGCGCCCCCATTCGAACCATTCAAGCCCGACGCTCCCGCCTGCCCGTAGATTCCAAAGTCGGCATCGAGGACGCAGGAATCCATATTCAAACTTCCGGTGAGCAGTAACTTGACCACGCACACCGAGCTGCTGCCCACGCCGAAACTTGACTCCGCGCGGATCTCGAGGAAACTCAGGCGTCGTTCACCGGCACCGCCGCCGCCCACAAACATGGCACGATCCTGGACCTGGATGATGGGCCGGTCCGTCGTCCTGGCCCATGTGATGGGATCAAACCCACCGAAGATCCGCACACTGTGTCGCGTGACGACCCGCGAGTTGTACATTCCGCTCGCGACGTACACGTCACGCGGCGGGGAGTACAGCGCGGCCGCAACGACTGCCGCGGCGATCGTTGCCATCGGCATGTCCTTCGTGCCCGGGTTCGAGTCCAGGCCGAATGGCGAGACGAAGATCGGCCCGCACGCCATCCCGTCGATTCCATCGCCATTGTCATCCACCCATCCCGTATCCGGATCATCAACGGGCGCCGGCGGGTTCAGAAAATCGCACGGCTGGGCGAACGCGGGAACGGCAAGACCCACGAAAAGCAGCAGCATCGCTGGACGCATAACGCACCTCCACAACGTTGGTGATCGAACTTCACCGCCACGCGGAGTTGCGCGACGACCGGCCCCATGATGCCATGAATCTACGGGAGGTTCAAGCAAGTCGCGGCCGATTACTGGCCCACTCGACAAGTTTGTGGCCATGTGGCCTGTTTGGTTGCGTGCTGTTTGGGTTTTGCTGGCGGTCAAACTCGCTATCGTGCCACACTCGCGCCCGAGCGATGCCATGGGCCCTTGATGGCGTATGTGGTGCCGTCGCCTTGGCAGTTCACAAAGAAGACGCTCCCGTCGGGGGAGAAGCACCCGCCGCAGAACTCGCTCTTGCTGAGCGCGTTGCGTGCGAAGACGTGGACCTCGCCCTCGCGTGTGACCTGCAACACGCGGTTGACGTCGGTGCCATCCTCGCACACAAAGAGGTCGCCCCAGGGCGCGACGCAGATGTTGTCGCACATGTTCATGACCGAGGCCTCGGGGGACTCGACAAAGAGCGTGAGCGTCGCGGGGGCGTCCTTCTCCTGGGGCGTTCCCTCGTGGGGGCTGGGGACATACCTCCAGATCTGTCCGGCGAGCGCGGGCCCGCCTTTGGTCGAGGCGAAGTACACCCCGTCGTTGGCGTACCACATTCCCTCGTTGCGGGCGAATCGGGCGGCGCCGCGGTCGTAGCCGCGATAGCGAAGATCGTCGGCGGGCGAGTCGATTTCGTCGATATCGAACCACTCAACATCCAGGCGATCGTTGAGTTTGATCGATCGGGATTCCCAGTTGCGAGTGTCGCACGAGGGACGGCCCTTCACCCGCATCACCTGGAGGCGCCCGCCCTCGTGGAGTTTCCCCGAGACATTGGGGATGAAGCGATAGAGGATGCCATCGGGGCGATCCTCGGTGAGGTAGACCACGCCGGAGTTGGGATCGATCGCGGTCGCCTCGTGGCGGAATCGACCCATCGCGGTGATGGGCTATGGATACACGAGGCCTGGCGAGGACGTGACGGGCACCTCAAAGACGTAGCCGTGGTCGCGCTGGAACGACCCGCCGGCCCGCGTGACGTCCTCCTCGCAGGAGAGCCATGAGTTCCAAGGTGTGGGCCCGCCCGCGCAGTTGTAGCACGTGCCCGCGAGGCTCATGAAGGACGCGTCGAGCGAGTCGGTCTCGTGGTTGTAGACGAGCGTCGTCGTGCCGCCGAAGGGAGGGATCTCTTTCCCACGGTCGTAGATGCGCGACGGATCCACGCGGGCGAGCAGTTCGGCCTNNGGATGAGCGTGGTCTTGCCGGGTCCGCTCGCGAAGGCGGCCATGCCATCGGGCTGCCCCGGCGAGAGCAGCCGGTCGCTCATCGTGTCGCCGTTGCGGATGAGGACGGTGTACGAGAATCCTTCGGGCAGGTCGAGGAGTCGGTGGGGATCGCGCGTGATCGGGCCGAAGGGAGACGGCGTGGGTCCGGACGCAAAGCCAGTGCGCGCGAGCAACAGGCTCAGCGCCGAGAAGGCCAGCGGCGTCGCGGCGGCCTGGACCAGGAACGAGCGACGGCTGAGCGCAAAACGGACTGTCGTCTGGGTGTTCACGTCATGACTCCGTCTTCGATTCGTACACTCTAGATCAATGCCGGCGGAAGTTCGTGAGGCCGACTGTTCAGATTGTGTGAGGAGACGTCTGCATGATCTCGTGAAATCCCAAGCAACCAGGTCCCAACACTCCGCCAGGAGCGCTCCACGCGATGAAACTCGAGTACCCGTTCATGCGGCAGAGAAGGCGTCTTGTTGGTGTTCTTGTGCCGCTGTTCGTGCTCACGCTCTCCGGGTGTTTCCGCACGTACCACACATCCCGGTCGCGGGTCGGTCCTCCTCCAATGCTGGGCACCGAGGCCTGGCCGGAATGGGACCTGACGGAGATCCAGAAGCTCGCGGACGCCACGCCGGGGACCATCCCGCGCTGGGAGCTCGTCCCAAACGCGCGCGAGCTCGAACTCAGCGATGCGGATCGCAAAAAGCTCACGGAGCACAAACGCACAATCGAGTACTCGCGGGTTGTGGCCGGCGGGCTCCTGCGCGTGTGGTCGCATGACGAGCCCGATTCGGCGTCACGCGAGTTCATGGTGCGCCTCTATGGCGGTTTCGATCCCAACGCGTCGTTTGTGTCGGCGCACAAAATCGGGGATCCGCGACTCGGTGAGGCGGTCGAGGACGTGGTATCGAGAGATCGGGCACGCTCTCCCGACGCCGATTCAAAGCTGTTGAAATCGTCTCTCGATGAACGACTCCTCCTCGATGAGGGCATCCGGATCCAGATGCCCGGGCGGGCGACCAGCACGCCCAAAGGGCTCGTCGTGCACCTGCTCTCGCTGATTCCAAACGAGTACGAGTCGAGCGTCGTGGGCGAGCTTCGTTCGCGGGGCTGGGCGGTCGTGTCGCTCGAATCGAGCACGGGCCTCTGGGGCCCGCGCGATCCCGACGAGATGGCCACGATCCCGGAACTCAAGGGGCGGATCAATGAGTTGAACGAGCGTGCCGCGGCGCTCGCCATGCCGCCGAACCCGGGGACGCTCACGCGACAGGAACTGAACAAAGAGATATCGCGGCGCTCGGCCGACCCGGGAATTCGGAAGAGCCGGGCGGAACTCGAGGGCGAGATCGCCATGCTCGACGAGTTGGTGAGGCGCATCCGGCGCGGACGCTTTGAGTGCCCGGACCTCTCGAGCGCGGACGGGGTTGGCGCTCGATTCGCCGACGCGATCGATGGATTGCTTGCCGAGAACGCCTACGCGGCAGAGGCCGTGGTCCGTTACCTCGATTCCGAGCGCCCGGACATCCCCCACGATCCGGTCGTGATCATGGGATTCAGTGCGGGTGCATTGGCGGCTCCCGCCGTCGCGGCCAGGCTAGGAACGATCGGCATGCCGCCGGCCGCAGTCGTGCTCGTGGCTGGTGGGGCGGATCTCGCCGAGATCATGCTCACGACGTCGCATGAGAGCATCGTCGCTCCGATCGAGTCGCGGGGTGGGCCTGTCCCGGAGGACACCTGGATTGCGATCCACGCCTCGTATCGGGCCCACACGCGACTCGACCCGATCAGGACCGCCCCACTCCTCGCGGGAACCCCCGTGCTCCAGATCCACGCCACCGAGGACACCATTGTCCCCGCGCGCACCGGGCGCGAGCTCTACACGCTCCTTGCCGAGCCCGACCGGATCGATTTCTCCAGGGGGCATCGGGAGCTGTTCTACTACCTTCCTGGAATCAAGGAACGGATCGCCGACTGGGTCGAGCGTCACGCCCTGGAATCAAACCGCGACGGGGACGCCATCCCCCACCGAGCCGGCCGCTAGAGTTCCGACCCGAGACCAACCCCCGGAACTCTCGCAGGAGCCGCTATGCCCTTTACGATCAAGCCCGAAGACGCCCTTGGAGTCGACACCGACACCACGCCCTATCTCAAGGGACACGTGGACACCGGCGACCGCTGGGTCCTGAACTTCGGCCCGCAGCATCCCGCGACGCACACGACGCTGCGCCTCGTCATGGAACTCGACGGCGAGCGCATCGCCCGCGTCACGCCCCACATCGGCTACCTCCACAGCGGGTTCGAGAAACTCGCCGAGCATCTCGACTACAACCAGTACGTCACCATCGTTAGCCGGATGGACTATCTCTCCCCGATCGCCAACGACATCGCCTGGCACGGGGCGGTCGAGAAACTGTTCGACATCGAGATCACGCCGCGATGCAAGGTCCTCCGCACGATCATGGCGGAGGTCGCCCGCATCCAGAACCACCTCCTCTGCGTCGGGGCGGCGGGCCTCGACCTCAACGCCTTCACCGGCTTCATCTACGCCTTCAACGTCCGCGAGAAGATCTACGACCTCTGCGACTATGTCTCCGGGCAACGCTTCCACCCCGACTGGACCCGCGTCGGCGGGCTCATGCAGGACCTCCCCGATGAGGAGACTTTCAAGCGCATGGTCAAGGCCCTCATCCGCGTCGAGGTTCCCGGCGCCATCAAGGACCTCGAGAACCTTCTCAACCGCAACCGCATCTTCATGGACCGCACCCAGGGCATCGGCGTTATCACGAAACAGGACGCTATGGACTGGTCGCTCACCGGGCCCATGGCCAGGTCCAGCGGCGTGAAGCGCGACATCCGCAAGGACGAGCCCTACCTCTGCTACGCCGACAACTGGGACGGGCAGGGAGCCGAGGCCGTCTCGTTCAAGGTCCCTATCGCCGAGGTGGGCGACGCCTACACGCGGTACCTCGTCCGCGTCGAGGAGATGAAGCAGAGCCTCGCGATCATCGAGCAGTTGATCGACAAGATCCCCGCGGGCCCCGTCGACGCCTTCGCCGATGGCAAGATGACCAAGCCGCCCAAACGCGAGGTCTATGGCTCGATCGAGGGGCTCATCCAGCACTTCGAACTCATCATGACCAACCGCGGGTGGACGCCCCCGATCGCCGAGTGCTATTCGTGTCAGGAGTCGGCCAACGGCGAACTGGGGTACTACCTCGTCAGCGACGGCAGCCCCCGCGCCTGGCGCGCCAAGACCCGCCCGCCCTGCTTCATCAACTATTCGATCGTCAGCAAGATCACCGAGGGGCACCTGCTCAGCGACATCGTCGCGATCATCGGCTCCATCAACGTCGTCGCGGCGGAACTCGATCGGTAGTCACCCGTTCGTTACGAACGCGAACCGTTTCCATCACGTTTGAAACATCGCCCAACATCCACTTGTGCGGCTATCGGACTCTTGATATGCTGGTGTGGTCGCGCGTGCGGCACAGGAGTTTCATCCGATGTTCACCCCCCCCCCCCGCTCCGTTCCATGCCTGAGATCTGAACACGTTGCGGCCCTTTTCGTTGGGGCCACCACATTGTGCGCCACCATGGCTCAAGCACAGACCGTATTCTACGACCCCGCCCCTGTGTCGCTCCAGGCCGAAATCTCCTCGTGGGGCGATAAATACAGCGAACTGCTCTCGACGGGCTCGCCCGCCTCTGGTGCATCGACCTTCGCCTACTCGACGCCAGCCCTGAACTCGCCCCTGTTCGCACCAGTTCGGGCCGCCACAAAGACACTTGCCGAGGCTATCGCGACCGGGAGTTGTGGAGAGGGCGGGGCCGCCGTGGGAAGTCCATACCAGCCCAGCGCGAAAGTACTCGACTGGCTCACGGAGACCAAGATCTCGGCCAGTCTGACGGAAGATCCGGAGAAGCTGATGGCCCTCATCAACGCCGTCTTGAACGACCCCGAGGCGACAGCCGTCATCGAGCAGCAGGATCTTGTCACCTTCGGTATCACGGCCCCCAGTGAAATTGGAGACATCCAGCCCAAGATGCTCGCCAGCGTCCCGTCGTCTGTCTCGAACTGGCTCGGCGAACTGAGCGTCGTCTCAGGGATTGCCGCGTCCTCGATCGATTACTCCGATGATGCGAAGCGACGCCTTCTTGCCCAGCCTCGGGGGATCGATGAACTCGAAGCCACGATCAACGGCTGGATACAACAGGAGCAGCACGACCTCACCACGTATCAGGCCGAGGCTCTATTCGGGACCTACGGATCGCTCCCCATGCTGGTCGGGGTCTTTTCCGACAATGGAACTAATGGCTTCGTGCTCATCGACGCATTGACGGGGGTGATGGATGGACCGTTCGAGGCACACAGCGTGATCGATCCAAGGCCGCTCTTGGCGCTCCACAGCGAGTACATCAGCGGGACGGGCATCCGAGTAATCGACTCGAAGACGGGGTGCGATATGCCGGTGGCCGTTGGGTGGAATCCGGCCGCGCCTCCTGGCACATACGTCCCTCGGCCCGCACCAAACCCCTTTGTGCCGACTACCGATCCAAGGAATGTACCAGGCTGGCCCACACAGCCTAGGTGTGTGACGGTCACTGTGCCTGCCGGCTGCAACTGCATCTACACAGTGCAACACCTGTGTTCCCCGCCACCACCCGCACTCCCCAACTCGTGTACTCCGCCTGGATACCGAGAAGAAGTCACCTGTCCATGCCCGATGTCCGCGTGCACAAACACTGCGACTCCGCCGTACCCACCCTGTCCCGGCACGGCATACCCGCCTCCAGCGGCTTCGGGTTGCACGAGTCGCTTCTGGTATTAGCGCACCAATGCCGCGCCGGGCCGACGCCCGGCGCGGTGTCTTTGAACAGCCTGCGAAGTCGTTAACGGATTACTGCGCTGGTCGCCCAAATCGGCGTCATGCTATCAAGCGTCGTGTGGCACCTCGGAGTTGAACACGTTGCAGGCGTGTACTGGCGTACGGGAACACTGGGAACCACACGCACCTCCTGGCGTGACCAACTCTTTCAGTCCACAGCGACCGGACTTGGCGGCTCGACATACAAGCAGTTCCTTCAACTGCTTGGCACGCGAGACCCAACAGAAGTTGACCACGTCTTGCTGGGTCGGCAATCGCTCGATCTCGTGGTCAGCGCAGCTCGGCATCGCACACTCGCCGCTTCTTTTCTCTGTGTCATGAGCATGGCGTTGACGCTTGGATTTGTTCTCGTTCTGAGCACAGCCGAACGTAGTCCCCCGTTCGCTGACCAACGACTCGGTCCTCCCGGCACCCGACTCATGTGGCTTGGACTTGGAATGACGGGCGGCTTTGTTGGCCAGTTCGTCGCCTTCGATCGTGCCTGGAGCGTGTCCCCCGCTTTTCCGTCGAGCGACTGGTGGTACTTCGAGCGATGGAAGCTATCGGCGGCTTTCTTCGCATCCCTGAGCGCCGTGCTCCTGGCCCGTTGGTTCCTAACTCTCATCGTTCCCCGACCAGATCGGCCGTCACTGCGCACGCGTTTCACGCAAACACTGCGCTCGTACGCGGTCTATCTCGTGGCCGCACTACTCCCTGTCGGCATCATCCTTGCCATCACCTGGGGAACGTGGGACTTTGGCCTAATCCAGGAATCCAGGAACTGGCTCCACCCGAAGATCGCCTGGCTCACCCTTCGCACACCGGAGGGTCAGAACTTCAAGCGTGGACTGCGGAAGCCGTTCTGGTTGAAGCGTGATGCCGTGTGTAGGGTTGAAAACTCCGGTGGAGTCGGATACCTCACGTACAACCCGACTGGACATGTGGAGCACGAGTTGCTCGCCTGGGTCTGGATTCCGCGCGGACAACCCATCGATGACACAGTTTCCTGGGTCTTTGCCCCATCGCCAGAGTCATCTCGCGTCGTACAAAACCTCGGAGCATCGGACAACTCCGTCTTCATCCTTTGGCTCTCGGCGACGAACATTTGGACCGTGCCGGGAGGTACGAACACCGATATCACAGCATTTCAAGTCGCCGGCAACCCCGACATTGCCGAGCAGATCTCGCGCGATGCCGTGCCCCCTGATGTGATGGAGGCGATCGAGCGAGCCTCGCGCGAGTGTCTCGAGACCGGCCGGCCCGTGAACGTCCGTGCCCTTCCCCCCAGCCCCGACCCACCTGCGCCTCCCGGACCGGCAACGACCAGCGCCACGCCGTAGCCCGCCTCTGAGCGTCCTCGCCACCTTCTCCAACGACCCCGGCAGGGCTCGAACCTGCGACCCCCGCGTTCGAAGCACGGTGCTCTGATCCAACTGAGCTACGGGGCCAACACGCGCACTCACTTGTGACTGATTCCACTTTAGGGCGTCGGCGGCGCCGGCTTCGGACCTGTCTGGTCGGCTGGAACCTGAGGCCCTGCTTGTCCGTTCGGGCCGGTTGGATCCGTCGGGACGCCGGGTATCAGGCCCTGGAGTTCGTCCGTCTTCACGCTAAATCGCACGAGTTCGATCCTCGCCGTCTGCACCGAGCGATCGATCGCGTCATACTTGGGGAAAATCGCGCCGGCGCTCGGCGAAAGGTACATCGCCAGCCGCCCGTGCTCGCCAGCCGCGATCTTCTCCGCCGTGGGCTTGTACTTCTGACTCGCCTCGGGATCACCCAAGAGGCCGATCATCGTGTCGAAGATGGGAGTCGCCTTGGTCCAGTCGGCCTTGAGTTCCGCGGGCGACATCGACAAGAGCGCCTCGTCGGCGTTCATCGCCGCGTTGGGGAGGACCGCGAACTCCTTGCGCATGTCGGCGTTCGTCGCCCCTTTGGCGATCCTGGCGTCGAGCCAACGCCCGATCGCGTCGCGCTCGCCACGGAGCGCGAGGCGGAAGCCATACGGGTCCTCGCCGTCGCGGTCGTCGAGCGCCGCGAGGACACGCCGCCCACCCGGAACCGTGAACGCCCCGCGTCCGAGCAGGCGTCGCGCCGTCTGGCACGCGCTGTCGTCGATCGCCGCCCCGACGAGCGCGCTGATGATGATGCCGTCCGATTTCGCGGCGTTCGCCAGCCCGTACATGGCCGAGATGACCGTCACGGCCCGGTCGCTCGCCTCGGCCTTGGGCTCGTCCCCGATCTGGCGGCGAGCCTCGTTCATCATCATCCGCATGCTCCCCTGGAGGAAGTCCAGGTGCGGGAGCGTCGCCTGGAACCCCGCCGAGCGATCCCACCCGAAGTCGCAGTAGGGCTCGCGGGCCGCCGCCGCCACCGCGTCCACGAGCGCCTCGTTCTTCGAGAGCGCCTCGACCACCTCCTGTGGCAGTTCGCCCTTCGCCGGAAACGACACAAGATCCCACGTCTCCTGGCTCACGCTCGACCACGCCCGGATCAGCGGCAGCGCGCCGTTGTCATGCCCGGTGATCTTGAGCGGCGGCTGGAGCCCGACGAACCTCGCATCGATCTCCGCGGCGATCACGACCGGTGAGGTGTCCGGAGATGGAGCCGGCTGCGCGATCGGGGACGGCGCCCCGGATCCATCCCCACTCCCGGGCTGCTCCGAACTCGAAGTCGTCTCCACGCTCGACGCCGACGGCCTCGTGGATGACGACGAGACCGCTCGCGAATCCGTCGACTTGTCACAGGCGGATAGGCCCGGCACGATCACCCCGACGACGACCACGCCCGCCGATGCCCACAGCCAGGCTCGCCTCCAGTACGAAACCACATCACGCGTCAATCGCTTCATCATCGGCACGCATCCTCCACTCACGGACCGCTTCGTGGGCGTGTTGTACGCCGCGGCCCCGTGCGTGTCTCATTGTTGGTTCTCGGTCGCGTCGAAGCGCACCTCACCCAACGCCGGGCGGTCGAACCGCCCGCCGGATATCCCGAGATCCACGATCACCGGCGAACGGGCGAACATCATCTCCACTCGGGCGTCGCCCCTCGGCGTGCCCACACGCAGCGTGCACGAGAATCTCGCCGGCCCGCCCGCACACCCCGCCCCCGCCTTCGAATCCGCGTGGATCCATCCCCGAGGATCCCGCATGATGGACAGAGCCATCGAGCCAAGGTCGCGCGATGCCCGCCCCTCGATCTCGAGCACATGCCGAACCTTCCCGGTCGCCGTGCCGTCCGCTCCGATCTCGGACTCGGTCGTGACGACGGCCACGAGTTCGACCCGCGACGGCCTCGCACTCGCTCCGCCAGACTCGCCGGCGTCGTCCCAGACTGGCGCCACCGCGTTCGGCGCGATCATCCAGCGAATCTCGAACGCCATGGGCACGCGCGCCGCGTCGCCGACCGGTCGCCCAGGGACCTCGACCGCCCGCAACCCGCGCTGGCGAGGAACGGCACTCATCGCCCGACCTCCCCATGCTCCCCGCGCCTCGGCTCGCGCGTCGCCCTCTTCGACCTCGCCGCGCCGCGCGACTTCTTCGCACGAGGGCCCGGCACGACGCTCGTGAGCGCCCTCGCCGCGAGCCGCAGACCCTGCCCCGCCGGGCTCACGAACTGCTGCGCCAATGTCTCGAGCATCTCGAAGAACTCGACGAGATCGTCCAGCCGCCGCTGGTGCTCGGCGATCTGGCGGTCCGACACGCCCATGGCCTCGCCCGGCGTCAAGTCCCGGATCTCATAGAGCGACGCCAGCAGCGGCTCGGCCTCGCGCTTGATCCGTTCACGCACGATCGCCCGGAACATCGCCCACACGTCCTGCTCGGCCCTGAAATACTCGCGCCGATCCACGCGCTCGCCCCCGATCTTGATGGCCGGCCCCGCCGCCCGCGCGATGATCCCCCAATCCAGGAGCGCCCGCAGCGACATCGACGCGTTGCCTCGCGAGATCTGCAGCCGCTCCATCACGTCGTCGGTGCACATCGCCTCGCCGGTGACGTACAGCAGCGCGTGGACCTCGGCCATGGTCCGGCTAATCCCCCACGCCCCGCCCATCTGCCCCCACACCGCCACGAACCGATCCTGAGCCTCACGGACGATGGGGGCCTCACGAACAAGAGGGGCCTCGCGATCAAGCGGGGCCTCACGCGTGATCGGGCCCTCGACGCCGCCCGCGCCCCCACCACCCCCGCGCGTGCCGCCACCGCCGCCCTCGAAGGGACTTTGCGACGGGGACTCGGGCTGGGGCCGTGCCGTGGGCATGGGTACCCAACAGTATACGGGTTTTCAATGATTTCTGAAAGGATCGGAAGTCGGAACAAACGACTCTCAGAATCTGGTCTGCGGCCAGCCCCGACGGGTTCCTTCTATCCGAGTGCTCAGTGCGCCACACCAGAGTTTTCGTCGGGGGTGGACCACCTATTCCCGCATTCAGGACAAGTACCCGACAACACACCTGCCGTGTCATAGCCACAACTTCTGCAAGGACGAACGACTCGGCGACGCAATCGATCTCGACTCACATCGACAATCAAACACCAGACCGCCCCTAACAAGAAGCCGGAGGCAACGGTCTGGCCCAAGAGTGGGTAGAGCGGCACTGTTCGGATGTCCAAGTGTGCGCTTCTTGGTCTCGGCCAATATCCACTCAGATCAAGCCCAACGTAGATGTAGTCTGGTCGGTTCGAGTTGGGCTCAGTCCACTCTGCGGTAACAACCGCAAGTGTCGCCTAAGGCCACCCAAATCCCATGCCAAACAATCGGGTCTCACGCCGTTCCGGTCCGATCGTATTCACGAACCATTCGAAGGCACTGATTCCCGACAGATCCTCTTCGATCATCCACCGGCCAGGCCCGGAATAGATAACTCCGGTGTTGACCAACACCCAGTGCGCAAGCGCAATGCACCAGGCCATCGGCACGCCCACCAAGAGCCGACGCCACACCGCCCTCATCAATCTGTTCTCAAGCGATGATGCCAACGCCCCCGCGAGACCGGTTACAGTCATGCGGGAGATACTAATTTACATATATCGTCTGCCACACCTATAGGTACTTCCAGCCGGCGGGTCATATCCCTGACCACTTGGCACCGTCGCTTGGCACGTCGGTAGTGTGGGGCACGAGCCATCCGGCGCCGCCGGGCAGGAATACTCGATGTGTGCGGTACACTGCCTGATTGTGTACCCATCGATATACAAGACGATCACTGATTGGCGATAGCAGCAAGAGTTCACACCGTCACACGAGGGTGCCCTCTTTGGCAGTTGCGAGTCCTGTTGGAACCCGCGTCCAGGATTGAGGGGAGTCGCACCAGGAGGCAACGGCACCGAGGATCCAGGAATGACAGGTCCAGTGGATGGCCCCGCTGGGACAACCGCAGAGATCGGCGCCACCCCGATGATCGGCAAACACGACGCGGGCACTTGTGTGCTCAACAGTAAATCAACAACCGAGTCCGGCTCATAGCCGTTCCACGTGTCCTGACCCCACCCCTCGCCACCCGGACCGAATGTGACCACGGCGAACTCCGTGGCCACGGTGTAGCCATCGAGTACCAGTTTGGCCTCGCACCCCTCGTGCTTCTCGATGGCAATGTCGGCCGACTTGTACCCGATGCTCGTCAACAACTCCACGATGGCATCGCGATTGGGGTCGTCCATGATCGTGGCCATGGGATCCGTAGCCAATACCCCCTGGTAATACTCCGCCGGCAACTCCGCCGCCGCACCCGAGGGCTCATCCTTTGTCGGCCAGAGAAGGTCAAAGTCGTCCGCAATCGAGTACGTGTCCTTCGCCCACTTGATTGCCGCCCATTGATCTTGACTTTCCCAGGCCTTTGTGGGCCAGTCTGAGCCGGCAGTTGTCGGGCGCTCATACCACACCGAGACAATGTTGTCACCAGTGGCCTTGTCCATATCAAAGAGAGCCATGACGCCGACGATCGAGGCCGATCCTGAAGCATCTCGATCGACAACCGCCACAAAGGACCATTCCCCGATAGGCAACCTGTACCCAGAAGGCCGATCCGCCGTTGAATCGAATAGCAATACAGACTGACCGTTTGCCGAGGCGGTGATGAGACCTGCTGCGGCGCAACACAATGTCGACACGCGTCTGAACATAGATCCTCCCGGGTTCTTGAAACAACCCGGGCCAACGCATTGTCACAAATTGTGTCCCTGCTGTCAAGTTGCTGGTGCTTTCTCGGCGCGAAGGCAACTTCTGTCTTTGCTCAAATGCTTTTCTACTGTTGTCACTGACATTGCCCTTGCCGCTGATTGCCGTCCGACGGCTGGCGGTGTGAGACGGGCGCTTCGCCCACCCACGATTGACCCGAGGCAATGGCTCAAAGCCGTCATTGTCCCGGGTCGCCCAACAGGCACCAGCACTTTTGCCGTCAATTGGCCCACATCACCGATATCAGGGTGTCCATGCGCGCCGATCCATCCAACCCCACATCCCTCACCCCCGCCCCCGCCGAGCGAGCACCCCTCGCCCAGACCACCGCGCGCGTGCGGTTCCTGCCTCTCGATCCCGGGTGGCTCTTTCTCGCGGCGTCGCTCGCCCTCATCGGGGCCGTGGTTCTGATCCCCGCCCAGCGGGACGTGGCCCAGGCTCGGCTGGTCCGCGATCGGGCCCTGGCCCTCGAGCAGCATCGACTGGCACGACTCGATCGGTACGAGGGATTCCTTGCCGCCGTCGCCGACAAGGACCCGGGGCTGATGCGCGACCTGCTGGCGACGCAACTAAACCAGATGCCCGCGGAGTTTGGGCTGATCACAGGCCCGGCGTACACGCGCGTCCCCGACGCGAGCGTCTTCCCCGCGCTCGAGCCTCCACCGCCAGTCCTGCCCACAGCCAACGCCGAGACCAACCCGAAGTCCTTGCTCGGGCGCTGGGCGACCAACACCCGGACACGGATCTGGCTCATCGCCCTCGGCGGCGTGGGGATCCTCATCGGCATGATGCCCCCCGCCAGGCCGCGGACCGAACCGGCGATCGACTGAGTTCCACTGGATCTGAGGCTTGTGGTGGCCCGCCTCTCCGAGGCGGGTGCTTGGTCTACCGCGTTACCCTTCTCTCGATGCCCGACGCCCGTCCATCCAACTCGCCCTCCCCCAAGGGCGATCGCCTGGGCCTCTCTCGGCGGCAGCGCCTGACTCACGCGCGCCAGTTCCAAGCCGTGCACGCTGCACGCATGCGCCGAACGGTCGGCCCGATCACGGCCAGTGCAATCCCCAACGACCAGCCCTTCCATCGCCTGGGCCTGGCCGTCTCCAAGCGCATCGGCAGCAGCGTCAAACGCAACCGCGCCAAGCGCATCCTCCGCGAGGCCTTCCGCATGCTCCAGCACGACCTCGCCACGATCGACGCGAGCCACGCTCACGAAACCGCGGCGGCACCCACCCACCTCGACATCGTCCTCTCGGCCAAGACCTCCACGCTCACGCTCGACGAGGCCAAGGACGCGCTCCACGATGCGATCCGACACCTCTCTCGTCAGTGGGCCAGGCGCCTCGGCAAGGAATCGATGAGGGAGGCGACTGGAACCGATTCGCGCGAGGGGCACTCGTCATGACCGAGGCGCGCCACGCACGCGGCCTGCTCTCGCGAATGCTCTCGGGCCTGCTCGTGCTCCTCGTCCGCGCGTACCAGGCGACCCTCTCGCCGCTTCTTGCGGGGCAATGCCGATACGTCCCCACGTGCTCGGAGTACGCGATCGACGCGATGCGCACCCACGGCCCGATCCGCGGCACGCGCCTCGCCATCAGCCGAATCGCCCGCTGCCACCCCTTTGTGAAGGGTGGCTACGACCCCGTCCCGCCGCCGGACTCGAACCCTGGCCATCCCTCCGTCACGCCATCGCCGCCACACGCCCCGCCCGCTCCCGCGGCACGAAACGAGCACACGGAATCGCGATGATCCGTACACTGCGACCACGAGGCCCCGTGGCGGAACAGCAGACGCAGCGGACCTAAAACGAACCTGGGGGCCGCGTTCCGCCCGCTATTCGCAAAGTCCTGCCTTTGCAGTGCCCACGAGGCTTTTGCAGCGGACGAGGAATCCGCTTCAGGACATGGCATGGCCGGTCGTCGGCTCATTCCACCTGAGCACCGATTTGGGTGATCAGAGAGCGTTGGGGTTCGGGAAAGCTCCCGGCGTTGTCTCGCCACGATCTGGATGGAGGCACTCAAAGTCCTTCTCGATGAGGATCCGCAGGTGGCCTCCGTCCTGCAGCGGCAGAACGTGTTCCAGCCCGACCTCGTTCCCCTCGCTCCATCGGGCGGCCGTAGCGCATGCGACGGACACCACCAGTGCATGGCCGTGCAGATTGGCTGAGACTTGCTTTTCACCGTCGTTGACCTCGAGCCGAAAGACCAGTGCGCGGCCGTCGGGAAATCGAACGGCCTCATCGATGGCCTGGCCCCGTCCTATCGCCTCGACCTCGGGGCGCGCGAGTCGCAGGCGAATGGAGTTTTCGCGGAGTCGCAGTTTCATGTCTTCGCCAGAAGGCTAGTCAGATTGATGAGAGCTCGGCTCCGTATTTGGCCGCCTCGTTCGGTGTGTTCAGATTGTCCCACACATCGGCGGACCACGTGGTGGGCGCGTCGAGCACGCGCGCCTCCGGGAGATCCGCCAGTGATCGAACCGACCGTTGGCCGCGGGCCAGCTGCGCCCGTACCTGTTCTGTGCTGCTAGACCGAACGAACAAGGGGAACGGCTCAACAACCCGATGAGTGGCAACTTGACGGCGCAGGAAAAAGATGCCGCACGATTCAGACTTGGCTTGAGCCAAAAACCATTTCGTCTGTTCTCTTCCGAGGCCGGGCATGTCGATAGGCACGGCCAGGATCGCCGCGGTGCGGCAGGCCTCCAAGGCCGCCAGGATCCCTTGCAGCGGACCCTCTCCAGGAACACCATCGACAACCACGTGATCAACGCGTTGTTGTCCTTCAACAGCCGTACCTTGGTCCGCGAGTACAAGCAGTGTCGGCCCGCGCCAGTTCAGCCGATCGAGCAGGTTGTGGAGGGTCGGTCGCCCTCGGATCACCAGCCGGTGTTTGGGCCCGCCCATCCGGGAGCCGGCGCCACCCGCGATGATGGCCAGAGTCGTGGCTGCCTCGATGATGGACCCGGCATCCTCTGCTCCACGGCGGGGCCGTGAGCCTGGCCGGCGTGCGTGAATGCGGCCGGATTCCGGCAACAAGGCCGCGAGATTCTTGGGACTCGTAGCCTGTAACGACTGGAAGAGCACCCGCTCTTCCCAGCGGATGTGGTCGTGCAGAAGTTCGCCCAATCGGCGCACGAATCCACATTCCGAGGCAACCGCGTCAGGGTCGCGCTCGCACTGCTGCGCCATCTGCCTCAGCATCAGGTGCTCGGCCTTGAGACGATCGCCCAGGTCACTACTGGCACACAGCGGCAGGAGGAGTTTCTCTTCGTCGTCGAAGTGGTCGCGGATCTCCGCCCGCCAAGCCGCGAGGAACTCTTGGACGGCCAGCAGGCAGCTCGCCGTGCCGCCCCGAGCAGCCCGCACCAGGTTGCGGGCTTGGATCAGGCCGCTCATGTGCTCGCGCGAGAATGGTTGGAGCGCCTCGTGGCGTTTCAGGGGAGAATTCGACTCATCCTCGGCGGCCATGGGCGATATTATGCGGGGAGGCGGCATGCTGAACATCCTGAATCGACAGCCTGACCACGACTTCGACCAACCCTTGGGCCTGCTCTCAGACTGCCACCGCCGCATCGAGATGTTCCTGGGGGTGCTAAGCCGAATCGCACGCGAGCGGGCGGGCCAGCCGCTCGGACCCGAAGCCGCGGATGCGGCGAGCAAGGCCATGCGGTACTTCGCCGAGGCGGCGCCGCGTCACACGGCCGATGAGGAGGACTCGCTGTTCCCTCGGGTGCGAGCGGCAGTACACGAGCGGATCGAATCGCTCGCCGCCCTTGAGCGCCTCCGCGACGAGCACGAAACAGCGGACCGGCTTCATGCCCAAGTCGATGCACTCTTGGCCCAATGGCTTCACGACGGCCGGCTTTCCAACGAGCACTCCTCCGACCTGATCACGGCGCTGGAACAACTGCAGGTGCTGTACAAGGGCCACATCGAGCTTGAGGAAACCGAGGTGTTTCCGCTGGCGGGGCGGGTTCTTTCCAAACCCGCATTGGCGGAGGTCGGCGCGGAGATGCGCGCCAGACGCGGTCTGAAGCCTCGGACCTGACCGGCGAAGAAGGTCATGAGGTCACCGCGCGCCCCACAATCAGCCGATGGCAGAGGCCGATGAACGCGGCGAGCCAGGCCGCCATCGCCACGTAGAAGAAGAGCATCGGGACCACGCCCAGAAACCGAAGTTCGAGCGCAGCGTGCATTCGTGCGGTCGCGACCGAATACATCCCCAGCGGGAACACGGCCCCCCAGTAGAGCGGGTCATACCGGAGCGGGAACTTCTGGATGATGTGCCGCCACACACCGAGAATGACGAGCATGGGGATCCACCACGTGGCGGTCGCCCAGAACAGAAGCGTGGCACCCCGCACAAAGGGGAGCAAGCCGCTCAGCACCGACGATTCTGAGCCCGATAGGAGCAAGGTGGCGCCGGCGAGTGTCGAGATCGCCATCGCCCCCATGTTGATCCAGTACGGCGGAGCCAGGTCCGACGGCTTGAAGGGGAAGAACGTGTAGCGGTAGAAGATCAGAGAGATAATCCAGACGTAAAGCATCGCGCCGCCCAGCCAGAAGATCAGCGCCGCGAACAGCATTGCTTCACGTGATTCGCCGGTGTGGCTCGACAACTGCGAGGCGAGCACCGACACTGACTGCGTTGCGACCACGGAGACCAGCCAGCCGCCGTTGAGTCCTTGCTCCAGCGGCGGCTTCTCCGCCTTGACCGTGAGCGCCGTGAAGATCGTGTAGGTCACCAGCAGCCACAGGGCTAAACCCGCGAACCACAAGCCCCACGCAGCGGCGCTGGCGTGCTGGATGAGCAGCGCTTGAGTTCCCAAGACGCACGTCGCCGGGACGGCCGTGAAGAATCCGACACCGCGTGCGTGACTGGACAGGTCGGCCTTCAGCCGGGCCCAATGACGCACCAGTCGGAGCAGCGTGAACGCCCACAGCGCGGCGAAGAAAACGACGTTCGCCCAGAACATCCCTTGAGCGAGTCCCGCGAAGCCCTGGACCGATGCGGCGAGCGAGACAATGCCCGTCGCCATCACAAGCGCGAAATAGGCGGGGAGCAGGTCAGCCGCGACACGGTCGGCCCGGGCGGCGACGCCGACTCGCGAGGAAACAGGCTGCGTCCCGGTCACTGCTGCCATTCCAGGCGATACAGGTACCGCAGAAGCCCGAGATTCAGCAGCAGGCAGATGATGCTGGCCCCGAGCGCGGGCCATGCCACCACGTGATCGCCGCCAAGGTATGCGTTCATCGTGGCAACGAGCAACCACAGCTGCATGAACGCGAGAATCAGCACGATGCTGAGGATGCCGTAGACCACCGGGCCCAATCGCTCACGAACAGCCCGGCGGCGCAGCGGGCCAGCTCCACTCGCCTCGGGTGTACCGTCGCGGCTCATACGGTGCGCTCCTCAACGCCTGTGGCGTACACGGTCCCGTCGCGAACCTCCAGCAGCACGCGGCTGAGCGGGCGTCGGGGCGGGCCCGCGAGCGGGCGGCCCGTCGCGAGATCGAACACACCGTGATGGCACGGGCAGTTGAGCTTGCCGGCCTTCACATCAGGGATCACGGCGCACGACAGGTGCGAGCACTTGTTGCCGTACGCCAGGAACTCGTTCTCTGCCGACCGCACCAGCAGGCACGTGTCGTGCTCGCCGGGGTAGGTGAATACCGCCGTCTGTCCAACCGCCAGTTCGCCAACCTTGGCGATGGCCCGCGCGGAGCCCTCACCGTTCCCATTCTTCCTGGCCGTCAACGTCTTGAGCGCGATCCATCCCTGCCCTGCGACGAAAGAGGCGCTGATGAGGACCATGAACTTGGTGAAGTCACGACGCGCAACGTAGTTGTCATCGGCGGTGTCGATGGGGAAGTCCTGCCGCCAGCGCGGCTGTTCTTCCGGCGGCCGGCCATCGGGGGTGAGAACTCGGAGTGATTGATTAGGCATAGTGATCATCCGCAAAACTTGGCAAGGCGCCTGGTCAGCCGGCGCCGTTCAGAACCTCTAGCCGCACAGTCCGCGCAGGAGCGTGCACTTCCATCGCGGCCGTTACGTCCAAGTGCTCCGGCACTGCACGACGCGGGGCCATCATTTTCACCTTCGTGGTAATCGTCTGGTTTCCGAACTTGAAGCGGTCGATCGGCGCCGACTGGGGGCGCGAGAGCTCCAGTTCCTCGCGCGTGCCGAAGAACAGCGCCTGGCTCGGGCACACGCTCGCGCACATCGGCTTGAGCCCAACCGAGGAGCGGTCGTAGCACATGTCGCATTTCATCATCAACTCGAAGTCCGACATCATCTTGGGCACGCCGAATGGGCAGGCCAGGACGCAGTTGCTGCACGCGATGCAGCGGGGCTTTCTAGCCGACTGCACCACGCCGTCGGGGCTGCGCTTGATCGCGTCCGCCGGGCACACCTCGGCGCATGTGGGCGAGTCGCAGTGCATGCAGACGACCGGGACCGTCTGCGTCGTGTGCGGGCGGTCGATGAACTCCAGGTGGATCATCGAGTGTCCTTTGTGCGTCTCGCACTCCGAGCACGCCTGCACGCATGCCTGGCACCCGATGCAGCGGGAGGGGTCAATGTAGAAGTTGAGGTTGCTGGAGACACTCATGCTCGGCTTGGTATCACCCCTGTTGCGGTTCAAGTACGCCGGCCCACTCTGGCGGGCTTTCAGCCTTGCGGATGCGGACAGCACAGACTTTGTACTCGGGAATCTTCGAGATCGGGTCCTGGGCGGAGATGGTCAGTTGGTTGGCGCTTTTGCGCCCGGGCCAGTGGTAGGGGATGAAGATCGTGTCGGGGCGGATTGTGGTGACGACCATCGCGCGGAGGGTGCAATCGCCGCGGCGAGATTCAGCGGTGACCCAGTCGCCGTCGGCGATCCCGTACTGAGCAGCGAGTTTGGGGTGCATCTCGATCCGCGGCTCGGGGTACTGGTCTACGAGCGGGCCGATGCGGCGGGTCTGCGTGCCGCTGAGGAACTGGCTGACGACGCGGCCGGTAGTGAGGATGAGCGGGTACTCGTCGTCGGTATCTTCGGCGGGCGGCGTGTATGGCGCGACGTTGAAGCGGGCCTTGCCGTCGGGGAAGTAGAACGGACCTGCGCCCTTCGCGACCGGGTTCCATGAGCCGGGCTCGAAGAGGCGTGGCGTTCCCGAGTGATCCATCGGCTTGCCGTCTGACGACTCGGAATAGCACGGCCAGCAGACGCCAAACTGCTGCTCGATCTTCTCGTAGGTGATCCCGGAGTAGTCGGCAACGCCGCCCTTGGATGCCGTGCGCAGCTCGTTGAACACCTCGCGTGGCTCGGCGAAGGTGAAGCCCTTGGGTCGGCCCAGCGCGGCCGCGATGTCCTGCACGATGCGCCAATCCTGCTTCGCCTCGCCGGGCGGGTCCACACACTTGTTGATCTTGATGACGCGGCCCTCGATCTGTGTCACCGTGCCCTCGTCCTCCTCCTGGAGCGAACCGGGCAGCACGATGTCGGCATGGCGGGCAGTCTCATTCAGGAAGAAGTCGATCGCAACGTAGAACTCGAGCTTGTCGAGCGCACGGGCGATGAAGTTGTTGTCCGGAAGCGAAACCTTGGGGTTGAAGCAGAGCGAGATGAGCCCCTTAATCTCGCCCTTGTCGATCTTGCGGAAGATCTCGTAGCAGTCCACGCCGGGGCCCGGGATCTCGGGCTCGGGAACGTCCCAGACTTTGGCGATGAACGCGCGGTGCTCGGGGTTGGAGATATCGCGCCAGCCGGGGAGCTGGTCGCACTTCTGCCCGTGCTCGCGACCGCCCTGGCCGTTGGCCTGGCCGGTGATGGTGCCATACCCGCATCCCTGGCGTCCGATGCGGCCAGAGGCGAGCACGATGTTGATCGCGCCGAGGACGTTCTGCACGCCGTGCGAGTGGTGCTCGATGCCGCGGGCGTGCAGGAGCATGCTGGACGTGGCCGTTCCCCACCATTCCGCGGCCTGGCGGATGTGTCTTTCAGGAATCCCGGTGACCTCGGCTGTCTTCGCGGGCGCCCAGTCTCGGACGTGCTCGGCAAGTTTGTCGAAGCCGACGGTGTGGCTCTGGATGAAGGCGTGGTCGAGCCAGCCCTTCTCGATCATCAGGTGCAGGATGCCGTTGAATAGCGCGATGTCGCGGCCCGGCTTGATGGGCAGGAACAGATCGCACGTGCGCGCCAGTGGGGTGATGCGCGGATCGACGACGATGATCCGTGCCCCGTTCTCGCGCGCCTGCCACACGTACTCGGTGGTAATCGGCGCGCACTCGGCGACGTTGGCCCCGCTGATCCAGACCAGTTCGGCCTTGGGGATATCGCTCCACGGATTCGCGGCCCTGTCGATGCCAAATGCCTTTTTGTTGCCGGCGCCGGCGCTGACCATGCAGAGTCGGCCGTTGTAGTCGATGTACGGCGTCTTGAGGCAAACCCGGGCAAACTTGCCCATGAGGTACGCCTTCTCGGTCGTAAGCGAGGCCCCACTCAGCACACCGACGGCCGCGTTCCCGTACTGCTTCTGGATGCGGCCGATTTCTGAGGCGACGCGCTCGATCGCGTCGGTGTATCCGATCGCGCTGAACCCTTCGGCCGCGCCCTCATCCCGGCGCAGCGCGGTTGTCAGACGATCCGGGTGCGCTCCCTGGAGATACCGCTTCACACCTTTCGGACAGAGCATCCCGCGGTTGAACGGAAACTCGTACCACGGCTCAAAGCCGGTGACGACGTTGTCCTTGACCTTGAGCTGGATGCCGCACTGCTGGCCGCAGAAGCAGCAGTGGGTCTTGACGAGGCGGTCGGGCTCCTTGTCCGTCGCGAGGCGCGCGGGACTGGAACGGGCCAGGTGCGGGCCGAAGCGGTCAAGAACGGGAAGGAGATTCGGGGGCGTGGTCATGCGGTTCTCGGCCGGTCATTGTCACTGCATCTTCGCGTCCTCTTCCAGCATCGCCCCAACATCAACGATGCCCGGTCGCTCCGTCACCTCGCGCCCGCGTCCGGTTTGCCAGAGCCGACCTTGTGCCAAGGCCATTGCGGTCCGCCGGCAGCGCGGGCAGATGCGTTGGTAGTGGCCGGCGGGGTGACCAGGCACGTCGTAGTCGTAGCCCAGGTCGCGCTCAACTTTGATGAGGTCTTCGACGTGCATCTTCGAGGCAAACGGAAGGTGGCAGTTGGCACAGTGGGCCTGCTCTCCCGCCGTGCCCGCGTCTCTGTAGAACGCCACGCCGAGCTGCGCCGGTCGCTGGAAGATGTGGAAGAACTTGCCGAAGGGAAGCCACAGAAGCGTGAAGATCACGCAACCCGCATGGAGGATCGCCAGGAAGTCGTAGGCGTAGCCGCGCATCCAGGTGTAACTGGCCGTGAGCATCAGCCCGGTCATGCTGACCGCGAACAGAAGAATCAGCGGCAGAAAGTCCTCTCCGAACTGCTGCACCGCCTCAGCGCCCCGATCGGCCATGCGCCGCCGCATGGCGAGCATGACGCCCGCGATGACCAGGAACGACGCCCACACGAGCCCGTGGAAGATCAACACGCTTAGAAGCCCGCCGATCCGGAATGAGAATGCCGGGAAACCGAACACGAACACCCTGTACCGCTCGAAGTCGTCCGGCGGCGTCTGGAAGTGAATCCACCCGAAGACCAGGGGAAAGGTGATCGCCGCGGCGAGCAGGCAGCCCCACATGATGAGCCAGTGGGCCGCCCAGCGCGGGCGACTGCGGCGGAAGATGAAGTTGTTGAGGGCGAACACGCCTACAAGCCGGCGCACCAACTCCTTGAGATTCCCCAGCAAGCGGTCTCGAGAAAGGAACACCTGCCAGCCGCGCCGCCAGTAGAGGGCGGTCGGTGGACGCTGGAGCCACATCGAGTACCGGTACGTGATGGCAAAGACAGAGAACAGGACGGCAAACGTGTAGCCCACCAATGCCGCATCAAAGTGGGTGAGGTTGCGGGAGCCAATCGCGATGAGCGCGGCCAGGACAAGAGTGGCCGCGACCCCTCGGACCCCCGACCGCACAACTTCTTTGCTCACGGCTCGGGTCAACTCAGACCTCCACGCACGGCGCGCCGCTCCATGAAACTATAACGCGCGTCGGGCCGGGCGACAACGGCTTGGGGGTCCGGACCCTCCCGGCGGGATACCGTCAACACCTAGGACGGAGGTCTCCAATGGCAACGCCGCTCTTCGATGGGTCCTCATCTCAGTTTATCGAGCTGCTCGCCGCGTGTCCGATCGTGCCGGGAGCCATCGTCAGCAAACCGCTAATCAATCTTCCGGAAGGCCGCGTGGTCGTTTTCGCGATGGACGCCGGCCAGGAGATCAGCGAGCACCGGGCACCATTTACCAGCACGGTGCAGGTGCTGGATGGCAGGCTCCGCTTTGGGGTAGAGACGGTCGAGCGAGAGATGGGCCCGCACGATTGGCTCGTCATGCCAACTAATGCCGCTCACCGCCTGACGGCCCTGGAACCAACCAGATTCCTGCTCACGCTGCTCAAGCGGAACTAGGCCGCTTCGCGAGCTAGGTCCCAAGCAGAACGCAGATGGCACGACGTTGATCGATGGACAGTTCAGGCCATGCGGTCACAATGCTCCCGAGGAGCTCGTCGTGAGCGCCAAGCAGAACGCCTAGACGGCCCCAATCACCGGTGTTGAGAGTCTCCAGAGTCATCGGAATTGCCGTAGAATCAGGCCTTTGGCCCCGTGGCGGAACGGCAGACGCAGCGGACTTAAAATCCGCAGTCCCGAAAGGGGCATGTGGGTTCAAATCCCACCGGGGCCAGTGCGATGACCCACCGATCGCTCGCACGTACCCTACAGCACGCATGCTCTGGTCCCGCCTCACTGATTCCCTCGCCGACGACCCCGGCCGCGTCGCCCGCCGCGAGCACTCCGAGTGGCTCACGCGCGCGATCACCAGCCAGCGCGAGTTTCCGCGCATCCCCGTCCGACGCGTCGATCGGGGGGGCTTCGGGTTCCTCGCCGATCTGCAGTCGGGCCTCGCCTGGGCCGCCCGATGGTGGCAGGCCGCCCTCCAGCGCGTTGATGACTGAGCCTCTTCGCGGCGGAATCGCCCTTCGAAGCCCACCGGATCTCTCCCAACCCACACGCCCGACGTGCCGATAATCTCCCGTCGGCGTGCGCGCACGCCCAACTCGCGGAGCACACGATCCATCATGAGCGACACCACCCTCCAACGCACGCGCCTGGGCCGATCCTGGATCACCAAGATCTCCATCATGGCCATCGTCTCCCTCGCCTTTGGGCTGTGGGGGCTCTACGACGCCCTGGTCGTCTACCCCGGGCGTGGGAATCGCGCCGCCCAGGCCCTCGAACTCCAGTACTACAAGGCCTTCGAGCAGGAGAAGGGCGCCATCACGCGCGACATCTCCGTGGACGACCCCAAGACGCGCCTCGCCACGCTCAAGCAGAACCCCGCGCGCTCCTCGCGCGACGAGGCCCTCTACCAGTGGCTCGATGCCCTCGACACCATCGGCAAACTCACCGCCGAGAACACCACCATCCCGCGCACCGACTCGTTCCGAGGTGTCGAGATCTCCACCCCCGCCGAGCGCTACCGAGACCTGAGCGCAATCAAGACGCCCGACACCCCCCTCGCCAAGTGGGACATCCCCATCCAATGGCTCATCTTCGCCGTCGGCACGGGCGTTGGGCTGTACCTCTCCGTCCTCATCATGCGCGTCGCCGGAAAGTCCTATCGCTGGAACCCCACGACCCAGGAACTCCACCTTCCCGATGGGAGCACGATCCTCCCCGCCGACATCGACGAGTTCGACAAGCGAAAGTGGGACAAGTTCCTCATCGATCTCAAGGTCCGCTTGGGGCACGATCGACTCTCGGGCAAAGTCGTCCGACTCGACCTCTACCGCTACGACCCGCTCGAATCGTGGGTCTTGGAGATGGAGAAGACGCGATTCCCGCAGGCGGACGCCGACAAAGCCATTCCCGAGGATTCCTCCGCTCCGGAATCCACGGGCGAGGATTCCAAAGAAGCCTGAGCGGCTCCGTCGCGCACCGCACGGCGTCGGCGCGTGGAACAGGGAAGAGTCGCGTCTATGCCGCCATCCATGACCACGCTCGCCCTGACATTCTCAAGCGTGCTCGACACCCTCCCGCCGGGTCTGGTGATCCTCGCGGGGCTTGTCGGCGTCGCCCTCACCGCGCTCACGCTCCCCGGCACGTGGCTCAACATCCTCGTCGCGCTCCTCTGCTGGTGGTGGAAGCCCGACATGTTCAGCCTCTGGACGATCGTCGTCGCGCTCCTCATCGCGCTCGCCGCCGAGGTCGTCGAGTTCGGGGCCTCAGCCCTCGGCGCCGCGAAGGCCGGCGGCAGCCGCAAGGGCCAGATCGGCTCGCTGGTCGGCGCCCTCGTCGGTGCCGTCGTCGGCTCGTTCGTCTTCTTCCCCATCGGGACGATCGTCGGCGGCGCGATCGGAGCCGGCGCGGGAGCGGTGATGGCCGAACGCTGGTGGGCCAAACGCGCCTGGAACGAATCGGCCAAATCCGGCCGGGGCGCCGCGATCGGCCGACTCCTCGCGACCGTGGGCAAGACCACGCTCGCGATCATCCTCGCGCTGGTCCTCGGCGTCGCCGCCATCTATAACCCGAACTCCGCCACCACGCCCGGCACGAGTTCTCCACCAGCCTCCGTCGTGCCACAGGAAACGTCAGGCAGTGAGGTCCATGTCCATCCGCCGACGATCACGCCCGACGCCCCCGCCAAGAATCCGTGAAGATCGCGGCATCCGAAACCAAAACACGCGAACTTCCCGAAAACAGGGATGCATCCATCGCGTTTTCCCGATATCCTGATGAACTCCCGCGCACCGGATGTCAACGCGCGGCGTGATCGGCCGACGGACCGGCCAGGCGAGAGTGATCAAAGGTGGCCAAAGACAAGGCCAAGAAAAAAGCCATGAGTCACGCGGCCCGAAGCGTCCCACCCTCCCCCGACGCACGCTCTGTCCACTCGGAGACCCGCGACACGTCCACGCCAGCGAAAAAACCGACGCCCGCTCCCCGATCTTCCGACGTTCTTGCGCGCGTCCGGGCCCAGGAGCCCGCCACCGAGATCAAGGACTTCGTCCTCGACACCAACGTCCTGCTCCACAACCCCAACGCGC
>JRYD01000184.1_pt1 | contig 55265 bp, 47 predicted proteins | sample 235311 | NCBI WGS metagenome assembly JRYD01 (sample SAMN03074213, study PRJNA261472) | activated sludge metagenome | biome: Common Effluent Treatment Plant; feature: Wastewater; material: Activated sludge; isolation source: activated biomass in a lab-scale reactor treating industrial wastewater at... | reverse complement strand
AGGTGCTGCGCGATGCCAAGCCAGCCTATGACAAATACGACCAGGCGCTTGCAGCAGTGCGCAAGAAGGAATTTGCGAGCGCTCGCTCGCTCACCAATGAAGCGGCCAGGGCATTGCCGCGCGAGGCGCGCTTTCATGAGCTGCTCGGCGAGATCGGGCTGGCGGAAAAGAAGCCGCAGACCGCCATCCCCCACTATCGGAAAGCGATCGAGCTCGATCCGAATTACTTCGGCTCGTACCTGGGCGGAGGCGTTGCGCAATTCCAGGCCGGCGACAAGAAAAGCGCCGAAGAATGGTTGAAGAAAAGCGCTCAGCTGCTGCCCACCGCACCGGCCGCCTACTATCTAGGCAGCATCGCGCGCGAGCGTGGCGACCGTAACGGCGCGATGGAATACTTCCGTGCGGCTGCAAGCTCCAACAGCCAGATCGGCCAGATGGCCGCAGCCGAATTCGTGCGTATGGACTTGCCGCAGAATCCCGGCAATTACGTCGCCACGTCCGGCCAGCTCGACTCGGCGGGTCGGCCGCTGCTGGTCATACAAAACAAGTCACCGGTCGCGCTCACGAACATTCAAGTGACGCCCGTGCTCGTCGATGCGAATGGAACCGTCGCCCGGCAAGGCACGCCCGTACGCGTCACCCGCACGCTGAAGTCCGGCGAGCAAGTCGCCGCCGATGCGGGGCTCTCCGGCCTGACGCAGCAGCAGTTGCCGTATCTGCGCTTCCGCGTGGACAGCGCGAGCGTCGCGGAGTAGNNGAGGGAGCAAGAGATCCGAGCATCGTCATGACCCCATGCAAAACCTCACCGACATCGCGATCTTCGTGAAGGTCGTCGAGCTCGCGAGCTTCACGGCAGCCGCTGAAGCGCTCGAAAGCTCGCAGCCCGTCGTCAGCAAGGCCGTCACGCGGCTCGAAGAAAAACTCGGCGCACGCCTGCTGAATCGCACGACGCGGCGATTGAGCCTGACCGAAGCGGGTTCGGAGCTGTACCGGCGCAGCGTGTGGGCGCTGAAAGAGATCGAGAACGCCGAGCTCGAAGTCGCACGTTTTCAGACGCAGCCGCGCGGCACGCTGCGGCTCGCCGCGCCGATGTCGTTCAGCATCCTCCATCTCGGTCCGCTCATTCACGAGTTCCTGCAACGGCATCCCGGCGTGTCGGCGGAGCTCAACATGAGCGACCAGCACGTCAATCTGATCGAGGAAGGCTACGACCTCGCGATCCGCATCGGCCAATTGCAGGATTCGAATCTCGTCGCCCGCAAGATCACGCCCTGCCGACAGGTCATGTGCGCCTCGCCCGCGTATCTCGCCAGGCACGGCACGCCGGAACGGCCCGAGGATCTGCTCGAGCACAACTGCATCGTCTATTCGTTTCTCTCGACGCCGCGTGAATGGCGCTTGAGCGACGCGAACGGCGAAACGCACGTCGTGCCCGTGAACGGCACGCTGCACTCCAACAACGGACTGGTGAATCGCGCCGCCGCGATCGCAGGCACCGGCATCGTGCTGTTGCCCACGTTCTACATCGGCGAGGAAATAAAATCGGGTGCGCTCAAACCGGTACTGTGCGACTTCAAGCCGCCGGACATCGCGGTGTATGCGGTCTATCCCGAGCGCCGCAATCTCATGCCCAAGGTACGCGCCTTCATCGATACGCTCGTGGAACGATTCGGCACCACGCCGCCGCCCTGGGAGCGCGACTGTCCGCTGGATTGACCGACGCGTCCTTCTGGGTACGCACCATTCGACAACGACTCTTCCGCCCGCACGCACCACGGCGGCGCATCGCTCGCGCATCGCTGCCCTAACTCGTTGATTCCATCGCTGGCACCCGGCTTGCAGCGGCGCACTCGTTTCGTTCGTGAGGTGGTTTGGATGTCGGTACGACAACGGTTGGTCATCATTGGCAACGGCATGGTCGGTCAGCGATTGCTCGATCGATTGGTCACGCAGCCGCACGACTTCGAGATCACCGTGCTGTGCGAAGAGCCGCGCGCGGCCTACGACCGTGTGCAGCTCACTTCTTTTTTCTCGGGTAAGAGCGCCGACGATCTATCGCTCGTCGGGCACAACTTCTTCGACAAGCACGGCATCTCGATCCGCTTCTCGGATACGGCCACCGCCATCGATCGCACCGCGAAGGTGGTGACGACCTCGACCGGCCGCACCATCGAATACGACAAGCTCGTGCTTGCGACCGGATCATCCCCCTTCGTGCCGCCGATTCCCGGCCGCGAGCGCCAGCGCTGCTTCGTCTATCGCACCATCGAAGACCTGGAAGCGATCCGCGCCGCCGCCAAAAACAGCAAAAGTGGCGCCGTCATCGGCGGCGGCCTGGGCATCGGCCTGATCGGCAAGGGCGCGGTCGAGTCGATCGCCCGCCAGCCCGAGGCCGCCGGCAAGATCCAGATTAACATGATCCTCGCGGCCGCCCTCATCGAGGGTGCGACCCTCTTCGCCGTCGCCGCCGGCTTCCTTGCCAAGTAGTCCAATCCTCGGCGGGCGTCAGCGCGCTCGCCGACGGTTTCTCGCGATCGAATCAACACTCACGGAGTCGAACCGATGATGCTTTCTCCGACACTCCTCGCGAACGTGATGCTCGCTCTGGCCGAGCCTGAGGCCGGTCACGCCGCCGGCGACGCGCACGCCGCCCACAAGCCGCTCGAGGCGATGCCCGCGGCATCCGAGGGCATGCTCACGGGGATCATGGCGGTGGTGATCTTCCTCGTGGTCTTCGCGGTCCTCGCGGTCAAGGTCTGGCCGACGATCGCGAAGGGGCTGGATGAGCGGGCGAAGAAGATCAAGGACGAGATCGACGCCGCCCAGCAGGCGAAGGTGCAGGCGAAGGAGGCGCTGGAGCAGTACCAGCAGTCGCTCGCCCAGGCCCGCGTCGAGGCTCAGAAGGAGATCGACAAAGCCCGCGCCCAGGCGCAGGTGATCGCGGCGGAACTGAAGACCAAGGCCGACGCCGAACTCGGACAGATGCGTGAGAAGGCGATGCGTGACATCGAGGCCGCCAAGCGTGCGGCGATCGCCGAGGTCTACTCGCAGACGGCGACGCTCGCGTCAACGGTCGCGGGCAAGGTGCTGAAGCGATCGATCAACTCGGGCGACACGCAATCACTGGTGGAAGAGTCCATCCGCCAACTCGAGACGGCGGGCCGCTGATCGTCGCTGTGTTTCGCGAGTCCTGACCGCTGTAGAACAGAAACCCGAGGCCCGACCATGCCGTTCTCTGCCGCCCAGCCCGACACCGTCGCCCAGAACTACGCGAAGAGCCTGTATGAGTTGGCGGACAAGGCCGGCGGGCGCTCGAACGTGGAGACCACGCTCGCGGAGATCGAGGAGATCCTCGAACTGGCGCGGGAGAACCCGCGCTTCGCGGAGTTCCTCTCGTCTCAAGCACTCGGCGCCAAGACGCGCTCGCCCAGCCTCGACGCGATCTTCAAGGGTCGAGTCTCACCGCTCGTGCTCCGCTTCATTCACGTGCTGAACGAGAAGGGGCGGCTCCCCAACCTCCCCGCGATCGCGACGGCCTTCGACGCGATCGTGCAGGAGAAGTTCGGTCGCGTCGAGGTGGACGTCTTCACGGCCGAGCCGCTCTCGCCCGATGACCTCGGGCAGATCCGCGATCGCCTCTCCTCGGCGCTGCACAAGGACGTCGTGACGCATCCATACGTGGACGCGTCGATGATCGGTGGCGTGAAGCTGCGCATCGGCGACCAACTCGTGGACGGCTCCGTCGCGACCAAACTCCGCACCCTCAAGGACCAGATCGCCCGCGACGGCGGCGCCTCGCTCCGGGCCCACTTCGACCGCATCCTCGGCGACTGAACGCCAGTTTGGACACTCTCATGGCGAAGAAGACGATCAGCAGCGTGGACGTCAAGAACAAGCGCATCCTCATCCGCGTGGACTTCAACGTCCCGCTGGAGAACGGCACGATCACCGACGACCGTCGCATCCAGGCGGCCGTTCCGACGATCGATTCGGTCACCTCACGCGGCGGGATGGCAATCCTCGTCTCACACCTGGGTCGCCCCGAGGGGAAGGGCTTTGAGCCCGAGCACTCGCTGAAGCCCTGTGCCGCGCACCTCAGCAAGGTACTTGGGCGGCCCGTCGGCTTTCCTTCACACGATTGCACCGATGCCGCCGCCGCACAGGCCGTGCAGAACATGAAACCCGGCGAGGTGGTCCTGCTCGAGAATCTCCGCTTCCACAAGGGGGAGAAGAAGGGCGACCCGGCGTTCGCGATGAAACTCGCCGGTCTGGCCGACGTGTACGTGAACGACGCCTTTGGCACGTGCCACCGGCCGGACGCGTCGATGGTCGCCGTTCCGAACGCGATGAAGGGCAAGCCCCGTGTGTGCGGGTTCCTCGTCGAGAAGGAGATCAAGTATCTCTCGTCGGCAATCTCGAACCCGGCCCGGCCCTTTGTGGTGGTGCTCGGCGGCGCGAAAGTCTCGGACAAGCTGCCCGCGATCGAGAACCTCCTCCCCAAGGCCGACACGGTGATCGTCGGCGGGGCGATGGCGTACACGTTCCTCCAGGCGCTCGGGCAACATGTCGGCACGAGCCGCGTCGAGGCCGATCGACTGAACGACGCGAAGCGGATCATCGAGCTCGCCGCGACTCGCAAGGCCGAGCTCCTGATCCCGACGGATCATGTCTGCTCAACGCAGTTCGATCAGTTCTCCGGGACGATCGAGGTGCAGGAGACGATCAAGGACGGGTTCATGGGGCTGGACATCGGGCCGAACTCGCAGGCCGCGTTCTCGAAGGCGATCCGTGGCGCCAAGACCATCGTGTGGAACGGGCCGATGGGTGTCTTCGAGTGGGCCCCCTTTGCCGTGGGCACCAAGACCGTCGCGAAGGCCATGGCGGAGGCGACGAAACTCGGCGCCACGTCGATCGTGGGCGGCGGAGACTCGGCGGCGGCGGTCGAGAAGTTCGGTCTCGCCGACCAGATGTCCCACGTCTCCACCGGGGGCGGGGCGAGCCTGGAGATGCTCGAAGGGCACAAGTTCGAGTCGGTCGAACTGCTCGACGCGTAGGGCCCGCGATCTCACGAACTCGAAGCACAAACGCCGCGTGAGAGGCCCTCACGCGGCGTTATTCATTCGTGGATGATGCGTGAACTCATGCCGACTCTTTGCGCTTCGCGACGCGGAGGTCGGTGAGCGGCTTGGGATTCTCGACGTCGTCGGCGTCGATGCGATATTCCACACCGTCGTTGTCCATGTCGGGGAGGTGATACATCATGGGCAGCATGAGCTCCTCCATGACCGAGCGGAGGGCTCGGGCGCCGGTGTCGCGGGCGACGGCCTTCTGGGCGATCGCGAGGAGCGCGCCCTTGGTGAAGGTGATCTTTGCGCCCTCGAGCGAGAAGAGGTGCTGGTACTGACGCACGATCGCGTTCTTGGGCTCGGTGAGCACGCTGACGAGCGCCTCGGCGGAGAGGGGCATCAGCGGGGCGAGCACGGGGAGGCGACCGACGAACTCGGGGATCATGCCGAACTCGATGAGGTCGTCGGGGGTGACCTGCCCGAGGATCTTGGCCTGCTCGACGCCGTCGTCGGTCTCGCGCTGGGTGACACTAAAGCCGATGCGCGACTTGCCGATGCGCCGGCGGATGATGTCGTCCAGCCCGACGAACGAACCGCCGCATATGAACAGGATGTTGGTCGTGTCCATCTGGATGTACTGCTGCTCGGGGTGCTTGCGGCCGCCCTGGGGGGGGACGTTGCTGACGGTACCCTCGAGCATCTTGAGGAGGCTCTGCTGGACGCCCTCGCCCGAGACGTCGCGGGTGATGCTGACGTTGTTGGAGGTCTTGCCGATCTTGTCGATCTCGTCGATGTAGATGATGCCGCGCTGGGCCGCCTCGAGGTCGTAGTCGGCGGCCTGGAGGAGCTTGAGGAGGATGTTCTCGACGTCCTCGCCGACGTAGCCGGCCTCGGTGAGGGTCGTCGCGTCGCCGATGGCGAAGGGGACCTTGAGGAGTTTCGCCATGGTCTTGGCAAGGAGGGTCTTGCCCGAGCCGGTGGGGCCGATCATGAGGATGTTGGACTTGTCGAGTTCCACGGACCCGGCCTCGGCGGACTCGAGGTGGAGGAGGCGCTTGTAGTGGTTGTGGACGGCGACGGCGAGAGAGCGCTTGCCCAGATCCTGCCCGATCACGTACTGATCGAGGTATTCCTTGATCTCACGCGGCGCGGGGATCTCGCGGAGGGAGTGGCTGACCGACGAGACGCGGCGTTTCTCCTGGCGGAAGATGTTCTGGCACAACTCCGTGCAGTGGGTGCAGATGTAGACGGTATTAGGGCCCTCGACCATCGGTCCGACGTCACGGCTGGTCTTCCCGCAGAACGAGCAGGTCGTGACCTTCCGCCCGCGGAAGGATCCCGCGTCGCCGCCGTTTGCCCCGCCATCATTCCCGTCCGTCCGCTTCGCCATGCTCGCCTCTCATCCCAAGGAGTTTTGCCCCGGTCCTGGGGCCTTGAAGTAGGTCCGGCTTCGCCCGCCGTACTGCTGCAAGTCTATCGACGCACGCTCCCGCAGTCTGCATCCTCGCGTGGCGCAAAGGCTGCGGCAAGACGTTTCGCCCGCAGGGACCGCCTCATCGGCACAATCGTCGCCTCTTCTCGACCATTATCAGACACCCGGACGTTCGCCGACCGAGCGGGCGGTATTCCTATCGGGTCCGTTTCGCGTCCGACGAGGCGTTGGTTCCCGATCCCGAGTTCTTCAACCGCTCGACCATGACCCGGCGGGTCGCGTCGTATTCCTCGGGTGTGATCTGTCCCCGGTCGCGCATGCGGCGGAGATCCTCGAAGATCCCGTGATCGCCGGATTCTGACATACCTCGCCTCGCACGGCGGACGATCCACCACCCGATCCCCGCCCCGACAAGCACCAGGACGATCGTGACGCCCAGCCACATCGCGACATCGAGCACCGCGGTCTCGTCGCGCGCCGCGAGGGTGGGCGAGAGGAGCCTCTGAACAATCGAGTGGTTCTGGCTCGCGAGGAGATTCCCAAACATGGTTGGCGTCAGGCGTTGCCCGAGGCGATCGCCTCGCGGATGGGCAGGAGCAATCCAGGGACGACGCGCGTCTCGAGCAACTCCTCGCCGATCCCGGAGAGTTTGTCGAAGATCTTGGGGAGGTCGGCCACGTCGTTCACGGGACCGAACTTGCGGAGCGTGAGATAGACCGAGATCGGGTCCTGCCCGTCCGCGGGGTCCCTTGCCGGCGATGAGGACGACGGCCTGGTCTTGACCTCGAAGTGGACCTCCAGATCGCCCGGCTTGCCGAGCGCGAACCCGATCATCGGTTGGCAGTCGATCGGCGTCGCGCCGGGGACATCGAGGAGCGTCGCGAGGGGCGAGCCGGGGATGAGCGCCTCGAGCACGATCGCGTCGTGATTCCCGCCCGCGGCGAGATCGAAGCCATACATCAGTTCGATGTAGTCCACGTCGAGGGCCGTGACGGAGAGATACGCCGGTGCGAGAGAGAGGACGCTCTTGTGGAGCGCGTATCCCTCGGGGAGCGTCGCGGGGTTGACGCACCCGGATCGGATGTTGGCGGCGCGGCAGGCGAGCCAGCGGTGCGGCATGTCGGACTGGGGCGATTCGAGCGCCAGTTCATCGCGGAATCGACGGAAACTCGCCATGTGCGAGAACTGGCGGCGGATGCGTTCAAAGAACTCGAGGACGGTCTCCCTCGTCTTGGGGAGTTCGAGTTTCACGTTCAACTTCTGGTTGACGTAGAAGTCGGTGCACAGGGCCTTGTAACTGTCAGAACTCATCGAGGAGGCTCCTCGTGGAGGGCATTCGTGACGCCGCACAAGGCGGCGAAGAAGAGACTTTAGGTCGCCGCGGTACGGGGTGGTGTTCGGGAGGCGTGAGCCGTGTCCCCCGGGGAGGCGGCGAGCAACCACGTCGCGATGTCGCTGACGTCGGCCAGTGACTCGACGACGCGATCCGCCCCGGCCTCGTGGAGATCGGCGGTGGTGTGCACACCCGTGGCGACGCCCAGGACACGGTGCCCGTGGGCGCGGGCGCAGCGAACGTCGTGCGGCGTGTCTCCAATGATCGTCGTTCGCGTGACGCTGTACCCGGCGGACTTGGCTCGGGCCGTTGCAACGGGCGGGAGATGCTCTCGGTCGGGAGGCGTGTGGGGCGAGTCGTCGCCCCAGGCGTGCACGGGGAACCACTGTGGATCGATGCCCGCGGCCTGGAGTTTCAGCCGGCCCGTCTCGGGAAAGTTCCCGGTGAGGACGCCCAGAATCGACTCGGCGTGTCGCTCACGCAGGAGATTCAGGAGTTCGAGCACGCCCGCGAGTGCGTACGCCGTGCCCGGGACCTCGAGCATTGGTTCGAGATGCCGGCGATAGGCGCCACGCATGGTCTGGATGTTCGCGGGAGACGGCTCCACGGCGTTGCGTGTGAGCATGTCCCCCAGGATGAGCGGATCGAGACGCCCGGCGAAGTCGATCCCGTCGATCTCGAAAGTTTCTCCAAAGAGTTCACGCCCCGCGGCGTGCATGGCGCGGAGGCCGGCACGCTGGGACTTGAGCATGGTCGCGTCGATGTCGAAGAGCAACAGGTGCATGGCAACTCGGCAAGTGTGTGGTGTCGGTGCGTGGAACGAGACTATCGGCGGATCGTGAATCCTGTCTCGCTCTCGATGGCAGGGATCGGGGCGTGGTGCTGGGTCGAGATGTGGCGGGCGAGGACTTCGTTCAGGCGAGCGAGGAAGCGCGAGACCTCGGCCTCGTCGCCCTGCGCCTCGAGCGTGACCGACAAGTCCGGCGCGGGATCGTTGCGGACCCAGCCCGAGATTTCGAAGCCCTCGGCGATCGACCGCGTCGTGGCCCGGAAGCCGACGCCCTGGACCCGACCAAAGAAAACTGCACGACGGCGATGCATGGCGGATTGTTGCCGATTCGGGTGCGTGTTGGGTGGGGTGAAGATGGGTGGAAATCGTGGTCCGAGAAGAAATTGACGGGCGAAAGTTGATGGATTTGTTGGCACTCTCTCGATCCTGTGCTACGTTTCTCCTGGACCGGACGCAGGCGCCTCCGTGCTGCGCAAGGGCAAAGGCTCGGCCAATAAAGCCCCGCAGAAGTTTCGTGACCCCGCCTGTGGATATCTCGTCCTCTGGACACGCCGTGTTGCCGGAAGGCTCCACGGAAGAGCAGGGTGCATTGTGCGGAGGAGCCCGTCGGCCCCCGCGTGAGAGTCTGTCCAGAGGTCGCTGATCGTTCTCGGTCGTTGAACACAGAATCAGATGCGTGGGTGGTGGTCTCGCCAGGCGGAACCCTCGAGAGAGGCACGTCCGGGTGGCGTGGCGACGGGACGATTTGTGCCGGGGCATTTCCACGACAACTCGGATCGTGAGCGTGTGCGCGACGCAGCGGACATCGTGCGCGTGGTGGGCGAGCACGTCTCGCTCAAGGCACGCGGGCGCGAGTTCGTAGGGCTGTGCCCGTTCCACGACGACCACAAGCCGTCGATGAATGTCGTGCCGGCGAAGGGGATCTTCCACTGCTTCGTCTGCGGGACCGGGGGCGACGTATTCAGTTTCGTGCAGCGATTCCACAAGATGGAGTTCCGCGAGGCACTCTCATATCTCGCGGATCGCTTCGGCGTGGAGTTGACGCCGGTCTCGTCGCGTGACGCGTCGGCGCCCCAAGGCCCGAGTCGATCGGGCCTCTACGAGGCGAACGCGACGGCCCTCAAGTTCTTCCGCGCGATCCTTGGCGACGCGAATCGCGGGCAATCCGGGCGGGATCTCATCGAACGCCGGGGCATCGCCCGGGAGATGGTCGAGCAGTTCCAGATCGGGCTGGCGCCGGATCGCTGGGATGGACTGTGCCTCCGCATCGCCCAGTTGCGGCTCGAACCGCAGGACTTTCTCGACGCGGGCCTGATCAAGACGCGCGACGACGGGAGCGGACGCTACGACACGCTCCGCAATCGCCTGATCTTCCCGATCCACGACCAGATCGGCCGCGTGGTGGCGTTCGGCGGGCGACGCGTGGACGACGCGGACGAGCCGAAGTATCTCAACTCCCCCGAGACGCGCGTCTTCCGCAAGTCGGCGACGATCTATGGGCTGCACCACGCCGCCAGAACGATCCAGCAGACGCGCATCGCGATCATCACCGAGGGGTACACCGACGTGATCGCCTGCCACCAGGGCGGATTCACGAACGCCGTTGCGACGCTGGGCACGGCACTCACACGCGAGCACGCGGCGATCTTGCGGCGGTTGTGCGACGGCGTGGTGCTGCTGTTCGATGGCGACGAGGCCGGGCAGCGAGCCGCGGACCGCGCGGTGGAGGTCTTCTTTGCCGAGCCCTTGGACGTGAAGATCTGCACGCTAAACCGGTTCACCGACGCGAAGGATCCGGACGAGCTGCTGAAGCGGCCCGATGGCCGCGAGGTCTTCGAGCGCGCGATCGCGGCGTCGCAGGACCTGCTCACCTTCCGGTTCGCGAGACTGCGTGAACGCCTGAGCGGGGCCGGGGTGGCGGCACTGTCGCGGGCGATCGACGAGGAACTGGCTCGCCTGGCGGAGTTAGGGTTGGCCGATGTGCCCCCGGTGCGTCAGGCGCTCATCGTGCGACAGATCGCAGGTCTTGCGGGACTGGACGAGGCGACGATCCGGCGCGCCATCCCGATGGGCCGCGGCAAGCGAACAACTCCCGGCGAAAGTCCGGACGCACTGGAGCAGTCGCGGCGGCTTTCGCGCGCGAGGCTCTCTCGCGGGACACTCTCGCCGAATGAGCACATGCTCGGATGCGTGCTGTGCGATGGGGCACTGTGGTCACGCTTGAGTGACGCGGAGCATGAGTGGCTCTCGCCGCCGACGTTCGCCGATCCGACCGTGGCCCGTCTCGCGGGGACGGTGCACGACCTTGGTCTGGCCGGGGACGATCCGACGCTGGCCCATGTGCTCTCGGCGACGGAGGATCTGGACATCAAGGACGCGGCGATCTCGCTGCGGACACGGATGGACTCGGAGACGCTGGGGAACCCGGAGCAGTTGCAGGCCCATTTCGAGGCGTGCCGGACGAGGCTGCGGCTCGATCGGGCGTCGGCGAGTCCCGCGGGAACCGAGGCGGAACTCAAGCCCGCGCTGGAGGCGAGGATCCAGGAACAGAGGCGAATGCACACGGAGATCGGCGGCGATCGGCGCGTGCTTCCCAAGCCCAGGATGTGAGTGTGCTCGTGGTGGTCTGGGTCGGTGTGGTGTGTGTGGCGTGCCAGTGGAAGAGGAGTGGAACGTGATCGGCAATCTCCATCCAACAGTCTACAGCCTGATCGAGTCCGGGCGTTCGCGCGGCTGGATCAGTTACGAGGAACTCAACGCGGCGATCCCCGACGCGATGATCGATCCGGCACGCGTGCACGATCTGCTCATCGTCCTGGACCATGTGGGCATCGAACTGGTCGACGAACTGGAGTATCGCGCGCGGGCCTTCCGGGCCTCGCGAGAGACGGCCGGGGACTCGACGAGCACCAAGGGACAACGCGCCATGACCGTCGCGGGGGGCGAACGCGAGGGCGAATCGGCGGCCCTGCGAGCCGAACTCCACGCGGCGACCCGGCCCGAACCCGAGAGCAAGGAGGACGCCGAGGCCGCGGCGTTGCACCGAGAGTTGATCGAGGCGGCGAGCGAGGTCGCGGGCACACGACTCGACGATCCCGTGAGGATGTACCTCTCCCAGATGGGCTCGATCCCGCTCCTGTCGCGCGAGGAAGAGGTACGCCTGGCCAAGAAGATCGAGTTCACGCGGATGGTCTTCCGCCGTCGTTGCCTCGAGTGCGACCACATCATTGCGGGCGTGGCGGACATCGCGAGGCAAGTGCTCGAGGGACGCCTGCCGTTCGACCGAACGATGCGGCTGTCGTCCTCGGAGGAGAACTCCCGCGAGCGCATTCTCAAGCGTCTCCCCGAGAATCTGAGGACGATCGATCTCCTCCTCGCGGCGAATCGTGAGGACTGGACGGCTCTGGAGAACGCCCGTGCCGCGAGAGATGAGAAGACCGCCACCCAGATCGCCGCAAGGATCGCCTCGCGGCGCGGGCGCATGGCGATCCTCAGCGAGGAACTCTGCGTGCGCACGGGGCGGATCATCCCGCTCATGCGCAAACTGCGCTCGATGGCGAAGAAGATGGTCGATCTCGAGCAGGAGATCCGCATCGCCACGGGCAAGGCCCGCGCCAAGGGCCGTTTCGCCCGTCTCCAGAAGCAGTACGAGCCCGAGGACATCGAGGTGTTGCGCGAGGAACTCGCGGGAATGCGCTCGCTCGTCCTCGACGACCCGGCGACGCTCGTGAGGCGCATCCGCGAGATCGCAACCGTCTTCTGGGAATACGAGCAGGCCAAGCGTGACCTCTCGGGGGGCAACCTGCGTCTGGTCGTCTCGATCGCGAAGAAGTACCGCAACCGCGGGCTGTCGTTCCTCGACGTCATCCAGGAGGGCAACACCGGCCTGATGCGCGCGGTGGACAAGTACGAATACAAGCGCGGCTACAAGTTCAGCACCTACGCGACGTGGTGGATCCGCCAGGCGATCACGCGCGCCATCGCCGACCACGCGCGCACGATCCGCATCCCCGTCCACATGATCGAAACGATGACGAAACTGCGGAACATCCAGAAGGCGATCCTGCAGGAGCACGGGCACGAGCCGTCGGTCGAGGAACTCGCCGACAAGGCCGGGCTCTCGGCCACCGAGACACGCCGCGTCCTGAAGATCAGCCGGCACCCCGTCAGCCTCGATCGCCCGATGGGTGAGAATGAGGACAGTTCCTTCGGCGAACTCATCGAGGACGATCGCCAGCTGACCCCCGCCGACGTCGCCGCCCAGGACATGCTTCGCGGACGCATCGAGGCCGTCCTGAAGACCCTGACCTATCGCGAACGCGAGATCATCAAACTGCGCTACGGCATCGGCGACGGGTACACCTACACCCTCGAGGAAGTCGGGCGGATCTTCAAGGTCACTCGCGAGCGCGTGCGCCAGGTCGAAGCCAAGGCGATCCGCAAACTCCAGCACCCCGTGCGGGCACGGAAACTCGAGGGCTTCGTCCAAGCCGATCCCCAGACGACTGGCCGAGTCGTCCGTGTCGAGGTGACGGTCCGAAGGACACGATCAAAGGCGGCCGCACCAACGGACACACCGAATGGCGAGGCGTGAATCTGCGTCCGATTCCCTAACGAAGTCCATTCTGAACGCCCGCCGTTGTCCAGGAGTTAGGGGTTTCCCTAGACTTTCGGACCCAGTCGGTCGATGTGCATTCTGGAAGCGTTTGCACGAGAATGGCCGACGGGCGCAGGACGCCCCATGACCCAGAGCATCAAAGCCGCCATGTCCGATCCCAAAGCCAGTTCCGCTGGGGTGCCGTTGAAGGACCCGGGTCGGATACCCGACGCCGAGCGTCGCCCCTCGTCATCGTTGCCTCCCGCCACGCTGGTGAAGTGGCTGCGCGATATGCTGCTCATCCGCGAGTTCGAGAACCGCTGCGCCCAGTCGTACCAGCACGCGAAGATCGGCGGGTTCTGCCATCTGTACACGGGGCAGGAGGCCGTCGCCGTCGCCACGGTCGCCTCGATCAACCACGACGACCCGATCATCACGGCGTATCGCGACCACGGGCACGCCCTGGCGCGCGGCATGGACCCCGGCGCGTGCATGGCCGAGATGTATGGCAAGATCACCGGCTGCGCCAAGGGCAAGGGCGGGTCGATGCACATGTTCGACAAGCCCAACTGGCTCTTCGGGGGGCATGGGATCGTCGGCGCCCAGACGCCCGTCGGCCTGGGCCTCGCCTTTGCCGCGAAGTATGAACTCGAGGTCCTCAAGACCGGCCTGGACGGCGGGGCGGCGAAGAAGAAGGTCGCCCTGACCTTCCTCGGCGACGGCGCGCTCAACCAGGGCGCCCTCCACGAGGCGATGAACCTCGCCGGCCTCTGGGACATCCCCGTCATCTTCATCGTCGAGAACAACGGCTATTCCATGGGCACGGCGATCGCCCGCGGGACGACCATGGCGCACGACCTCACCAAGAAGGCCGACGCCTATGGCATCCGTGGCGCGACGATCGACGGGCTGGACATCCTGGACCTCTACGACGACTTCAAGCCGCTCGCCGACTGGTGCCGCGAGAACCAGAAACCGGCCTTCGTCGATCTTAAAACCTATCGCTACCTCGGGCACTCGATGTCGGACCCGCAGAAGTACCGCACAAAGGAAGAGGTCGATGAGTTCAAATCTCGGGACTCGATCGATCGCCTGGCACACCACCTCATGAGCGAGCGCAAGGGCGCCGACGGGCGGCCCGTCCTCTCCGAGGCGATCTTCATGGACCTGCAGACGGAACTCAAAGAGATCGCCAAGAAGGCGGTGGACTTCGCCGAGGCCTCGCCGGTGCCCGATATGAGCGAGTTGTACACCGACGTGCTCATGAACCCGATGCCCAACATGAGCCCGATGGGCGAGTACACGCACGGCACCAAGAACCCGCTGCTTTGACCGTGCACAGGACGACGGGCGTTCCGGTCAACTTTCACGTCGTTCTGCCTTCTCGGACGGAATCCGATTCTCGGGTGTTCGGTCGCGCGCGTTGGGCCGTTGTTCATGGGCATGCGGCGTCCATTCGCGGTTCCCGCCCCGGATCGTCGAGCCGATGGCCGATCTCGACACGATGCGGCGGCTCGTCCCGTTGGGTGAGGAGGGGGCCGCATCAAGTGGGAGGAATCGATTATGGTTCGCTCGATTATCGGCGTCCTGCTGAGCGTGTTCATCATCAGCGTGATCGCGGCGGTGGCGATGGCCGTCGCGGGGCAGGTGATGCCCGAGTCCATGAAGGCCGACGGCGCGGGGATCGCGTCCAACGCGTGGATGGCGGCGAGCATGATCGTCTCGCTGATCGCCGCGTGCATCGGTGGAATCATCGTGGCGGCCATCACCAAGCAGCCCAAGGCGGCGATCGCCCTCGCGGCCGTCGTGGTGGTCCTGAGCCTGGGCGAGCGCTATCTGCCGCCGATGGTCTCGCAGGCGCACGCCTCGACAACCATGATCGCGGAGAAAACGGGCGTGATCGACGCGGTGGACCAGCCCGCGAAGCCGGGTTGGTTCATGCTCGCGGACTCGTGCATCGCGGGGTTGGGAGTGATGCTCGGCGCGCGGGTCTCGGGGGCGAAGACGCTTCCCAAGCCCAAGAAGAAGGACTGAGCCGGCGGAACCAGTTCGTCTGAGGAATCGGGCGTCTATCGCGTGACGCGCGAGGGCGCTCCGATATCGCGGCGCATCACCTTCCCCTCGAACTCGATGAGGTCGCACGCGACATAGGCCTTGGCACGGGCCGCCTCGAGCGTGGGGCCGAGTCCCGTCACGCCGAGGACACGTCCGCCCGCGGTCACGATCTCATCGCGCTCGTTGAGGCGGGTTCCGGCGTGATCGACGGTCACACCCGGGATTGCCTCGGCCTTGTCGATGTTGTGGATCGGAATGTTGAGCCGGGGCTTCTCGGGATAGCCGCTGCTCGCGAGGACCACGCAGCAGGCGCTCGCCGGATTCCACGCGACCTCGCACTCGTCGAGCCTTCCCTCGCAGGTCGCGACGACGAGTTCGAGGAGATCGCTCGTCAGGCGGGCCATGAGCGGCTGGCACTCGGGATCGCCAAAGCGGCAGTTGAACTCGAGGACCTTTGGGCCCGCGGGCGTGAGCATGATGCCGGCATAGAGCACGCCGCGATAGTCGATCCCCTCGCGCCGCAGCGCGTCAACGGTGGGAACGAGGATCTCGCTCTCGATGACTGACATCAGACCGTCGTCGATGAGGGGTGAGGGGCAGAAGGCCCCCATGCCGCCGGTGTTGGGCCCGGTGTCGTTGTCGCCAAGTCGCTTGTGGTCCTGGCAGGGTGGCAAGACGAGGATGGTGCGTCCGTCGGTGATCGCGAGGACGGAGACCTCGACGCCGGCGAGTCGCTCCTCGATGACGATCTGCCGCCCGGCCTCGCCGAAGACCTTGCGAACGCCGATGTCCTCGATCGCGCGGAGACCCTCGAGGAGAGAGCCGGGCACGATGACGCCCTTGCCCTTGGCGAGACCGGCGGCCTTGATGACGGGGAGATCCGGGCGGGCGAGTTGGTACGCCTTGCGGATCGCACGCTCCCGTTCGATCTGCTGGATGATGAACGCTCGACGCTCGGCGGGGTCTCGGTATTGATCGGCATTGGACCAGAGCGCGGCGAGCGTGTCGTCGTCGGCCTGGACGCGGGACTCGAAGAATCGCCTCGCCGCCTCGGGATCGGTGAACGTTCGTCCTTCGGCCGTGGGGATGGAGGCGCCACGCATGAGTTGCTTCGCCCAGGCCTTGTCCGCCTCGAGGCGGGCGCCATCGGCGCCGGGGCCGAAGACGAGCACGCCGGCGCCCCGGAGTTTGTCGGCATACCCCGCGGCGAGCGGATCCTCGGGCCCGATGATCGCGACGTGGACGCGTTCACGCGTGCAGAACTGCTCGAGGCGGTAGATCTCGCGGATGCTCACGGGCACATCGACGGGCCTGCCGAGTTCGCGCAGCCCGGGATTGTCGGGATGGGTGATCCAGAGCGTCCCGAGACGCGGCGACTGGACGAGTTTGCGGGCGAGCGCGTGCTCACGCCCGCCGCCACCAATCAGGAGGACGTTGAGAGACTTCGGGAGCGCCGACGGGTTTGGCATCTCCGATGGTACCGCTCGGAGACGTGCGACAGGAGCCGAGAGCGGCTCCTAACCTCAATCGGTGTGCGGCGAACCCTGAACGGCGAGCGTTGCCCGGCGTGAGCCGAGCGAGTCGCCTTGGCGGAGGCGGTGGACCATGCGATGTCCGATGGATTTGGGAGTTCGGCGGGCCATGCTCGCGGCGGCGACGATGTCGGTCACGCTCACCGGTGTTGCGCGCGCGGACGGGCCCATCGTTGTGGACTCCTGCGACGACCCCGCGGCGTGGAAGGTGATCACGGCCGAGGGCGTGATGTTGACGGTCCACGGCGACGACGCCCCGAGCGGTCGCTGCATCCGTCTCGACTTCGACTTCGTGACCGGGGGTGGGTACTGCATCGTGCAGCGTGACTTTGCGCGCGCACTCCCGGAGAACTTCGAGTTCACCGCCCGCCTCCGTGGCGAGGCGCCGGCCAACAACCTGGAGTTCAAACTCCTCGACATCGGGCCTGGCGAGCACGCCGCGACCGAGAGCGAGAGCGTGTGGTGGGTGAACACGCGCCGGTTCGAGTTCCCGCGCGAATGGACGACCCTGCGTTACAAGGCACGGCGCTTTGAGTTTGCGTGGGGGGCGAATCACACCACCCGTCCTGAAAACGTTTCCAGGATCCAGTTCGCGATCGCGTCGGCCGAGGGCGGCAAGGGATCCGTGTGGCTGGATGATGTGACGTTTCGCGAGTTGCCGGCGACGAATCCGAATCCGCCGGAGGTGCACGCGCGGGCATCGAGCACCGGCGCGGGCGCGAGCGATGTCCAGATCACGCTCGAGGGTCGAGGCGGCAACACGGACAACCGAGCCGCGTGGTGGCCAACACCGACGGATCACTCGCCGAGTGTGATGATCGAGTTTGGGGGCAATCGGGAGTTCGGCGGGCTCGATATCCATTGGGGGACGCCGCCGAAATCGGTTCGTCTCGAATCATCGATCACCGGCTCGGGCGATGCCGCCTCGTGGGATGCGGTCGGGACGTTCGAGGATCTGCTCGCGGATACAACCAGTCGAATCCCCGTGCAGGATGGCGAGGCCGATGGTGTGCGACTCGTGATGGAAGCGGGTGCTCAGCCGCCTTCGATACGCGCGATCCGCGTGCGCGAACCGGAGTATGGGGTGTCCATGAACGCCTTCTGGGCGAGCGTCGCTCATGGTGTACCAAAGGGCTTGCTCCCCGCGGCGTGCTCGGGGGTGCAGACCTATTGGACCGTGCTCGGCGCGCCCGAGCATGAGAACGAGGCGCTCATCGCGACGGATGGCCGGATCGAGGCGTTCAAGTTGGGGCCATCGTTGCAGCCGGTGCTGCTCGTGAATGAGGACGTCGGCGAGGGTGGGCGCGCCCGCATGGTGGCGTTCCATCCTCATGCCGCAACATTGGCCGAAGGTCATCTGCCGATCGCCAGGGTGACGCTCGCGAGCGACGAGGGCGACACGATCCAGGTAGAGTCGTTCGTCACGCCCGACGCGACAAAGCCCGTGCTCATGGCGCGGTACGAGTTCGAAACTGTCGCTCGCGACCATGCCGTCGTGACGCCGGCGCTCGCGCTCCGGCCGTTCCAGGTGAATCCGCCGTGGCAGTTCCTCAACAATCCTGGTGGGGCCGCAAAGGTCACCTCGATCGAACGAGTCGGCGATGATGGTTTCCGTGTCAACGCGGGTGATGCACATGGCGGCTGGGAACTCCGCGTCTCGCCCGCACCGGATCACGTCACGCTGCGGGCCTTGGCCTCGGGCGAAGTCGGGGTTGAGGCTCCTGGCGCGGACGAGAACTCAACGTCGAGCGTGCGTGACCCTCTCGGTGCGGCGTCGATGGCCGCGATGTGGGATCGCACCGCGGAGCATCGTGGCCCGCTGGTTGTGCACGTCGTCGTCCCCATGGATGCGGGGCAACACCCAGGTGTGATCTCTGCATTGGAGTACTCCACGGCCCGCGAAGAGACGACTTCGAAGTGGAAAGATCGCATCGAGCAGGTCGAGTTCAGCGTGCCCGAGTCGGCAAGGCCTCTGGTGGACACGGCCTATGTCCAACTCGCCTCCATCCTGATCAATCGCGACGGACCGGCGATCCAGCCGGGATCGCGGAGTTACGAGCGATCGTGGATCCGCGACGGGTGCCTCACGTCGGCGGCGTTGCACGCGTTCGGGTTCCACAAAGAGACGCGCGAGTTTCTTGAGTGGTACGCCGATCACCTGTTCGAGTCGGGCAAGGTGCCCTGCGTCGTCGATCGTCGTGGCCCGGATCCGGTCACAGAGAACGACTCGCATGGCGAGTTCCTCTTCGCGATCCTCGACGACTACCAGTACACGCGCGACAAGGCGTTTCTGGAGCGGATCTTCCCCAAGGTTCGGAAGGTCGTGGGGCACATCGAGGCAATCTGCGCGACCCGGCTCACGCCCGAGTTCGACACCGAGGCGACGAGGCAGGAGCCCGGCAAACCCCCCGTGCCCATGCGGGCCTTTCGCGGTCTGGTGCCCGAGTCGATCTCGCATGAGGGATATTCATCGAAGCCGATGCATAGTTACTGGGACGACTTCTTTACGCTGCGCGGGCTGCGTGATGCGGCCCGGATTGCCGGCCTTGTGGGCGAGATGGAGACCGCGGCCGCGTGGCACGCCCTCGCCGATGACTTTGAAAAAGACCTCACGGCGTCGATCAAACTCACGCAAGCCTCGCACGGCATCGACTTTGTACCCGGTTGCGTGGAACTAGGCGATTTCGACTCGACCTCGACGACGATCGCGGTCTGGCCGTGCGACGCCGTGAATCAGACACTTCGGCCCTCGTTTCTCAGGACGTTCGACCGTTACTGGGTCAACTTCACGGAACGATCGACCTCGAGCACATGGGACGCGTACACGCCATATGAGCTGAGGCATGTCGGGAGCCTCGTGCGTCTTGGCGAGCGTGAACGGGCGAACGACGCCCTCAACTGGTACATGGAACACCAGCGACCGCCGGGGTTCCATCACTGGGCCGAGGTCGTCTTCCGCGAGGCCGACACGCCCAAGTTCATCGGTGACATGCCCCACACGTGGTGCGGCTCGGACTACCTGAACTCATTCCGCTCCATGTTCGTGTACGAGACGAACGAGTCGCGGACGGATGGATCGCTCGTGCTCTTCGCGGGCGTGCCTCACGAGTGGGCGGGCAACACCGACGGCGTCGGTTTCGCGGATGTGTCCACGCACTTTGGCGTGCTCTCCGCGAACTATGCCGACACGGCGGGCGCTCGTGCGGTTGTGACGGTGTCCTCGAAGAATGGCGTGTCGCCCCCGGGCGGCCTGGAACTCGCACTCCCCCACCCCTCGCCGCCGAGATCTGTACTTGTGAATGGTGAGGAGAGGGACGCGACTCGGCCGATCGTGATTGGCTCGATCCCGTCGGGAAGCAGCGTGCGAGTCGAGATTCGGTATTGAGTTTGAGATTGTGCCAGGTGAGGAAGTTTGGAGTGCAGGAGCGAGACGCCTGTGCCACGAGTGGTGTGTAGGTGTTCGCATGAGTTCGCAGGGAGCAGATGGTGCAGGCATTTCCAGAATCGTTCGTCTTCGGGGCCGCGTCGAGCGCGTATCAGGTCGAGGGCGGACACGCCAGCGATGGCAAGGGCCTGAGCAACTGGGACGCGTTCTGCCATGATCGCGTCACGCGTGGCTCGACGGGGGACATCCCCGGTCAGGTCTCGACGCCCGGCAACGTCTTCCAGGATCAGACCGGCGATGTCTCGTGCGACCACTACCACCGATACGCCGAGGACGTTGGGCTGATGCGCGACATGGGACTCCATGCGTACCGCCTGAGCATCTCCTGGCCACGTGTGATGCCCGATGGCGTCGGCATGGTGAACGAGTCGGGTCTCGCGTTCTATGACCGGCTCGTGGACGCGTTGCTGGCCGCGAACATCACGCCGTGGATCACGCTCTTCCACTGGGACATGCCGATCGCGCTCTGGGAGAAGGGCGCGTGGCAGAATCGCGACATCGCGTCGTGGTTCGCCGACTATGCCCGCGTCGTGGTCGAGCGGCTGTCAGATCGCGTCTCGCACTGGATGACGATCAATGAGCCGCACATCTTCCTTGGCCCGAGCGAGCACGAGGGTTTGCAGACTTCGAACTCGCGAAAGGGACACGCCGAGCGATTGCTCTCGGGCCACAACGCGCTCCGAGCCCACGGGCTTGGCGCCAAGGCGATTCGTGCCGCCGCGACGACCCCGCCCAAGGTCGGTTGGGCGCCAATCGGTCGGGTCAAGGTCCCCGCCCCACCGCCGGGGACGAACGAGAGTCTGCTCGACGCCACAACATTCAAGCCCCGGCCCGAGGACGTGGCCGCCGCCCGCGAGGCAACACTGGGCGTGCGCACACGAGACTTCTGGAACAACACCTGGCTCGCCGATCCGGTCGTGCTCGGGCAGTATCCGGCCGACGGCCTGTCGCTCTACACACCCGAACTGGAGAGAACCGCGACGGGTCGTCGGGCGCTCGATCGATTGCACCACGCCGACGATCTCCGTGAGATCAATCAGCCGCTCGATTTCTATGGTGTGAACATCTACGACGCCGAGCGCGTCCACCGGAGCGAGACGGGCGGCGTCGAAGTTGTGCCCTACCCCTGGGGACATCCGCAGACGGCGATCCGCTGGTTCATCGAGCCGCTGTCGCTCTATTACGGGCCCAAGTTTCTCTACGAGCGGTACAAGGTGCCGATCGTCATCACGGAGAATGGGCTCTCGTCCATGGACTGGGTCGATGCCGATGGTCGCGTGCGTGACTTCGGGCGGATCGACTACACGAGGCGGTACCTGCGCTCCATCCGCCAGGCGATCGCCGACGGGACCGACATCCAGGGGTATTTCCACTGGTCGATCCTCGACAACTTCGAGTGGCAGCAGGGTTACAAGGAACGCTTCGGCCTGATCCACGTGGACTACCAGACGCTGAAGCGCACGCCCAAGGAATCTTCGAAGTGGTACGCGGAGGTGATCCGCTCGCGCGGGGCCTCGCTCGACAAGGCGTGGACCGGCCAACTCTCTTAGCCAGTGAGGCGGACGAAACGAGTGGCGGGTTCATTCGTCCTTGGCGTTCTCGAGTTCGCGGTGGAGCCAGAGCCTCGCGAACTGCCAGTCGCGGGCGACGGTGCTGAGGCTCACACCCAGGGCGGCCGCGGTCTGCTCCGAGGTCAGCCCCGCGAAGAATCGGAGTTCCACCACGCGTGCCTTCTGCTCGTCGATCTCGGCGAGGCGCGTGAGGGCGGCGTCGAGTTCGACCATGTCCAGCCCATCGACGCTGGTGTCCTCGCCCGGGATCGGCACGCGTGAGGCAACGCTGTCGGCAATCGCGTCGAGGGACTGCCGCTCGAAGTTCCCGCCTCGCTTGAGGCTCCCCTTGGCGCGGGCGTGATCGGTGAGGATGCGTCGGATCGCCCGGGCCGCCGCCCCAAAGAAGTGGGCGCGGTTCTCCCACGTCACCTCGGTCGGGCCGACGAGACGCATATACGCCTCATTGACCAGTGCGGTGGGCTGGAGCGTGTGCCCCGCGCGCTCGTTGGCCATGAAACCCGAGGCGATCTGGCGGAGTTCGTCATAGACCACCGGGAAGAGTTCGTTGGTCGCCTGGCGATCGCCGCGCTGCGCCCTCGCGAGGAGTTGCGTCACGTTATTGGTCCGATCGACGGTCATGGCGAGTCCTCCACGCGATGCGGCTATGGCATCCATGCCAGAACATGCGAGAAATCCCGGGTGCGTGTGTCAGGCAGGAAAAACCGCACCATCTGATCGAGACAAAGCACATCTCCCATCACGTTCGACCTGGGCGCTGCGCCCGTGGCTCTGAGAATCGTGACCGAATGTGACACGCCGACGCTCGGGTCCTCGCATGTCCTGGCGTCCCACGATGGCGGCCTCTCTGGACACGATAGCCGCCAACACAGAACCCGCTCGGGCTTCGGAGCCTGGGCGAATCGATCCCGCCCGTGCGAACCACCTAAAAACAGGAGCCCGATCATGACCATGTCCAAGACTGCCGTTCGTTCGCTCGCCGCCTCGCTCGTGCTCGCCGGGGTTGCCGGCGCCGCCGTCAGCGTTTCCACGTCCGGGACTCTCGCGGCGTTCCAGAGGCCGGCCGGCGCGGCGATCGCCGACTTCAACGCCGACGGATTCGCCGATGTCATCATCGCCGTGGACAATCCCGATCGCGTCCTCGTGTCCTTTGGATCGGCGGTCGGGTTCGGCACGCCGATGACGATCTTCACGGGTGCGGGGACGGGAACCCGCGACCTCGCCGCCGCCGACATCGATGGTAACGGCACGATTGACTTCGTCGTCGTCCTCCACAACATCAACCAACTCCGGGCCTACATGAACAACGGCACCGGGGTCTTCACCCCGGGCGCGACGGCGACGCTGGGCAGCAACGCCCGTGGGCTGGTCTCCGCCGATTTCAACGGCGACTCTCGCCCCGATTTCGCCATCGTCAATCGCGACTCGAACACGATGAGCGTGGTGCTCAACACCGCGGGTGGATTCACCGTGGCGACGCAAGCGACGGGCGACGAGCCTCGAGCCGCCGCCGCGGGCGACTTCGATAACGACGGCGACATCGACCTCGCCGCCACCAACCACCGTGATCGATCCGTCACTGTCTATCGCAACACCGCTGGCACGCTCTCCACCTGGACGACACTCAGCGTCGGCGGTCAGGTCCGCCCCGAGGGAATCGCCGGAGGCGACCTCAACGGCGACGGCATGGCCGACCTCGCGGTCGCCACGAGCGGCGACTCGGCCAACCTCCACTTCATCAGCGTCTTCACCTCGCAGGGCAACGCCTTCGCCGGGCCCGCGAACTTCCCCACGCTGGGCCAGGACCCCGACAGCACCCGCCTCGTGGACCTCGATGGCGATGGCGACCTCGACGTCATCACCGCCAACCAGTCCTCGAGCAACATCTCCGTCTTCGAGAATCTTGGCGCCACTCTTAGCGTCGCGAGCCTGATGGCAACGGGCGCACACCCCGACACCATCGCTGTCGGCAACATCGCAGGGTCGACCGCTCCCGATTTCGTCGTCTCGAATCGTGATTCCGATAACGTCTCGCTTTTCGTCAACAACGCCAGCATCTCCACGTGCCCCTCGGACGTGGACAACGGCAGCGGGTCGGGCACACCCGACGGCGGCGTCACCATCGACGACCTGCTGTACTACATCTCCCTCTTCCGCAGCGGGAACGCCGCCAGCGACATGGACAACGGCAGCGGCACCGGCACCCCCGACGGCGGCACGACCATCGATGATCTGCTCTTTTACCTCGATCGCTACCGCACCGGGTGCTGATTTCCCCCCCCACCCCTTTTCGTGCGGCCAGTTGGCCCACGAGTCCACCACGAGCATTTCCCGGGGCTCCCACCTCGGGAAGTGCTTTGTTTGTATCCCAGAAACCTGACAGGCTCGGTATTCCTTTGCCGCATGCACTGGCATGCCCGTGCGAAGCTCTCATTCGACAAACCCTTGGCCCCACAAAGATTGCACGGTACGCTGATTGGGCCTCGGCGGTGAGGCCCTCCCCGATGAAGCGAGGTGAAGCCATGACCAACGTTCGCACCATCATTCTCTCACTCGGCCTGTGCGCCGGTTCCACTCCCGCGCTCGCCCAGGGGGCGGTGCCCGTGATCACCTTCCAGGACCAGACACGGTCCGTCACGGCAACCACGGCGGACGGTGTGGGAGTGAACTCGCTCGCGCCCGACTTTGGGCCTTTCGTCGCGGTGGTCGAGCGCACGGTTCCCGTCACTGTCGGGGGACAGGAGGCCATCAATCGAGCCATTGCCTCGATCTCGTGCACGCTCGATGGCGACGGCGTCAAGGTCGGGTGCCGATTGAGCGGCGGCGGCGCGGGCGGCGGAGGCGGCCCGGTCGTCGCGGGCACGGCCTCGACGCTCGTCGATGCCACCTTCACCGTTCCCTTCGATTTCCCCTTCACTCTCGTCGGCTCGGCGCTCGATTTCGGGCCCGCGGCCGACAACACCGCGAACGTCACGCTCACGAACGCCCAGACCAATCAGATCGTCTACACCAACGGACGGTCGGCGTTTGAGCCGATCAGCATCACCCTCGATCTGCCGGCGGCCCAGTACCGCTTCGTTGTTGAGTTGGAACTCTCGTCTTCCGCGATGCTCAGCGAGCGTGAGTACGAGTTCGAACTCTCACCCTTTGACTGCGAGGCCGATCTCGACGACGGGAACATGGACGGGCACGCGGATGGTGCCGTCGATATCAACGACCTGATCTACTTCGTCCAGGCCTTCGCTCAGGGCGACAACGACGCCGACCTCGACGACGGCACGGGCACCGGGCGTCGCGACCACGCCATCGACATCAGCGACATGCTCTTCTTCATCGATCACTTCCAGACCGGCTGCTGAGCCGGCGCCTTCCGCTCAAACTCCTCGAGCACCGCCCCTTCCTATGATTCTGTACAAGGAGGTGCGGAATGGATCAGGTCCAACGCCTCGTGTGCGGAGTAGATTTCTCGGAGGCCTCGGCCCGGGCACTCCGTCAGGCCCTTCGGATCGCCGAGTTCAGCCGAGCGAGTGTCACGGCGGTCCATGTGGCCGCACCGTGGACGAGTGTGATCGCGGACCCGATGTTCGGCATGCCCTCGATCCCACCGGTCGACCTAGGCGACCCCGTCGGCGAGGCGACGCGTGACTGGCCCGAGTTCCTCAGGCGACACCACATCGAGAAGGACGTGCCGCTCACCGTCGTGCTCGGGAGCCCCGCGGCGGAACTCTCGCACTCGGCCCGCGAATCCAGGGCGGACCTCATCGTGATCGCGAGCGCCTCGCATCGCACGGGCCTTGGCCCGGTCGCGTCGGCGGTGGCGCGTCACGCCCGGACCAAGGTCCTGCTCGTTGACCCGTCATACGAGGGCAAGTTCCGCCACGTCATCGTCGGCGTGGATTTCTCGCCGATCTCGATCCGGGCCATCGACGCGGCGATCCGCATCGCGTCGCTCGACTCGGCGTCCCTGACGCTGCTCCATGTCTTTGATCCGCCGTGGAGCGGACGCGTGAAGGCGGACTCGCCGCTGCAAGCACCCGAGATGCGCGAGCAGATCCGCACCGCGATCGTGGCTCAACTCAAGCACGCATCCGAGGCGTTCGCCCCGCAACTCGCGTATCTCCACGCGAGGCACGAGGTGATCGAAGGCTCTCCCGCGGGCACGATGCTCACGCACGCGGGCCTGGTGGGTGGGGCCGACCTCATCGTCATCGGCACGCACGGCCGCTCGCGTCTCCACGACCTGCTCCTGGGGAGCACCGCCGAACGCGTGCTGAAGCACGCCTCGTGCTCGATCCTGCTTGTGCCCCAGGGTCGATAGCGCCCCCGTCCCGACGGCTCATGTGGTCGCGACTCGTGTACCATCCCGCCCATGCGATACGGCGAGGGCAAGTCCATCATCATCGTCGGCGCGGGCCTGGCCGGGGCGCTCCTCGCGTGCGCCCTGGGTGATCGCGGGTATCGCGTCCGCGTCTACGAACGCCGCCCCGACCCAAGAGCCAAAGGGTTCATCGGCGGACGTTCGATCAACCTCGCCCTCAGCGTCCGCGGGATCGACGCGCTCAAACGCGTCGGGCTTGATGGCGCCGTCATGAAGGACGCCATCCCCATGCGTGGGCGTGCGCTCCACGATACGCGTGGCGGCACCGCCTTCCAGGCCTATAGCAAAGACGGCAAGGACGCGATCAACTCGATCTCCCGTGGCGGACTCAACCTCACACTCGCGACCGAGGCCGAGAAGTACCCCAACGTCACGCTCCACTTCGCCCACCGCTGCGAAGATATCGACCTCGACGCGCCGAGCGCCACCTTCAGCGTCGACGACGCGACCGGCACGCGACTCGAGACCGTCCACGCCGACGCGATCTTCGGGACCGACGGCGCCTTTTCCGCCGTGCGCACGAGGATGCAGAAGCAGGATCGCTTCGATTATGACCAGTCGTACCTCGCGCACGGCTACAAGGAACTGCACATCCCACCGACCCCCGCCGGCGAGTTCGCGATGGAAGCGAACGCCCTGCACATCTGGCCCCGTGGCGGGTCGATGATGATCGCCCTTCCCAACCCCGACAAGAGTTTCACGTGCACGCTCTTCTGGCCCTTCGAGGGCCCCCACTCCTTCGCGAACCTCCGGACACGTGACGAGGTCCGCGCGTTCTTCGAGCGCGAGTACATGGACGCCGTGCCGATGATGCCGACGCTCGTTGACGACTTCATGTCCAACCCCACGAGCTCGCTGGTCACGGTGCGCTGCTGGCCGTGGCGCCACGCGAGCAAGGTCTGCATCCTCGGCGACGCCGCCCACGCGATCGTGCCGTTCTATGGGCAGGGGATGAACTGCGCCTTCGAGGACGTCGCGTGCCTGATCGACATGCTCGACGCGGAGCGGGGCGATCTCGCGAAGGTCCTTCCGAGGTTCGAGGCCGCTCGAAAGCCCAACGCCGAGGCGATCGCCGACATGGCCCTCGAGAACTTCATCGAGATGCGTGACAAGGTCGCCTCGCCCTGGTTCCGCCTGAAGAAGAAGGCCGAGCACGCCCTCGAGGCGATCCTGCCCGGCGTCTACCGCTCGCTCTACACGATGGTGAGTTTCTCGACGATCCCCTACGCTAAGGCCAGAGCGAGAGCTCGCAAGCAGTCGTCCATCATCCGCGGCACGCTTGTCGCGATCGCCTTCGCCGCGATCATCACGCTGCTCGCCGTCGGCCTGAGCATGGGGCGATAGTCGGCCTCAATCCCCGTCGATCGACTCGTCGGGCGGCGGAAGAGGCGGCGCCTTGATATCGGCCCGCACGCCGTACGCGTGCACCAGCAACCCGCCGTGATGCGCGGCATTCGCCAGGATCAACGATGCCCCCAAGTGCAGCGCGAGGTACACCACGCCCGCGAGCGGGAGAGGCCATCGCCTCGAGCCCTTTCCCCGCCACGCCCACGCGAGCAGCGCCCCAAGCACCGGCACGAGCACCAGGAACGCGTTCCGGGCCTTCTCCGCCAGTTCCTCGTGCTCGTGCACCAGCCGGTCGACCGCGGGCGAGCCCTCGGCGAACTTCTCGGCGGCGTCTCCGGTTGACGTCGCCACGAACGCGAACGCGACGCCAGAGAGGAGGGTCACAAACGCCGCACTCCACATCGCGACGCGCCAACGAGGCACGATCAAACCCAGGACCACGAAGGCGGGGACGAACAGCAGGAGCGCGATGGGAAAATGGACCACGATCGGGTGGAGCGCGTCCCACGTCGGGATCGGTGGCAGTTGGAACATGACTTCTCCTTCCGTGCTGGAACATCGCCGCCAAACAGCAACCTCGCGTCGGGTGGCATCAGCATTCTTCGGCATTCACCCTCCATTCTTGCCATTCATCCCGATCACGCTCGGGCGTTGAGGTTGGCCCGTGCCGGGGAAACCCGGCACACGGGGATCTCACGTACTATCGCGACTGACACATCAAGCCCAGGACGCTCGTGCGCTCTCGGGCACATTTTGGAGGTGATCATGAATCGTCGCGCCCACGTCGTCACGTCTCTCGCCGCCGGCCTGCTCGCCTGCTCGTTCCTCACTGGCGCGATCGCCTGGCAACCCGCGGGTGAGTCTCCGCGCACGCCCCAGCGCCCCGCCGGCGAGCGTGGACAACCCGGCGAGGGTGGTCGTGGCGATCGTGCCGGAGGCGCGAGCATCGAGTCTTCGATGAAGGGGATGAACCGCGCCATGCGCACCCTTCGCGAGCAGGTCGCCGACGCGAGCAAGAAGGACGATAACCTCCGACTCCTGAATGACATGCAGCGGAACTGCGTGAACGCCAAGGGCCAGCCGCTGCCCAAGGACATCCTCGAGCACGCCAAGGACGAGGCCCAAAGGGAGCAGTGGGCGCGCGAGTTCCGCACGAAACTCGCGACATGCCTGAAACTGATGGCCGAGGCCGAACTCGCCATCATCGATGGCAAGGGCGCCGACGCCTCCAAGATCCTCGCTCAGATCCAGTCCATCGAGGATCAGGGGCATACCGATCTCGGCGTGAAGGACTGACCTTCGGCACGAGGATGAACCCCGGCTACCATCGACGCGATGTCGGGGACCGGGGAATCTCGAGGCAAGAACGAGGGCGGCAAGCCCGCGTCGTCTATTCGGGAGGTCGCGGCCGCAGCCGGAGTCTCCATCGCCACCGTCAGCCGTGTGATGAACAACCCGGCCGCGGTCTCACCCGCAACGGCAGCGCGTGTTCTCGAGGTCATCCGCCGACTTGAGTACTCCCCCAGCCCCCTCGCCCAAGCCTTCAGCAGCGGCGAGAGCCGCGTCATCGGTCTCGCGCTCCCGGCCTACCACGGCGAGTTCTTCACCGAACTCCTGCATGGCGCCGACGCCGAGGCCGCCCGCCTGGGGTATCACCTGCTCGTCACCACCGTCGCTCCGAATCACTCGGGCGGGGCGAGGCGCCAGCGGATGCTCGGCGCCGGCCTGGTCGATGGGCTGGCAATTCTCATCGCGAGCGAGAGCGATCCCTTCACGAAAGAGGCCGTCGAATCGCCGTTGCCCACTGTTGTGATCGATACGGACATGCGTGAACGGGAACTCGACAGCGTGATCCTCGATAATGAGAAGGGGACGCGCGAGGCCGTCGAGCATCTGCTCCGCTGGGTCGAGCCGTCCCGCCTGCACTTTGTCGGCGGGCCCATGCACAACTTCGACGCCTCGCAGCGACTCCGCACCTTCACCCAGGTCCTCTCAGAACACGGCTGGCGAGTCACGCCCGACCAGATCTCCAGCGGCGAGTACACCTTCGAATGGGGCAAGGAGTGGGCCTTGCGGACCCTCCGTACGGGGAATCTCCAGGGCGCGGGCGTGCTCGCCGGCGACGACACCATCGCCTGTGGCATCATCCGGGCCGCCGAGGACGCCCATGTCTGGGTTCCCGATCAGTTGCGCATCGTCGGCTTCGACGACTCCCGCATCGCGAGCATCATCCGCCCGCGATTGTCGTCGGTCGCTCTCCCCATGGTCGAGGTCGGCGCGGCTGCGATCAACATGCTCACCAAGCGCATGGAGCATCGCGATGCCCCCGTGCAGTTCCTGAAGCTCCCGACACGGCTCATCGTGCGCGAGAGCAGCACCGCGATGTCGTTCTGAACTTACCGAGTTCGACCGCAACCGATCAGCGGACCAGCGTCATCGCCGACTCGATCGACTCGACCACCTGGCGGACCTGGAAGGGCTTCTTGAGGAACCCGTCGTACCCGCTGGGTCGGAGGCTCTGCGCCTGACCATCGGTGAGCTTGCCGCTCATCGCGATGATCTTGGTGTGCTGGAGGTGCTCGTTGCGACGGATCTGGTCGGCGAGCTGCTTCGCGTCCCCATCGCCCAGGTGGATATCGAGCAGCAGCACGTGGGGACGGAAGCGTTCGGCCTCCATGCCCGCGGCGAAGGCGCCAGCCGCCGTCTTGACCTCGTAACTCGTCTGCTCGGTCAGGATGCGCTCGAGCGTCATCGTGATGTCCTTCTCGTCGTCGACGATGAGGACACGCGTGCGTCCCGAGGCGAGGCCCTCGAGCGGGATCCCGTGGGCTTTCATGAACTTCATGAGTTCGCCGCTGGGGATCCGCCGGTCGCGGGAGCCGGGGATTCGGTACCCCTTAAGGGCGCCCGAGTCGAACCACTTGGAGACCGTCCGAGGAGCGACGTTGCAGATCTTGGCGACCTCACCCGTCGTCAGAACTTCTTTTTCAATGGCCATCGAAGCACCTCAAAGACAACACACACCACCAACCCGGCCCGAAACGAAGGGGCCGACGCGAACCCACCATCGGCGTTCGCGCAACCCGACTTGACGGCACAGTCGGCCAATTACCCCAACATCTGTTCTGGGACCACTTTCACACGACACGGAACCGATCGCCGCTTTCCCGGGTACAGGTCACCACGGATACCCGGGCCCGCCTCATTTGACGAGACCCGCCCGCGTCCGGTACATTCCCCCAGAACACGCCATGGACCGGCTACCATGCTGCCCGAATCTCCTTACGGAGAGTCTCGGCCAGCCGTACGGATTCTGGTCGTGTCGGTAGTTGGGCTCCTTCGCCCGCCACTCGCACCGGTTCGATCGGACCACATGCGGCACGAGGCCGCACGCACGCGACCCCAGGGCCAGGCCACGGGGCGCCACCGAAGACCGCACTGATACCCAGGAGTTCATCGTGGATCGTTCTCTCAGCAACACTCGTGACGGCATGACGACCCGGGGCCCTTTGCGAAGCGGCGCGATCTCGCTCGTGCTGGCGATGGCGCTCGGCGCCGGACTCGCCTTCCCCACGCTCGCCCAGGCCGCCGGCGACGCCCCGACCGAGGACTCCGCCTCGTCGAGTTCCCGTCCGACGAACAAGGCGCTCCTGAGCGATTTCCTCCACTTCGTGCTGATTGACAACGACGCTGCCGCCGGCGCCTATGGGCAGGAACTCCTCGACCGCAAGCTCTCCAACGTCGAGATGGTCACCCTCGTCGAGAGCCTGGGCGACGTCCAACGGTTCGACAACACCATCGCCCGCGCCATGCGCAACCCCAAACTCGCCTCGGTCGCCGGGGACATCCAGAAGTCCTATGAGAAGGGCCAACTCGAGCGGGCCCGTGACCCCGAGCAGGTGGCGAGGAACATCGAGGCGCTCACCGGGACCCTCCGGGGCAAACTCCGCGCCATCGACCGCCTGAAGTACGCCGGCGAGTACGCCATGCCCCAGCTCCTGGGCGCCCTGCTCGACGCCAACAAGCCCGAGCGCCAGTTCGAGGTCCGCAAGGTCATCTCCGAGATGGGCCGCCAGGCGGTCATCCCGCTCTCCACCGCCCTCCTTGGCCTCCGACCAGAGCACCAGGAGACCGTCGCCGACGTTCTCGGGACCGTCCCCCACCGCCACAGCATCCCCTTCCTCAGCGACGTCGCGGCAAACTCCACCAACTCCCGCGTCGCAGAGGCCTGCCGCCGCGCTATCACGAAACTCGGCGGTGACAGCGGCCTCTCCGCCGGCGACCTCTATGTCCAACTCGCCGATCTGTATTACGACGAGCGCCCCGAGGTCACCAGTTTCCCGGGTGAGGACGACCAACTCCTCTGGACCTATGACCCGCGGGCCGGCCTGCTCATGACCGCGATCAAGACCCCCGTCTTCCACGAGGCGATGACGATGCGCCTCGCCGAGCACGCCCTCGACCAGAACCACGACAGCCAGAACGCCGTCGCCCTCTGGATCGGCGCCAACCTCCGCCGCGAGATCCAGTCCCCCGAGGGGTACGACAACCCGGCCTACGCGACCTCGGGCGACAAGCCCCGCCGCAACGCGATGTATTACGCCGTCGCCGCCGGCCCACGCATCGACCAGGTGGTCCTTGCCCGCGCCATGGCCGCCCGTAACGCGCCCCTCGCCCGACGATCCATCGACGCGCTCGCCAAGACGTCCGGCTCCTCGGCCATGACCACCGGCGAGGGCCTCCCCCTCGCCCAGGCCGTCGCCTTCCCCAATCGCCGCGTGCAGTTCGAGGCCGCCCTCGCCATCGCCGGCACCCAGCCCGCCCAGACCTTCCCGGGCGTCGAGCGCGTCGTCCCGACGCTCGCCTCGGCCATCCGCGAAACGGTCCAGCCGATCGCCGCGGTCCTCGCTCCCGACGCCGAGACCCAGCAGAGCCTCCGCAAGATGCTCGAGGACGCCGGGTATCGCGTGATCGCTCCGGGGCGCACCGTGACCGACCTTGCCGCGGGCCTCGCCGAGGTTCCCACAGTCGATGTCATCGTGATCCACGACGATCTCGCCTCTCGCACGCCCGATCTCCTGGGCAGCATCCGCGCCGACGTGAAACTCGTCGCGACGCCCGTGCTCGCCCTCTCCTCGAACCAGGGCTACATCGAACTCAACCGCCGCTACAGCAGCGACCCGCTCGTCCAGGCGCGTCCGCTCTCCATCGCCCCCTCGAGTTTCGCCGCCTCGCTCACCCAACTCATGGAGACCGCCTCGGGCGGGCCGATCACCACCGAGGAGGCCAAGGCCTACTCCGCCCGCGCCGTCTCGGCCCTTCGCGACCTCGCGATCAGTGGCAACACCACCCTCAACATCGCCGACGCCACCACCACGCTCATCGGCGTCCTCACCGACGACCAGGTCTCCTCGGCCACGCGTGTGAACGTCGCCGAGATCCTCTCGCGCGTCAACGTGGACCGCGCCCAGCGCGCCCTGATGGACGCCGCCCTCAAGACCTCGGGTGAGGAACGCGTCGCTCTCCTCACGCAGACCGCCGAGAGCGCCCGCCGATTCGGCAACATGCTCGAATCACGCCACGTCCGCCAGGCGATCGAACTCAGCAACGCCCCCGGCGACGAGGGCACCGCCGCCGCCGCACTCATGGGCGCCCTCAACGTCCCCAACACCGACCTCGTCCCCCTCATCCTCAATAAATAGTCCGCCAAACCGAGAGTCCGACTCGCCCAGTCCGCACCTTCCTCTCTTGGCTCACAATGACAAACGGCCCCGGGATGCGCTCCCGGGGCCGTCATAATTTCCCAGTACACTCACCCGCCTCAGCAGCCGGCATTGAACCGAACGAGGTAGTACAACAGGTCGTCGATCGTCACATCGCCGTCGGTCATGCCGCTGCCGCTCCCGTCGTCCACGTCCGCGCCGGAGTCGCCGGAGTTGAAAATGCCGAGGTAATACAACAGATCGTCCACCGTGACGCCGTTGTCGGGAATCCCGAAGCCCGAGCCGTCGTCCACGTCGGCCACACACCCTGATACACCGTGGCGACATAGTTCGCCACGCCCGTGTTCGTGTCGGGCCCGAAGGAGAACAGACTCCACACCGAGCCATCGTTGAACGACGCGTTGCTGGTGTAGAACCCTACGGCCTGTCCGCTCGCCGTGCCCACCTGGAACCCGAACTGACCGTTATACGCCCAGTTATTGAACGAGACACTCCACCCGATGTTGTTGAAGCCGCCAGACGTCACGATCGAGGGCAGGGGAATGCTGAGATCGAAGTACGACGCCTCGCCGCCCGCGACCGGCGCCGCGGGGAGGTCGATGGTGATCGTCGTCGAGTAGAACTCCGTCCCGGGCCCGAAGACCAGCCCGCTCGGGTCCCGTCGTTGAACGTGAAGACCAGTTCCGCCGAGCCGGGCGTATCGCTCCCGAACGTCGCCAGCCCGAGAACCATGCGATTGCACGTGAACGTCGGCGTCCCGTCGCCGATGAGCCCCAGCCACCCGCCGTCGCCATACGTCACCGTCGTCGCGTTGCTCATGTTGAACGGCGTGAAGTAGCCGTTGTCCGAGGTGTTCTGGAAGACCACGGTCTCTGCCGCCCCCGCCATCGCCACGGGCAACCCGACTGCCAACGCCAATGCCAGTCCCTTCATGTCCAAGTCACCTTCACGTGGGCCATCGCGACAAATCGCCCTGCCTCGGTGACGAATCCCCACGAAGCATGCCCGGAGGAATACGCCCCCCCGGGCGCATCAGTCTACCGGTGTGCAACACTGAAGACGAGAACAGGCCTTCGTGGTCACTCTCCCGTTCCCTCCCGTTCGGCGTCAATGTGGAGAGGTTGGTCATCGAGGCAACGCCCGAGAATCCCACCCAACGTCCCCACACCCCAGCACGGGCAACACGCACCCCCCGCCCAGTCGGCACAACCCGCACGCCGGACGCTCCCCGGTCTCCCGTCACTTGAAATCACGCCTCCCGCAACCGATCTCTTCTCTCGCCGGGTGAGTTGTTCTTCTCGGCGTTGGTCGGTCGGACGCGTGAGCGCCCGATCCGAGATTGGGCCCAGACGCGGCGTTCGCTTTGGGTCGTGATTGTGTGTGGCAACGGCGGCCGAAGGACGCGTCGCACGGGCCACGTTTCGGGTCCCATTTCGAAGGAGCATCATGATGCGTTTCCGTTCTCGTAAGTTGAATAAGGCGTTCACCCTCGTCGAAATTCTGATCGTCGTCGTCATCCTCGGCATCCTCGCCGCGATCGTGGTCCCCCAGTTCACGAACGCGACCAACGACGCCCAGGCCGGCAACCTCAAGAGCCAGCTCAAGACCCTTCAGAACCAGATTGAGCTCTACGCCGCTCGCAACAACAACGCCTACCCGGACTTCGCGAACACCGGCTGGACCGACATGATCAACGGCAACTACGTGAAGTCGGCTCCGGATAACCCTGCCTTCACCGGCACCGGCACCCGGTCCTCGATCTCCGTCGCCGACGCCACCGGCTCCGCGACGACCGCTTGGGTCTTCTCTACCGCGGCGGCCACGACGGCCCCGATTCCCAACCAGCTCTACGCCTCCAACTTCAACGAGACCACCGGCGTGATCTCGGCGACGACCACCGACTGAGTGTCGTGTTCAACTCTGTGACTCTCGCAGCCGGCCTCCTCACGGGGGCCGGTTGTCCTTTGGTGCCGATCATCCGGCTCCCCGCGCGTGGATCGGTCCTGCTACGCTTCGTCCCGCGGCACGTCGACCGTTGCTCGCGGCGCTCGATTCGCTCCAACGACGTTGTGGTCTCGAACGAGAATCAGATCGAGCGTGCGGCACCACTAGCCGCACANNCCGCACACGACACCCTTCCCGCCTCGACCAGCACGTGCGAGACCGCGACTCCCGGTCTACTCCTCGCGTCTCTCGCCTCGGTCGATCGACACCCTTGAGAAGTCCTGGATCTGCCGCGCGTGGTCGCTCACGCCCCCAACATCATGGGCGTCGAAGAGCAGCACGTTCATATACCGGAAGATCGGGGCGAGGGGGAACTCGTCCTCCACCAGCATCCGCTCGGCCCGGGTCTGCAGGTCGTACCGCTCGCGTAACGTCGTCGCCCGCTCGGCCTGGACCAACAGCGCGTCGTACGCCGGGTTGGAATACTGCCGGTCGTTGTTGTTGTCGCCGGTCCGGTTGATGTCGAGAAAGGTCTGCGGGTCGCCATAGTCCCCAAACCACGACGCCCGGCTGACCATGAAGTTGCCGTTCTTCAGATCGTCGCGGAAGACGCGTGTCTCCTTGACCTCCAGGCGGACCTCGACGCCCAGGATCGATCTCCAGTCGCGCTGCACAGCCTGGGCGATCAACTCGTGCCCGCCCTGCTTGTTGAGCAATATTTCGATCACGGGCAGACCCTCACCGTTGGGGTGCCCCGCCGCCGCGAGCAGGCGCCGCGCTTCTTCGGGGTCAAATCCACACCCCTTGGGCGACGCGTACCCATCGATCGCGCCGGGTGGGATGACCGTCGTGGCGGGCGTCTCGCCGAGGCGGCGTACGTCGTCGGCGATGCGACTCTTGTCGATCGCCAGGGCAAAGGCCTTGCGCACGCGAGCGTCGGCGAAGGGGTTGGGCCGCCCATCGCGCAGCCGTGGCGCACAGTTGAAGTTGTAGAAGTACATCCCATACGCCGGGAACGCGTGGATGCGGCTCCGAGGGTCGCGTGGGAGGGCCCGGTCGATCTCCAACTGGCTCGCGCCCCTCGACCGCATCTCGTCCACCCGCGACTGGTGCTCGGCGTAGAACTCACGCTTGGCGGCGAGCATCTCGGCGACGTACGGCGCGGTCACGTCCGCCACCATGTCCGCTGCCCCGGTCTCGTACGCGAGCACCTGCGCCGAGGGATCCTCGATCGACGGGATCTCGATGGAGTCGATGGCGACGCGATCCGCCGCCCAGTAGTTCGGGTTCTTCGCGAGGCGCACGTCACGCTTGAAGCGAAGACGCGAAACGACATACGGCCCCGACGTGCACAGATGCTCCGGCGTCAGCCACGCCGGGTCCGTCGAGACCACGCCCGAGCGCTCGTCGAGGCGCTCGAAGCGCCCGATGGTTTCCACGTCCACCGCCGCGAAGGGCGCAAAGGCCACGATGTCGAGAAAGTGCGGCGTGGGATGCTCCAACTCCACCACCAATGTCCTCGCGTCAGGCGCTCTCACGCCAACTGTCTCGTCGAACCGGCGGTAGGTCTCGTCCAGCAGCGCCCGCGCCGAGCGAAGGTGCTCCGCTGGCCCCCTCCTCGCCTTGGGCGACGCGTTGGTGGGGAACTCGCCTGTCCGGGCGCGGACTTCGGCGTACAACGCGAGCGCCCCCGCACGCCACGCCGTGAACTCGCGCCCGCCCTTGAGCAGGCCGAAGAGTTTGTCGTAATCGTTCTTGGCGTCGGGGAGCATGGCACGCCGCCACGACTCCCGCACGTGCTCCGCCGTGAGCGGTCGGCCGTCGGACCAACGCAGCCCCTCGCGCAGGTGGAACGTGAACGTCGTCGAGTCCTCGCTCTTCTCCCAAGACTCGGCCAGCCCCGGCATGACGCGCATGTCACCCGCGAGCACGTCGTGGCGCACCACCCCCTCATGCAAGAGCCGCGCCAGGCGGAACTCCTGCGACCACGACATCTGGTGCAGGTCGAGCGTCGACGAGTCCTTGTCCACGATTGTCAGCGCCGCCCGAGGCAACGCCCGATCCGCCAGCGCCGACACCGCCACGACCGCCGCCAGCAACACCACGGGCATCGCCATCGTCACCCACGACCACCGCCCACGGCGATACAGGCGTGACGGGAGCGATGCAGGCGACGACATCGGCGATGGTATGGAGGATGAGCAGAGGCAGAGAGACGAAGAGGTGATTCCAGGTGCCTCCAGTCGGCGGTGTAGTTCCGACTGGCGCCGCTCAGAGGCGAGACTCAACGTTCGATCCGTGTCACAAATGCTGGATCACGTCTCCACAGCCATGGCCCTACGACTTGTCTCGAATCCACCTGTTCTCACTTCGTCTTGAACGTCTCCGTTTGGAACGAAAACGGCGGTTTGCCCAAGGTCCCACCCGCATCGACGTGCTTCTTGGCATCGATGGCAAACTGGGCGTCGTCGCGAACCGTGCCTTTTCGGAGGGTGTCCCCAAGGTTGTATGTACGCACGCTCACGCCGCTCCCGGTGTCGAGTTGCGACGCCGCCGCCGCGATGACCGTCTCGGCCGCCGCCGCAACCTGAGCGTACATCTCGCGGGGCTGGATCATCGCACCCTCAATCTCCGAGAGACGACTCCCCGAGGCCAGCACGCGGATGGCGTGGGCGAGCGACTGACCCGCGAGGCGCGCGGCGGCCTTCGAGACCTCGGGATTCTTGATCGACGCCGACTGGTCACGCTCGGTCAGCAGCGCCAGGAGCATCGCCTCCAGCATCGCCGGCGAGAGATCCTTGTTCCCGCTGACGTCCGCCCGCGACTCCATGCCACTCGCCAGGGACACGAGGGCCCGCGACCGGCTCGAGGCGAACTCCGTCTTCGTGTTCTCCGCCGCCGCCGCGAGCGCCCGCACGAGCGCCGCGACGACCATCGGCTCTTTCTCGGTCTTCAGCCATGATTCAAGCGTCCGGACATGTCCATCGACCGCGTCGGCTCGGATCGGGCTGGCTCCCGCCGAACCCGCGGTCTGGAAGACCCGCATCGACGCGTACGCCGCCTCATACCGAACCGGCGCTCCCGGGGACCGCATCCCCGCCTCGATCACGCCGAGCGACTCCACCGTCGCAAGATCACCCGCGATCACGAGCGCGTTCACCGCCGAAGACTCCGCCGTGCCGCTCGCCGCGTTCGTCAGCGCCGATTTCAGGCGAGTCGCTAACTCGATCCGCACCGGAGCCGTCACCTGCGGATCTCGCAAGGGCTTCACCAGCGCCCGCCGGGCCTCGGCCACCTCAACCGCGCTGTCCGAGGACAATCCAGGAAGCAGCGACTCCACGAACGCACCGACCTCCCCTCGCTGAGACTCGGTCAACGATCCCGTCGATCGGACGATCTCCACCGGAAGGTCCGCCGCGGCCACGGCGCCGAACGCCTCCGACGCGCGAGCGATCACAAGAATCACGCAGGCGAGAATCAAAGAGAATCGCACGGCAGTAGGCTCCATCGTGAGCGGAACAAGGACCGCGAAAAATCGTGGAAAAGGCATCCGGATGCGGGCGGGTCAAGCCGACACGTCGCCACAACCACCGGGCGAAAAGGATAGGCCCATACCACACACGAACAACCACCCGACACACGCCACGCTCGCCGCCCGGGCGACTTGGACGATCGCAGTTCTCCGCCTCGTGGATTGCCTCGAGTCGTCGAACCAGCATTCGGCATCGATGGCTCGGTCCCACCAGGCCGACTCGGGTGAGACTCATCGCACCCTGGATGGCGTCATCGAGGACATGCCATTCGCTCGTTCTAAGACGAGTCCAGGAACGTCTTGAGCCGATACAACATCGAGTTGGACCAGGAGCAGGTCTCTCCTTGTCCCCCCGCGACCCAAGGAGCCCCTATGGCCTTCACTCCCGCCGCCAACGAGCAGTACACCATCCGCCGAAAGGTCTTGAAACTCTTCGGGGCGGCCTTCCACATCTACGACGCCCAGGGAGCGGTCGTCGGCTACTGCAAGCAGAAAGCCTTCAAACTGAAGGAGGACATCCGCATCTACACCGACGAGTCGATGTCCACCGAACTCCTCCACCTCTCGACGCAGCAGATCATCGATTTCTCGCCCAAGTTCACAGTCCGCAACGCCGCCGGCCATGTCCTGGGCATCCTCCAGCGAAAGGGCCTCGCGAGCACGTTCGTCCGCGATGAATGGCTCATCCTCGACGCCGCCGGCACACAGATCGCCACACTCCGCGAGGACTCGACATGGCTGGCGATCCTCCGCCGACTCCACGAACTCTTTGCCGCCCTCTCGCCGCAGAAGTTTCACGTCCTCGACATGCAGGACAAGCAGGTGGCGATCTTCCGCCAGCATTTCAACTGGTTCGTATACCGTTTGGGTGTCGCGATCGACCCCGCCGTCCTTGATGGCCAGGGCGACGACGACATCGATCCCATGCTCATCCTCGCCGCGGCCTGTCTCATCAGCGCCATCGAGGGCCGCCAAGCCTAATCCGGCGTTCGTTGGCATCCAATATTTGTACTAATTATGTTCGTAAATGCCCAGCACGTTGAGTCAACCCAGACTCACACACGTGCCCTGGTCGGGCTTCGGTCGGATTCACCACGCCAAAGTTCCGTCATACATAAACCACTATCTACAAATGATTTATGCCGAAATTACCCCCTAGACCAAAAAAAAGTTCCAACTTTCCTGGTATTTCTCAAAACATAGCGCACATTCCCACTGTCTTGTCTCTCTCTCCTCCTATGACTCGGCCGTGGGTTAAGTCCGACGACCGAGTTTAAGAAACGAAGGATTCTGTTCGGGTCCTTACCGTTACGACGAAGTCTTGTCTCTCTCCTCCTATAGACTCGGACGCAGGGAAACCCGCGACCGAGTTTTTTTCGTTTTGGACGAAGACACTGGGCCTCCGGCACTTCGAACACAGCATTCGGACACCGCCGTGACACTGTGCCCTAATTTGGCCGTTTGGTAGTTTGTTCATTTGGCCATTTCCCAGCCTCGCTGGCCTCCTTCACTCCGCTCGACTGGGGCGTCATGGGCCTCTACGCCCTCGTGCTCGTCGCGACGGGTGTCGCCTTCTCGCTCAAGAAGCAGCGGGACACCTCGGACTACTTCCTTGGCGGGCGCTCGATGCCCGCCTGGGCCGTGGCGATCTCGATCCTCGCGACCGCCCAGTCCGCTGCGACGTTCATCGGCGTGCCGAGCATGTCGTACGACGCCGACCTTCGCTACCTCTCGAGCAACATCGGCGGCATCCTCGCGATCGTGGTCCTCGTTCGCGTCTTCATTCCCGCGTTCTATCGCCATCGCGTCTTCACGCCGTATGAACTTCTCGAGACGCGTTTCGGGCGACGGGCGAAGACCGCCTCGAGCGCGATGTACCTCGTCGGACGCATCTTCTCGACCGGGTCGCGCGTCTTCATCGGCTCCATCCCGGCCTCGCTCATCGTCTTCGGCGACACGTCGGCGACCCACCTCGCGCTCGCCGTCGGGCTCATGACTGTGCTCGGCATCGCCTACACGCTCGTCGGTGGGATCCGCAGCGTCATTTGGACAGACGTGATCCAGGCGGGGATCTATCTCGGGGCCGCCGCCTTCACGATCTGGTTTCTGCTTCGAGAAATCCCCGCGCCGACGAGCGACATCGTCCACGCGCTGCTCCATCCCAACGACGCCAAGAACGTGCCCTCGAAACTCCTGCTCCTGAAACTGGGGATTGGACCCCAAGGCATCGACTTCACGGATTCGTGGACGCTGCTCGCGTCGGTCACGGGCCTCTTCCTCCTCGCCCTCGCGTCGTATGGCATGGACCAGGACCTCGTGCAGCGCATGCTCACGTGCAAATCGCCACGCGAGGGTGCTCGCTCGGCGATCCTGGGCATGCTCATCGGCATCCCGGCGGTCGCGATCTTCCTCGTGATCGGGCTCTTGATGTGGATCTATTACCAGCGCCCGGATCTCGCCGGGGCCGAACACGCCATCCGAACGAAGGAGCAGTGGATCTTTCTGACGTTCATCCTCCACGACATGCCCCGGGGCGTGGCGGGACTGATGATGGCGGGCCTCTTTGCCGCGGGCCTCTCGACGGTGTCGTCCACGCTCAACTCCATGTCCGCGACGTTCGTGAGCGATTTCTACAAGCCGCGTTTCGCAGGCCGCGACGAGCGTCACTTCGTCCACATTGGCCGCCTCGGCGTTATCGGTTTCGGTGTGCTCCTCGGCGGCTTCGCCCTTGCCTGCATTACGCTCTATGACCCCAAGACCCAGGGACTCATCGACTTCGCGCTGGGCGTCATGGGCTTCGCCTACGCGGGACTCCTCGGCGTCTTTCTCACGGCACTCTTTACAAAGATGGGCAGCGAGCGGAGCGCCGTCTCTGCCCTCGTGGTCGGGTTCGTGGTCGTCGCGTGCCTGAACCCCACGATTCGCCTGTGGATCGCCGGCGTGGTCGAGCAGTACCGCACGGGGCAACAGCCTGTCGCCTGGCTCCGCGAGTCGATCGCGTTTCCCTGGTCGCTGCTCGCCGGGACGATCGCCGCGACAATCGTCTGCATGCTCGGCACACCCACTGGACGGACGCTCGACGCGGAGGCGCCATCATCCACAGGCGGATTCGAAGACACCAGCCGTGATCACACGACGAGAGGTCCGCGTGATACGTGAGCCTCATCCGCCGATGCTCGTCCCCTCGCCCCGGCGTCTCACGCTCGGCGTCGGACGGTGCCGGGCACGGGCCACATGGCGTGTCCGTCTGGAATCACACGTCCCAACCGACGCCTCACCCTCCACCTTTGCCACACGTGGCATCGAGATCCATCATCATTCCGACGCCGATGGACACGCTCGCATCGATCCCACCTGCGGCATGCCGGCGGGCGGTTATCGCCTCACGATCAACGCACGCGACGAAAAGGACGGCATGGGTCCGCTCCGCATCCTCGCACCCGACTCGACAGGCGTCCGCCACGCGCTCCAGACGCTCTCGCAACTCGCCACGCAATACCACGAGATGCCATCGCTCGAGATCGTGGACGAGCCGGGGATCGCGATCCGAGGACTGATGCTCGATGTCTCGCGCACTCGTGTGCCGACGATGGAGCATCTCCGCGAGGTGATCGACACGCTCGCGCGTCTGAAGATGAACCATCTCCAGTTGTACACCGAGCACGCCTTCGCCTATTCCGGGCACGAGGACGTGTGGCGTGAGGCGTCGCCGATCACGCCCGACGAGGTGCGCACGCTCGATGCCTACGCCCGCGACCGCGGCATCACCCTTGTCGCGAATCAGAACTGCTTCGGTCATCTCGCTCGCTGGCTGAGACTGCCGAAGTACACGCACCTCGCCGAGACGCATGGCGACTGGCAGTTCCTCTGCTGGCCACGCTCGGGGCCGTTCTCGCTGTGTCCAACCGATCCGCGCTCGCTGAAGTTCGTCGAGGCACTTCTCGATCAACTCCTCCCCTGCTTCTCATCGGACCTCGTCAACATCGGCTGCGATGAGACCTACGACATCGAGTTCGGGCGCAGCAAGGACGAGGTCGCGCGGATTGGTCGCCACACCGTCTACGCGAAGTTCGTGAGCGGCATCGCGCATGCCGTGCTCGCCCGTGGGCGGCGTCCGATGTTCTGGGCTGACATCGCGCTCACGCACCCCGAGGCGTTCGAGATGCTCCCGAAGGAGTTGATCGCGCTCGCGTGGGGATACGAGGACAACTCGCCCTTCGCCCGCTGGTGCGAGACGATCCGCGCCCACGGACGCGAGGCGTGGGTGTCTCCGGGCACTTCGTCATGGCGAAGCATCACGGGACGAACGACCGAGCGCCGTGCGAACATCGCGAACGCCGCACGTGATGGCCTGCGACATGGCGCGGCCGGCTTCCTCGTCTGCGATTGGGGCGACACCGGACACCACCAGCAGTGGCCGATCACGCTCAACGCCCTCGCCCAGGCCGCCCAGGCGGCGTGGAACCCCGAGCGCGCCGACGACGTCGATTGCCGGGCCGTCTCGATGCACGTTCTCGGCGACGAATCGCTCCGACTCGCGGAGCTGCTCGACTCGCTCGGCGACGCCGACCTCACCCTTCGCGAGACCTGCGGCGATCTCGCCCGCGCCCTCAACGGCCCTTCGATCGGCACGCGACTTCGCAACCAGACCGCTATCTTCCTCGATCTTCTCACACCAGATCCAATGTGGCGTGAAGTCGGAGCAATCGACCACTGGGAACACGCGGTCGACGTAGTCCGGGGTGTCGCACGCGATGTTCCCACAGAGATACACTCGCTCATTCGTGATGAGGTGGCCCACACGTTGGCGTACGCCGAGTTCGCCGCCGAGCGAGGGCTTCGCCGGCGGACGGCCTCGGGAACGGATCGTCCGTCGCTCGCCTCCGCGTGGGCCGATCGACTCCACGCCCTCGAACGTGAGCACACACGCCTCTGGCATCTTCGCTCGCGCCCCGGCGGGCTTGCCGAGAGTCGCGGGCACTTCGAGACCATGCGCCGGAATCTCGCCTCGACTCCACAGGCGGGCACGTCGTCGAGCCATGTGCCCTGATCCAGGTGAATCCCGCCTGCCGCACGTTCGATTGACGTTTTCAATCTCGCACGACACCGGATACGCTCGATCAATGACTCCCGGCTCGGATCCACCTCCCCCGCCACTATCCACCCCACCCGACCGCGCACACGTCCTCACCGAGCAGCGCAACCCGCGGACCATGAATCTCCACACGCTCGGCGTGCGCGAACTCGTGGACACGATCCAGCGCGAGGACCGGGCCATCGCCGACGCCATGGAGAAGGCCGCGACGGCGCTCGCCGCGTACATCACCGCCATCGAGCCGGGCTTTCTTCGCGGCGGACGCCTCGTGTACTTCGGCGCGGGCACCTCGGGCCGACTCGGCGTCCTCGACGCGAGCGAGGCGACACCGACCTTCCAGGTCGAACCGGGACGCATCGTCGGCCTGATCGCGGGCGGCGACGTGTCGCTGCGAATCTCCAGTGAGGGACGCGAGGACGAACCTTTCGGCGCGATCGAAACGCTTCAGGCCCTCAACCTCACACGCGACGACGCCCTGCTCGGCATCGCCGCGGGCGGCACCACGCCGTATGTCCTCGGCGGACTCGCCTTCGCTCGAACACTCCCCACGCCTCCGATCACGGGACTGCTCGCCTGCACGCGCGTCGAGACGAACCACGCCGACCACACGATCGTTCTCGAGACCGGGCCCGAGGTCATCACCGGCTCCACGCGCATGAAGGCCGGCTCGGCGAGCAAACTCGCCCTCAACACCATCTCCACGACGCTCATGATCCGCGCCGGCAAGGTCCACGAGAACCTCATGGTCGATCTCCGCGCGACCAACTCAAAGCTCCGCGACCGGGCCGCGAGGATCATCTCCACCCTCACAGGCCTTCCACGCGACGCGGCGTTCACGATCCTCGACGAGGCCGGCGGCCGTGTGAAAACTGCCATCGTCATGAGCCGGCTCGGCGTCACTCGCGTCGAGGCCGAGCGTGTGCTCGCGGCCAACGCCGGCCGACTCGATCGAGCCATGAGTTCCGGCTCAACTTCCGCCCCCTGACACATCCCGTCCAAATCGGACCGCCCACTAGCATCCAAACTCAATACTGGCCAAGCCCCACGCGTTCTCACACGAGCGATCGACGTTCGATCACTTCTCGCGAACAGACACCACCCACGCCGCTCCCTATACTCGCCGTTCCGAACGAGGCCCCCAAGGCCCGGCCGTGCGCGTGGTCGCACCATCGGCCGCAGATGGAGTGTGTGCATGTCCCTTCCGACGTTGGCGATCTGGCCCCCTTGGCTCCTCGCCACCCTCATGGTCGTCTTTCTTCTCGCGTGCCTCGTGCTCGTGCTGGTTGTGCTCATCCAGAAGCCCCAAGGCGGCGGGCTCTCCGCGGCGTTCGGGGGAGGATCGGGGTCCGGCCAAACCGCCTTCGGGACCAAGACCGGCGATGCACTCACCGTCTTCACCACGACCATGTTCCTGGTCTTCATCGGTATCGCCATCGCGCTGAACTTTGGCTTCCACCCGACCAAGCCCACACCCGTGGAGACGATCAGCGCCCCGGGAACGACGGCCCCAGCGCCCGAGACCAACTCGGGCACCTCGCCGACCAGCACCACGACGCCGAGCGTCCCCGCGCCAGCGACAACAACGACGCCCGCGCCCTCGGAATCACCGACCACGAATCCATCAGCGACCGAGACGCCAAAGCCAGTCGAGAGCACTCCTTCAGAGCCCGCATCGACATCCGCGCCGGCACCGACATCCGCGCCCGCGACAAATCCCTAGTGTTCGCTCTCATTTCCCCTCCACCCCACGCCTCCTACGGCAGAGGTTTGCCATGATCCGAAGCATGACCGGCTATGGCGAGGCCTCGCTCCAGAGTGACGGTGGGCACTACTTCCTCGAGGTCCGATCCCTCAACAACAAGTATTTCAAGACCCTCATCCGACTCCCCGAGGAGTTCCAGGGGCTCGAGGCCGAGATCGAGCAGAAACTCCGCGAGCGACTCTCGCGGGGCACGATCACCGTCAACGCTCGATGTGCCGAGGTCTCCGAGTCGGCGGCCCATGCCGTCAACGTGAAGGCCCTGGAAAAGTACATCGAGCAGATCTCCGCTCTCCCCCAGATCCGCTCGGGGACGCTGACGCTCGATCTCGCGGCGCTGCTCCCCCTGCCGGGCGTGCTCCAGCCACCGACGAACGAAGAGGCGCGCCTCGACCGCGCCCGCAAAGCGTTCCTGACCCTGCTCGACCGAGCCTGCGCCTCGCTGATCAAGATGCGCGAGATCGAGGGCCAGTCGCTCATCAAGGAGCTCGATTCGCACCGCGCGTACATCGAGGAGCGTGTCCACCTGATCCGCGACCTCGCCCCGGGCGTCGTCGCCGAGTACGAGAGCCGACTCCGCTCGCGGATCCAACTCCTCCTCCAGGAGGCCGGCGTCTCGGTCCAGCAGGTCGATCTCATCCGCGAGATCGCGGCCTATGCCGAACGCACCGACATCGCCGAGGAAACCCAGCGCCTCCAGGCCCACTTGAACCAGTTCGCCGAGTACCTGCGCAACAAGGACGAGCGTCCCATCGGGCGCACGCTCGACTTCCTTGCCCAGGAGATGCTCCGTGAGACGAACACGATCGCGAGCAAATCGCCCGACTCCACGATCTCACGTCATGCCGTCGAGATCAAGGGAGCGATCGATCGGATCAAGGAACAGGCCCAGAACGTGGAATGAGCCGCCCGCGGTGTACCAAGGACCGCGTCCGAGAATCGCTGGCGATTCCGACGCCATTCGTGTACACTGCGCCGGGACATAACACCATGCCGACACGAGCCTGCTCCATACTCAGACAATGCGTGCTCGCGAAAGTGGTCCTTGCGCTCACGACGCCGGTGTTCGCGCAGGACAATCCCTCCGCGACTCCGCTCGAGGGTGAACTGGAGAAGGACTCTCCATCCATTGCCGCTCCCGCCGCGACATCGCCGGCATTCGATCTTGAATCTCTCGTCACCCAACTCGACTCGCCCGCGTTGACCGATCGACAGAAAGCAGGCGAATCGTTTCGTGGGCAATCGCTCGTCATGCTCATGGGGCTGCTCACCCGCGACGACCTCACGCTCGAGCAGCGTACGCGTCTGGAGTTGATCGCCCGATCGAAGTTCATGCAAGGACCACGGGCCGCCCTGGGGGTCCGCTGGAACGCCAACGAACCCGGCGGCGCCACGATCCTCTCCACAGAACCGGACTTCGATTGCTCCAAGGTCCTCCAGGCGGGCGACATCATCGTCCGCATCGGCGACGTGGACATCGCCGCCGTTGGCAGCCTTCCACCCGCGATCCTCTCCTATTCCCCCGACGATCGCGTGGATATCCGGTTCATCCGGAACGAGAAGAAGTGCGTCGGGACCGTCGTCATGGGCGACTTCCGCTCGCTCGCCAATCAGCGTCTGCCCAACCAGGTCGATTTCAATCTCTCGACGGCATGGCTTCTCTATCGAGACCGGACGTTGAAGGACTCGACACACAACGACGAGCCCATCGCGATCCACTTCGACGAGCACGCCCTGCTCGCCGTGGACACCGTAAGCGCGAGGTCACGACTCGATAGCATGCGAATGTCGATGCCACCCAACGGCATTCGCGTCAACATCAACGAGGATCGCGCGGGACAAGGCGACAAAGCCCGTCCGACCAGGATCACGTCCGGCGGCTCCACGCCGCTCTCCATCGCTCCCCCGCCCAGGTTCTTCACTCCGCTCCGAGGCGATGTCAGCGAGCAGATCCGCGCCCGCGTCACCATGATGGAGAGGGATCTCGAGGCTATGGATGGCGAGATCGCCACCATCAAAGCCCTCCTCGAGAACGCCGCCACAGACGACGAACGCGCCCAGCACCAATACAACCTCAAGGCCATGTCCGACAAACGCTCCCTGATCCAGCAGCAACTCGAGGGGCTTCGCCAGCAGATCAACGGCCGGCGGAAATAGACCCTCTCGCCCTGCTGGGCCAAGAGTCCTTGTCGATCCGGCACCTGCCGATTCCCGTACAAATCTGCCGCAGGCCCGATCCTGATACTCGAAGAACTCGACCCGATCGGGTCCGCCGCCTATCCTCTCCGCCCTGCCCAGAATCGGGTCGGGCTTTGGAAGGACGCACCATGGCCGCTCAATCCATCATCGAGAACATCAACGCCCAGTCGCTCAAGACCGATCTCCCGCGGATCGACATCGGCGACACGATCAACGTCCACTTCCGCATCGTGGAAGGCGACAAGGAGCGTCTCCAGGTCTTCCAGGGCGTCGTGATCTCGCGCAAGGGCCGCGGCATCGACGAGATGATGGTCGTCCGGCGCATCGTCGACGAGGTCGGCATCGAGCGCATCTTCCCGATCAACTCGCCGCTGGTCGCCAAGTTCGACATCGTCCGCCGCGCCGATGCGCGTCGCGCCAAGTTGTACTTCCTGCGTGACCGCGTGGGCAAGAGCCGTCGCCTCCGCGACCGCCGCCGCGGGCTCAAGCACGTCTCCTCCAAGTAATCTCGACGTCACCCGTACGACCCCTCGCACCCGCCACTCCGGCGGGTGTTTTTCATTCCTCGCGATCGATTCCGACCGCCGGGTCTACGCTGCACCATGAAAGCCGTTGTCATCGAGCGAAAGAACGCCGTCGTCGCGTCCAACGTTGTCGTCCGCGCCGATTGGCCCGACCCCGCCCCCCCCACCGCCGGCTGGGCGCTCGTCCGCACCCTTGCCAGCGCCTTCAACCAGATGGACCTCTGGGTCGGTCGCGGCGTGCCGGGGTTGGATCTCGCCTATCCGCGAGTCTCGGGGTGCGACGCGTGCGGCGTCGTCGAGGCCGTCGGCCCAGACACCGACCCGTCGTGGATCGGACGACGCGTGCTCGTGAACGCCGCGATGCGTGTTCCGGACCGGGTCTCGCCCGATGATCCACCCGCCTCGACGCTCGCGCCGAACTATGAACTGATCGGTGAGCACCACTTCGGCATGCACGCCGAGAAGTTCCTCGCCCCCGTCAGCAACCTCGCCGACGTGGGCGACCGCGACCCCACCGACGCCGCGGCGTTCGGCCTGTGCGCCCTCACCGCGTACTCCATGATGGTCACAAAGGCCCAACTCCGCCCGGGACAATCCGTGCTCATCACCGGGATCGGCGGCGGCGTCGCGACCTCGGCCCTCGCGATCGCCAGACACCTCTCCTGCCCCATCGCCGTCACCAGCCGCCACCAGTGGAAGATCGATCGCGCTAAAGAACTCGGCGCCGATTTCGGCGTCGTGGACACCGGCGCCGACTGGTCGCGCGACGTTCGCGCCTGGACGAAAAAACGCGGCGTGGACATGGCCGTTGATTCCTCGGGAAAGGCGACGCACTTGAGCAGCATCAAGTGCCTCGCCAGGGGCGGGGCGTATGTCACGCCTGGGTGCACCTCGGGCCCAGACGCCGTCACCGATCTCGCCCGTATTTTCTGGAACCAACTCCGCCTCTTCGGCTCGACGATGGGGACCAACGCCGAGTTCCAGGAGGTCGCCTCGCTCTTCCGCGGCGGCTCGCTCAAGCCCGTCGTGGACAAGGTCTTCGAGGCCAATGACGCGAGGCGGGCGTACGAGCGACTCGAGGCCGCCGAGCAGTTCGGGAAGATCGTGCTCCGCTGGGCCTGATTGCCCGATAGGCACCGGAGTTCGGGAGTCCGTGCCGCTCACGCCGACCGTCGCACGCGCAGGAGCGTCGCGAGGGCGTGCGCCTCGTCCACGCGATCGAGCACATGCCACGCGCTCTGCGAGCGATACCCCGCACCGCGATAGTCCGGGCCGTCGCCGATCTCGTGCACCTCGCCCAGCCACACGAGCGTGGCGTATCGCGCCCGTGATCGCTCCCGCCAGTACGACGCCGGAGCTGCGATCTCTTCGCCAAACTCGCGCCGGATCTCTCGGACGTCACGGATCGACAGCCCCTCTCGGCTCACGACGCGCGAGACGCGAGACGCCGCCCGGAACGCCCCCGACGCCTGCTTGAAGAAGACCCAGTCCCCCACCGCGACTCGCCCGAAGGGTTCACGCCGAGATTTCGCCAATCGCGACTCAACGCGCTTTGTCCCTGCGACGATCGCGTCGAGATATGGCTTGTGGATGATCGCGACGTGGATCACGAGGCAGGCACTCCTGAGGCTCAACATCCAAGGGACTCATCCCGGCGTGCGCATCTTCTCGATGGTCGCCGTCGTGCTCCGCCCCGCGACTAGATCGACCAACTCGACCCGTCCGCCGCACGACTCGACGAACTCCGCGCCCACGACGCGGTCCTTCGTGTAGTCAGCCCCCTTGACCAGGGTGTCGGGCCGCACGACCCGTATGAGATCGATCGGCGTCTCCTCGTCAAAGAAGACGACCGCGCCGACACACCCGAGCGCGCCCAGCACCCGCGCGCGGTCCTCCTGCGTGTTCACCGGTCGCCCCGGGCCCTTGAGGCGTCGCACCGACGCGTCGGTGTTCATCGCGACAACCAGAAAATCCCCGAAACTCGCGGCCTTGTCCAAAAGCGCCACGTGCCCCGCGTGCAGAATATCGAAACACCCGTTGGTAAATACGATTCTCTTGCCCGCGCGGCGCTGCGACTCGACCTCGACGGCCAGTTCCCGCGGCGTGCGGAGTTTGCCCGTGAACTTGCTGTTCATCACCAGCAGCGAGTGGTGCACGCGTTCGAGCGGTATCGGCTGCACGCCGAAGACCTCGACCTCGAGCCCCGCCGCCGCGTTCGCGAACCGGACGCTGTCGTGCCAGTCGCACCCCTGCGTCCGCGCGGCGGCCAGCCCGGCGAGGAACATGTCCCCCGCGCCCGTCACGTCGTAGACCTCGCGCGCCACGGTCGGGATGCTCTGCGGCGGACGCGTCGCGCCGGCCTTCCCCTCACGCTCGAGCAGCAGCGCCCCGTGCCGATCGAGCGTCAGCACCACGCTCTCCAGGTCGCACGTCTCCATCAGCGTCCGCGCGAGCGCCGCGTTGTGCGAGACCGACGCCTCGCCATCGGTCTTGAGGCCCGTGGCGATCTCGGCCTCGGTGCGATTGGGCGTCATCGTCGTCGCCCCGCGATACCTGGAATAGTCCGTGATCCGCGCGGGATCGACAAAGACCGGCTTTCCAGCGCGCCGCGCCCGCTCGATCACCCCCTGGCACAACTCCGGCGTGCACACGCCCTTGTTGTAATCCTCGATGCACACGAGGTCGATCCGGTCCTCGCGAAGCACTCGGTCGAGTCGCTCCAGGATCGCGTCGGTCACCTCGGCGCCCAGCGGCTCGCGCGACTCGACGTCGACGCGGAACATCTTCTGCGGGTGGCGTGCCTGCGCCAGACCGATGTAGTTCCGCTTGAGTGTCGTGGGGCGTGATCGGTCGATCACCAGCGACGAGGTCTCGACGCCCTCTCGGGTGAGTGCCGCGGCGAGTTCTCGACCCGCCTCGTCGTCGCCGATCGCCCCGATCGCCCGCACACTCCCACGAAGGGCCGCGAGATCCATGCACACGTTTGCCGACCCGCCCGCGCGCCGCTCGACACGACGGACATACAGCACGGGAACCGGCGCGTCGGGGCTGAGCCGTTCCGCGTCGCCATACACCAACTCGTCGAGCATGAAATCGCCGACCACCACCGCGTTGAACGGCTTCCATCGGTCGAGCACGGGGAGGAGTGTGTCCATGGGTGGGCGGGTTCCGTGGCGTGTCGTCGGAAGCGTATCACTCCCATCACATCAATCGGTCGCGGACAACCGCCCGATCTCAGACGCCCGTCGATCAAGGCGAATGGGACCGCATCCAACCTCCACCAACTCGTGGCACGGGCGTCTCGCCTGTGACGAGCCCTCTGCAAACGCTCCGCTTGACGAGGTCTCAGGCCTCTGAGGATTCGTCATCATCCAACCGCATCGACGCCGTCTCCAACACACGCCGACGTATCGCCTCGCCCCCAGCCTGAAACTCGAGATGCAGCACAGGCCGCACGACCGCACATGGCCATCGATCCCTCGGCACACGTGACAACTTCGCCCAGTCCTTCTCCGTCACCACGATCGCTCTGGCCGAATGCTCGCGCGCCATCGCGACGACACGCTCGACCGTCGCGTCATCAAACGGGTGATGGTCCCTTAGCACGAGCGACGATCGGACATCCGCCACGCGATCCGCCTGGGCCACAAACGTCGACGGATTCCCGATCGCGCACGCCACGACCACGGGCAGACGTTCGAGCATCGTGACGGGCACGTCGCGCTCCACGCTCTCCTCGACAACGCGCAGTCCCGCCCATGAGTGCACGCATCGCCCCACGAGCGCCCCGGGCGCCACGCCACGTACAGACCGCTCCAACTCGTCCACAACCGGGGCCTCCACCGCGTCCGCGTGCGTCACCACCACGGCACCGGCGCGGCGCAGGCTCGACACCGGTTCACGCAGCGACCCGGCGGGCAGGAGCGCATCGACAAACGGACTCCGCGTCGCGTCGATCAGCACGAGGTCCAGTTGCCGCGCGATCTGCCGATGCTGGAACCCGTCGTCGAGCACGACCGCATCGACCCTCTCGCCGCGCTCGGTCCCGAACATCCGGATCAGCCCGGCGATGCGATCCGCGCGGGCGACCAGCGGCAGATCCTCGAACATCCCGGCATAGGTCCGCGCCTCGTCGGATCCCTCGCCACGCTCGCCACCGCGTGGCGCATACCCGCGCATCGCGATCGCCGGATCGTGCCCGGCCTCGCGCAGCCAGCGCACGATCGTCGCGACCATCGGCGTCTTTCCCGTGCCCCCGGTCGAGAGATTGCCCACGCTGATCACCGGGCGATCGAACTCGACCACGCCCTTTCGGCGATCGAAGCGACGGTTGATCCTTCCGATGATGAGCGAGTACATCCACGCCGCCGGCAGGAGAATCGGGCGTCGCGTGGGCGGGCGTGGTGTCGCGTCGGTCACGTGCCCCGCGCGCTGGGGAGCGCGCCAGAGAGCAGTTCGGCCCGTTCACGCATGATCTCGCGACGGGCCTTGCGATACAGACGGATCGTGTTGAACACGTCGGCCGCCGCGATGCACAGCACGATCGTCACCAGCCCCGCGAGCAGCGTCCACGAGAGCACCCACGCGCGCTGCTGTGCGGGGACCACCACGCCGAACGAGAACGCCGCGATCGGAGTCGTGAACATCATCACCAGCGTGTTCGCGACGCGGATCCTTCGACGGCTTGCGGGTATGTCCTGGGGAGACGCCCTCACCATCGCCCGCAAGTACCCGCCCAGCATGAGCAACGCGAGGATGGCGCACGGCATGACGATCCACGTCGGAACCAGGGGTGTCGATGAGTTCGTCACCGCGTTCGCCAGAACGAGATTCGCCGACAATGGACTCACGAGACCGTTTCTCCTGACGATCGCCAAAGTGGCGACGCGAGATCGTTCCACGCGTCGAGCACGGGGACGAGACGACGCATGGGCAGTCCCATAATCGTCGTGGGATCGCCGTTGTGTTCAATCGGCCATCCGGCAGCCAAACGTTCGCTCAAGTTGTAGCCGCCTGCCTTCCCCCGCCATTCACCCGACGCCACGTACTTCCGTATCTCGTCATCCGGGAGCCGACCGAGCGTCACGCGGGCCTCGTCCACAAAGATCACCCGGCGTCCGTCCCTTGGCCCAACTAAGGCCACGCCCGAACACACCCGGTGCTCTATACCAGACAAATTACGAACCATCTGGTACGCCTCGTCCTCGGTCGTCGGCGTCCCGATGATCGTTCCACCCTGCTCGCAGGCGGTGTCGGCCCCGAGGACGACATCGACATCCGCGGATTGGGGGAGCACGGCCCCAGCAGCGGCCTTCAAGTACGCCAGAGAGGCGACATAGGCCTCCACGCCCTGTGTGGTGGGCGCCAACTCCGCGTCATCCAGGCCGGGATGCTCGGCAATGTGGGCAATCCCCGCATTGGTCAGCATCTCCCGACGACGGGGCGATCGGCTCGCCAGCAACACCCTGGGGCGGCGTCCTGACCTGCGGTTGTGGTCATCCGTGTGTGCCATGAGCAGTCACATATCATAGTCTTTACTAACTAAATCGCGGCGGACTCAGATACCCGATCGGTTCCCAAACACACGATCGCCGATCCGTGCTATCGTTGAATCAGATGCGCGCCCACCTCGTCCAGTTCAATATTTCTTGGGAAGACAAATCGGCGAACTTCGAGAAGGTTCTGGCCATGCTCGAGGCGGCCTTGGTCGAGCCAGGCGATCTGATTCTGCTCCCCGAGATGTTCGACACGGGCTTCTCGATGGAGACCGAGCGGACGCGCGATGCCGGCGACGCCACGCTCGCGTTTCTCTGCGATCTCGCCGACTCGTTCGACGCGACGGTGCAGGGCGGGCGAACCGTGGGCGACGGGATCGCGTCGAACGTGATGTCGATCGTGCGTGCCTCCCCCGACGGCAAGCCGATGATCCTCGGCGAGTACGCGAAGATCCACCCCTTCACGCTGGGCAAGGAGCACGAACGCTTCACGCCCGGGGATCGGATCGTGACGTATGAGTGGCGTGGCGTCGATGGCTCGCTCCGCGTGATGCCCGCGATCTGTTATGACCTGCGGTTTCCCGAGTTGTTCCGGTTCGGGCTCCTGGAAGGGGCCGAGATGTTCGCGCTCGGCGCGTGCTGGCCGGTGGCGCGTCAATCGCACTGGCGGGCGTTGCTCGTGGCGCGCGCGATCGAGAACCAGNNCCCGAACCTGGTGTACACAGGCGGGTCGATCGCCATCGGGCCCACGGGTGAGATCCTGGGCGAGTTGGGCAACGAGGAGCGTGTCCTCAGCGTCGAGATCGACCCGGGAGCCGTCCGGCGCTGGCGTGAGAAGTTCCCGGCGTGGCGCGACGCACGCCTCCTGGGACACCGTTCGAAGACTCAGAACGACAGCCCAAGGACCACGAAGTAATCGAAGTCGTTGGGCTCGCGGCTGCCGGATTCATTCACGTAGCGGTGCTCCCACCCGATGCGGAGGTTGATGTTCTTCTTGGGGTCGACGATGAAGTTCCACCCGGCACGCGTGGTGGTGCGGATGTCCTCGGTGTCGGCGAGATTGGGCCTCATCTCCAGGTTGGCGTAGATCGACGAGCGGTCGTCGATTTTGTAGTTGAAGTCGACGGCGCCGACTGCCTCGGGATCGATCTCGTTGCGTGGGCCATGGATCTGGCGGGTCATCCCCAGGCCGACGCGCGCCTGGAGCGTGATGTCGCTGTCCTTGACGATGACGTACGCGGGGCCTGTGTTGAGGCTGTAACGGGCGTCCCAGGGTGTGCTGTTGTCGACCTCGGCCTTGCCACCGAGCCAGAGTTGCCAGTCGGAACGGTCGGCCTTCCAGTCGTTGCGGAAGTTGAGTTCGGCACGCGACCGCGTCTCGCCGTTGTTGTCTCGCCCCGTGACGGCGTTGGTCCCGATCGTGGTGTGCAGGGTCTTCGAGTCGCGGT
>JRYD01000315.1_pt1 | contig 58074 bp, 40 predicted proteins | sample 235311 | NCBI WGS metagenome assembly JRYD01 (sample SAMN03074213, study PRJNA261472) | activated sludge metagenome | biome: Common Effluent Treatment Plant; feature: Wastewater; material: Activated sludge; isolation source: activated biomass in a lab-scale reactor treating industrial wastewater at... | reverse complement strand
TTATCCGGCACAGACTTATCAAAATAAGGGAATAAACGGTAGCATGAACCATCAGTGTTATTTTAGCTGTAATATTACAGACTCAACTTACAGGGGTTTTAATTTTGTGAGCAGTAACATGGGCACTAAATTCAGAGGTAATGAAATGAAGAAGCACTACATAGGTTTGTATTTGGATAACACGGCAGTTATAGACACACAAAGCCATGCAGGTAATATGTGGACAGGAGCATATAACAGCACCTATGGTGCTTGGAATGAAAATGACTCTTCTGCTTTTAACCTCTCGCAATCATTATTTATCGTTGACCCTATATTAGGTGCTTTTTACAACCCCAATATACCTCTGGGAATAAACCCAGGAGAGCCAAATGACCAGGGATGGTTTCAACCTGATACAAGTGGGCATACCTTTGAGTGTGATGGCTTATTGCTTTGTGTTGATAATCCTGCTGAACGTGGTGAAGGCTCAGATGATTTAAAAGTAGCTATTGCTGCCGATAACACAATAACATCTGAGTATATTGAAGAATCAAAAAGCACTGCAAAAATGTTTTTATATGAGGATTTGAAAAATGATTCTGCCGCATACAGTGGTAATACCGTTTTAATGCAGTTTCTAAGTAATAACGTAAATACAACATTCGGTAAATTGAATAATGTAAAGCAACTAATGAAAGAAGCTAATACGTTAGATTATTCAAATGTAATGTTGCTAAAAGAAAAAGATAGCCTTATAAATATTCATTTGAGTAATATGCATTTATTAGATAGCATTGCTGCCTCTGACAGTACCATTAATAATATAATAGCAAGAGAAAATGAAATAGCAGAAATTAATACTTTGAAGCAAGATATTAGCAACATTACATCCTCTGATAATACAAATAAAGCGGCTAAACTTAGCGAAACGATAACATGGAACAATGCTGTGCAGCCGAATGAAATTCCTGAATACAATTTAAAGCAAGTAAATGATATAAATATTATTTACGAGCATACAGAAAGCAAAGATTCCATTGCTCAAAACTATGGCACATTATTGAATATCGCTGTGCAGTGTCCACAGAGTGGCGGAATTGCAGTTTACATTGCTCGTAGTTTATTAGCACTTTTTAATGACTCAATAATATATGACGATGATAATGTTTGTTTTCAGCAAGGTTATTACAGATTATCAAATGAGTTAAAAAATAATAGAGCTTTTATTGAAGCAGTTTTAATTCCAAACCCTGCAAGTAATTATGCAGATGTGGTTTTAAATAAAACATTTGAGGGTATTTGTAAAGTTAAGATAGCCGATATTTATTCAAAGGTGATATTTGAGCAGTCATTTGATTGCGGTAAAAAGCAATTCCGAATAAATACAACAGGTTTTTTAAATGGAATTTATAATGTGCAAATTATCATAAATGATAATGCTCAGAGTTTGATTAAACTCATAATTGTAAAATGAAAAAGCTAATACTTGTATTGTTCATACCCTTGATTGTGCAAGGGCAAATTAACAATACATGGCTGATAGGCTATGGTAATTGGGCTGTTCGTGCAAGAATTATTTTTGAAACAAATAATTACATTTTGACGCAAGAAAGTCGCCAAATGGGGTTTCAAGGAGCAGAAGCTACCATCAGTGATGATAATGGTAATTTCTTAATGAGCAGTAATGGCGTTTGGATAGCCGATGCCACTGGTGATACCATGATTAACGGAGGTGGGCTAAATCCAAGTTGGGATGTAAATGCTCACCCTAATGGAATATTAACAGAAAACAGTAATATGTTTCTTCCGTTTCCTAATGACAGTAATAAATATATTCTAATTCATCACGCATTGTTTTCTGATATTTCTACTTATTCTTATTGGGGTGGAGTTCATAAATCCGTAATTGATATAACAGCTAACGGAGGATTAGGAGCGGTAATAGAAAAGAACGACACGTTAATTTATGACGAAATAAGCGGAGGTATTACAGCTTGCCGTCATGCTAATGGCAGGGACTGGTGGGTAATTGTTCAAAAAGATAGCAGCGATGTAGTGTATAAAATTCTTCTTACGCCTAATGGTGTTGACACTATTACTACGCAGCATCTTGGTTATGCCCAATTTTTTAATGGCAATGTATCACAAATCACATTTTCTCAGGACGGTAAAAAATTTATTCAAAATAACTATCATTATGTAGCAGGCAATATGCACCCTAGTTTTGTAATTCTTGCCGATTTTGATAGGTGTACAGGTATGTTTTCAAACACACAAACCATACAATTAACACAAGATAGCTACTTGTGGGGGCTTGCATTTTCTCCTTCGGGCAAATATGCTTATGCTTGTTCGTCATTATACCTATTTCAAATAGACACCGATAGTTTAACGGTTGATACCGTGGCTACCTATGATGGGTTTTATTCTCCATATTCATGGTGCTGCGCAACTACTTTCTGGACAATGTATTTAGCCGCTAACGGAAAAATTTATATGACTTCCGGCAATGGTGTTCAGCATATACATGAAATGAATTATCCAGATAGTGCAAGCATAGCTTGCGATTTGCAGCAGCATGCCATCAATTTAGGTGTGTGGAGTTTTCGTGCTGTCCCCAACCACCCCAACTACTACCTCGGCTGCGATACCACACAAACAACTTGCCCATGTTTGATAACTGGCATAAATGAAATTAAGGAGAATGATTTTAAGTTTTCAATCTCCCCCAACCCGTCCAATGGCAATTTTAAAATCATGTACTTGTTACCGCAGAATAGTAAGGGAACTTTTGAAGTGTTTGATATAACAGGAAAAAAAGTTTTTAATTACAATCTTCCGCAATGGAGTACGTTACAAAATTTTGATTTGAGTTTTTTGGGTAATGGTATTTATCATTGCAGCATCACCAGCAACAACCAGCGTGTAAACAAAAAATTGGTAATTCTAAACGAGTAGTACCATGTTGTGCGCAGGCGATCCAACAAAGGTGCGAACCGTAATTTTCCTGTAATGGAAGGGCAGGCTTTGCGTAAAAAGAAAATTTACGGTTGGCTTTGTTGGTGTCTTTTTCTTTGGTTCGTTTCTTTTGGACAAGTAAAAGAAATGAACAAGAACCCCATCACTTTGGCAATTTTAAATCCACCTGTGGCGGAGGGTACTACGTGAAAGGATAGTGTTTGTGTGGGTGTGGTAAGCTTTTGCATCACCACTGACACCACCTTCGCAGATAGCGATTCGTCCGGCTGAATAAAAAATATGATATACAATCACTACATGCAGTTGAATGTATTGTACAGAAAGTCGCCTTACTTTGAGAAATCTTATATGATTTATCCTGTGTATAGACTAATGCAATAGGTTGAAAAAACATCGAACAGTAAACATGTATTTACTGTTCGAAAGGTTACTAAATATTAAAGGTAAAATGTTTATTTCTTTTGATTCAATCCTGCCATTACCTGCTGTGCTTGTTTATCATCAGGAACCAATTCAAGAACTTTTTTCCAGTAAGATTTACTCTCGTCAATTTTTTTATCTATCAGATAATAATAGCTGCCAAGATATTTATAAGATTCCACCAAACCGTTTTTGTATTTGTCGGCATTGGCAGAGTCTGCTAATGCTACTTCAATATATTTCTCGTAATAAGGCTTGGCCATTCCACCTTTGGAGTCGGGGTCGAGTTGTGCATTGGTTTGGGCACGCCATAATATTCCATTAGGCCATGTAGGCAATAGCTCAATGACTTTCGCAAAAAGCGTGTCGGCATGGGTATAATCTTTATTGAAATAATATGCTCTTGCAAGGTTAAAATAGTCTGTTGATGTCAGCCCTTTGCCGTTGTTTACCCTTCTCTCATAAGCATTGACAGCTTGTGGATATTTTTTCAATTTCATATACATACTGCCCATATCCTGAAGGATTTCTGTCTTGGTAGTATCAATCTGATATGATTTTTCAAAGTTTTCAGCAGCTAAAGAGTCATTACCTTCTTTAAGCAATATCTTTCCATTGTATTCATAGTCCATTGCTGTGCGTTGATTTTCTATTGTAGTGTTCATGATTTTTTCCATCAGCATTTTTGCTTTTGGAATATCATTCATCTCAAATGCTATATAAGAAGAAAGACGCAGCATGCCAATGTTTGATGAATCAATTGAAGACAGTTGATTCATTTCCGATTGAGCATCTGCATAATCGCCACTCATAAATAGAAATGATGCATAACGCATTCTTGCCATACTGTTATTCTTACTCAACTCTAAATATTTTCTGTAAGATTGTTTAGCATCTTCCAACTTACGCATTTTAAAATATGTTTCAGCAAGTTCGCGATATGAGGGTGCAAAATCAGGATTCAGTTTTATGGCTGATTGAAATTCTGCTGCAGCACCTTCATAGTTTGTAGAGCGTTTATATAACACGCCTTTCTGAACAATAGCTTTTACTGCTTTTTTGTCCAAGTCCAATGCACGGTTGTAATTTTCTGCAGCTAATGTTCCATTGTTTTGTTCGGAATAGGCATCACCTAAAAGAATATATAACTCTGCATTTTTTGAATCAACGGCAATGGCGTTGTTAAGTAGTTTAATAGCATAGCTAAGGTCTTTATTTTTTGTTCTGATAAAACTTTCAGCGACTTCACTTTGTACCAACGATGTTTTAGAGCCTGACATTGTTAATGCTTTATCAAAATCGGCACGTGCTTCACTGTTAAGACCTTTCTCTAATTTTATTTTTCCGGTTCCAACTAAATTTATTGGATTGCCAGGTTCTGCTTGTAAACCTTTTGAGTAGGCAATAGCAGCAGAATCTAAATTGTCACTTTTAAAATAATTTTCGCCATAATAAAACCAATTGGTACCATTGGCAGGCTCTTTCTGCAATAACGATTTAAACATGTCACCGGCTATTTCATATTGCTCATTATCTGTCATCGCAATAGCCTCTTTAAGTGTTTGTGCATGTACAACCTGTGCGAACATCAGGCTCAGAAAAAAAACTGTTTTTTTCATTCTATTAAAATTGGTATTTATAATTTAGTTCTAATTAATTTCCTGTTCTTACAATTCTAACCGGCATCGTAGCTGGCAGCAGTCCTTTTAATCTTACAAGCCGCTGTCCCTGATCGCCTGCAACAAATGATGCAAAGCCGGTGCCAAGTCCGTTTCTTGACTGGCGGTTAATCAAAAATACATCTCTGGTTAATGGATACTGTTTCAATGCTATATATGCCTGATATGGTTGATAATAATCTGTATATTCTGTTGCAGTATCATTTTTAAGTGCTACAACTTTAATCTGATTCAGAAAAGTCATTGCAGTGGAATCATTGCTGTCGCTTATCCAACTAACACCAATTATACCAATAGCATTCTTTTTATTAATAACGTAATCCACCACCTCTTTGTTTGAGTTGAGGGCATAACAATTGGCAGGAAATTCTCCACTCTGTAAGAATTTTTCTTTCAGAAAACGTACATTACTTGATCCATTCTTGTCAAATACAATAGCAACTTCACCCAAATTATTTTTATTATCTATTGCACTCCAGTTATTTGTTTTTCCTGTAATCAAAGATTCAAATTGCGATAAGGTTAGCAGCGAATCAATGTTGTCTTTATTGATAATTAATGCAAGGGCATCAATTGCAATTTTAGTTGAACGTGCCAGCACTTTATGATCTTTAAAATACTGATGTTGTTCCGGAGTAAGATCTTTCCCTGAAATAATAACCTTCACCGAGTCGTTCATCAGATAATTAATTGCATCGGCTTCTGTCTTATAGCTAATTTCGATTTTAGCATTTTTATAGAGTGACATAAATGTTTCAACCTGACTTTTCATGAGAGGCTCGAAACTTTCATCAGAAATTATTTTTAGGTTTCCGGAAGTTGGTGTGTCACTCAAGTCGGGTTTAAAAGCATCGCCACCACAGGAAGCTAATTGTAATGCAATAGCAGTTGATAGGACTAAGAGTAGAAAATTTTTAACTTTCATCAAGTGGTTCTTGTTCTTTTTTGGATGAACGGAAACTTCTGTAACCCCGATAAATTGCATAAACAACTAAAATTGCGCCTAACCATTTTTGTTGTGGCTGATCAAGCAAATCAAGATTATCTGCAAATATCAAAAAAAAACCCATGACTGCATAACCGGCAATCATGAGTAAATTAAAGTATATACCAACTTTGCGGATCACACCGACAAAGAGTTATTGCAATTTAAAGTTTACCGGCAAGTTATATTGAACTGCAACACTTCGGCCATTTTGTTTACCGGGTTTCCAATCAGGCATTGAGCGAACTACACGTAACGCTTCATCGTCCAAGCCTGCGCCTTTACCGCGAAGAATTTTTGCATCCTTTACCTTGCCATCTTTATCTACTACGAAAGTAACATACACTATACCTTCAATACCATTTTCACGTGCCATGGCAGGATACTTAATATTGTTTTGCAGGTATTTTATCAGTGCGGCTTCGCCACCGCCAGGAAACTGAGGCATTTCTTCTACGATGGTGAAAATTTTACCTTCGTTAGGATCGGCTACAACCGGTTCCGGTGGTAATTCTGTTGCATTGGGATCACCTTCCTGTGTTACCACACCAACATTCGTTTCCGACAGTTTTTCTTGTGGTGGTGGCTGCTCTTCCTCAACAGGTTTATCAACAACTACCGGAGGTGTAAACTTTATTGTTTGAACAACCGGAGGTGGAGGAGGTGGAGGAGGAGGTGGTGGCTCGGCAGGATCAACCGGTGGTGGTTCAGATAATGTAACTTCAACTTCCTGTTGTGCTACATTTTCTGTGGCTTTATCACCCATCAGTTCCAGAATTAATGGCAAACTGATAAATATAATGAGTCCTGCAGCAGCAATAACAAATGCTATGTTTATGCGCTTGCTATATAGTTGGCGTATTAAATATGCGCCATAACTTTTATTTCTTCCGTCAAATACCAGCTCATTACGTTTGGCAAATGTCGGATCGTCCCAATTGTTAAAAAAACTTGTTGCCATGATTAGTTCATTTTTTGAATTAAATCATATTCATCCTTCATCATATCTACTACTGCATATTTACCAACACTGGCAATGCTCAGTTCGTCTAATATGTCAATCACATTTCTGTATTTTGCTTTATCATCAGTCTTAATCAAAACCATTAAAGCACTTTTTTGTGATTTGGCTTCTACTGCAAGACGTTTAAATGTTGAGTCAGCAATTTGTCGTTTTGCCAATTCATCTTCAAGACGCTTAACTTCTGCATGTGCAGCTGAGTTTTTATCTAACAGTATTTTACGAATTCCATTGTCTGAAAAATCAGTTTGGTTAAGTTGTGTTTCGTCCGGTTTAAATTCTCCGAAATACCAAAACACTTTGTCTTTATCACTCAGTAGTACGGTAATAGCATTATTCACTTTTGTTGGTTCACCATCTTTTAACGGCATATTAATTTCAACCGTTTTTGGTTTGCTGAAAGTGGTAGTAAGCATAAAAAAGGTGAGTAGCAGAAACGCCAGATCCACCATCGGTGTCATGTCAATGTGAGTGGAGGCTTTCTTGGCGCGGACCTTACTATGTTTCCCGCCTTTCTCTTTACCACCACCCTGGTCGGTATTTACTTCAGCCATTTCTTCTTATTCTTGTACTGGTGTTGCTTGTAAATTTGTTATCAAGTTAAAACGGTTGATTTTATTTTGTTGGAAAATCTCAATCACACGTTTTATGTAAGTATAATCAACTCTGCCGTCACCTTTTATGGCAAAACGCAGTTCATTGCCTGCTTGTTTACGGGCTTCATAACCTTCGTCAGTAATAGCTGCTGTCCAGCCAAAAACTATCCAGTCGGCAAGTTGATTGTTGAGCGTATCAATTGGAATACCACCGGTAGCCTTATCCATCTTCTTGCGTTCCGAATCAGGTGCTTCAAGATAGGTTTTGATTTTATCGGCAGGCATTCCAAATGTTGTCATCAGAGAGAATTTTTTCAAATCAGCTTCTGTAAGTTGGAACTTGTATTTCTCACTGATTCTTGTCATCAGGTTTCTGCGCACATTTTGTCCTTCGATATTAAAAAACACGCGACCAGCTGAATCAATTGTTACCTGTAAAGTATTTTCAGGTAAAATTTTTGTTGAAACAGATGCCGGTGTGTCAACAATGACCGGTTCGTCCGGACGGAATTTGGTAGTTAACATAAAGAATGTAACCAGCAAAAACGCCAGATCCACCATGGGTGTCATGTCTAACGATGGACTCTTTTTGGGTATTTTAATTTTTGGCATTATCTAATGCTGATAATTAATTACGCTAATTTATTTAGTGTTTGCAGTAAACGATTGAACAATGCTGTAGCTTGCCTCATCTATTCCATAAGTCAACGAATCAATCTTATTGGTGAAATAGTTGTACATGATAATTGCTAAAGCAGATGTTCCTACTCCAAGTGCTGTATTGATCAAAGCTTCAGAAATACCGGTTGCAAGTGCTATGGCATCAGGTGCACCGGCTTGCGCAAGTGCAGCAAACGCCCTGATCATACCGATAACCGTTCCTAACAGTCCCATCAGTGTAGCAACAGATGCTACTGTAGAGATGATAACCAGATTTTTTGAAAGCATTGGCAGTTCAAGTGTTGTTGCTTCATCCAACTCTTTTTGGATAGCTGCTGTTTTGCGTTCTTTATCTAACGCTGTTTCGCCCTGCATTTTGCGATAGGATTCAATACCTGCTTTTACTACATTGGCAATAGAACCTTTTTGTTTGTCGCATTCTGAAATGGCTGTATTCAAATCGCCTTTGCTTAGTAAACTTCTGATTTTACCTACGAAAGAGTCAACTGATGATTTTCCTTTTGAAGCGCCAATAGTCAACATCCGCTCAATAGAAATGGTGATTACAATCAATAATAAGCTAATCAGAATTGGCACAATTACACCTCCTTTATGAATAATTCCCAGATAATTGTTTGGATGATTATTGGGGTCATTTTCCATAAAGTTTGCCGGATTACCTAATATATAAGCATAAATTAGGATGGCAACCAAGATTGCTGCCGGAATTACTATTGCTGCAAAGATGGATTTGAAACCACCGCCTGAATTGTTAGATGAACTCATGTTCGTTTTTAATTTAAGTTTTAAATTTTAAAATTGATTATCTATAATTAATTATTTGTCAAATGGGACGGCAAGTATAATGAAAACTTGACAATTTGCCGCTTTAATTTTTTTAATTCATGAATATTGAGATTGGTTGTATTGTTTTTTCAGAAGTCATAAAATTACTTTTCGGGCATAATTATCGCAAGTATGATGTATAACAACACACCTGTTCCAAATCCAAAAACTGCAATAATAAAAAGCAAACGAATTAATGTGGGGTCGGCTTCAAAATAATTGGCAATGCCACTGCAAACACCGAATAGTTTTTTCTCTCCTTTAACTAAGCGTTTAGATTCGTTCATGCTGTTGGTTCAGACAGATAATGATTGTTGTTCTCGCGGTCAAAAATAAATAAATTGTTTAATTTGCAAATTCATTTTAATCATCTTTATGAATAACTCCATATTTTTTACATTATTTTTATGTTTTGGCGTTTATTTTAAAATTTTTTTATGAGAGCGATAACTTTTATTTTGGCAGTTGTAGTACTGACTTCTAGTGGCTGTCTTAACCTCAAGATGCCTCAGGTTACCGGCATAAGTAAGTTAAGATTAAGCGATATAACTAAAGATACACGAATACAGTTTGATGTAGGCTTACGTAATCCTAATGCATTTGGTGTAACTTTAAAATCAATGAAAGCAGAATTGTTTCTTGCAGACAGTTCTATAGCAGGAATAGGCGTTGATAGAAAAACAAGGTTAGCTGCCAATCAGCATGTTGACCTGCCTTTTTCTGTTCAGCCTAAACTGACAGCATTACCTCAATTAGGTATTTTAGGCATAACACAACTATTTAAGAAAGACAATAAAAAAATCAGCCTCAGAGGAGAATTAAAGGTCAGAAAGTTTATTTTTACCAAAAAGGTTAAGTTTTCCATTCCTTAGTTTCATTACGCTCTTGATCTCAGTAATTCCTATTGACCAGTTTTTAAATAATCATGCATCGCATGTAGCGCTGCTTGACACACGCAGTCCTGCGGAGTATGAACATGCACATTTCCCGGGAGCGGTTTCATTTCCATTAATGACCAACGAGCAACGGGCAATAATTGGTACCATTTATAAACAAGAAGGTAAAGATGCTGCTGTCTTAAAAGGCTTCGAGTTGATTGGACCGCAGTTTGCCGAATTTGTTCGTCAGGCAAACACATTAGTTTCTGATAAAAATGTTGCTTTATATTGCTGGCGTGGTGGACTACGTAGCTCGGTTATGGCATGGGTATTATCCACTGCAGGGTTTAAAGTTACTATTCTTAAAGGGGGTTATAAAGCATTCCGTCAATGGGTTCTTTCGCAGTTTTTAATTAAAAAACCAATGATTATTATTGGTGGCAAAACAGGTGCAGGTAAAACAGAAATGTTATATCATCTGCAAAGCGTAGGTCAATTTATAATAGATCTTGAGAAATTAGCACATCATAAAGGATCGGCATTTGGCTCATTAGGAATGCCTGCACAGCCTTCATCAGAACATTTTGAAAACCTACTGGCATTACAATGGCATAGGGCTCCATTCAGTCAGTTTACATGGATTGAAAATGAAAGTATTAAAATTGGAAAATGTGCTTTGCCGGTTAATTTTTTTGATCAAATGCGAGAAGCAAAATGTTTTGAAATGGATGTGAGCGTAGATGTTAGAATAGAACGTACCCTTGAAAGTTATGGTAAATTTGATGTTGATTTATTGTCTGACTGTACAATGAAAATTAGTAAAAGATTGGGCGGGCTAAGACTTAAAATGGCATTAGAGGCTCTTGAGCAAAGAGATTTAAAATTGTGGTGTAGCATTGTTATGGAATATTATGATAAAACCTATCAACATAGTCATAATAAGCGTCAAGAAAATGAAATAGTCAAAGTAGATGCTGAAGGTTTGGATAAATCAGCGATTGCAAAAGAAATGATTAAACTTTCAAAACAGGTTGTGTTATGAGTGAAATAGTGAAACTTACGCAGTTTAGCCGGCAGGGTGGTTGTGGATGTAAAATAGCACCTGAAAAATTATCAGAGATCATTCATGATAAGGAGTCAGTTGTCTTTAAACAATTATTAGTCGGCAATTCAGAATCGGACGATGCTGCCGTTTTTGATTTAGGTAATGGTACATCTGTTATCAGCACTGTTGATTTTTTTATGCCTATTGTTGATGACCCAGTTCTTTTTGGATCTATTGCAGCAGCCAATGCTATTAGTGATGTATATGCCATGGGTGGAACTCCTGTTATGGCAGTTGCCATTCTTGGATTTCCAATAAATAAAATACCCTTGTCTGTTGCTAAAGAAATAAAAGCCGGTGCAGAAAAAGTTTGTCATGATGCTGGTATCCCTCTTGCAGGCGGACACAGTGTAGATAGCCTTGAGCCTATGTTTGGATTGGCCGTTACCGGCATCATCCCAACAGAAAATGTTAAACGAAATTCAACTGCAAGAGAAGGTGATTTTTTACTGCTCACAAAACCCATAGGTGCAGGTGTCATAACAGCTGCTTTAAAGCGAGGTGTCATTAGCGAAGGTCATCTTGAGCAAGCGATGAAAAATATGACAACAGTAAATGCCATAGGAAAAGAATTAGGCAGGTTGAAGTGCGTAAATGCTATGACAGACGTTACAGGTTTTGGACTTGCAGGACATCTTAAAGAGATGTGTACACCCGGCAACTTATCTGTTGAAATATATTTTGACAAATTGCCAGTGATGGATGGTGTAAGAGAATACATTTCAAAATTCATTTACCCTGATATGACAACAAAAGTTTATTCCTCTATTGCCTCACAGTGTAATGAACTTAACTCAGAGCAACTTTTTATTTCCTGCGATCCGCAAACCAATGGTGGTTTACTCGTAGCTGTCACTCCCGATGGACTTAATGAAGTTTTATCAATCTTTGATACATACAATATTCCATACATTACTCCTATAGGCAGGTTTTTGTCACGACAGGAAAAGATGATAAATATAATATAGCGTACTTACGGTTATTGAATTCAAATGTATAGTGAAATTATTTTTTTAGTAATTCAAAATTGGAAATAGACATAAAACTTCAATTTATATTATATTCGTGGCAGTGATTTTTTAAAGTTTTAATAAAATGTATCCATATCAGATAACATCAGAAGAGCAATATACCAATGACTATCGCAACAGCGTTGAAAACCCTGAAAAATTCTGGGCTGACATTGCACAGTATTTTTCCTGGAAGAAAACATGGGATAAAGTATTAAGTGCTGATTTTGAAAAAGCAGAAGTGAAATGGTTTGCGGGAGCAAAACTCAACATTACTGAAAACTGTCTGGACAGACATATTGAAAAATTAGCATCACAACCTGCCATTATCTGGGAGCCCAACGACCCTAACGAACATTATCGTGTTTTAACTTACAAAGAGCTGCTGTTTAAAGTAAAGCAGTTTGCTAACGTTCTAAAAAATAATGGCGTAAAAAAAGGTGATCGCGTTTGTATCTACATGGGCATGATTCCTGAACTGGCAATAGCTGTCTTAGCTTGCGCACGAATTGGTGCAATTCATTCTGTAATTTTTGGAGGTTTTTCTGCACGTTCTATTGCAGACCGCTTGCAGGATGCTGATGCGCGTTTTATTGTTACCTGTGATGGAGCCTTTCGCGGAGCAAAAGATATTCCATTGAAAGCAATTATTGACGATGCACTTGAAAGTTGTCCGTTTGTACAACGGGTAATTGTGTGTACACGCACACATACTCCTGTCAGCATGATTAAGGGCAGAGATGTATGGTGGGAAGATGAAATTAAAATTGTTGAAACTCAAGGTAACCCTGACTGTATTGCCGAAGTGATGGATGCTGAAGACGTATTGTTTATTCTTTACACTTCCGGTTCAACAGGAAAGCCTAAAGGAGTAGTACACTCAGTAGCCGGCTATATGGTGTGGACGAACTACACTTTTGTCAATGTGTTTCAATACACACCCGGACAAATATATTTCTGTACGGCTGACATTGGTTGGATTACAGGACATAGTTATCTTCTCTATGGCCCTCTAAGTGCAGGAGCAACAACCATGATGTTTGAAGGGATTCCAACTTTTCCTGATGCAGGCCGTTTTTGGGATATTACTCAAAAACATAAAGTAGATATTTTATATACTGCACCTACAGCAATTAGAAGTCTAATGGCTTATGGAACATCTTATCTGGAAGGAAAAGATTTGAGTTCATTAAAAGTGCTTGGTACTGTTGGTGAGCCAATCAATGAAGAAGCATGGTATTGGTACTATGAGAATGTGGGTAAAAGTAAATGCCCAATTGTTGATACGTGGTGGCAGACAGAAACCGGTGGTATAATGATTTCGAATCTTGCAGGTGTAACGCCTCATAAGCCTACTTATGCCACATTGCCAATGCCGGGAGTGCTTCCTTGTCTGGTTGATGAAACCGGTAATGAACTTGCAGACAATGGTGTCAGTGGTAATTTATGTATTAAGCAGGCATGGCCTGGCATGATTCGTACCACCTATGGCGATCATGAGCGTTGCCGTCAGACATATTTTTCGACTTATAAAAACATGTACTTTACAGGTGATGGTTGCCTGCGCGACAAAGACGGTAACTATAGAATAACGGGACGTGTTGATGATGTACTTAATGTAAGTGGTCACCGTATCGGCACTGCCGAAGTAGAGAATGCAATTAATATGCATCAGGGAGTTGTTGAAAGTGCTGTAGTAGGTTTCCCACATGATATTAAAGGGCAAGGTATTTATGCCTTTGTTATTTTTAATGGAATGCATGTTGACGAGGAGCACACCAGAAAGGATGTAATTCAGACAGTGTCACGAATTATTGGTGCTATTGCCAAGCCGGATAAGATTCAGTTTGTTTCTGGACTTCCTAAAACACGCAGCGGAAAGATAATGCGAAGAATTTTACGCAAAATTGCAGAAGGAGAATTAAATAATCTTGGCGACACTACAACACTTCTTGATCCCGGCATTGTTGAAGAAATTAAATCCGGGCGATTGTAAGCTAAGCTTGTTGTCAATTAACATTATCTTGTAAATAACATTAAACTTTTCTAAGGTTTCCCCGAGCGGTGATGCTATAGTTTTGACTCACAAGTTTTATATGTGAACAGGGTTGTAGTTTCTTCCATAATTTCTATTGTCATTATTGGTTTGATGGCTGTGGGCTATTATTATTTTTCTGCCTATCGTGAAAAATTTTCTGCTACAGAAGATGCATTGCCTAATGATGCTGCTATAGTAATAAGAGGTAGTATTGGTGATTTATATACTTCTTTAGAAAAAGTTGGCGTGTGGAATGAAAAAGACTCGCTTACTGTGATGTATCGTTTTAAAAAGGAGATGCATACATTGCTTAGTAACACAACCAGTATGTTTGATGTAGCCGATTTGCTTGAATCACCACAGACAACAATTGCAGTTTTAGCAACAGGAGCACACAATGCCGAACTACTTTATCTTGTTCCTTCACGCAAAGAGTTAAATATTGATGCTTTGCAAAAAGCGCTAACAGGTCAGATGAGTAAAAATAAATCAAGAACATTTGCCGGTGTCAGCATTTACGAAATACAATTCAGTAATTTTAAGTCATCATTTACGTTTGCTTTTGCTAATGGTATTTTTATTGGAAGCTTTAACGCAGGCTTGGTTGAAGATGCTATAAGACAACAGGCAACAGGCAAACCCTTTGGTGGTAATGTTTCAGCACAAAAGCTTTACAAGGAAGTGTCTGTTTCAACAGGAACGATACTCGGCCTTAATTATCCAGCATCAAAAAAACTTTTCAGTGTTGTAATAAGTTCAGATCAGTTTAATGAATTAGCTAATCTTGAAAAATGGGCAGAATGGTCTTTTCATAACCTGACATTTGATGGTAATTCTATTAATGCAAGTGGCACAGTTCTTATTTCGGATTCAACACAACAAATTACTGATTTTGGAAATGCGCGTTCTTCAGCAGATTTGTTGTGGTCAGTGCTTCCTGATGATGTTTCTGCCTTACAGATAATCTCCTTTAAAGATGCGCAAATTTGGAGTGATAAGAATCAAAGAAGAAATGCAGATAATGAAGAAATTATCAATTTTATCAAGCAACTTTCTGCAACAGAAACAAAATTTAAGGTGGAAGTAAAAAAGGATTTTTCAACTATAGTTGGAGATATAGGTGCTGTTGCTGTTAAGGGTAATCCAACTTCATTGCTTGAAAATAATTCAATTGCTTTATTACAATTGAAGGATCAAAAGAAGTCATTGACTCAATTATTGTCTTTAAGTAAAAAACTTTCAAAAAATAAGGAAGTCAATGCTGTAGAAAAATTTCGTAATCATGAAATACGCTTTTTGAATTGTGATGGTCTTCTGCCGGCAATGTTTGGAAATGCTTTTACTGTTATCAGAAAAAATTATTTTACAACGCATAACGGGTTTATAATATTTGCCAATAAACCAAGTCAGTTGCGTGGGTTTATTGATGATGTTGAGGATAATGAAATGTTTAATAAGAGTGAAGTCTATCAGCAGAATAAGTCAATTTTGTCAGAGAGCATATCTTACGCATTATTCTTAAGACCGACTAATCTCAATTCATATTTTCAATCTGTTGCAAACAGTAACACACTTAAAGCATTGGCGGCAACAGACCTGATGTATAAGCTTAGTAGTTTTTATTATTACATACAACCAGGTGTTTCCGGAAAGGCAGAATGTAATTTTAGAGTTGTTATACAGCAAAAGCAAGAACAAAAAGTATCTGAACCCAAATGGTCTTTCTTCGCTGATTCTGCAATTCATTGTGGTCCATTTATTTTTAATAGCGACAATGGAATATCAATCCTGTTTCAGGATTCAACAAAAAGTTTAATTTGCTTAGATGGCAGTGGAAATGTAAGCTGGAAAACAACTATCAATGGATTTATTAACGGAAAGATTTCTCAGACTGTTAATGACCAGTTGGGATTATTGCAATTTGTTTGTAGTACAGATGACAGCATATATATGTTTAATCAAAATGGTGTTTTACCTGCACGATATCCGTTTAAACTTCCTTTTAAATCACGAAATGGTGTTGTAGCCTCACCTAATGCCAATGTTCTGTTTGTAGCAGGTGAGAATAATTTAATGTATGTATTTGATCCCGGAAGCAGGCCTTCACAAAATTGGAATACAGTTCAACTTAACGGTAACTTATTTAATGCATCAATTGATGCATCAGGTAGGTTTGTTTACATTATGGATGGTGATAAGCTAAGGCTATATTCAACAGATGGCAAGCTGATTTTATCTATGCCATCAGCAGAGTATAAAGTAAATTCAATACAATGGGTTAATGACTCTGTGCCATCACTCTTTATGCTGAACAATAAAGGAAACATTGTTGTTTGGAATACAGATGGCACATATAAAATTGCGTCAGGTGATAGTACTTTTGATAAAGCAGCAACATGTGGTACAGGAACAGGCAGAATGTGGTACACTATTAAAGGTAAGGAATTGAAGATTCTGGATTACACCTTCAAAGCTATTCAGAACGCAGATTTAAGTAAGGTTGAATTTAACGCCATGCAGCTTTTGGATACAGGCAATGAAATTTTATGTATCCTTAAAGATGCTGAAAATATTACAATTTACAGAGGTGATTTGAAAATATTGCCGCAGGTAATTCCTGCAGTAGGTTTTGCAGTTAAAACATTTCAGGGAAAAACCTATTTAATTTCTCGTACAGGGAATGACAAACTTGTTTTGTATGTGCTTTAGTTATTTTGTTTGGTAAACTTGTAATACTGATAGTCAATAAAATCATTTACTTTAACAGTGATGTTGTTTACCTTCCCATTAGCAACTTCAATAGGAAAAGGGTGGATGCCATACGTAGGATCGTTAAAAGTGCACAGTAATGATTTTTCAGAGAGTGGTTTTAGCGCGCCACGCAATTTTGGGTGATGCGAAAAATACATCATTAGTCCTGATTTTTCTATTTTGATTTCTATTTCTCCATATACCTCATTGAAGTATTTTCCAACCAATGCAGCATCTGCAACACTAAGATGCACTTCTGCATTTGCTTGCTTTTTCAAGTTCTGAATTTCTTCCGACTCAGTAATATTGTTTTTTGAATAAATGCCAAAATAGTTTTCGCTAACATTCGTGTAGGCTTGTTTTGCAAAATAATTTATCAGTTGTTGGCGCAATGCTCCATAAAACCAATTAGCATCTGTATTGGTCAGAATAACAAAACCGGCATTCAGTTCAGGTAATAAAGTGGTGTTGGTTACAAAGCCGTTAGCTCCGCCATCATGAGATACAATTTTATAACCATACATATCTTCTGACTTCCAACCAAGTCCGTAATTTTGAAAGTGATTGGAAGGCATACGTGCAGAGCCTGATTCTCTAACAATCATATAAGAATTTTGAGTAGTGTTAATCACTACAGATGGAATTACTTCTTTGTTTTCATATTTTCCTTTATTTAATTGCATCATTATCCAGTGTGAGATATCGTTAACACATGAGTTAATTGATGCGCATGCACCAATGTTATCAATGTTTGCGTAATCTAATAATACTAATTTGTTGTCAACAAGTGTGTATGGTTTTGCTGCATTCCCATCAGTTACAATTTTTTGATGATAAACACTGCTCCGATTCATCTGTAAAGGTTTAAAAAAATGATAGTCAAAGAAATCTTGCCATGAGGTATCAGTAACTGCTTTGATAACCTCACCTGCTGTTACGTATCCCATATTACAATATCCATACTTGTCTCGAAACTCATTGACGGGCTGAACATTTCTCATGTTTTTTATTAATGCATCTGTTGTCATGTTGCAATCCCAATTCAGGAAATCACTTTGAAAGGTATAAAAACCAATTCGATGGCAGAGGATATCTTTAATCGTAACCATATTAGTTGCACATGGGTCTTTAAGTTGAAACCAGGGGAGATATTTAGTTACTTTATCATCCAATGAAATCCGTTTTTGATTAGCTAAGAGTGCTAATGCAGTTCCTGTGAAAGCCTTGGTATTGCTGGCAATCTGAAATAAGGTAAACTCATCTACCTTGTCCGGTTTCCCTATTTCCCTCACGCCATAACCTTTCATAGCTAGTACTTTCCCATCTTTTACTATGGCAATAGCAACACCGGGAATTTGCCATTTTTGCATTTCACGATTAATGTAACTGTCAAGACTGTCTTTTATAAAATTGTCTTGTGAAAATGTTTGAAAGGTGGTTAACGATGTTAACAGAATAAGACATAAGAATTTTCTCATTTCGATAAATTTAATGTATCAAATGTATGGAATTTTAAATAAGTAAGCACCTGCATTGTAGTTTATCCGGAATGCCGGTTCTACTTTCTGAAAGCAAGCTATGCCAATGGGTGTGGCTTGCTTATTTTTTGTAGAAAGATTTTTCTAAACTGTAAATGAGTCTCAGATAAATTACGAATTTTACCGTTGATTATATGACTCAGATGTTTAATACAGAAAAATACAAGAAACTATGTGAAGAGTTGTTGCCCTATAAAGCCAGCCTTATTGCAGTTACCAAAACAAAACCGGTTTCAGATATTGAGACTGCCATTCAAAATGGACAAAAACTATTTGGCGAAAATTATGTTCAGGAGTTGGTGGAGAAGGTGCCAGTATTATCGAAAAATATCCAATGGCATTTTATCGGGAATCTACAACGCAACAAAGTGAAGCAGATTGCACCATTTATCCACACAGTTCAAACTGTTGACAGCAAAAAACTTTTACATGATTTAGATAAACATGCTGCAGCAAATAACAGAGTAATTAAAATCCTTTTGCAGGTGCATATTGCAAAAGAAGAAACAAAGTTTGGGTTTTCTGTTCCTGAAGTGCAAATGTTGATTGATGAAGGTGTATTTCAACAATACAACAATATTAGTTTTAATGGATTGATGGGAATGGCAACCAACACAGATGATACTTCGCAGGTACGTTCTGAGTTTAAACAATTGTATGGATTGTATAAATCAATTTCCGGTGCATTTGACAGAAGTGAATCTCCGGTATTAAGTATGGGCATGACATCCGATTATAAAATTGCACTTGATGAAGGAAGTAATATGATTCGAATAGGTTCAGCGCTTTTTGGCAGCAGATAGTTGTATGGGGTTGTTATTTGCACTTGTCACAACACTTTCATGGTCTATTGGTATTTTTCCATTTACAGAAGCCAGCCGTAGGTTGGGCATCAATTCTCTAAACCATTTCAGATTATTTCTTGCTGTAATTTTACTTTTCGTAACAGCATTTTTGATAAATCATTCAGAGTTTATCAATCTTTTCAATGCACAATATGTTCAGGCTTGGATTTGGTTTGGACTATCTGGTGTTGTTGGATTAGCATTAGGCGATTATTTTTATTTTGGTCTTTATGCAATAATGGGGGCCAGGATAGGAAGTATCTTTTCTACACTTTCTCCTGCAGCAGCTTTAGTAACATCTTATTTTTTTGTTGATGAGCGCATTAATTTTATTGGTGTTATCGGAATATTTCTCACTATGGCAGGGGTAGTATTTATATCAGTTTCAAAGAGTGAAAGTTTTTCAGCAGAAAAAGGGCGGTACGGCAGTGATGTTAAAGGTGTTTTGTTTGGCGTACTTGCAGCGTTTTGCCAAGGGGTAGGGTTGGTGCTCGCCAAGAAAGGTTTTGTTGTCTTGGAGCAGGAAGGAAAGTTTATTCATCCTATTAATGCTACATTTGTAAGAATGGTTGTTTCGCTGACAACATTAGTCTTAATAACAACAATTTTCAGAAAGTGGTCTGATGTTTTGCGACCACTAAAATCAAATAGTGCAGGACTTAAATATGCAGCTGTAGGAACTTTTTTCGGACCTGTTTTTGGCGTTTGTATGTCGCTTTACACAATTACACTGCTTGAAGCTACGGTTGCACAAACAATTTTTTCATTGGTGCCTGTTGTGGCAGCATTAATTGCCCGCTATTTCTATAAAGAAAAATTTACTTTAGCATCAGTAATTGCAACATTAATTGCTGTTGCCGGTGTGGTGTTGTTGATAAGGCGTAATGAAGTTCTTGAATGTATGTATAAAATTAATTGAGTAATGAGAAGAATAATTTTACTTGTTTTTGGTTTTGTTTGTATTGTAAAGATTGCAATTGGTGAAAGACCCTATTTCCAGCAACATGTAGATTATAAAATCTCTGTTACGTTGGATGATAAATCAAATTTTCTTACCGGATTCGAAGAGATGATTTATCGGAATAATTCACAGGATACTTTGCGTGAGCTGTTTTTTCACTTATGGCCTAATGCATACAAAGACAGAAACACTGCATTGTGTAAGCAATTAGTTAGTCAGGGAAATATGAATCTCTATTTTGCAAGTGATGAGCAAAGAGGTTTTATTGATAGCCTGGAATTTAAAGTTGATGACAAAGGCGTTACTGTCGTTTATGATTCCATTAATATTGACATCTGTAAAATCGTTTTAAATAAACCATTATTGCCTAACGGCACTGTAATAATTACAACGCCATTCAGAGTAAAAATTCCTGATGCCAAGTTTTCAAGGCTAGGCCATGTTGGACAGTCTTATATGATTTCTCAATGGTATCCTAAGCCCGCAGTTTATGACAGAGATGGTTGGCACGCTATGCCTTATTTATCAATAGGAGAGTTTTACTCGGAATTCGGTTCTTTTCAGGTGGATATTTCTGTTCCGGCAAATTATGTTGTAGCTGCTTCAGGTTATTTAAAAACTCCTTCAGAAGTTGAGTTTATTAATAATAAAATAAAAACTGAAGTCAATGAAATAGATTTGGATAAACGAAATACTTTTCCTGAGTCAGAGCGAGAATTCAAGACAATTCGTTTTGTGGTTGACAGTGTACATGACTTTGCCTGGTTTGCCGACAAACGATTTCGTATTGTATCTAAAAGTATAGAACTTGCTTCTGGGCGTAAAGTGGACTGCCGCGCATATTTTACACCTGCTAATTCTTATATCTGGCATCGTGCTGCTGATTATGTTTCAGAAGCAGTTTTGTTTTACTCAAAGTATGTTGGCGAATATCCTTATGATGTTTGTACTGCTGTTGACGGAACTATTGCAGCGGGAGGAGGAATGGAATACCCTACAATAACAGTCATTGGGAATACAGGTAATAGTATTGTCTTAAATCAAAGTATTGCGCATGAAGTGGGGCATAATTGGTTTTACGGTTTGCTTGCAAACAATGAAAGAGAGTTGCCTTGGATGGATGAGGGTATAAATTCGTTTTATGAGCAATTGTATATGACACAATATTATGCAAAAGAAAATTCTGTAGCATATCAGTTGATTGGAGTGCCATTTAAAATTGCAAAAATTTTTGGTGCAGATAAAATGTCGTTTTCGGGATTTAATAAAATTAGTTATTTACTCACAGCCAGAACTAATGATGACCAAAGCAGCGGACTTACAAGTGAGTATTTCTCTAATTTAAATTATGGTACAGATATTTATTCCAAGATACCATTGTGTTTTTCGCAGCTCAGAGAATATTTAGGAACTGAGAAATATGATTCCTGCATGCATACTTATTTTAATATATGGAAGTTCAAACACCCTGATGAAGCAGCAATTAAAAATGTATTTGAAACTACTTCGGGAAAATCGTTAGATTGGTTTTTTAATGGAATGATAAACAGCAATGCAAAGGGAGATGCTAAAATCTGTAAAGTGCATGCTGATGCAGGAGGGACTGATGTGTTGTTAAAGAATAAAGGAAATCTTGCCATGCCTGTTAATGTATCATTCTACAATAAAGAGAAGTTAATTGCTTCACAATGGACAGAGGTTTTTGCCGGTAAATTCAAGTTGTCAAGCACTGTTGTCGGAGCTGATAAAATTGTGTTGGATACTAATGATGAAAGTTTAGATTTAAGTCCTTTTAATAATTCAATAAAGACAAAAGGTATTTTTAGAAAATGGAAGCCGTTACAACTTCGTTTTCTGACTATGCTTGAAAATCCTGAAAGGATACAGTTGTTTTATCTGCCTGCTGTTGCATATAATAATTATAACGGATGGATGACAGGCGTTATTCTGCATAATTATTCATTGTTGAATAAAAAATTTGAATTTGGAATTGCACCTATGTATGCATTCAAATCAAAATCTGTTGCAGGCATTGCAACCGCAAGCTATCAGTTTAATATTTACAAAGGTTGGTTTGATAGAATAGTTGCACAGGTTTCACCTTCGCTGTTTGATGAAGGATTATCAGAAAACAAAAAAGTTTTTAAAGGATATTTTTCTATTCCTGCCTCATTGAGTTTTAGAGTCCGTAAGTCGCAGTATAAACCATATTCAGAAAAGTATGTAAACGTTACCCATCAGTATGTACACCAAACTTTCAGTACGCAAAGTAATTTGGCTGCAACGAATTCAATCAATATTACACAACTTGAGTTTGCAAGTTATAATTATAATAAGACTGACCCGGGTTCATATTCTTTTATTCTCGAAAGGGGAATCCACTATGTTAAGTTATATGGAACTTGGAATAAGGAAATCACACTAACAAGAAGAAAAAAGGATTTGTCATTCCGGTTTTTTGCAGGAACTTTTTTGGATAATACTGGTAATGGTGGTGAAGCTAACTTCCGTTCAAGTGCATGGCGAGGCACTGATGATTATTCTTATTCATGGTTGTGGTTTGGCAGGAATGAATACGATGGATTCTGGGCACATCAAATGCAAAAGTCTGATGGTGCAATGGCTGCATATTATCCTGTGCGGACAGATCATTGGCTTGCGGCATTAAATGTTTCGGTTAAAACACCAGTACCCGGCTTGAGGTTGTTTGCTGACGGAAATACATTTTATAATGCAAACAAAGTAAGTCCTGGTGCAACTGTAATTCGTTATGATGCCGGAATTATGTTAAGTGTCGTTCATGATGCATTTGAGATTTATTGGCCACTGATTGTTTCTAAGGAAGTAAGAGATTACTATGACTTGAACGATATAAAACTAACAGACAGGATCCGGTTTGTTTTTAATATAAACAAACTGAATCCTGTCTTGCTACGCAAAATGCGTTAAGAGCTTTATCTATATTCCGATAATTTTAGTCTGTACGGTTTGTCATTAAAGAATAGTGTTACATTATAGACTCCTGACGGATGTCCATCTGCAATAGCACTGAACGGAATGCTGTAGCTACCTTTTGATTGTAAGCCCGCATCAATATTTTTCAGTATTCTACCTGTCATATCAGTAATTAGAATTACAACAGTGCCATCAGTTGGAATAGTGTAATTAATCTTTGTACTACCACGATATGGATTTGGTGCTGCATTCAATATAACATTTTTTAAGTCACCTATCATTGCAGTTTTTACAAAACTATGTTCAAACTTACCGTCATAATCTATTTGCTTCAATCGGTAATAGTAAAGAACACCTTCTTTAACATTCCTGTCTTCAAAGCTGTAGTTGCTTACCTGATTAGTAGTTCCATGACCATCAACCCAGGTGACATTGTCGAAGTCGGTGCCATCAGTGCTTCTCTCTAAATAGAAGCCTGCATTATTTTTTTCACTGGCTGTTGACCATGTCAGGAAAATACTTTGTTTGCCCGCAGTTGCTTCGAATGAAAGTAATTCTACAGGTAATGGAGATACTACGCCTTGTGCTGTTCCCACTAATATACTTTGTCCGCTTGCAAAACTCAATCCTACACCATTTCTCAAGACTGCCGTAACCGGTGGTGTTACACATCCACCACTTATAACAGGTGGAATTATCCAACCAGTACCATTTGGATTGATACCAACACCATAATTGGTTTTGGCATTTGTATAGGAGCGATTGTAAAGCGTTATGTTAGCTTCAGCATTTGTTGCATTAGCTGGTGTTAATGTCCAATAGCCATTGTCTAACATGGTATCATTGTAATTCATTAAGCAAGGTGCATCCAATCCTAATCCCCAAATGGTTGTTGAATAGTTGGAGAATGAAGCTTGAATACTTCCTACTGCAGGATTTATTCCATTATATAAATCCAGGCTCAGACGTTGATATCCTTTTGTTGTATTTCCAACAGGGAAATCATAAACTCTTGGAGCACTTACTGCCGGCACATTGCGTCTGAGATAGCCTTCAATATAAGAACCACTCGAACCTGCATTGACTGCTGATGATGCATCATTCATTACATATACTTCATGGCTTGCTGTTGTCTGAATTCTGGAGGCAAGTAAGCTTAATGTACCCGTAGGGCCAATTTTCATATCTGAAATAAGCACCACTGTACTACCGGCCTTATTTACAACAACATTTGTGAGTGTATCATTATTATTTATGTTTTGTGTTCCTAATCCGTTTAACACAAGGTTTCCATTATTACCCATATTAAACTGACCGGCAGAATTTGATAAACTTCCTTTCAATATAACAGTCTTATTAATGGCATCAAATCTTGAGTTAGGACCAATTAACGCCAGACTTCCCTGCATTTCTATATTCTGAAGTAAGTCAACTTTCCCTCCGGTTTTACTAACAGTGATATGGGAGAACCTGTTTGGCGAAATAAGATTACCGTTGACTGTTTGATCTACGCTACCATTATTAAACAAAAATCCTGATCCGGTAGCAATATTTAATTCACCATTGTTTTGTACATTACCACAGATTGTTAGAAACTGGTTGTTATCCATGATTAATGTTCCACCCGGTTCGAGTTTAAGATCTTTACATGAAGCACCTGCTGTTCCAATATAGGGCTGATTGGCTCCTGAGAGTGGAATGATAGCATTTACTGTACAACTTGGAATATTACATCCACCCCAGTTAGCAGCAGTAAACCAGTCGTTGCTTTCTGCACCTGTCCAATAGGCTGTGGTGCCACCTGCTGTATAATCTACCGGTGCCGAAGCGGGGAAGTTGAGTGTAAACCCTGAAATACTGTTAGAATAATTACTTACTACCAACAAATAAACATCTCCGGCTGCTGCACTGATTCTTGAGTTGTATGCACCATTAAATCCAGGATATGCTGCAGGTGCTGTACCGTTTGAATTGCTGTAAAGTCCTGTTAATCCTAATGCACTATAGTTACATCTTAATGGGGTTGCACCACCGGCAATTCCGGCACATGTAGTAGCTCCGGAGCCTGCAATTTTCCAAACTGCAAAGTCATAGTCCGTACAGGCAGTGCTTGGAGCACCTACCCAATCATTAGGAATAATATTGAATTCAAGATTTCCGGCACTGGCAATATTTATCTGATACCATGCTGAACCTCGTTCAGCAGTATATAAGCAGTTTGTTCCTGCTCCTGGAAAATCACAATTGTTACCAAAAAGTTGAAATCCCGGATCTCCAACCTGTGTGTTTTGATTGCAAACAATAATCGGTGAGCCACAATCCTGTCCTTCAATCTCCGGCAAAGTAGTTCCGCCATTAACGGCAATAATACTGAATGTTCCTGTTAAATAACCTTCTCCATCAACGACAACATAATAAGTGTTGCCCGGTGTTAGTCCTGTTAAACTTAATTGTGACATAGTAGTTGGTGTTGGTGAGGTTCCACCACAACCCGGTGCATTTAAATTACAGGCTATAAAAGTCATTCCTGATCCACAAACCCCTGAGTAGGCTGCCATTTGTGTTCTTCTTAAAGTGCCTGGATTTGTTCTGACAGTGACATTACCTGATGCAGGAGCAATAAAACTATACCAAACAGAATTTACCACATTCGGTGTAGTCCAACATCCCGGTGCTGCCGGTTCTCCACTGCCGTCAGCACAATTGCTATTGCCTGTATAGTAAAGACCTAATTCCATACTTTGTGCGTTACACGGTAAGTCATTATATACAGAACTTACATTAGCAATGCTTATGGTGTAGTCGGCATTTTCAGGGTTTGCCCAGGTGTCAACAATTATATAGTAAGTCCCTGCTGAAGGCAAGGTTACCGTACCGGATAAAAATCCACTGGTGGCTTGTCCTAAAGAGGCAACGCAAGATGTGCCGGGTGCATCCGGGCATCCGTTATATACCTGATAGCCTATATAGTTTGTGCTGGCAGAAGAAAGTGTTACCGAGATACAACGGGCAGATGCGGTTGTGAAACTGTAAACCTTATCTTCACCAGACTCATAGTTTGTTCCGCAAGAGGATATACTCGAATTGTTATAATCATCACCAAAACAGGCTGTAGTTTCATTATAGCGTTTAAATGGCAATGAGGTAATTACTAATGGACTTGCACAAGTACGACCAACAACAGCAGTTGATGGAGCGGAAATGGAAAGGTCAAAAGCAAAACAAGTTGTACGTGAATCAATTAACAAATAGTAAGTCGTACCTGCTGTAACTGTTGCGCATAAGGTTTTATCATCATTGCCAGTTTGTGCACCAATACAGTTTGCTGTTGAAGGGCCACATGGCGTAGCAAGCGGACAACCATCATAAAGAAACATCCCATTTCTATTGGCGGTTGTTTTCAATCTTATAGATATATCACCTGATGTTGCAGGCGTAAAAATGTAAACGTTATCTTCTGAACCTTTGTAGTTGGTAGAACCACAAGTGGGTGTATTACCATCGGTAAGGTTATTTCCATTTCCACAGGTTGATTGTTGTGTTGCTACATAAGGCAATGATGCAACATTAATCACACCTCCACCTAAGTTGCATGAAGGCGTTGTGGGTGCGGTAATGCTAAAATTGGTAAATGCAAAACAACCTGTTGATAAACGACAATCCATGACAACATAATATGTAACACCTGCAGTAATACATAAAGTTAAACTTTTATTGCCATTACCCTGTTGCGTACTTACGCAGTTGGCACCATTGCCTGTCAAAGGACATGCATCAAATACAGAAAGAATAGTGTTGTTGGCGCCAGAGTTATAAGAAACTGTTATTTGTCCCGATGTAGTTGGGGTAAAAGACCAAATCATGTCTTCGCCATCATAATAATTTGCAGTTCCACATGCAGTAAGCCTGATACTATTAACATCATTAACTTGACCACAGGTAGTTCCCGATGCCATAGTATAAGGTAATGAGGCAATAGTAGTATATCCGGTGCCTAAGCCTGCCGGGCAACTGTAGCTAAAATCATAGCGATAGGCTAATGTGCCAAGCCCGTTACGGTTGTTACAGGTTGCCCTTGTTGTTAGAACACGATAAGTACCTGTTGTAACGCAAGTCCATTCGAGATAGGATGCTGTACCACAAAAGTCATTGTTATATGCACCCGGAATGGCTACTCCTGCATTGGTGTTTATAGTTATTTCTGTATTGTAACTGGTACTGCCACCATCGGCTGCACAGAAAGAAAAGATATATTTATAGCCAGCAGTTGCAGGAAAGGTCAAAAACTCCCTTCCATCAACTGCGCGTGTTTGCCAATTAATAGATGGAGTAATAGCTCCTGCATTTGACCCACCACTGCATTGTGCATTTATGCTACCTGAGTTTATCAGGACTAAAGCCAATAGTATTGTAATGTGTTTTATTGTTGTATTCATACCTATTGATTTATAGATTTACTGTAATTGATTTCTTCTTTGGCATTACAAACCTGTTCGGCAAGACGAAAGGTTGCCTGCTTTTTTTCTAAAGCAGAATATTGCATCTTATCCATAAGATCATAAAATTCATCTTTAGAAGCTGCTGGCATACTAACCATGAGCAAATGTTTGCTTTCGCAAAAGCCATGAAATTCCAGACCTTTTATTTGTTTTAGGTTTTGCTTGAAATCAGCAAGTTGTTTGACTAAATCCAACTGCGGAATCTCAAACACAAATTCTTCTGATTTCTGAGCAGAAATTTTTTCCTGACAGTAAGCTGCCTTGGAAAGAAGCATTATCATAACTGCAAAAACAAGTTTTTTCATATTAAAATGATTTTAACAGTGCTTATATACGCCCAAGTTCTCCAAAAGGTTATAGTTAGGCCAGCATAATTACTTTTGTAAGAAGTGTAATATTTTTAGGATTAATGTTGACAGTTTTAAAATCATTTAAATAATTTACCTTGTAATTTGATATTTATTACAGAAATTAGCAGCAAATTATTTTTAAAACTTGAGCGGCACAGGTAAGAAAATTTATTTTATAAGTGACTTTCATCTCGGAGCACCAACAAGTGAAGAGAGTTTAATAAGAGAGCGCAAAATCTGTCAATGGTTAGAAACAATTAAGACTGATGTTTCAATACTTTTTATACTTGGTGATGTATTTGATTTTTGGTTTGAATACCGCCATGTAGTGCCAAAAGGATATGTAAGAATTTTAGGAAAATTGGCAGAAATAGCCGACAAAGGAGTACCAATCTATCTGTTTACCGGTAACCATGATATGTGGATGTTTGACTATTTGCCAAAAGAATTAGGTATTAAACTTTACCGACAGCCGAAAGAATTTGTATTTGATAACAAAAAGTTTCTAATCGGTCATGGTGATGGTTTGGGACCCGGTGATCATGGATATAAGTTTATTAAAAAAGTTTTTGCCAATAAGTTTTGTCAGTGGTTGTTTGCCAGGCTCCATCCAAATTTCGGAATTGCAATAGCCAACTTCTGGAGCCGTAAAAGCAGACAACATACCGGACATCATGACGCTAAGTATTTAGGTGATGAGAAGGAATATTTGGTTCAGTATATAATCGAAACTGAAAAATCAAGTCATTTCGATTTTTATATTTTTGGTCACAGACACCTGCCTATTGATAAACAAATAGGCGATAGTCATTATATTAATTTGGGCGATTGGCTTTCCTATTTTACTTATGCAGAATGGGATGGAAGTAAACTTTCTTTAAAGAAATTTGAAGCATAAGAATTTTTATCATGAAAAAATTTAATGCTTTACAATTTGGTGCATGGTTCTTTCTGGCTATTTCAATTCTTGCAATAGTTGTGTCGTTCCGTTATTTAAAATATGTATCAACAGGTGGCGATTGGTTAACTATAATATATCTGACTGCAACTATACTTAGTCATTTTTCTGCCTTATCATTTTTAATTTATGGTTTACTGTTTGTTCCTGTGGCATTACTTTTTAAGAAAAAGCAAGTTCTAATTTGGTGTGCTGTAGTAATTGGATCAGTTTCTTTACTAGTACTCATATTAGACACTTTTATCTATGACCTCTACAGGTTTCATATCAATGGCTTTGTTTTGGATATGGTTTTTGGAGGAGCTTTTTCAGAAATCTTTGTTTTTGATTTGGTAATGTACTTAAAGGTAGCTGCATTTGTGGTTTTGCTTACGGCAATTGTTTATCTACTTACACGAATTATTTGGAGTTTGTTTGAAAGAAAAAAGCTGAGAGGAGGAAAACAAATTGCATATCTGTTGGCAGGTCTTTTAATTGGCAGTCATCTGCTTCATGCATGGGCTTATGCAACTTCCTATCGCTCAATTCAACAAGCATCACTTTATTTCCCATTGTATTTTCCATTACGCGCCAATAAACTTCTCAGTACACTTGGAGTTGCAGACATGAAGCAAAAACAAGAATGGGAAAATTTGCAAGAAGGAGAGGATAAGGCAATTCAGTATCCATTAGAGCCCTTAACATTTGATACTGCAACTAATTATCCTAATATTTTATTTATTTTAATGGATGCATGGCAGTTTGAAACTTTTAATCATGATGTAACACCTAATATTTATCGTTTTTCTCAAGGGAAGATTTTATTTAACCGACATTATAGTGGCAGCAATGGTACGCGTGGCGGCATCTTTTCTATGTTTTACGGAATACCCTCTTTATATTGGGAAGATTTTTTGATTAACAGAATCAGTCCTGTATTTCTGGATGAATTACAGAAAAGAAATTATGAAATGAAGATTCTTGCAAGTGCAGCCTTGGTAAGCCCTGAGTTTGATAAGACTGTTTTTTCCAAAATTAATAACTTGCGTACACACACCCCCGGAAAAAATTTTACGGAACGTGATGAAAACATAACCAAAGAGTTTATTCAATGGATGAATACATCTGATTTTCAAAAACCATTTTTTGGTTTTTTGTTTTATGACTCACCACACAATTACAATCTGCCATACTGGTTGCCTCATCCCTTTAAACCCTATTGGGAAAATGTAGATCATACAGTACTCAACAATGGTTTTAATCCTGTTCCATTTTATAACAGTTATAAAAATACAGTTTGGTATTGCGACTCATTGATACAAAAAGTGTTGTCTAAACTTGAAGAAAAGAAATTGTTGGAGAATACAATTGTTGTAATTACATCCGATCATGGGCAAGAGTTTAATGAAAACAAAAAGAATTATTGGGGGCATACCAGTAACTTTTCCAAATATCAACTTCAGGTTCCTTGCATAATTTCATGGCCGGGAAAAACTGCGGAAACAGTCAGTAGGTTTACATCACATTATGACTTAGTTCCTACGCTTATGCATGATGTATTAAAGTGCAGAAATTTATTTTCAGATTATTCATTCGGTAGAAATTTGTTTGATACAACAGCACAACGGGTTTTTGTTGCCGGAAGTAAGGAGCATTTTGCATTTATAGATTTACAAAAGAATCAGATTAATACAGTTAATTTTAATGGCTCAATGACTGTTACAGACATGCGATTGAATGAATTGAATGTTAAGCCTGATGCAAAGATGCTGAACGATTGTGTTTTGAACTTGCAGCGATACTACAAGTCACGTTAAAATGAGCTTTTAGGTTTAAGGAAAATTTCTGCCAGCATACAACGCACACTGCCACCGCCAATTTGTTCAATTGTATCAATCGGGGTGTGTAAGATGTCTGAATGTTTTTCAATGGTTTTTATTTGTTCTGTTGAAAATGCATTAAAGGCTGTATTTGACATTGCAAGTACAGGTTGCCCATTGGTGGTTTGAAGTTGTAAAGCATTGCCACAGAAAGAATGCACTTGCTTTGATGATAACAGGACAGGATCCAGGTTGTTAGCTTCAAAATATTCAAATAGAGTAGTGTGTTCTGATTTTGAATTTAAATTATCTGTTGCTATGATAACAAAGCCATCACCAATGCACATGCATACATTGGTATGATAAACCGGAATGTTGTTTTCATCAGTATAATTCAGTATTGTTGTTTGATAAGCTAATTTATTGTTGATGTTAGTAGCCAACTCAATATTGGTTCGCTCCGAAATTGAAACAAAGCAAGTTTTATTCTTGTGATCAAACACTAAGCTGCCAGTACCTTCTAAAAACTTATTTTCATCTTCGGATTGTGTCAGGTCTATAGTCTCTTTAATTTGAAAAGAATTCTTTAAATAATTAATAAGTGAAGCATTTCGTTCTTTTCTTCTGTTAGCGGCAAGCATAGGATAAAGCACTAAAGTACCATTATCATGTGTGCTAAACCAATTGTTTGGAAACAATGCATCAGGTGTGGCACTTTCGCAATTTTCATAAGCATAAATCACATTGATGTTGTTATCAATCAACTTTTTCCTTAATAGGCTACTTTCTTTTTCAGCTTGAAGCTGTATTTGCTGATTGCTTAATCTGTGATTTTGTTTCTGAAAGACATTGTCCATGCTTGTTTCTATGTTAAAGCCAAACGAAGTTGGCCTTATCATAAGAACAGTTGATGCAAAATGCATATCGTTTATTGCTTGCCAACTAATGCTGTCAGTTCAGCTAAACGTGTGCTGTAGCCCATTTCATTATCGTACCAGCCAACAACTTTTACCATTTTTCCAAGTACAGAGGTTAGTACTGAATCAAAAATGCACGAATGTGTATTGCCGATAATATCAACCGATACGATTGGGTCTGTTGTATATTCAATAATACCTTTCATTTTACCCTGTGATGCTTCCAAAAACTTTTGATTTATAGCTTCAACAGTGGCATCGTGTTTAAGGATACAAGTGATATCTGTTATTGAACCATCTATTACCGGCACTCTGATTCCTGCGCCACCAATCATACCTTTAAGGTCAGGAAAAATTTCAGTTACAGCTTTAGCGGCACCTGTTGTAGTAGGAATAATTGATTGTGCTGCAGCGCGTGCCCTGCGTAAATCTTTATGTGGAGCATCATGTATATTTTGATCGCCTGTATAAGCATGCACAGTAGTAATGTAAGCACTTTCTACTCCCCAGTTATCCTGTAATATTTTTATCATTGGCGCTGCATTGTTTGTTGTACAACTTGCATTAGAAATAATTTCTTCGCTTCCGTCAAGAATATTTTCATTGACACCCAATACAACAGATTTTAGATTTCCTGATCCCGGTGCTGAAATTATTACTTTTCGTGCACCTGCTTTTATGTGTGCTTTTGCTAAGTCAGCTTTTGTGAAACGTCCTGTTGATTCAATTACTACGTCAACCTGAAGTTCCTTCCATGGCAACATTGCAGGATCTTTTTCAGCATAAACAGGAATAGTTTGGTTGTTGATGATGATTGCTTTTTCTGAAGCAGAAACAGTTCCATCAAACTTACCATGGATACTATCGTATTTAAATAAATGGGCTAATGTTTTTGGATCTGTTAAATCATTGATGCCAACAATAATTAAATTTTTATTCTGTAGTAATTTTTTTAAAACCGTACGGCCAATTCTTCCAAAGCCGTTTATTGCAACATGTGTCATAATTTATTCTAATTAAACATCAAAAGTTAAATGTCTTTCTGCATGATAGCTGGAACGTACTAACGGCCCGCTTTCAACGTATTTAAAACCCATTTCAAGGCCTATTTGTTTATATTCTTTAAAAACAACAGGACTAACAAACTCTGCAATAGGCAAATGTTCTTTTGTTGGTTGAAGGTATTGTCCTAAAGTTAAAATATGAACTCCGTTTTGGTATAAATCATTCATTGTTTCTAAAACCTCTTCGCGTGTTTCACCAAGACCAAGCATCACACCTGATTTTGTTCTCAGTCCAAATGAGTTAATGCGCTTCAGTGCTTCAAGGCTTCTGTCGTATTTTGCCTGAACACGCACTTCTTTTGTAAGTCTTCTGACAGTTTCCAGATTATGTGACATTATCTCTGGTCTTTCTTGCATTACACGTTCAAGGTTTTCCCACTTACCAGCAAAGTCAGGAACTAAGGTTTCCATTGTTGTGCCTTGTGAAATTTCTCTGACTTTTCTTATGGTTTCTGCCCAGATTTCAGAGCCACCATCTTTTAAATCATCACGGTCAACACTGGTGATTACACAATGTTTTACTTTCATTAATTTAACAGACTCTGCGATTCGTTGTGGTTCTGTTTTATCAACTGCTAAAGGTTTTCCTGTTGCTACTGCACAAAATTTGCAAGAACGTGTACAGATGTTTCCAAGAATCATAAATGTTGCTGTACCTGCACCCCAACATTCGCCCATATTTGGACAGTTGCCACTTTCACATATTGTGTGTAGTTTGTTGTTGTCAACAATGCCTCTAACTTTTCTGTACTCTTCGCCAATAGGTAGTTTTACTTTTAACCATTCGGGCTTCTTATATAAACGCTCTTTAGCTTTTTCTTCCATACTGCAAAACTAAACAAATCATCTGCTTCTGAAGTTTGGATAATGTAACCTTATTTTAAGGATTGTAAATAAATAACTTAACTAATGCTAGAATGGTGAATAGGTTAACTTGTTTGTGGCCGGAATAAAGAGTTCTCTAAAAAACAGGAGTGGAGAAGATGGGACTCGAACCCACGACCTCTTGCATGCCATGCAAGCGCTCTAGCCAACTGAGCTACATCCCCTGATTGTTGGTTGAATGGGCTGCAAAGAAATGAAAAATTAAAATTACACTGTGTGATGAAGAGAAAAAAAAGAGGCTGCCCTTTGGAGGCAGCCTCTTTCTATTAAACTTTATTAAAACTTATTTAGCAATAACCATCTTTTTAACTAATTGACGGTCGTTGTGCTTCAATACATAGAAATAAACACCACTTGCCAGATTTTCTGCGCTTACTGTAATGTTGTAAGTGCCGGCAGAAAGATTTGAGTTAACAGGTGTCATAAGCACTTTGCCTGTAACATCTACAATGTCTAGTTGTGTGCTTCCATTGTCTGATAGATTGAAAGTAATTACAGAATAATCACTAAATGGATTTGGTGTATTCTGAATCATATCAAACGTGTTGTTTAAATCTGTTAAACCGGTTGTGCATAATGTAATCGGGCTCTTCACCTCTAAACAAACATCATCTATAGCCCAACCTTCATCACGTACACTAAAGTCAGAGTTAAATCTCCATCTGAAGATAACTTGTTGTTGCCCTGCAGTTGGTAAACAAATATCATGTCCTACCTGACCCCAGCCACCGCTGTTTCCTGACCATCCGGGATGTACAGGCGGTACTGGTCCTAATGCAGTGATGCTGTATGTATTCATCCAGTTTGGATCATGATCATCACCTAATTGAATCCAGGTTGCACCTAAGTTGGTAGAGTATTCAAATGTTCCACCATCTTCATTTCTTTCAGTCATGAAACTGTGCCAGAAGTTGATGTTGTATGTCAATCCACCGGTTAAAGTAAATACAGGAGAGAACAATGCAGAAGTGTCACGATTCGGATACTGACCGGCAAGACTTGTAAACCACGAATTTACAGGGCTATGATTGCCACCTAGTTTTACTGAAGTTCCTAAATCCCAGCTGGAATTTGCAGAATAAGAAGTTGAATTTAATGTTACCCAGCGATAACCGCTTTCAAAATCATAACATTTGGAAGAAGAACCTGCACCAACAGTAGCAGAGTCAAACACCTGTACAGAATAGCAGATGGTGTCACCAATTGGTTTTAAGTCTGCCGATTGATTTGGATAATAAGTAGAAACGCAAACATTGTGGAAACCGGGAGAAGCAATCCAACCATTAACAAATGTATAATTCATATTGGTGTTTGGATTTAATGGTGTCGCTAATGTAACCGTATCATTAGAGATAATATTTCCATCAACACTTAATGTTGCAACAAAGTTGTTTACAGCAGAAGTACCATCATTATAAATCTTTGATTTAAACGGCATGCTCTGACCGGGGAAGATAAATGGAGGGCCAGGATTTGCAGTTGAAACAGCTACCGGAGTTACAGTTAATGGAACAGGAACATTTACACAGAAGTCATCAATTGAATAGCCATTTGTTTGAACAGAACCATCTGAATTGAAAATATAGCGGAACTGAACCATTGGTTGATTGTTGAATATAGGCTCAAGTTTGCGCATGCTGCGAATCCAGCCTGTAGGTAAAGCACATAAGGCATTTCCTTGAGTCCATGCATATTGCTGACTTGAGTTTAACTGGTTATCGTTGTACCAGTTGAACTGACCCATCGTTAATGAGTCGCATGGCGTACCGAGAATTGTCCAGGCTCCATTACCGATACGATATTCCATACGTGTTCCGTCCCAATTGCTTTCTGAAGCAACATTCTGCCAGAAACTGATGGTAGCATCTACTGCATTACTTAAATCAAAAATTGGAGTATAAAGTTCTGAGTTGGCATTGGCCCCATAAACACTATTCAGGTTAATATCCCAACAGTTTACTCCGCTATATGCAGAGTTAGTTGTACCAAATGTAGGTGTTCCGAATTGCCAGTCAGAACCCGGAGTAGTGCTATTATTTTTTGTTGACCAGCCAATGTTTCCGTTCTCAAAATCATCACAATAAGAATTGTTAAAGTCAACAACAATTACCGGAACGCCAACTGCTGCACCTGCTAAGGTATCATTAGCCGAGTTACAGTCACTTGTTAAGTCTGTCCATGCAGTAATTGTATATTGTCCACCGGGAGTTGTATAGGAAGTCGGTAAAATTATAGTTGCATTACCATTAGGAGCAAGGTTACCTGTCCAAGCATAAGGTGGCAGCACAGGAGTACCGTTTATAGCATAAGCAATATTTAAACTTGTAACCGCAGCAGTACCATAATTGTGAATTGTAACTTGCACCGAGTCGGCACTTCCTTGCATCAGCGTGTTTCCAATGGATGCATTATAAGAGCCTACAGCTGTTACACCGGCATCAGGTGAACATGGGATGGACATACAGAAATTGTCAAGAGACACACCAACACCACCTGTACCAAATGTAGTTGCATAGAAAACAAATCTGAAACGAATAGTTGTTGGGTTCGATATCAAGAGATTATTCAGGAAGTATGTTGATTTTTTCCAGCCGCCTGAGTTGTTATTGAATGCAGGATTATTTGTAAAGTCAAGATTGGCAGTAGTGTACCAGTTTGAAGCATTTGGGTCACCCATTGTACCTAAAATACTCCAGTTTGTACCATCAATGGTATATTCTACCCAGAAACCATCTGTATTTGCTGTACTGTAATTACTGAAGAATGACATGGTAAGGTTACTGGCAGATAATCCGGTTATATCATAAATAGGTGTATATAAAGTATCAATTTCATTTTGTACATAACCGGTATTCAGGTTGATATCCCAGGCATTAGTTCCTGAATAGGCACCTGTAGTTGCGCCAAATGCAGGAGTACCTAATTGCCACTCATTGGCTCCACCTGTTGGTGTTGAAAGCCAACCAACGTTACCGCTCTCAAAGTCATCGCATGAAGTTAAAGTAAGAACAGGAATACCGGTGCTACTGATACAAGTGGTATCATTAAAAGGTAACCCGTCATTAGGTAATGAGGTATATGCACACACTGTAAATGGACCTGACGGTATGGTTAAACATGGTGTAATAGTAAATACAGCAGAACCACCTGGAGCAAGGTTTCCTGTCCATGTTGCAGTTTGTGTTACTCCGGTACTTGTTGTATAAGTTACAGGAGTAGAAGTTATGGGTTGGCTACCGAAGTTGGTAATTGTTACTTCCACCGGAATACACAATCCGGCAGGTGCCTGTACCGGAGGTTGAGATATAAGCTGTACACCTGCATCTTGTGCTGGTGGAACAAAAATACATACATCATCTATTGCAAATCCGTCTAATTGAACAGATGCATCTGAGGTAAATACAAAACGGAACATCACACTCGTTTGGTTGTCTAAAACAGTTAGCTTATGCATAGCTTTAAACCAGCCTGGTGCCCCTGAAATTACTTGACTTGAGCCAGTCCATGCATAGGTCTGACTGGAGTTTAATTGATCATCATTATACCAATTTTGTCCTGTTGGGAATGTGGTATTGTTAGTGCCAAGTACTGACCATGTTAGACCATTATCTGTTGAGTAATCCAAACGAGCACCATCCCAAAAGTTTTCACAATTTGAATTTATCCAAAACTCAATCTGCGCATTAAATACTCCTATGAATGAGAATGTTGGAGAATATAAATAAGAAATACAACTTCCAACATATTGCTGGTCTAAGCCAACCTCCCAGATATTGGGTGCAGAGTGTGCAGAGCCCGGCCAAACTGTGGATTGCCCTCTTTGCCAGTGTGTGGAATTTGCATTACCAACAGAGTCTGTCCATAAGTTTTGTAAGTCAAAGTTGTCACAAAACGGGAATGTAATTCCTTGCGATGCATAAAATGTTATACATCCGGATGTTGGAAAGACAGCAGAGTTTGCACAACCTGAGTTATCCAATGCTGTGATTGAGTAACAAATGGAGTCACCATCATTTACGGCTGGAATTTGCCCGGTAAAGTCGCCATTTCCTAAATCAGTCATTGGAACACTTACAGGAGTACCATTATTTATGGTATAAGTTAATGTTGCACTCATAATACCTGAAGCATCAGTAATATGCGACTGAACATTGTAAGGTCCAAGGTTATAAATGGTTCCTTGCGGATAGCCACTAGTAAAAGCAATGTTAGGAGGATTTAACTCACAAACGGCAGCCTGAATACAGATATCATCAATAAACCATCCGGGATAACCACCTGCACCACCACCGTTCACGTCAGATAGTCGGAAACGCATTCTGAAGTCAGATACGCCACCCCATTGAGAGAGGTTAAAACGTGCTAAGTGCCACATACTGTTGGTGGGCATTGTTCCGGGTACTCCCGGATCCCAATCCAAAGATGTTGCAGAGGAGAAGTATCCTTGACCACCAAAAGCACCATAATCAGCTAAGGTTGAGTCAAATTCTGCAGGGCCTAATGTTGACCAGGTCATACCACCATCAATAGACACATCTATGTTGGCTGCATCAAAAAAGTCAATCCGACAAATGTGCTGGAATGTTACGCTTACAAAGAAAAACCCGGTTAAATCTATCGGATCGGTTTCAAGAATTGCATCTGTACCATTGAGTACTTGTGCAGAGTCGCAGGCTACACCCGACACACTAATACGTGTGTTTTGAACCCAGGCATTAGCCGGAGTTGATGTAACTGAGTCAATTGTTTCCATGTCTTCTGAGAAATAACAATTCGATTGGGCAAAGCCTATCATCGTTGCTAATCCAAGACTTAGTGTAGTAAACAGTCTTTTCATTACTTTTTGATTTTAAGGAATATTTGTGATTTTACAAGTTTCAAAAGTATAAAAATACTCTGACATGCAAATTCACAATTAAGTTTTTTTATTAATTGTTAAAATATTTTGCAAAATAGATAAAACTTTGTTTCTTTACACCACAATTCATTGGGGGATGAAGCGATTAGATGATAATTTTATCTGGAAAGACTTGAGCTATCTTCAGGAGTTGGGATTAAGCATAATCCTGATTGCGGTTTTTATCTATTTTTTAGTCAGTAACTACAACGGCTGATTTCTAAGTTCAAATTTTTTTCTTCAACAACAAGGCATCATTTTGATGTTTAAGTTTATTTTTGTGAAAATTTTCATATGAACATTCACGAATATCAGGGTAAATCCATTTTAAAATCTTTTGGTGTAGCCATTCAGGAAGGCATTGTAGCAGAAACAGCCGATCAGGCAGTAGCCGCAGCACAGGAGTTACAAAAGCAAACAGGAACTAACTTTTGGGTAGTTAAAGCTCAGATACATGCAGGTGGCCGTGGCAAAGGCGGAGGTGTAAAACTGGCTAAGTCAATAGATGAAGTAAAAGAAAAAGCCAATGCCATTATCGGCATGCAGTTGGTGACACCACAAACCGGTCCACAAGGTAAAAAAGTACATAAGGTGCTGATTGCACAAGATGTTTATTATCCCGGTGAAGCCAAAACCGCTGAGTTTTATATGAGTGTTTTGTTAAATCGTCAGGCAGGTAAAAATATTATCATGTATTCCACTGAAGGAGGTATGGATATTGAAGAGGTGGCTGCAAAAACACCTGAGAAAATTTTTAAAGAAGAAATTGATCCTGCTGTAGGACTTCAGCCTTTCCAGGCAAGAAAAATTGCATTCAACCTTGGTTTAAGTGGAAATGCTTATAAAGAAATGGTTCGTTTTGTTTCAGCATTATATAAGGCGTATGAAAGTTGCGATGCATCACTGTTTGAAATAAATCCTGTATTAAAAACATCTGACAATAAGATTATTGCTGTAGATGCTAAAGTTAATCTCGATGAAAATGCGCTATTCCGTCATGCTGACTATGCTGCCATGCGCGATAAGTCAGAAGAAGACCCGACAGAAGTTGAAGCCAGCGAGCATGATCTGAATTATGTGAAGTTGGATGGTAATGTTGGATGTATGGTGAATGGTGCTGGTCTTGCCATGGCAACTATGGACATCATTAAATTAGCAGGTGGCGAACCGGCAAACTTTCTCGACATTGGAGGAACCGCTAATGCTGCCCGAGTAGAGCAGGCATTTCGTATCATTCTGAAAGACCCAAACGTAAAAGCAATATTGGTAAATATTTTTGGGGGTATTGTAAGATGCGACAGAGTAGCACAAGGAATTGTTGACGCATATAATAATATTGGGCAGATTCCTGTTCCGATTATTGTTCGTTTGCAAGGTACCAATGCCGAAGAAGCAAAGACCATCATAGATAAGTCGGGACTAAAAGTTTATTCTGCCATTTTGTTGAAAGAAGCTGCGCAATTAGTAAAAGAAAAGCTTGGTTAAAAAATGAAAGCCCTATCAACCAAACATAATTTTTTAGGTATTGAAGATGAAAAGTATTACAACTATACAGCTTCAAAATATGTTATTCAGCAAGTGCCTTATGAACATACAAGCTCCTACCTGGCAGGCTCCGACAAAGGGCCGGCAGCTATTGTAAAAGCTTCGCAGTATGTGGAACTGTATGACGAAGAGTTGGATGCAGAAACATATAAAACTTGCGGCATTGCAACGCTTAAAGCTCTCGATTTTAAAAATAAGACAAATAAAAAGGCAGTTGACTATATCGAAAAAGAAACGCTGGCCTTACTGAATGATAAAAAATTTGTGGTTTCTCTTGGCGCAGAGCATACGGTAACTTTAGGCTTTGTTAAAGCACATATTCAGAAGTACAAAAATGTTTCAGTTCTTCAGATTGATGCACATAGCGATTTGCGTGAATCTTATCACAACAACATTTATTCTCATGCCAGTGTTATGAAAAGAATTTATGACTTAGGTTTAAATATTGTTCAGGCAGGCATAAGAGCACAGTGTATTGAAGAAGCACAATTAATAAAGAAGTCAAAGCGACTACATACTTATTATGCACATAACATCAGAAAAGATGCCAAGTGGATTGATAAAGCAGTAAAAGATTTGAGTGAAAATGTTTATGTGACCATTGATGCAGATGGCTTTGATCCATCTGTAATACCTTCTGTTGGAACAGCAGAGCCCAATGGCCTTTTTTGGAATGAAACATTGGCATTACTTAAAAAAACTGCCAAAGAGAAAAACATTATCGGCTTCGATATTGTTGAATGTGCACCCACCAAAGGAAATATTTTATCAGAATATACATTAGCAAAACTTGCCTACAGAATAATAGGTTATATAGAAACAGCAAGGAAAGAGTAGGTGCTTAAAACAATAGTGTATGGAGAACAGGAAAATATCAAACAAGGGTTCTGCCACATTATTTCAGAACCGATTACTTGAAAGTCTGACACGTACAACTTTTTATTTTCCGGTAATTTTATTTTTGGTTGTCGGAATAGTAACTGTGCTATATTGTTATTTAAGTTTAAAGATAAATATACTCAGCATTGTTGCACTTTATCTTGCCGGCTTATTTGCATTTACACTTGTTGAATATCTGATACATCGGTTTATTTTTCATTTCAAGGCCAATACACCGGGTCAGGAATTGCTGAAGTATAAGATCCACGGTGTGCATCATCACTACCCAAAAGATAAAGATCGTTTAGCTATGCCACCATTTATGTCGCTTACACTGGCAGCTTTGTTTTTTTTATTGTACAAATGGTTATTTGGAAATTATGGTATCGCTCTGTTCTCCGGATTTGTAAGTGGCTATTCAGTTTATCTTATCATTCATTATGCAGTGCATCGTTACAGGCAGCCTCATAATTTTTTGAGCATACTATGGAAGCATCACAGCCTGCACCACTACCGTTCAGACAATTCTGCATTCAGTGTATCAAACCCATTGTGGGATTATGTTTTTGGCACTATGCCAAATAAAAAAACCATTCAGAAAGGCGATAAAGAAAAACTCCCGGATTATTTTATTTAATACTTTACTGAAAATATTGTTTGGCTTCTTGCTTAACTAAATTTTTAATCTAATTTCAACACAGCCATAAAAGCACTTTGTGGTATTTCAACACTGCCTACCTGTCGCATTCTCTTCTTGCCTTCTTTCTGCTTTTCCAAAAGTTTTCGCTTACGTGAAATGTCACCTCCATAACATTTTGCAGTAACATCTTTACGAATCGCTTTTACAGTTTCGCGAGCAATAATTTTAGCACCTATACTTGCCTGAATAATAATTTCGAATTGCTGACGTGTAATCAGCTCTTTTAATTTTTCGCAAATCTTTTTACCAAAAGTGTAAGAATGATCACGATGGATAAGTGCCGATAATGCATCAACAGGTTCGCTATTGAGTCTGATGTCGAGCTTTACCAAATCGCTTGTTTTGTAGCCTATTGGATGATAGTCGAACGAAGCATATCCTTTGGAAACCGATTTGAGCTTATCATAAAAATCGAAAACAATTTCTGCCAATGGCATTTCAAACATCAGTTCCACACGGTCAGTGGTTAAGTAGTTTTGACCGGTAATGACACCTCGTTTGCCAATACACAAACTCATAATAGCTCCAATAAATTCAGACTTGGTTATGATTTGTGCTTTTATATATGGTTCTTCAATCCTGTCCATTTTGCTTGGGTCAGGAAAATCACTGGGGTTGTGGATTTCATACACTTCACCATTAGTAAGATAAGCAACATACGATACGTTAGGGACGGTTGTAATCACTGTCATGTTAAACTCGCGCTCCAATCTTTCCTGAATAATTTCCATGTGCAGCATTCCTAAAAAGCCGCAACGGAATCCGAAGCCAAGCGCTGCTGAAGACTCCGGTTCAAATACTAATGAGGCATCGTTGAGCTGCAACTTTTCCATAGAAGTTCGCAACTCTTCGTACTCATCAGTGTCAACCGGATAAATACCGGCAAACACCATGGGCTTTACATCTTCAAAACCTGAAATGGCTTCTTCGCAGGGATTTTCTACTGAGGTTATAGTATCACCCACCTTTACCTCTTTGGCATTTTTGATACCCGATATGATATAACCTACATTACCTGTGCCTAAAGTTTTGGTTGGAAGTTTTTCTAATTTCAGTACACCTATTTCATCAGCATTGTACGAGGTATCGGTTGCCATAAATTTTACCAATTCGCCCGAGTTTATTTGCCCGTCAATGATTTTATAGTATGCAATAATACCTCTGAATGAGTTAAACACAGAGTCGAAAATAAGTGCTTTTAAAGGGGCTTTAGGGTTTCCTTTTGGCGCAGGAATACGATGCACAATTTCACGTAAAATATCATGAACACCCATGCCGGTTTTTCCACTGGCAGCCATAATCTCTTCACGTCTGCATCCTAACAAATCTACTATCTGATCTTTCACCAATTCAGGCTCTGCACTTGGAAGGTCAATTTTGTTTAAAACAGGGATAATAGTCAGGTCATGTTCAAGCGCTAAATAAAGATTGCTGATAGTTTGAGCCTGAATACCCTGTGCAGCATCAACAATTAATAAAGCGCCTTCACAGGCAGCTATGCTTCGCGATACTTCATAAGAAAAATCAACGTGCCCCGGTGTGTCAATCAGATTCAATACATATTTTTTTCCATCTAATGTATAGTCCATTTGAATGGCATGGCTTTTTATGGTGATACCCCGTTCGCGTTCCAAATCCATATCATCAAGCACCTGCGCCTGCATGTTAAACTTATTGGTGGTGTTGGTATATTCCAGTAATCGGTCGGCCAAGGTGCTTTTACCATGGTCAATGTGAGCAATGATGCAAAAATTTCTGATGTTTTCCATTGGGCGGCAAAAATAGACTTTTTAAGCCTTCGTACAACCGGTTTTTTAGGGTATTAACAGCGTTTATTGTGGGACAGTTATTCAGGTGTTTTTCGGACTTTTGTAAACATTTTTTAAAAGAATTATTATGGAAGAACTGCGTTATCCTATTGGTAAGTTTCAACTTCCGGGAGTCATCACTTCTGAACAGTTCAGTAGCTGGAAAAATGATATTGCCGCCTTACCATCAAAGGTGCAACTATTGACAGATGGTTTTAAAGCACATCATTGGTCGCAGACCTACAGGCCGGAAGGGTGGACAGCCTTACAGTTGGTGCATCATTTAGCTGATAGCCACATGAATTGTTTTATCCGTTTCAAATGGTCACTGACAGAAGAAAATCCTACTATAAAAGCTTATGATGAAAAAGCATGGGCTAACCTTCCTGATGTGACTCAGTCATCGCCAATAATTTCTATTCAACTGCTTCATGCATTGCATCAGCGCTGGATAAATCTTATCAATAATATGACTGAACAGGAATTTGATAAAACCTTTTTTCATCCCATTCAACAAAAAACACACAGCCTCAAAGGTGCTGTTGGACTTTATGCATGGCATGGAAATCATCATCTTGCACATTTGAAAATTATTGCTGATAAATAAGTTTGTTAATGGCTTATTGCTGCTGATTTTTATTTTTTATTTGACTAAATTTTGTTTCGAATGATTTTTGATTTTTGTTTGTGTTTATGAAGCAAAAACTCATTGCTTTTTCGGTTCTCTTAATGATAGTGTTGTTGTTGAATTTTTGCACTACGCAACAAAAACAAACGCTGCCATTGCTTTCATCCTATGCAAGCCTGAATGATACGGTAAAATATGTGGGTAAAGAAACTTGCAGGTCGTGCCATGCCGATATTTACAATACGTTTATGCAAACGGGAATGGGCAAATCATTTGATGTTGCTTCCAAACAAAAAACATCAGCAAAATTTAGTCATGCAGTTATTTATGATAAGTTTAAAAACTTCTATTACCATCCATTTTGGCAAAACGATTCACTGCACTTGCTTGAATTCAGACTTGAAAATGGCGATACCGTTTATAAACGAAATGAAGTAATCAATTTTATTATTGGTTCGGGTCAACATACCAACTCACATATCATCAATACCAACGGTTATTTGAATCAGGCACCTGCAACTTTTTATACGCAAAGAGGTGAGTGGCATTTACCTCCCGGATTTGAAGATGGCAACAACACACGTTTTTCACGAATCATCGGTTTGGAATGTATGAGTTGTCATAACAGTTATCCGGATTTTGTTTTGGGGTCAGAAAATAAATACAATAAATTAGAGAGTGGCATCAACTGCGAGCGTTGTCATGGCCCGGGCGAATATCATGTTCAACAAAAACTTGCTGGTATTTTAGTTGATACTGCTAAGTCAATAGATTTTTCTATTGTGAATCCTGCTAAATTATCTATTGACCTGCAGTTTGATGTATGCATGCGCTGTCATTTGCAGGGTAATGCAGTGTTGAACAGCGATAAATCATTTTTCGATTTTAAGCCCGGTATGAAACTGAGTGATGTGATGAATGTGTTTGTTCCGCTTTATGAGGGTAATGGTAATGCACATATCATGGCATCACATGCCGAAAGGCTTAAACAAAGCAGATGTTATATAGAAACAGCCAGTAAAAATCATGTTAGTCATCAGCCGTCTGAGTTAAGGCCAGGAAAGAATGCTTTAACCTGTATTACCTGCCACAATCCGCATGTCAGCGTGCGGCAAACTAATGACGACCATTTCAATGCAGTATGCAAAAATTGCCATCATACAGAAAATAGTTTGTGCACTGAGAAGTTGGACGTCCGCAGTAAGTCAAATGATAACTGTATTAGCTGCCACATGACATTTTCCGGCACATCAGATATTCCTCACGTCAGCATACACGACCATAAAATTAGTATTCCGTCAAAAGACAATACAGAGCATGAACATAAAGTATTTAAAGGAATTTATTGTGTCAACAATCCATCGGCCGACAGGAAGAGTAGGGGGAGAGCCTTTATAGCTTATTTTGAGAGATATGGTTATGATACAAGTGTGCTCGATTCTGCACTAAACTGTTTTTCTGATGCAGGAAATGTTTCTCTCAGAGAAAACATTAATGAATTAGTTCAGATTTATTTTCTGAAGAATGATTTTGCAAAAGTTATTGAGCTGACTTCGGCAATGCCTGATATGTTGAAGTTGCTGAATAAAAAATCTTATTCAAATACACATGCCTGGACAGCCTATCGGATAGGAGCATCTTTTCAGGCAATTGGAAAAATTGAAGCAGCATTACCTTTTTATAAACGTGCTGCAGAATTGGCACCCTATCATTTAGATGTTTTGAATAAATATGCCACAGCACTTTCTATTGCCGGTAATGTTAAAGAAGCGCAAAAAATATATGAGTTTATTTTAAAAGAATATCCAAAACATGTTTCGGCACTAACTAATCTTGGATTTATTTTTCTCTCCGAAAAAAATGACCCGCAGCAGGCATTGGCTTATTATAACAAAGCATTGGCACTCAATCCTGATTATGAACCTGCTTTAATGAACATGGCAGGGCTAATGCATTATATGAATAGAAATAAAGAGGCTATTGAATTTGTGAAACGCATCTTAAAAATTAGCCCCAACAACGAAGGGGCAAGACAATTGTTAAACCAACTGAAGTCAACATAAATGAAGAAAATACTTTTTTTAGTTTTAACCTTACTTTTATTAGCAGCCGCAGTTGTTGCATATATTTTTTATCAGAGAATATTTTCTCCGAATGTAAAGCTAAAAGACCATAAAACTTTTTTTTATATCAGAACAGGAAGCGATTTCAATCAGGTAGCAACAGAACTTACCGATCAGCATATTTTAATCAATACTGAATCTTTCAAATGGCTTGCAGAAAGAATGAATTATACAGAACGTGTAATTCCCGGTCGCTATGAGATTACTGACAATATGAACAACAGGCAGTTGTTGCAGTTGCTACGCTCCGGAAAACAGGTCCCCATTAAAATTACTTTTAATAATATCCGAACCAAGTCAGACCTTGCAAGTCGAATCAGCAAACAAATTGAAGCAGACAGCACACAAATTGCAGCTATGCTCAGTGATAGCCTTCTGTTAAAAGAAGAAGCACTGAACAGCGACAATGTTTTATGTCTGTTTATTCCCAACACTTATGAAATGTATTGGAATACTTCAGCAACAGATTTTTTTAAAAGAATGAAAAGGGAGTATGATAATTTTTGGAATACATCTCGCAGGCAGAAAGCAGAACAGCAAGGGTTAACACCTGTTCAGGTAAGTATATTGGCGTCTATTGTGCAATCAGAAACAAAGCAAAATGCCGAGAAGCCACGTGTAGCGGGAGTCTATCTTAACAGACTCAGACAAAACTGGAAACTGGAGGCAGATCCAACACTTGTTTTTGCATTAGGTGACTTTTCGATTAAACGAGTGCTGAATGAATATAAAACTATTGATTCGCCATACAATACTTATAAATATTTCGGACTACCTCCCGGCCCTATTTGTTTACCTGATATTTCAAGTATTGATGCTGTTCTCAATGCTGAAAGCCACCAATTTATGTATTTCTGTGCTCGCGAAGATATGAGTGGTTTTCATTCTTTTGCGAAAGATTATAATACGCATCTGCTCAATGCCAGACGCTATCAGGCAGAACTGAACAGGCGTAACATTCGGAATTAATTCACTGTAAAACGGTATTTTTACGCCAATATAATGAGAAAAGGGTTTTTAATAGTTATTGCAGCACTTTTTATTACTGCTGATGTTTCTGCCAATCAGGTGGCTGCACTGCTCCGTGTTAAACGTAGTGAGCAGCCCGATACGCTCGGATTTAATTTGGTCGAACAGCTTACTAAAATTACCTATCAGCTCATTCAACAGAATAAAATTAAATTGTGGGATTCACCATCCAAAGAAATTCAAATCACCGCAGCATCACTTCAGGAAATTGAACAATCATCATCAACGTCATTTAAGGAGGAGGATGTTATTTATATTTATGAAAGTTGGACTGAAGCTAAACGAGAAATACAAACCAAAACAATAGGAATAGGCTTTTCAAATCGCGATAGCCGTAATCAGGAAGTGTCCTATGGTTATGTTGATTATGCAGATTTAGTTCGTTTTTTGAATGAGAAGCCTGCAGAAGTAAATGCCAATGGCAACTATGGTGAGACACCTGCATTTTATCTTTCAGCTAAAAAATTTAATTTCAGTTTAGTGCAGTTTAATAATAAAGTAATCCAGAGTGCAGATGAATCTCAAAAGACATTGAAGAGTTTTGTGGGAAGATCAGGATTCTCTGTTCCTCAGTCGGATTTTAGTATTGAAGAGTCCAAGAACATTGTTTATTTGGTGGACAGAAAACCCGGTGGTGATACATTACTGTCAAATAACAGCAGCAGTTTTTTTAGTGCTGTAGAGAACTATTTACTATCCAACAAAGAGGAGTTTTTTAATCTCGGTGGCGACAAGGTTCAGAATTTTGTTAGTGGAAAACAAAGTCTTAGAGTTACCGCTATTGAAGTGAATGAGGTGTGGAAGAAAAACAAAGGACAGATTTATTACGAGCCAAAAAGTATTCGTTTTTATGTAAACGATTCTGCATTAAACATTATTCCGCTTTCTGAAATGACTATGATGGATTTGGAAATCAATGGTCAGAAATTGGTGCTCACCTTGCTCGATAAAAAATTTAATTTCACAATAACAAGAATTAACTCACAGGATATTGCCTTGCGACAGGCTTTTGTTTATCTCAAAGCACTTCGCGAGTATCACTGGAATCAGCTGACAGAATTCGTAAAATATTATTGAACATTATAAAAATTTATGGCAACAAAAATTAAATTCGGTACCGATGGATGGCGTGCAATCATTGCACAGGACTTTACAGTAGAAAATGTTACACGTGTGGCAGAGGCTACAGCACAGTGGCTAAAGGCAAAGGGTGGTAATCCTTCAGTAGTTGTAGGCAACGACTGTCGTTTTGCAGGAAATCTTTTTGCTGAAACTACTGCCAAGGTGTTATGTGCAAACGGAATTCATGTAAAACTGGCACCCAATTTTGTTTCAACTCCAATGGTGTCGTTAGGTACATTGCACCACAAAGCAGACTTAGGGATTATACTTACTGCAAGTCATAACCCACCAACATACAATGGTTTTAAACTCAAAGGCTCCTATGGCGGACCATTATTGCCTGCACAGGTTTCGGAGATAGAAGATATTATCAAAGACCAATCTGCCTTGGATACCTACACACTTTCACTGGATGATTTTGCTGCCAAAGGATTGTTGCAATGGGTTGATTTGGAAACATTGTATATAGACCATGTAAAAGCAAACTTTGACCTTGACGCCATTAAGAAAAGCGGTAAAAAATGGGCATATGATGCCATGTTTGGTGCTGGACAAAATGTAATGAAAAAACTTTTTCCGGAAATTACACTGCTGCACTGCGATCACAATCCCGGCTTTCACGGTCAGGCCCCCGAACCTATTCATAAAAACCTGACAGAGTTTTCTGACCTTATTAAAAATGCCGGTGATATAGCCTGTGGATTAGTTACCGATGGTGATGCCGACCGCATTGGCTTGTATGATGACAAAGGAAATTTTGTTGACTCGCACCACATCATTCTGCTGCTCATCCACTACCTGCATAAATACAAAGGAATGAACGGAAAAGTGTGTACAGCATTTTCTACCACACCCAAAGTGCAAACACTTTGCAAACACTACGGCCTGCCTATTGACGTAGTTAAGATTGGTTTCAAATACATCTGCGAAATAATGATTAATGAAGATGTATTGTTAGGCGGTGAAGAGTCTGGCGGTATTGCCATTAAAGGACACATACCCGAGCGTGACGGCATTTGGATGGGCTTGGTAATATGGGAGTTTATGGCTAAGTCGGGAAAATCACTGAATGAACTTATTAAAGAAGTATATGAAATAACCGGTCCATTTTCTTTCGAGCGAAACGACCTTCATATCAAGGAAGAGGTAAAGCAAAAAATTCTGGCAAACTGCATCAGTAATAAATATACGCAATTTGGTAATTACAAAGTGGAACGCCTTGAAGACTTAGATGGTTTTAAATACTACTTCGACAATGCCAATAGTGAATGGCTGATGATTAGAGCCAGTGGCACTGAGCCTGTGCTCAGAACCTATGCCGAATCATCATCGCGCGAAAAAGCCTTTCAGATTCTTAAGGCCTGCGAGCAAACATTGCTGGCTTAGGTGCGTAACTTCATTTGTTGGAGTATTTGACTTTTGTTTTTTAAAGTTTTAATTTTGCTCATGTTGCGTTCATATAGGTTGTCAACTTTAGTTAAATCATAAAATCAGAAAATGAAAAGAAAACTACTTTTATCCGTTGTCATCATCATGGCAACGGTTGCAGCACATGCACAATGTTATTATATGCCTGCAAATTCAGGATCTAACGATTCGGTAACATATCTTTTTACTGGAGGCTCATTTCAGAGTTATGGCTGTGCCCCCATTGATCCTACTTACTGGATTAGTGGCAATGGGATGACATGTACCATGAATTTTACAACGCCTGAAAATAATCCTACTTTTAGAGTGTGGGGAATGAATACTGACGATTATGCCACGGTTCATGTAAATGGTATCTATTATCCTTTAACAGCTACTTCTGCCGCCTATGACGCAAAAGTAGTTTGTGGAATATCACCGGGGCCTGATGGCGTGATGTTTAGCAATGGTCAATTGGTAGGTGCCAATAATAATAGCCAGGGAAACTATTCTTATCAGGACATTCAGATTTTTAGTAATAACGTCAGTACCTTAACCGTTACCGGAACGGCTGGTTTAGGCTGGGGGTTTGCGGGAGTATCTATCAACTGCCCACTCATTACGGGGATTAACAATATCAGTAATAATATCCAGGCCTCAGTGTTTCCAAATCCGCTTGTTGGTAATGGAACGTTGACGCTTCATAAAAATGTTAGTGGAGCAAGGTTAGAAATCTTCAATCAGTTTGGACAACTTGTAAGATCAACAGATAATATCTCCGGAAAGAACATTAAACTTTCGAGAAACAATTTACCTCCCGGTTTCTATTTCCTGAGACTCTCGCAACAACATCAGGTAGTAGCCGTCAGCAAGTTGATTATTGCCGATTAGTGAGTATTGATTTTAAAAGAAAGTAAAGAAAAACCATTCTGGTAATAAAATGTTAAATTTAGAATTATGATGTATCCATTTTTGCCTATTGGCCTCATTGCAGTGTTTTTTGTTTACATAGCCTATTTGCTATTTGTAAAAAAAGACATAAAAAAATTCAAAACAGTATTCTACCCCGGAATGTTTTTCATAGTACTATGGGCAATAATTTATTATTACTGGCTGCGGTGATGGCGTACTATAGCGGCAACGCCACAACATCCAAGCCCTGAAAGGGCCGTATATCTTAACATAGGGTATAGCCCTATGAAGTGGCAACGCCACGACATCCAAGCCCTGAAAGGGCGATATATCTAATCCCAGACCCCTCTGGCGCACCCCGATAGTTATCGGGGTGCACCAGAGGGGGGTTAATAGAGCACGTTATTGCGATTGCAAGACATGTTAATCTAAAACACAATCTTCACATCTTCTTTATAATTCTGCAAAGTTCCGTTCAGGCTGGCTGTCCAACCGTCAATAAATACTTTCCCGTTTTTAATTGCGTTTGAATAGTCGTCACTCTTAATTTTCTCGCTATTGGTAATGTAATAATGTTTGCCGATTTTGTAAATGCAATCTTTTACAACTACTTCAGGAACTTGGGTTGGCTCGTCTAAACCTATCGTGAAAATCATATTGTAAATGCGACTTAAAGCGTCTGTCTCATTTTCTGTTATGGATATTTGCCCTTTGTCGTCAACTTTCAGCTTTGGAGCTTCTACACTGTCAAACACTTTAAAGCCAATATCAGGAACTTGTTTTTTATCTTCATCAAATAAGCCTGTGTTGCTGTTGCCTTCTTCTATTTCCTTAGCAATTTTCTCACCTGCTCTTTTCAAGCGTTCTATTGTAATGCTTGAAATTACAGGTGGTAGATTATTGTCAATACAAAATTTATAAGCTGGCTTGTCATCTTTAATTGGCTCGTCTATTTGGCACAAGATAAATTTTCGACTGCCTCCATCTTCTGAATTTAACTTCATCACTGCGTGCCCTGTTGAACCAGAACCTGCAAAGAAATCAAGAACAGTAAAACTATTTTCCTCAAATAAGGACAATATCAATTTTAAATACCCAATATTCTTTGGTGCATCAAAATATAGCTCGTTTGTTTCAAAAAGCTTTTTGAGCATTGTTCCCGCACCTGTTGTAGTTAGCTCCAAACTATAATTTTGCTTCTTGCCATTTATTATTGCCTCATATTTTCTATTGGTTAATTGACTCTTTATTCTAATTGTATCATTAAAATTTTTTTCAAAGATTTTATTTTCTGTGAACTCCAATGCCCCTTCATCAAATAGACTTTTGAATTTTGATGCAGTGTATGTATTTTCAACTAATTGTTGACCATTAAAAGAGTAGTATTTTGTAAATCCTTCATTTATTAAATTAGAATTTTCTTCACCAAACTGTTCTTTCAATATTTTTATGGACTTATCCTCTTTTCGGTAATAAACAGAATAATTTTTATCAGAACTTTCATCTGAAATAACCTTATTGAAACTGTTTTCGCCAACTAAAACTCTTTTACCGCTATTGTGAACAAAGTTCCCTTCTTCATCCTCTGCCATATCATTAGCATTTTTCGGAACATTCTCAATAAATGAAGTATAAAGTTTATTTTTAGCGTATATATGAAGGTATTCTGAACTAACTGAAATAAAGTCCGAATTTTTTCTGCCTTTTGGATTATTCTCTACCGATAAAGTTCCTATAAAATTATCTTCGTAAAAAACATCATCACAAAGTAATTTTAAGTTGGCTTGTTCGTTGTCGTCAATACTTATAAAAATTGCACCATCATTGCTCAAAAGGTCTCTTGCCAATAATAGACGAGGATACATAAATGCCAACCAACCATTATGGCTCTTTTTAGTTTTAAAGCTAAAATCCATTCTTGCGAAATCGCTTTCACTCAAGTTTGTTAAGCCCAAAACTTCAGCCTCTTCTTTATCAAATTTATCTGGGTAAACAAACTCATCTTTGTCCGTATTATATGGTGGGTCTATGTAGATACATTTGATTTGACCGCTATAATGATTTTTTAGAATTTTCAGACTGTCGAGGTTGTCGCCTTTTAATACTAAGTTTTCTGTTGTGTCAATATTCTTGCTAAACGTGGTATTGAGGCGTAATTCCTTTTCTGTTTTTTGAGCATATTTGGCCCTTGCAAAGTTTCTGCCTACAAAGTTTAAACCGTAACCGTTTACCTTTTCGTCAACGGGCAAACCCAAAACGGTTTTTAGTTCTTCTAAATTTAACTCGGTGTCTCGGATTACGTTGGGGTAGTTCTCTTTCAGAAAACTCAACAATTTGTTTTCGTTGTTTACTGAGCCAACCACTGTAAATCCTGCTTTTATAAAATCTTGTTGTGCCATATTTTTTGTTTTAAACCACATAGGTTTAATTTCTTTATTTATTTTTTAAACCACATAGGTACATAGGTTTTATTTCAATGTATCTATGTGGTTAATTTAATTTACTGAAATATTCGTTTACAAATGTTTGTTGTCCTTCTTTAAAAATATTGGAGCAATTAAAATTAATCAAGATGCCCTTTGGGCATTTCAATAGTTTCATATAGGTTAATAATTGCGCTTCAAAAATGGGTGTCATTTCATTCACTGCTTTTAACTCCACCACAATAGTATTTTCAACAAACAAATCACACCTAAAGTCAATATCTAAGATTTTCCCTTTGTAATCAACCGGAATTTTCATCTCTGTTTGAAAATTTATTTTCCTATGTTTTAACTCCTCCATTAAACATTGGTGATATACACTTTCCAATAACCCTCTACCCATTATCTTGTGTACTTCTATTGAAGCACCAATAATTTCAAACGTTAGTTCATCAAGGTATTTCTTTGTTATCATTTTTTTTTCTATGTTCCTATGTGGTTAGCTTTTTATCAATGCCGCTAATTGCGTTTTATTGATACGTTCTTTAAATGAAATTTTAATGTTTTGGTCTTTGTAGTGTTCGCCTAATGCCTCAAAATACTTTTTGGCAAAATCAATTTTAGCTTGTTCGTTTTCCGGAATGTCAGAAAATGCATCATATCCTTTTGCTTCCACTACAAGGAATACTTTAGTGCCTTCTGCGCTTTTGATAGCATAGCAAAAGTCGGGGTTGTATTTGCCTAAAGGTGTTTTGATTTCTAATTTTGGCAGCTTACCAAAAATTTCTATTTCAGGCATATCTTCATCAGTTTCTATAATACCTAATTCAAAATCACTATCATATTCAATCACCTCTTCAAATACCCATTTTGTTTTTAGAGAAAATTCACGGTCAATTTCTTTTTGATATTTGCCAACACTTCCAATATCTAAATAGGTTTTCCCTTGTTCAGTTTTGAAAACATTCGCCAAAACTGCTCCGTTTATTCCATCATATTTTACATTGGCTTTGATTGCGGCTACTATATGCTTATTGATTATTTTTTTAATGTCTTTTTGAGCTTGAGCAGGATTATTGCAAAGCATTTTAGTCTTGAAATCATCACTCAAGGCATTGAAAATTTTAACTACAAAAGACAACGGTAGAGAAGGTTTTTTATCGGCAATATCATTTTTTGCAATCTCGTAAACCAATTCTAAATAATCTACTTTGCTTTTGTATGAAACCTTATCTTTTAATTCTTTGGTAATAGCATCTTGTTTGTCAAGTTTATTTACGTTTATTTCTGATCGTATTGTTCTCAATAAAATTTCCTGAATATCTAAGGCTTCAATTTCAGTTTTAATGTTTTGTATAAGCTGTTTTTCTTGCTCTTCACTCAACGTTTCTAAAACATAAAAAGCATTTTTATTGATAGCGTTCCAAAGGTTTTGAAACTCTTGCAAGTGCGTTGCCTTAATGAAAACTTTCTTTTTCTCTTTTTTCTTCTCGGCTTTCTGAACGTAATTGTTTGTGTCGGTTGTAAACAAACTTTCAATGGCTTTCACTTGTTCTACGGGCAAATTTTGTTCTTTAAGAATAGCTGAAAACTCAGGCGATTTTTCAAAAACGTCAATTCCATCTACAGTAGCTTTGAAAGTAATCATTTGACTATCTTCCATTGTTCTGTATATCTTGCGAACAGTTGAGTCATCAAAATTTCCCTTTTCTTTTATAGCTTTTTTCAGTTCAACATCTGTAAATGTTTCAGAAATCAGGAAAGAGTTACTTAAAATCTCGTTTTGAATTGCTTCAACAAAACCGTGTTCTTTGCTTGAAACAACTACATCAAGGTTGTTGATTTTCCAAAATGCTTCTTGGTCGTCATTCAGATTTTTAAGTGTGTTACGCTGCAAGTTTTGATTTACGCAAATTCGTAAACCTCTACCAATCTGCTGGAGTTTTGATATTTCGCTTCCTTGATTGGAAAGTTTACAGATTGTAAATACATTCGGATTGTCCCAACCTTCCTGTAATGCCCAAATGGAGAAAATGAAACGAGTAGGACTTTCAAACGAAAGCAATTTCTTTTTGTCTTTCAGAATTTCGTCAACACCTGCTTTTACTTTTTCGTCTGCGTTTCCTTTGTCGCCTGAAAAATATCCTTTATGAACTTGCAGCGTATTGTCGCTGTCAAAATCGTTTTGCAAGAATTTATAATAGTCGCTTGCTTGGTCAAGTTTGCTTACAATTTCGGAGTATTGCTTTTTGTATTCTTCTTCAAATATGTTTTTGACTTTCGGATTGTCGCCACGAAACAAACTGGTGTCGCTTTCCATAAAAAACAAGGTCAAAGCTTTTATGCCTTGCTCAAACAAAGTTTTTTCTTTTTCGAAATGTATTTTGATTGTTTCCTTAATCATTGCCCGCAATGATTCGTCCGACAAAGAGTAATCAACTTTTTCAATGGTGTCGTCCGCTAAAACAATGGTATCCTTGTTTATTTTCTTTATGCTCTTACCATTGAAAATAGCTCCAACTCCTAATTCTCGTCTGGCAATAATGCCATTGGTTAAAGTGCTTACAATGGCTTTGTTAACTGTCCCAACTTTTTCAATGCCAATGAGTGTATCTGTGTTCTCCACTACATCTTGCGTATAAACAACAATTTTCTTTACCAAACTTTGTCTAAATGAAGAAATGCTGTCTAATACATACGCTACATTGGATAAAGGCAAACTGTCTTTCTTTTTTGGGAATGTAGCACCAAAACGTAAAAAGTAATTTTCAAAACCTTCAAAATAGATTTTAAATGCGTTACCCTCAAAACGGTGTGGTTCGTCCATTATCACAATCGGATTCAGGCGTTTTAAACATTCCAAATATGACTTTGGTGGTTCCTGATTATTTACAAATAATTCAGGTGTGTTAATGTCTTTTTCTAATGGTCGGTTTAGGATATTGTCTTTGTGGCTGAATGAGCTTGGTGTCATTACCAAAACCGATAAATGCGAAGTGCCAATAAATTGTCTAACGGCTGAAATGTTTCCTCCTTCGTAAACAAAGGTTTCAATTTCCTTTTCTTTCTCGTTGGCGTAAAAGCTTTTGAAGTAATCTTTGGTGTCCTCTAAGTTTGTTTTTGTTCCCTCTCTGATTGGAACTGTCGGAATAAGAACGATAAATTTTTTGTAGCCGAAATGCTTACTCAGTTCAAAAATGGTTTTTATAAACGTGAACGTTTTTCCCGTTCCCGTTTCCATCATTATGTCAATGTTTTTAGTGTCTTGAACCGGAAAATTGTATTTGTTCTTTTTGTGGTGTGCTGTCAGAACCTCACCAAAATTCACTTTTTGGCGTAGGCTTTCAAAAAGACTTGTAATGTTTGTAACACAGTCCTCCTGATAGCCTTGTATTTCATATTGAAACTGTTTTGTTTCTGTTTTTGTCGTCATTTATTACTTCAATTTTCCAATTGTCAAAGTTAAAATTTAATACCGTTGTCTGCCCGTTTTTCTCTTGAAATCCACTCGTATTGTGTCAGGGTAGTGGGTGGTGCGTTTGGATCAAATAAAATATGTTGCAAGTTGTAATAAGGTAAGTATTCTATAAATTCCTTTGTTTTGTTTTCGTCAATATTTAAAAAGTATAAACCAGCGATTTACTTTCTATACTTTCAAAATCTCTCGTATTTTCAACTCACATAAAAAGCAAAAGACAGTCAAAACTAACAAAAAAAAGCCCCCGAATTTTCGGGAGCTTTTTTAGCATAACAATAATAATATTAAACCGGCTGCCTATGCCATTTCATCCTCTGTAGGTATAACTACCGTTGGTTGTAATACAATGGCAGGTTGCATCTGCACTGTTGCAGTCACAGAGCGGCCGCGGCTAAAATCAACATCCTCCAATGTATAAACATCATAGTTCGTTTTTCGCAACACAACATCGTGGCTGCCTTCGCCCACATTTGTTATTGTGCATTTTCCTTGCATATCCGTAATACCTTGCAGTGCTGTGCCTGTAATTTCTATCAGCACACCTGTCAGCGGTGCCTGTGTTATTGCATCCTTCACCGTCAAACGTATTTTAGCATGTATGTTTTTGTTTATCACCTTGGCATTAGCTACCATACCTTCATAAAAATTCGGATGTGTTGTTTTAAACTGTCTGCCCATCTTCAACAACTCTTTGCGCATAATCACATTGCCCTCCTTTACCAATTGTTTCAGATTATTGGTCAGCACAGTTTTCATAGTCACCACATTTCTTGTACTCGGTGCCACAGCTTTAAAACTGTCAATAACAGCACTCAGTGCATCCAGCACAGGTGCCGATATGCCAAAAGGTTGAAGCGTCACTATCGGAAAGCTCTTGGCTTTATCCAGCACAAGCTCCGCTGCCGATATGGCATTCTCATTCTTTGCATAATAAATCTTTGAATGGCACGTACTCATTTGAGCAAACAATGTTTGATTGCCTATGCTCAGTGCATACGCCTGCATGGCATTCGATACGGCCACAACTGCATTTGCCAGTTCATTCTTGGTTTCTGCCTTGGTCTGTGTCACACCTTTATTATTCTCTTCCTGTCGGCTTTCAGTAGAATAAATGCTGTTAATCTTTAGCCGCAATGCAGTTAATGCAGTACCGAAGGCTGTTACTGTATTCCACACATCTATGTTTTCTGTGCAGAATTTTTCGAATGCTTCCATAGCATCCACTTTTTCTTTTAATACTTTTTTCATTTTAATTTAATTTTATGAGCGTTAGATTTATTTACCTTTGCATCTGAAATTTTGCTCAGGAATTTCAGATTACATTTCGCATTTATAGTCTGTTTCAGTTTCAAAAGTTACAATAAAATCATTTTTATTTTTTCAACTTGTTTGAAATCAGCAT
>JRYD01000380.1_pt1 | contig 58708 bp, 48 predicted proteins | sample 235311 | NCBI WGS metagenome assembly JRYD01 (sample SAMN03074213, study PRJNA261472) | activated sludge metagenome | biome: Common Effluent Treatment Plant; feature: Wastewater; material: Activated sludge; isolation source: activated biomass in a lab-scale reactor treating industrial wastewater at... | reverse complement strand
TCCCGACAAATCGGATCGAGCCCGAGGCGGCCTTAGCAAGGCCCGCAAGACATTCGATCAGCTCGGTTTGCCCGTTGCCCTCGATCCCCGCAACACCGACGATCTCGCCAGAACGCACCGAGAAAGATACGTTATCAACCGCGATCTCGTGCTTGCCGCGAACTGACAACCGATCGACCTCAAGCACGTTATCCTTCGGACTAGCATCAGGCTTTTCAACCCGTAGCAGAACGTCTCGGCCGACGATCATGCGGGCGAGTTCCTTCGCATTCGTCTCACTCGTCGTAACATTCCCGACAACCTTGCCGTCACGCATCACGGTAACTTCGTCGGAGATGGCGAGCACCTCGTCGAGCTTATGCGTGATGATGATGATCGTCTTTCCCTGCTCACGCATTCGACGCAGGATGGCAAAGAAATCCTCGATCTCCTGCGGCGAGAGCACAGCGGTCGGTTCGTCGAGGATGAGCAGATCCGCGTGCCGATAGAGAGCCTTTAGCAGCTCGACCCGCTGTTGCTGTCCGACCGAAAGATCCTCGACCATCGCCCGCGGATCGACGCCGAGTTTCAGGTCTTCGGAAAGCTTTCGGATCTCGGCTTCGGCCTTGTCAAGATCGAGATTCACGACGGAACCCGTCTCAGCGCCGAGCACGATATTCTCCGCGACCGTCATCGCCTCGACGAGCATAAAATGCTGATGCACCATCCCGATGCCGAGGGCGATCGCATCGTGAGGCGTCTTGATCGAAACTTCGCGGCCATCGTACAAGATCTCGCCGCTGTCGGCATTGTAAAATCCATATGCGATCTTCATGATCGTGGATTTTCCCGCACCGTTCTCGCCGACGATCGCATGGATCTCGCCCTTTTCGACCTTCAACGAAACGTCGCGATTCGCGATAACCGAACCGAATGTCTTTGTGATGTTCTTTAGTTCGAGCATTCTTTCTTAAAAACGCTATTTCGCCATTGCGTCCGTGACCTTGATCTCTCCGTCGATGATCTTGCGTTTCGCTTCTTCAACCTTTTCGATCACGTCCTGCGGGATGAGTTTGCGGTTGTAGTCATCGAGGGCGTACGCGACGCCGTCCTTGTCTAGGCCGAAAGCGTGAAAACCGCCCTGGAACTTCCCTTCGACGACCTCTTTGACGACATCGAAAACGGCATTATCAACGCGTTTGACCATCGACGTGAGCACAAAGCCCGGTTTGACGCCGTTCTGATTCGAATCGACGCCGATAACGAACTTGCGTGCCTCGCCCGTTTTCGGGTCGATGCCATACTGCTCGACGGCATCGAAGACACCGAGCCCCGAATTTCCCGCCGCGGTGAATATCACGTCGGCGCCATTCTCTATCTGCGAGAGTGCGAGTTCCTTCCCCTTTCCCGGATTGTTCCACGCAGAATCCGTTACACCAACATAGTTATCGATCACGCGGATCTTCGGATTCACCGAACGTGCTCCTTCCTCGAAACCCGTCTCGAATTTGTGAATGAGCGGTATGTCCATTCCGCCGACAAACCCGAGCACGCCCGTCTTTGATTTGTAGGCGGCGATCATCCCGACAAGATACGAGCCTTCGTGCTCGCGAAAGACGAGCGAGGCGACGTTCTTCTTCGGAGTTTTGCCGTCGGCCTCGAAGATGACGCCGTCAACGATAGCGAAATTCACATTGGGATAATCCGTCGCGACCTTCTGCATGATCGGGCCCTGAGCAAAGCCGACACCAAAGACGAGGTCGAAATTGCGTTCGGCGAACGCACGCATCGCAGGTTCGATCGATGTCGGATCCCCAGGCTCTACGTCGTAGAGACAAACGTTAAGTTCCTTTTGAGCCCGCTTAACGCCTTCCCACGCGGCGGCGTTGAACGAGCGGTCGTTCTTGCCGCCGATATCAAAGACGATGCCGATATTCTTGTGGCAGCCCGTCTGAGGAAGGGCTTCGGTCGAACTGCACCCGCTCAACGACATCACCGCGAAGATGACCGTCAAGACCAGCGGAAAGGTTGGAGATTTGAACATAGGCCCTCGATCAAAGTGCTTTCAACGAGGTTCTAGCTTACTTTAGAATCACAAAAAAGTCAGCAACGGCCTACTCATAACGAAGTGATTCGATCGGATTAAGTTTACTTGCCCGAAAGGCAGGGAAAACTCCCGCAACGAACGCTATCCCCGAAACAAGGGCAAGCACCGAAACGATCGAGGGAAGAGTGAATGCGAAAAAGTCGTAACCCTCGAAAGACGGCAGATAACTGGACACCAAANNCAGAATTCCTATGATCGCACCCCAAAACCCGATGAGGATCGATTCGAGCGAAAACATCAGGAATATTTTGCCGCGGCTCAGCCCGAGCGCTTTTTGGAGGCCGATCTCCTTTGTGCGTTCCATCACTGCGATTATGAGCGTGTTCACAATACCGAACGAAGCGGCAAGCAACGCGATCATTGCGAAGAAATTCATCCCGATCTTGAAGATCCCGATGGCATCGTACGTGCGCTTCTTCTGATCGGCCAGGGTATCAGCTTCAAATCCTTTTGCTTGAAACGCCGCTTTTACCGCCGCCGCTTTATCGGCCGTCATTGCCCGCATCTGCAGCGAGAAATTATAGAACTTGTCCGGGCCATTGCCGACCTTTTGGTCCCTGTAGATCGCCTCGGCAGTTCGAGCATCGACAAAAGAATTGGTACTTACGATCATACCCTTCGTCGCCACGCCAACGATCTCCGGCGAAACCGTCTTCAGTTCGCCCGCTGCATTCTTATACGCGATCACCGCCCGCTTTCCGACCAGGTTCGCTATCTGCGGGTCGAACGTTCGCGCGACCGCGAGCGGGATCACAACTTGATCGTCACCGTCAATGGTCCGTCCAACCTCGGTCTTTTGCGTGACACCGCTCGAAAGCATTCCAAGTTCACCCCTGTATTTCTTGCTTTCACCGATCATNNATTGCGGGGTTACCGCGACGACGCCATCGACGTCCTTTGCGATCCGCTCTATCTGCTCGCGGGTAAATGAATATGCCGTCGGATCCAAAACATCTTCGTTAGCGGAGTTATCAGAATCATACTCGGGAGGCTCGTTGTTGTGCGTTGCCGACCCTGCGGCGGGTGGCTGCTTGCGGATGAACATTACCCTTTCGGCCTCGATATTCTTGACCTGATTCTCAACGTAGGAGCGAAGCCCGTCGCCGAGGCCGTTGGTCAGCGTCAAGGTGAAAGAACCAACGAAGATCGCACTGATCGTAAGGAACGTACGAAGCTTATTGCGCAAAAGGCTGCGGTTCGCCATCCGCATAATGCCCCAAAGTCTCATCGCACCTCTCCCTTTGCTCCGAAATCCGTCTCGATGCGGCCATCCTTTACGTTCACGACACGGCCGCACCGTCGTGCAAGATCCGGATCGTGCGTTACGATAACGAGCGTGATGCCGCGAGCGGCATTGAGTTGAAACAGCATATCTTCGAGCAGCTTACCGGTCGTCGAATCCAGGTTTCCGGTCGGTTCGTCCGCGAAGATCATTTGCGGTTCGCCGACCAACGCTCTTGCAACGCAGACTCGCTGCTTTTCGCCGCCTGATAGGTCCTTTGCGCGCTTGCTGGCCTTATCCTCAAGGTCAACCGAGGCAAGGGCCGCCTTTGCGGCCGATCGGATCTTGGACTCCCGCCAACCGCGGATTCGAAGCGGCAATGCAACGTTCTCCAAAACGGTCTCGCGTCCGTTCAGAAAGAACTGCTGAAATACAAAGCCGAACTTCTCGTTTCGAAGAACATTCCTTTCACGTTCGGAAAGACCGGAAATATCTTTGCCGTCCAAAAGCACACTGCCGCTCGTCGGTTCGTCGAGGCATGCAAGCAGATGCATCAGTGTTGACTTTCCGCTGCCTGATCGTCCGGTGATCGCGGCGCGTTCGCCCTTGTCGATCTTGAGATCGATGGTACGAAGGGCATCATAGCTTATGCCGTCACTGATGTAGGTTTTCGATAAGTTGACCGCTTCGAGCATAGATTGACCTCGCCGACGACTCGCCGGTTTTTGGCTTTACGTCGGAAGCGAACGAATTGTTCAGAGGAATTCTTTAATTGACCGAATCGCGGATAAGCGCAGGCGATTCGGCCTTCGACGTACCGATCGAATACGCTCTTCGGAGCAAGACTGCTGCCTGCTCAGCTTGGTCACTTCTGCGGCAGGACACACGCCCAAGGATATCGCCCTCGTTCACGGGGTCACCGATCTTTGCCAGGCACTCATATCCAACGCCCGGATCGATGTCGTCGGACGCCTTGAGGCGCCCGCCGCCAAGAGAGACGACGACCTCTCCGACCTTCAACGCATCTATCGACGAAACGTAACCTTCGCTTTCCGCTCGCAAGTCGAAAACGACCAGATCTTGTTCGATCAGCTTTTCGGGGTTATCGCAGACCGAGGGATCGCCGCCTTGCAGGGCGATGTTCGCTCGGAATCGCTCGAGAGCTTCGCCGCTTTCGTGCTTGTCCCGCAGGATATTCATGGCTTCGGACGCGTCACGGGCGACGCCCGTCAATACCAGCATTCGCGCGGTGAGATCCAACGAAAGCTCGAGCGTTTCGCGCGCCGGGACCGACGTTTCGTTCCGCAGGATCTTTACGCATTCATACACCTCATGCGAATTGCCGACGAACTGGCCGAGCGGCTGATCCATCGAGGTGATGACCGCCTCGGTGCGAACGCCGAATTCCTTGCCGGTTATCACCAGGGCTTCTGCGAGTTTTACCGAATCCTCAAACCTTGACATGAACGCGCCGAGTCCTGTCTTCACATCCAGAATGAGCGCGTCGAGGCCTTCGGCGAGTTTCTTCGACATTATCGAGGCGACGATGAGCGGTATGTACGGGACAGTAGCGGTCGCATCGCGAAGAGCGTAGATCTTTTTGTCCGCAGGTGCGATCGATTCGGTCTGCCCGGTCATCGCGAACCCGCAGCTCTTGATAACATGCCGAAACTGCTCCGTCGATAGATTGACGTTATAGCCCTCAATGGATTCAAGTTTATCGAGGGTTCCGCCCGTGTGGCCGAGGCCGCGGCCTGAGATCATCGGGACAGCGATGCCGCACGATGCTGCAAGCGGTGCAATGATCAGAGAGGTCTTATCGCCAACGCCGCCGGTCGAGTGTTTGTCGGCTTTCGGTGCGTCGATGTCCGAGAAATCCATCACCTTGCCGGAATGCAGCATTTCCCGCGTTATCACGTTCTGCTCGTTCGTGGTCAGGCCGTTAATGAACATCGCCATCACAAGCGCCGTGATCTGATAATCTTCCCACGCTCCCGTGCAGACGCCATCGATGAACGAGGCGATCTCGGCGTCGCTGAGCGCCTTGCCGTCGCGTTTCTTCTCGATGATGTTCTGTGGACGCATCTCGTGTTATTGACCTTTTGAAGGAAAAAGCAAGACCGTGGCCGTCGCCGAAAGAGCACGTGATTCCCCGATCGGGCCCACGCCTTCGCCCGTCTTTGCCTTCACGCTGATACGGCCGATCTCAAGGCCTGTGAGTTCGCTCAAAATTTGGCGCATTTCGTTGATAAATGGCCTGATCTTCGGCCTTTCGAGATCGATGACCGCATCGAGACTGCCGACAACAAACCCAAGATCTGCGGCCAGCTCGACCGCTTCCTGAAGAAAGATCCGACTGTCGGCACCTCGCCATTTCTCGTCCGCGTCGGAGAAATGCGAGCCGATATCGCCGGCGGAAAGTGCCCCAAGGATCGCGTCCGTAACCGCGTGCAGCAAGACATCGCCATCCGAATGTCCGACCGCCTGAAGATCGCAATCGATTGCCACTCCGCCAACCTTAAGCGGGCCGCCTGGCTCAAGGCGATGAAGGTCGGTCCCGTATCCGATCCGCGGGCGATGGTCACGTCCGTCGGCGACAAACGCCTCCGCGATCTTGAGATCTTCCTGCGTCGTGATCTTCATATTCAACGAGGTCGCCGCAACTACCTTCACCTTTGCCCCGAGTTTCTCAACGAGCGAACACTCATCGGTCGCATTCGCGAGATCAAGATCCGAAGCGAACGCACGCTTCAGCAGATCAACTGAGAAGCCTTGCGGCGTCTGAGCCGACATAAGGTGCTTGCGGTCTATCGTCTCGCGAATCTCACCATCGGCAACTCGTTTGACAGTGTCGGCGACAGGAGCGGCCAAGCAGGCCGCGCCGAATTCTTCCGCCGCTCGCACTACCTGCCGAATATCATCAATGCTGACAAGCGGACGGGCAGCATCGTGAACCAACACGATGCCTTCACTTCCTTTCACCGCATTAAGACCGTTCTGCGTCGATTCCGCACGCGTTGCCCCACCGATCACGACCTCAACAGGCTTGGCAAATTCGACCGCTGCAACGAGCGACCGAACACTCTCGACCGCTTCTTTTGCAACGACGACAACGATCGCATCGACCGCATCGCAACTATCGAATTTTTCGATCGAACGCGTGAGGATCGGCCGTCCCGCAAGAGCGACGAACTGTTTGGGTGTATCGCCGCCGAAGCGTGTGCCCGTACCCGCGGCGACTATGATCGCGGTATTCATCTATGCCGTGAAAGACAGGTGCGGATCTTCGCCGTGCGTCAAGAGTGTTCGACCTCCTCGATGATGGTCGTTTGTCGGAGTTCACGCGTTGCCCGCCGGAAACCAAGCGATCGCGAATCGTGGATCGCGGTCTGGGAATTCGAAGTATCCTCGGGATGAGCCTCTTCCCAAAGCCTGCCGAAGATCATCTTGCCCGCCGTCGTCTGGAGCACGCTCGTCACGGCGATATCGGCGGTCTTGCCGATCAGCTTGCGTGCATTATCGACGACGACCATCGTGCCGTCATCGAGATACGCAACTCCCTGGTTGTATTCCTTTCCTTCCTTGAGGATATAAACGCGCATCGCTTCGCCCGGCAGAACCACGGGCTTTAAGGCGTTCGCGAGTTCGTTGATATTCAAGACCGCAACGCCGCGCAGCTGCGACACTTTGTTGAGGTTGAAGTCGTTCGTGATGATAACCGCGTCGATCTGCAGCCCGAGTTCGATCAGCTTGAGATCGACCTCTTTGATCGCCGGAAAGTCAGTCTCAACGATCTGAATGTCGAGCTTGCTGTTATTTCTGAGCCGCTGCAGCATATCGAGCCCGCGGCGGCCGCGCTGACGTTTCGAGGAATCCGCCGAGTCGGCCACCTGCTGCAGCTCTGCAAGGATAAAGTTAGGAATGATGAGCGAACCGCTCAAAAAGCCTGTTTCCGCGACATCTGCGATCCGGCCGTCGATGATCACCGATGTATCGAGTATCTTGTAATCGCGTTTTACTGCCTTGTCGCTGAAGATCCCGCCGAGGGCCGAAAGGTCGATGAAATCACCTTTCGCCGCACCGACCATCAAACCGATGTAGCCCATGAAAAAAGCGAGGGCGATCGTCAGGAACGTCTTCAGCTCGCCGGGAACGGTGTTTATGTCCTGAGAGGAGATCAGCATCCCGATCAGATATGCACCGATGATCCCCATTATCGAGCCGACTGCGGCTCCGATAAGAGTCTTTAAGGAGGCCTTTCGCGCTCGGACCTCAACTCCAATGATGGCAATAGCCACCAATGCGCCAAAAACGCCGGAAAGGCTTTGCTTTAGTCGGACGCTTTCGCCAACGAGTTCGTTAAGGTGTGAACTCTTGCCGAGTGGATTCAGCAAGTAACCGCCTAACGCAAGCAAAAGAACAAATCCGATCCTAATGATCAGCACGTCGAACTTCATACCTATAAAATACTACCACGCACAGAAAAATTCCGAAAAAATCGTCGCTCCCGAGAACTATCTAAGTTTTTGAAGATATTGGGATTTCGCCGCGTTCAGGTTCCTTAGTTTTGCCGTCTTAATGAGCATTTTTTACCCTCGAGTGTCCCACGCTGTCCCAAACGCTGCGTGGGACAGGTTAACCCCTTTCCGTTCAGACTTTTACGAGGACGAAAATCGGGTTTTCGAAAAAAAAATAATTTCGGGATGCAAAGCCGCACTTTCTCTCGGTAATCTTGTCAACTGCGCGACGTAAAACATCTATTACGTCCGCATTTATAAGTGTATCACACTTGTCAAGCCTTTTGATTTCGCGTGCAAAGGGCCGCGTCCGGGCTTTAAGCGCATATAAACATTGACATTTCATAGCTTTATCACGTAGAACTTAATGTAGATGGTCGTCGCCTTTTGGAAAATGCGGCCTTCATCTTAAGCACTTGCATTTTTTCCTTTAATCGACGCCCGGATCTAATATGAAAGTCTGTCCAGCCTGCAAGACGGTCTATAAAGACGACGACATAAACTTCTGTCTCGCTGACGGCACGACGCTGCTCGCAAAAAAAGGCAAGGCCCAAGAACATTCGCTCACGAACGATATCGTCGCGATCATAGTTGCGGCGGCCGCAATGCTCGTATTATTGAGTCTCGTAACAAACAGCCCGGCGGATCGCTCGATCTTTTCGACCGGCGGCGCGGCAACGCGGAATTGGGTCGGGCCGATCGGGTCGAATATCGCAGCGATCCTTCTCAATCTCTTCGGCTGGACAGCATATTTCTTCCCGCTTCTTATCGGCTTGATCGCTTGGCGAGTTTTCAGAGCGTCGAGCCTTAGGCCCGGCGGACTTCGAGTGGCAGGATTTGTCTTTCTGTCCGTCTCGCTCGCGGGATTGATCGCTCTTTTCGGGGGCTATGGAGCCGTTATCGGCGAGGCGACAGCACAGGGCACCGCGCACCTGATCGGCAACGTCGGAGCGGGCATCTTGCTCGCCGCGATCCTAGCGTGTTCCTTGATCATTGTTACCAACGCCACTCTCGCCGGATTCCTCTCGCATATGGAGGTCGCTGGCAGCGGCATTTACTTGCGTGCGAGCGGTTGGTTTGCTCGCATAGTGCCGGAAGGAGCGGCAGACGATTCTGCAGCGAAACTTCGTGCCGAAAAACGGCGCGAGATCCGCGAGAAAGTTGACGATGCGGAGATCCCGCCGACCATCGTCCTGCCCGACATCAACGGTGAGCCGCCTTCGATCGCAAAACGCACGAAGAAAAATGCGGCCGAGGAGACCGCCGAGGTCTCGGTGCCGACCGTGGACGCCGATCCGTATGCCACGACAAAGGTCGAAGACGGCGATCTGCCGCCTGAAGCCATAGAAGAGGCTCCGCAAAAGCGTTCGCGGAAAAAGAAGGCGGACGGCCCCGAACAAAGTTCTGATGTCGTGTCCGAAACGGTATCGACCGCGTCGCCCGATTACGGCGACTATCAGCTGCCTTCGTCTGATCTGCTGACACCGCCGGCGCCGCATATCAAGCAGGATGAGAATGAGCTTTATGCGACGGCAAGGGACCTGACCGATAAGACGAAAGAATTCAATGTTGACGGCAAGGTGATGAATATCACCCGCGGGCCGGTCGTCACGACGTATGAGTTCAAACCTGCCGCGGGCGTGAAGTATTCGCGCGTAACGGGCCTTGTCGATGACCTTTGCCTTGCGTTGAAGGCCGAATCGATACGCATCGACCGCATACCGGGCAAAGCATATGTCGGCATCGAGGTCCCGAACAGAAAACGCGAGACGATCTTTTTGCGCGACATCATCGAGGGCCCGGAGTTCTCCGAGTCCAAGGCCTTGCTCACGCTCGCACTGGGCAAGACGATCGACGGCACGCATTACGTAACAGAGCTCGCAAAGATGCCGCATTTGCTGATCGCCGGTGCGACCGGTGCAGGAAAATCCGTTGGCGTGAATACGCTGGTGATGTCGATACTTTATCGAGCGCGTCCCGACCAGGTGAAGTTCATCATGGTCGATCCGAAACGGCTTGAATTGGGGCTTTATGCCGATATTCCGCATCTGGCGGTGCCGATCATCACAGATCCGAAACGCGCCTCGAACGCTCTTCGCTGGGCGGTCGGCGAAATGGAGCGCCGATACAAAGACCTTGCCGGCTACGGCGTTCGAAATATCGACGGCTACAACGTCGAGGCAAAACGCCGCAACGAGATCGAGCAGTGGGACGAGAACGGCGAACCGCACAAGATACTTCCCTACATCGTCATCATTATCGACGAACTCGCCGACCTGATGATGGTCTCGGGCAAAGATGTCGAAGAATCGATAACGCGTCTGGCGCAGATGGCGCGAGCCGTCGGCATTCATCTCATTCTCGCGACTCAGCGTCCGTCGGTCGATGTGATTACGGGACTCATCAAGGCGAACTTCCCTTCGCGCATCTCGTTCCGCGTTTCGTCAAAAGTGGACAGCCGCACGATCATCGATTCGAACGGCGCCGAAGGCCTTCTCGGAATGGGCGATATGCTCTTCCTGCCGCCCGGAAATTCGAACGTAACGCGTGTTCACGGTGCATTCGTGAACGAGGCGGAGATCAAGAAGGTCGTTGAGTTCATCAAAGCTCAGAAGGTCGAAGCCGAGTACGACAAGCGCATCGTCGAAGGCGAGGAGGACGCCGCGGCCGGAGGCAATTCTGCTCCCGGACGCCAGGATCCGCTCTATTTCGATGCCTTGAAGTCCGTCGTTCAGGCAAAACGCGGCTCGACATCGCTTCTGCAACGCCAGCTTCGCATCGGTTACGGACGCGCCGCGGCGATCCTCGATGCAATGGTGATCGACGGCTACATAGGCGAGATGGATGGTTCGACGCGTGCCCGGCCCGTTCTCGCGAAAGCCTACGAGGATGTCCAAGATCTCTCGGAAATGGAGAACGAACAATAGGCAAATAGTCTATCTTCCCACCCGATGCGTGCTCCCCTATTTGTGCTCATTTGCGCCATGCTGCTTGCTTCTTGCTCCTCGCGCATTCAATACGAAAGCTCACCAACACGTTGTGCCAGCGGCCAACTGAACATTAACAACGCGACGGAACCGGAACTCGTTCGCTTGCCCGGCATTGGAGGCCCTACAGCGAAACTCATTGTCGACTTCCGCGCAGCGAACGGAAAGTTTCGACGGCCTGAGCAGCTGCTTTTGGTCCGCGGAATGAGCGAAAGCCGTTTCCTAGGGTTCAAGCCGATGGTGTGTGCCGAATGACGAGGGCCGGGCAAAATGTCGCGAAACTCTTCTCCCCATGGCCGCTCGCGATCCTTTCCGTATGCTTCGGCGTCGGGATCGCTGCTTCGTCGCTCGCCGTTTCAGTGAGCCCTTGGGTATGGCTCGCGGCTGCGGTTCTTTTTGCGGCGGCATCCGGCATCTTTCGATCTCGGCGCTTTGCGACGTCCCTCATCTGCACGGCGTTCTTTTTCGCGGGTGCATTCTCTTTTGCGGCATCGAAAGGCAGCGTCGCCCCCGACCGCATAAAAGCTCTGATCGGATCGCAAACTCTTCCGACCTATGGGATCGTCGAACTGACGGGCGTCATCAGCGGCCCCGTCGAAGTCACGCAGTTCGGAAGGCGTTTCCTGCTCGCCGCAAACTCGGTCTCCTTCAAAGGCATAGAGCGTCCTGCAAGCGGCATTGTCAGAGTTTCGATAACAGAGAAAAATGCTGCGGGCGACGGCCTCGCATACGGTTCGCTGATTCGTTTCACTTGCGTCTTGGAACGTGAGGACGAATTCCGTGCGCCGGGCGTACTTTCGGATGTCGAGCGTTTGGACCTGACCGGCATTGATGCAGCCGCCCGCGTAAAAAGCCGGCTCCTGATCGAACACCTTGGCGAGGAACCTGTCTTTCTTCCGCTCGCGTTCGTCTATCGTCAAAGAGCGGCGGCCGTTGAAGGTTTTAGGGCGCATCTTTCGCCATCGACCGCCGGTGTGATGGCCGCTAGCCTGCTTGGCGACCGCAGCCTTCTCGACAAGCAGACAGCCGATGTCTATCGCGAAGGCGGCACGTTTCACGTTCTCGTGATCTCCGGGCTTCACATCACATTTATCGCCGGCGTGCTGCTGCTGATCGTCCGCTTTTTCACGCGGCGAAGATGGCTGCACTATGCTCTCACCATCGGCCCGCTTTGGATCTACACGTTTGCCGTCGGTGCCGATCTTCCGATCGTACGTGCGGCCGTGATGCTCACTGCGGGCCTTTTTGGGTACGCGATGTATCGTACAAGGTCTGTCGCGAACCAACTCGCCTTTGCCGCGATCTGCCTGCTTGCATGGCGGCCAACAGGCTTGTTCGATCCATCATTTCAACTCACGCTCACCGCGGCCGCCGCGATCGGCCTCTTTGCGTTGCCGATACTTTCGAAGCTGAAGGCGATCGGCTCTTGGACGCCTTCGGCCGCAGAGCCATTTCCGCCGAACGTACCACGTCGGCTGCGGAGATTCTGTGAGACGCTCTATTGGAACGCGACAGCTTGGGAACGACAGCACAGTTCCGATCTTTGGACGGCGAATATCGAAAGATCACCGTTCTTCAAAAAGCGGATCCGAGGCGGCGTTCAACGAGCCGCGGGATATGTGTTCGAAGGCGTTCTGGTCTCGCTCGCCGTCCAGTTTGCGATGCTGCCGCTGTCAGTGATCTATTTTCATCGGATCTCGATCGGAGCCATTTTCAGCAACCTTTGGGTAGGATTCTTCCTTGCGGTTGAAAGTTTCGCAGCGGTCTTCGGGCTTTTTCTTTCGGCCATCAACGACACGCTCGCGAGGCCGCTTTTTGCTCTCGCAGAGGCATGCAACTCACTCAATCTGGTCGTTCCCGAAGGCCTCTCCAAATTCGCATTCTTCAGCTTCCGCTTGCCGGAGTATTCCGGTACGGGGGCCGCCGTCTATTTCGTTTATGCGGCCCTGATGATACTTTTCGCCTTCGCCGCCGCGAGATGGAACGCATTCGCGATCATCCGAGACCGTACGCTAGAGAAAGGGATAGTTGCGGCCGCATGCGGACTTGTTCTCCTCACCGCAGTCATCGCCCTGCATCCGTTTTCGGCACCGGCCGCGACCGGTAAGCTTCGCGTCGATGTGATCGACGTTGGACAAGGCGATTCGATCTTCATCACGTTCCCGAACGGCGAAACGATGCTTGTGGATGGCGGCGGCCGGCACTTGCGTTACCCGGACGAGAAGAGCGAAGAAGACTTTCAACCTGACACGGCAAGCATCGGCGAACGCGTCGTTTCGCCCGTTCTGTGGCACAAGGGCTACTCACGGATCGACTATCTCGCCGCATCGCACGCCGACATCGACCACACGGGCGGCCTCGTCGATGTAGCGAGCAATTTCGCTGTCGGCAAGGCTTTCTTCGGACGGATGCCGCCGGACGATCCCGAGCTAAACGAACTGATGAGCGTTCTCGCAAAGCGTGAAATTCCAATTGAGGCACTTACTCGCGGCCGCGTACTCGACATCGGCGGCGTACACGTCGAAATACTCTATCCCGCCGGTGATCCCGCGGGTCCGTCCGACAACGATCATTCGCTCGTGCTGCGGCTGGTTTTCGGCAATCGCAAGATCCTGCTCACGGGCGACATTGAGAAGGACGCAGAGAATGAGCTACTCGCTTCAGGCACGCAGTTGTCCGCTGATGTCGTAAAGGTCGCGCACCACGGCAGCCGCACATCATCAACCGCCGACTTCATCGCCGCGACGCGTGCGGCATGGGCGATCATCTCGGTCGGACGCCATTCGCAATTCGGCCATCCGCATAAAGAAGTGGTCCAATCGTGGCGAGATGCAGGAGCCGCCGTCTTAACGACCGGCGAATACGGGATGATATCGATCGTAACCGACGGCCGCGAACTCGACGTATCGAGTTTCACGGTGCCTGATGCAAGCCAATAGATACAAAAACACCCATCAAGAATGATTCCCCCTCATTCCGTCCGAGCGCGTCCTTCAGTCGTCTTTATTGTGAATAGTTTAAACACGACCACAATATCTTGTCAATAGGGATTTTATCTCATACTCGCATCGATAGATCTTTCTTTGATATCCTTCAAGGCTTTTTTGAACGTAAAGTCGCGAAAGACAGGATCGCTCTTTTGAAGTTGCTCAAACGCGGTTTCTAATGCATTACTGTCGCTTCGACGTGAGATGGCAGTCGCGGCCATCACCCGAATGTAATCATCTTCGTTTTTGTTGTAGGCCGTTTCAAACAGAAACACGATCCATTTATTTGTCAGCGGCATGCGATCGAGATTCGCCAGTACAGAGACTGCGTAGAACTTGTCTTGAGGGGCGATCGGGACCTTACTGTTTGAAAGCAAGGCGGTCGCTTCGCTAACAAGGCTCTGCTGAGTCTCTACGTCGAGGATTCCCACCTTCTCAATATCAACTTTTAAATAGTCGTGAATTAAGGTATTCAGATCGTCACCGTTCAGGGGTTTGTTCTTTTTCTTAGCTAACTCTGTCATTCTCTGGACTAGAACGGAGAGCGGATTCTCAATTCCTTTCTTCTTCGACGTGTCGATCATAGAGCGGACAAGCTGCTGAGCCGCGTCATATTTCTGCGTTTCGAACCGCATTCTGTTCTCTGCTCGTCGAAGGTGTTTGACATCCGACAAGGTCATATTTTTCCAATCGAAGAGGCGTTCTCGAATTCTATGTTGGTTAAGTGCAGCCTGCATTGAAATATTCTTAGACTTGTATGTAAGCTCTGGGTGAAATTTCTTCAGGACTATGTCACCTACATACTCGGCAAGCCCATCATCGAACCAGCGGGTTTTCTCGTGGTCTATCAGTTTGTCGAGTAACGGATGAACAGCCTCGTGAGCTCGAACTTGAAACAAGCGCCTGCAAAGCCCTAACTTGTCCTCGAGACAATCAAAATTGATCGGTTCTTCAAGATCGAAGACGATCGAATCTACTAGAAGCTCATCCTGTTTTGGCACCGCGATCTTGTAGCTCTTTGGCGGGTCCTTAATTCCTAACAAATAGAAATGCACTCCTGTCGTCGATAAAGGCTCAACGATCGCGTTGATCTCCCGATATATCTCCTTCAAATTTGCGAAGATCAGGAGCGCGGCATTCTCATTCTTCGGCTGGTAGTGCAGGTCGATCACGGTATTTCCGAACTTCTCTGTCATTCTCGCACTGCATTCTTTCTCGGCGACATCCGTAAGATCAATGATCGGCGACTCGCCTGCTGTGAGAGAAAAACTTGTGTCGCGCGACTGTGCTGTCGCTATCGAACTGGTTGTCAGAAAGAGGACTGCAAGAAGAACGAAAAGCCGCATCGGCGGTTTGCATCCAGCCAACCCTTTGCTTTGTAAATGAAGTTTCGACATCGATCAACCCGTTAAGATGCGAGAACCGGGGCGACGACCAAGGTCGTCGCTCCGCAAATATAATCCTACAGAATCTCGACCTCGCCCTGATTGCAAACTAGCGGCGCCGTCGGTGACTGCGTGTACTGAATGTCGACGCTATCAACATACGTGATGCTGGTACCGTCCTGATAGCGCAGGTGATTGATATATTTACCTGACGGCGCACTACAGTCAGTTTGCGATACTCCGAAGGTGAAATCTGCAGTGGTTTCGGGTTGCTGGGAAGTAGAGGCAGCGGCGGCAGAGTTCAAGAATCCTTCAACCGCGGTAGGATTGGCAAAGGCATATGCTCGTGGCGCTGTGTCTTTGTCAACGCTTCCAATCGTTTGAGATTTGACAGGGTCATATGCAAGATCAAATGTCTGCGAGACCACTCCCGAATCGGTAGTTACATAGATCGTAGCCTGCGGCGTGGAACTCGTGTCCGGTCCCCACGGATTTGCTAGATCAAGAATGTAAGTTCGGTTTGCAACAGCATCCGTTTCTCCGGAAAGAGAATCGCCAGTCAAAAATTCAACTTCACCATGACCGGTAATTGTGCAAGGATGACCGATCGGACATTCTACTGTAATTCCCGCCCGTCTGGTACACTTAGCCCCCCCCCCGACGACAATGATCAAAGACACAACTCCTAGCAAATTCGCTAGTTTGCGAAGGTTCGTTTTCATTTTGGTTACTCCTTTCAGCAAGTGAGGTGTAGGATGGTTTGTAAGGAACGTCGCTATCGCTCCATCCGTGAAAGTGGTAGTGGCGTATTTTTCACAGTATATCTAAGTCTCGCTATTGTCAATATTTTTTTCGAAGGTTATCGTTTGCATATTTTGATCTCCGCGTGGAGTGGCACGGTGGCTCGCGTTCCGTCGGTCGCTTTGGACAAGTTGCGAAAAGCTTGGCACAATCTAGCTTCGGCAACGAGCGGCGAAACGAATGATCGCAAGACGGTACTTTGTAAGCGGAATTGTGCAGGGCGTCGGTTTTCGCTATTTCGCCCAGCGGTCAGCCGCGAAACATCAGATCCGCGGGTTTATTAGAAACCTGAGCGACGGTCGGGTCGAAGCGTTCGTCGAAGGATCAGAACGCGCGGTCATCGCTTTTAAGGAAGACATTGCGGCCGGTCCGCCATTTTCGAACGTTGAAATGCTCGAAGAGATCGTTGAAGACCCGACGGACCAATATTCAACATTCAGGATCGAAAAAGATAACAAATAGAATGGAAGATCTTAAGAAACTCATCCGCGAAGTGCCGGACTTCCCAAAACCCGGCATCAACTTTTATGACATAACGACGCTCTTGCTCGACCCGACGGGCTTACGGCTTTCGGTCGATGCGCTCGCCGAACTCGCGAACGGCCACAAGGTCGATACCGTGATCGGTGTGGAGTCACGCGGCTTTATCTTCGGTGCGCCGGTCGCTTATAAGCTCGATGCGGGCTTTATCCCGGTGCGCAAACCGAAAAAGCTCCCGGCCGAAAAGGTCTCGATCTCGTACGATCTCGAATACGGCACCGACACCCTCGAAATGCACAAGGATGCCGTCGGTGAAGGCCACAATGTCCTCATCGTCGACGATCTGCTCGCAACCGGCGGCACGGCACGTGCCGTCGTCGATCTTGTCGAAAGCGTAGGAGGCAAGGTCGCAGGGCTTCTTTTCGTCGTCGAACTTGACTTTCTAAAGGGCCGCGACAAGTTCGCAGGGTATAATGTTCAGTCACTGGTCCGATACGACAGCTAAACTTTGACATTCCGCGATCCGAATTGAAAACTCCCATTCGAAATGGTCCCGTAGCTCAGTTGGATAGAGCGTCCGCCTCCTAAGCGGAAGGCCGCTGGTTCGAATCCAGCCGGGACCACCAATTACCCGTAAAGAGGGACATCGTTTCGGGTAAACGCGGCGTCTCGGCCGGCTCTCCGGTCGTCTATGCTGAAATTTGGAGGTCGTAATGCGAAGAATTACCCTTTTGATATTCGCCGTTCTTGTGTTTGGTGTCGCGACGACATTCTCTCAAAACGACATACGCGATAAGCGAGTGTCGATCCATATAAAGGAGGCACCGTTTAGCGTCGTCGCGGGGACGCTGATACAAGATTTCGACGTTCCAATTGGACTCGAGATGTCACCTTCAACACCTATCGACGACCTTGTATTCGAACCGAATCTAAGCTATACGCTACCTGACGGCGACCATATGAAATGGCCAATTCCTAAAGAGGAATGGTACAAGCCGAAGAAGTATTCATTTTCACTTGATCTTGATAATACTCCGCTAAGCGACGCGATGAATGCGATCATCAAGCAGATGCCCGAGTACCGTTGGGAGAGCGACGGGAAGGTGATCAATATCCTTCCAATTAGCGACAGGGACGACCGTATCGTCAAGTTGCTTGCGACGAAGATCGAGAAATTCGAGAGTGAGGTCGATCCGAGGATCGTGACCGTGAGACTAAAGTTCACTGAAATTCCTGAGCTCCAGAGTCTATCAACAGAAGATGGCATTCGAATCTCAGATCGCGTTGAAGGTGGAAGTACCAATGGCCTCCGACAGCTTAGTGGGAAGCTCACTTTCGGAACGAGGGCGGTCAAGGAATTATTAAACTCCATTCTCTTTGTAAAACGCGGCGGGTGGATCGTTCGAATGGATCGCTGGCCGGAAAACGAAGCAATAGGCAGTCGGGAGATTTACTTGGACTTCTAGTCTGGGAGGTCGGTTTTCTATAGCGGCCGAGGGCCCTACCCATCAAGGCTTTACACCGGACCAAAAGCGATTTTTACAGAATCTAACAATTCATTGAAGATGAAGATATGATGAAGTCGATCTACACTCTATTGTTCCTTTTCTTGCTATGCTCAGGTAACACCCATGCGCAGGCCAGGGTTGAATCCGCAGATAGGTATCCCGAGCTAATACTTGATGCGAATGGGATCACATCCGTCAAAGTGCTCCTCGCCAAGGATGCGTATCGTATTGGCGAACTGATCCGCGTTGATGTTGGCGTACTCTTTTTGCCAAACGAAGAGGCCTTTATTCCAAATGATCTAAACTTTAGACTCAAGATCGAAGACCGCGCAGGAAGGCGAATACCCATTGAGATTATGGGCTCCTCAGGAATTATTTCGGCGTATCACCTGGCCACGAAGGACTACATATTTACATCGTGGTACGGAATCTTAGGATGCGATGACATCGCCATAAAAGAGTATGAGCGGAAGTTCGATTCGTTCCGAACGCTTGATCCTGAGGAACTTTTCCGTGCAGGGGCAGTTTCACCACCTGCCTCGTTCTGCGTAAACGTCCCAGAAGAATGGAACGGCGACCTATTTATGACTGCCGAGTTTATCAACGATTCCGTTGTTCTTCCGACGCATCAAGGCCCCACAAAGAGAACCGTGGTCGGTTCAGTTGTGAGCGGAAAGCGCCACTTCGCGATCCTAAAGGATCACTGAGCCGCGAGTTAGCTATTTGACAACCGATCATTTGGGCTCGCCGCGTGTCGTGACGGATAGGCGTGGGGATGGTGGTGAAGCTCTGCCGACCTCAAGTCCCCGTAGGGGACGCGAGATAATAGCCCAGGGTAAGGCCGTCTCGGCCGCCACCCTGGGAAAGAGGTCGCAAAATTGATCCTGGAGCTCCGTTAGGAGCGACACAGGGATCTGTCGGCGGCCAAGCCACCTCCGAGGATTCATTTGCCTTCGTCACCCACGCCGTAAACAACGTGGCCATGCGAAGCCATTGTCGGCGGCCGAGCCGCCTCCGAAGATGGGTTGGCTGCCAACAGCCGCGGCTACTCCATTTCGCTTTCGTCGATGTCGAAGTTCGCGTAAACCTTTTGGACGTCGTCGTTGTCGTCGAGGGCGTCGTAGAGTTTGAGCATCGTTTTGGCGTCGCCGCCTTCGAGTTTGATGTAGTTTTGGGGGATTTTTGAGATCTCGGCGGCTTGGGGTTCGATGCCGGCGGCTTTGATTGCTTCGTGGACGGTGTCGAAGGCGTCCGGTGCGGTGTAGATCTCGAAAACGTCGCCTTCGTCCTGCATATCGTCGGCGCCGGCCTCGATCGCGATCTCGAAAAGCTCGTCCTCGCTTTTCGCGGCCTTATCAACGACGATATAGCCCTTCTTGTCGAACATCCACGCGACCGATCCCGATTCGCCCATATTGCCGCCATTCTTCGAGAAGATGTGGCGAATTTCGGCGACGGTGCGATTGCGGTTGTCGGTCAGGCCTTCGACCATCACGGCGACGCCGTTCGGGCCGTAGCCTTCGTACATCACCTCGTCATAAGATACGCCTTCGAGTTCGCCCGTGCCGCGTTTGATGGCTCGGTCGATCGTGTCGTTCGGCATATTCTGGCCTTTCGCGTCATTGACGACCTTGCGAAGACGCGCATTCGAATCGACATCGCCGCTGCCGCCGGTGCGAGCCGCGACCGTGATCTCCTTGATGAGCTTCGTGAAGATCTTGCCGCGTTTTGCGTCGAGCGCGCCCTTCTTATGCTTAATTGTGTGCCACTTGGAATGTCCTGACATTTACGAATCGTCCTTTGTTGAGCAGTATTGTATCTTTGCGAGATGAGGCACACTCCCTACCGGTCGTGTTTCCGCCTATTCTTTCGAAACTGAACTGAAAATATATCACGGCGATTTTATCGCCGACAAACGGTCATTGCCGCTTCGGTGGACGGCTTTCTCAAGTTCGGCGGCAGTTATCCCGGCGACTCGCAGCCGCTTCGTTCTGGAGGTTTGGCCTGAAAGTATCTCGACGTTGCTCTTGGCAACGCCCAGCAACTTAGCGAAGAACTTTATCAATTCCGCATTGGCTGCTCCTTCGACCGGCGGCGATGCCACACGCACTTTCAAGATACCGTCGATCGTCCCAATGATCTCGGTCTTCGACGCTCTTGGATTAACGCGAACTTTGAATTCAACTCCGTCCGTAGTGGTTATAATATCGAGCATCTTCTATCGTACGAACACACGCAGCACGACCGACTGCAGCACCCAGATGATCAGCAAAACGATCATCGCCGAGAGGTCGAACATCCCGACCGGCGGGATCAGACGTTGAAAGGGCACGAGTATCGGATCCGTAACGCGGCGTACAAAACCAAGGAATGACCCGCGTGAAAAGACGAACCAGGAGGCGATAAATCTGACAAAGATCAAGAGAACCAGAATGCTGAGTATGCCGTAAAGGACGAACCCGATCACGGTGCTCGCACTTCCTCTTAGAAGACCGAGGAGCAGGCCGTCGATGACAAAGAAGGTGTTCGCGATCACCTGTGTTAGAAAGTATGCGAGCACAAGAGCGACCAGCAGCGTTATAAGCGGTCCATAACGCGTGTTAACGCCGTACGTCGCAAGCATACGCGCCGCCGGATAGACCCATTTCTCCGTGCGTCGGCGGATCCAAAACGCGAATTTTCCGACCTTGCCGAACGGATTCGGATCGGCCCACGTCAGCACAAGACGCAGTATCAAGAGCGACGCAACGACCGCAAGTGCGATCCAGATCACCAAAAAAACGATCGGATAAACCGTTACGGAGAGCATAGACTAAACTTTTGTGCCGTAATCAGCGGCGTGGAGGCTTTCATTCATCTCAAGTCAAACCCTGCGCGTGCGGCAATCCCTGTAAACACTTCTTCCAACGGAATTCGTTTCTCTCCGTTCTCGTATTCTTTGAGACGTTTCCTAAGAACAGCAACGGTCTCAGCACGGTCTCGATCGTCTTCGACCTGTTGTTCATCGTCTATCTTCGGCACGGTGTTCTCCTATCCTAACTACTCTCGTAGATGCAGCCTAACGCCAGTCGGGCGGTTCACTCGGCGGAACGTATTCGGGCGACTCGGCGTTCCTTGAGCTTTGCCAGCCTGTCGTTGCCGACTCAGGCCGCAGTAGGCCGCCGAAAGGCGGTGGTGCGTCCTGCTTCCAGATCTCCAAATACCAATAGGCCGGCTCAGCGATGATACCGGCAAAAAAGAAAAGCAGGATCCAGATGATCCGCATATTTCCTTCGACCTTCGGATTCTTGACGGCGTGTATGACATAGAACACGGTCAAGGCGAGCCCGAGAAATATCGAAAGAAAAAAATATGATAAAGCCAATAGGAAAAAATGCCGGCGGTTCGCCGTTTCCCGGTCCGGCAAATCCAATAAATGCGAAGATCGCGATCACGAACAGAAAAAGATATAAACAGGCGGCCACGCCGTCGCGAGGCCGAGTAAGATCTTTTGCGTCCTGCTGAGTTCCATCTACCTCGCTCCAAACATCGCCGTGCCTACACGCACTATTGTCGCACCTTCCCCGATCGCGCCCTCGAAATCATTGGTCATTCCCTTGGAAAGCTCAAATCGAGGCTCGGCAAAAAGGCCGCATTCCCGGCGGTCATCACACTCTAAATATAACAGACGCCGTCTTTAACCAGAGAGAGCGAGCAGAGAAAGCGGACCTTCCTTCGCGTCTTTGCGGGGATATTCTTGTCCGTCTCCCGCAAAGTCGCAGAGACGCAGAGACGCAAGGATCTCTCGCGACATTCCCGATATTTCCGTGCTCTAGGTGTTTCCTTGCTGCGACCTCTCCGCCTGGCCTGGCGGATTGTCCAAAAGCCGCGAATCCTGTATTCTCAAATCTTCGCCCGTAAACGAATGTGCGGACGTGGCGGAACTGGTAGACGCGCAGGTCTCAGAAGCCTGTTCTGGTTACAGAGTGGAAGTTCGATTCTTCTCGTCCGCACCAAATTATAACTGCCTATTTGAAATAGTTACTATCGTAGATTAACGATGAGTCGAGGGCTGGAAATGGCCCTCTTCTTTGTTTCCTTTCGGTTTTGGGCCGATCTTCAGGCGGAATGGCTGAAGATCATTGACAATCTGCCCAAGCTCCTTTTTCTCATCGTCCCACCTCTACTTACGCGGTGAATTCATGTTGGCCGTCGCTTTCCGTCAACGGGTTTATTCCATGGCCTCTGCCGGTAACTGTTTTTCGTGGACCTTGTATTCCTCTATATCGATCAACGCCTGATACTTCCGGATCAGTTCCTCGTTGAACTCGTGCAGGTGGTTCATTTCGTTAAGCTGCCTTCGCTGCCGATCGAGCATCTCGAGATAAATGGTGTAAAACCTGTCCAATGAAACGTCTCGCGGGTCACTTTCCCTCGTGCATTCTTGTAAAAAGTAGTTTAGATCGATCTGCAGCCGGTCATAAAGGTTCTCGAGATGCTTGTTCCCGGATCTTTCATCAGCATAGTTATCATTCAGAAATTCCAGCGAAGCATGTGCAACTTTCTTCTGCATTATGACTTCCTGCGTTCGTTCCGGGATCGCTACGTATATGTCCTCGGGCTTGACCTTGCGGATCACCCAGGGCAATGTCAGGCCCTGAAAGACGAGTGTTACCAGGATCACGACGAAGGTGATGAACAAGATCAGTTCACGGTATGGGAACGGCTGACCTTCATTGATCACCAAAGGAATTGAGAGAGCCATCGCAAGTGAGATCACGCCACGCATCCCGGCCCATCCCGTAATGACGGGATTTCGCCATCCCGGATGCGCTTCGGCAACCTGTATAAAGCGACTCATAAAGGTTGTCAAAACAGAACCACCTAATGTACAAACAAGACGCGTAACGATCAGCACAAATGAGATAAGGACCGCGTACCAGGCAGCCGTGAACAAACTGATCTGGCCGAGTCCATTGACGATGGCGGGCAATTGCAGCCCAATCAGCATGAAGACGAATCCGTTGAGGACAAAGATCAAATTGTTCCAAACATTGACGCCCTCAATTCGAGTCCGGTAGTTGAGCATCGTGTCGCGTCGGCCGGACAGAAGCAGTCCGCCGCTGACAACCGCCAACACTCCCGAGAAGTGAAAGTGTTCCGCAAAGTAATACATGAAGTAGGGAGCAATAAATGTCAGAACAACGTCGACACCGGTTGTGGTAGGAAGCCAACGGTGGACGGCATAGAAAGCCAACGCGACCAGAAGGCCAATGAGCGTTCCCATCACGACGGCGAGCACAAAGCTGACGGCAGCATCACTGAAATAGAACTGGCCGGTGACGATCGCCGCCAATGCAAATCGAAATATGATAAGCGACGAAGCATCGTTGAGCAGGCTTTCGCCCTCGCTGATGGTGACGATCACCTTCGGCACCTTAACGCGTCGCATTATAGTGGTTGCTGAAACGGCATCGGGCGGCGAGACGATCCCTCCGAGCAGGAATCCGAGGGCCAATGAAAATCCCGGTATCAGCCAGCTCGAAATAAGAGCGACGACGGTCGCGTTGATGATCACCACCGGAAACGCGAACGCGGCGATGGCACGACGCCATTTCCAGAACTCCTTCCACGAGACCTGCCATGCAGCCTCGTAAAGCAGCGGCGGAAGAAAAATGAAGAACACCAGCTCGGGATCGATGCCGATGTTCGAAAACAGTCCCGTAAAGCCAAGTGCAAGCCCGCCCAAAACCAGCACGATCGGATACGCAAGTCTCAACCAGTTCGCCAACATTACCAGCGCCAGAATGATGACTACCAGTAGATTGTACTCAATGAAAAGGTCCTGCATGTGCGATGACGTAAATACCGTTGTGAATGAGCAATCGGGCATCATTCGCCAGATGCACCTGATCTGAAACTGCAGGTGAAAAATCCTTCACGCACAGTTTCAGTCAGGAGTCTCAGATCAACCCTTGACCAGTACAATTTTAGAAAACAGCAAAGCTGGCTGGTAATGGTGAGAGCTTCCGGTTCACCAGTGCCTCTATTTCACTTACTATTTCTAATTCTGTTTGTCCAAAGCTCTTCCTATATCCAGCCAATTTTTTCAACTGTTCCTGTTGCCATGCCGCATCAGGCTGGTTTCCCGATCTTATGTTTTCGAGAGCGGCAAGCCCGATCACTGCCGCATCGTGGAGGTTAGCGGAGTGCTGCTTAATCACGGCCAACTGTGAGGATTCCAGAAAATAAGGCTGGAGGGCAGCATCATTATCACGCCATTTTATCAATTGATTTTTTAGCAAATTTTCCAGAACGGGATCGTTCTTTTTCAGGTATTCGCCAACACCTCTACGAAACGCCCACTTAGTTTCCGAATCGCAAAATACTATGTCTGACACGTCGGCAAGCGGAGCCGTTTGCTGTGTTTCATTTGTTGGCTTGGTCATTTTTGCAAATAATTTCTTATAACCCTTAGCAGGCGTAAGCACATCGGTGAGTGTTTTTAAATTTTCCGTTGGTGCATTGTTGGTTAACCTGCGCAATGCCCGTTCGTAATTGCTGAGATGCTGTAACCCTTGCTCATCCAATTGGTTGCTCAATTGGAATAACCGGCGATACATATCATCTACATCAGTCACATTTGCGGGCGACCATAATCGTTCTGCTACAGTGGCGGCTCTCGGCCAGATCCTTCCCGCTAAATTTTCGTTGTCAGCCAACTCTGTCCACTGCGCAGCTTCGCCGCCAAGAACATTGGTTTGATTTAAGCTGTCAAGGGACTTGTTGTTGTAATAGATATAGGCGGGCATAAAAATGTCTATATAGAAGCCTTCAGACACCAGGGTGTTGTAGCCCTTTGAAGCAAAATCGTTCGCGGTACCGTAGGATTTTGTAAGGCCATTACCTTCCGGTATCCATTTGTGCACCACCGCATCTTTTGGCAGTTTATCGTTGTATATTTCCTCCCAACCTATCATGCGGCGGTCATGCTTTTTGAGAATATCGTGAACTCTCTTAACAAAATGCCGCTGCAGTTCATCGGTCGTCTGCATTTGGTGATCCTTCATCCAAGCCACTATTTCCGGGTTTAATTTCCACGCCATGCCATTGTTTTCATCGGCGCCAATGTGGATATAGCCCGAAGGAAATATCGTTGTCATCTCGCCGATGAACTTATCCAGGAACTTATATACTTCTTTTTTCGTCGGGTCGAATGTCGGCGACACCATATTCTTTATTAGGTCAGCTATTGATCTAGTTGGCGGCCGGCTTGGGTCGGGGTGATCATTTTGCCATTGCGTTCTCGGCCCTGGCCGATAAGGCCCTGGCAGGCTGGCGAGTTCCGGGTATCCGGCAAACCAACTTTGAGAGTGGCCGGGCATGTCAAACTCGGGCACGATCACAATGCCCCGGTCAGCGGCATATTTCACCAGTTCCTTTAGTTGCGCTTGCGTATAATAATCACCGTTAGAGCCGCGTTCATGCAGCAATGGAAATTGCTTTGACTCAACTCTGAAACCCTCATCATCCGTCAGGTGCCAGTGAAGCACATTCATTTTCACCACGGCCATCGCATCAATATTGCGTTTCATTTCGTCGAGCGAAATAAAATGGCGGGCCACATCTATCATTAGCCCACGCCATTTGAAACGCGGCTTATCATTAATGGTGACCAGCGGAAAATAGAACTTACCGTCCTCTTTATAAACGAGCTGTAAAATGGTTTGGAGCCCGTGTAGCGCACCTTGCGTAGTGGCTGCGTCAAGCACAATGTTTTGCTCCGTAACCTTCAAGCTGTAGCTTTCATCTACACCTATTTCTCCCGAAGTTTTGCTGCGTACGGTTATGGTCAATCGCGCAGGGCTTGTTTCGGCCGACGGCGTAATATACTGCGTTTTAAAAAATGAGGAAGTTCGCCTGTTCAGCGTTTGATACGTGCGGTTTACGGCCCGATACAACAGCGCATCATTCTTATCGGCGCGGACCGAAACATCAAAGGCCGATGTAAGAACAAATCTCCCTTGCTCCACCTCGATCTTGGAAGGCACCGGCATTAAGTTCAAGGAACTTTGCTGAGCCGAACTGATACTGACGCAGCCAACCAATGGAATAAGTAGAAATAAATCACTCATGATCGTCCTAAGGAAATGTGATGTAAGGTTTTTGATATGCAAACTCCCGTATTCGTTTTTGTGCATAAGATCCACGCAGTTACCGCTATAGTATTTTCTGCTAACTGAGATGGTCAAATAATTCAGATCATAAGTAACACTCGGCCCGATCTTGTCGGGTTTTCGACAAGTTCGTGTGCATGTGCGATATGATCTAACGGGAATGTTGAGGCGATCTCGAATCCTTTCCATCCTGCTTCAAACGCTTGGTTGATGACTCGGGCGGCTTCGGCTTTTGCGTCGGTCGGTACATCGTCGCTGCCGATAAAGAAAGCGCGGGCGTTTGTAAACGCGAGCTGCCAGAATGGAATCTCCGGCGTCGAGATATTCGTTGCGTATGCGGCGATCGAGCCGCCTTGTGCCAACACCTCAACATCGGTTGCAATGTTCGCGGCGAAGGCCACTTCGACAATGTGATGAACGCCGTCGGGAGCCAATTCTTTTATGCGCCCGACCAAATTTTCATCGACCAACAAGACCTCATCTGCACCCGCTTGCAAAGCCGTCGCCTTATCGCCCTCGGATCGAACGGTAGCGATGGTCCGCGCTCCGCCATGATGTGCGAGTTGAACGGCACATGCCCCGACCGCTCCCGCCGCGCCTTGCACAAGAACGGTTTTTCCTTCGACCGGACCGGCGACGTGAATCGCCCTGTGCGCGGTTATCGCGGGAATGCCGAGACACGCGCCCTGTTCGAACGAAACGCTTTCCGGGAGCGGAACCGCTTGCTCCAAAGGAACGACCGTGTATTCGGCCGCGGTGCCGAACGGGCGATAGGATTGGGCTCCGTAACACCACACGCGCCGCCCGACCCATTCCTCTGATACGCCATCGCCCACCAGATCGATCGTTCCCGCGCCGTCGCTGTGCGGAATGATACGAGGGAAAGGCATCCCGACCCCGAAAGCATTCTGCCGCTTTTTCACATCGCCCGGATTGATGCCCGATGCGGCGACGCGGATCCGAACTTCACCGGCGCACGGCCGCGGTTTATCCATCTCACCGACAACCAAAACATCGCCCGCCGCCCCTTGCTTCTCATACCACGCCGCTTTCATAAGTTGCAGATCAAAGATACGCCAACAGGATCCGCTCGGCGAATCAACCGGTCTGTTGTTATTTGATAGGAACCATATAGATATCGTCGCTCACCTTTTCCATCCAATCTACCACTCGTCCGTCGAGCGACTCGGTGATCGCAATGTGGGTCATTGAACTCGTCGCGGTCGCGCCGTGCCAGTGCCGCGTGTTGGGCGGGCACCAGACAACATCGCCTGCGCGTATCTCGACCTTTGGCCCGCCTTCGACTTGCGTCCACCCGACCCCGTTTGTGACTACGAGCGTCTGGCCGAGAGGATGCGTATGCCAGGCGGAGCGTGCGCCGGCCTCGAACGTGACACGGCCTGCTCCGACCCTAGATGGTTCGCCGCCCGAGAACGCAGGCTCAACCGTTACGCGTCCCGTGAAATATTGTTCCGGCCCTAGTGAGGCGGCCTGTGAACCTGGCTTGCTCAATACCATATCGCTATTTTCATTTTTCATTTCAACCACCGTTTTATTGCCGCCTTCTCGCGCGACTTCGGCCAGGACCTTTCGGCCTGCATCAGCCTCAGGTTTCCCGACGTTCTCTTCGAGCACCGAAAACAACTGGCCGAGCTGCGATGCCGTCAGCCCGACGTTCAAACCGATCCCGAGGTGACTCTTTAATTGCGGTTCGACACCGCCGAGACTCGTCAGTGCGGAGATCGTAACGATCTCACGATCCGAATAGTTAAGAACATCTCGTTCGAAAATATCGGCGAAGAGATGTTCCTTGAGGAAACGGTCGATCTCCGGGCTAAAGGCCGCGAATCCGGTCTTTGGCCCTGTTTCCTTTCGGCCGGTCAATGTTTCCAGCACCTTTTTTCCGCGTTCGTATTTGTCACCGACATTCTTGATGGGCGACGCTTCGCGACCTACGTTGTCCTTGATGCTTCGCTTCTTTCGATCTTTGACGACCGCGATCAGCGTGTTGATCCCGTTCAGGCTTCTCGGAAATCCGGTGTATGCATAAAGATGCACCAGCACTTCCTTCGCTTCGTTGATCGTCAATCCGGCGTCGAGACCCTTGTTGAGCGAGTCCTTGAGTTTCGCAAGATCGCCTTTCGCCGTTAAGCCCGCGATCGCAACGATACTCTTCTGTTTTGCGCTAAGCTCTTGAGATATTGGCGTCTCCTTGCGGGGCGTAGAGGGCGTTTGCGATTCAGCAACCCCAAAACTGAATAGTGTCCACAATGTTGCTAAAGCGAAATGCTTCATTTGTTCTTCTCCTACGGATCGAATGTACCGGCAGCGAGCGGCAGCCAGCTATCGCTCGTTACTAGTTGATCTGTTCTTTCTACCTATTGACCAACCGCTGCGAACCTTCGCCGTATCTTGCTCCCATGACCTTGACCTGTGATGTTAGCCGGTCCAGTTCGCGCAGATCTTCGGCCGACAATTCGACATCGACCGCACCGAGATTTTCTTCGAGACGATGCAGTTTTGTTGTTCCGGGAATCGGCACGATCGAAGATTTCTGAGCGAGCACCCAAGCGAGGGCAATTTGTGCCGAAGTCGCATTCTTTTCGGCGGCAAACTTTGCGATCAGATCGACCAATGCTTGATTTGCTTTTCGGTTCTCTTCCGAAAAACGCGGCACGGAATTGCGGAAATCCGTACTATCGAACGCCGTATTTGCATCGATCTTCCCCGTGAGAAAACCTTTGCCCAAAGGGCTGAACGGCACGAAACCGATGCCCAATTCTTCGAGCGTCGGCAAAATTTCCGCTTCCGGTTCACGCCACCAAAGAGAATATTCGCTTTGCAGGGCCGTTACGGGTTGAACGGCGTGTGCCTTGCGAATTACCTCGACTCCGGCTTCGGAAAGCCCGAAATGTCTGACTTTTCCCGCGTCGATCAATTCCTTGACCGCACCTGCTACGTCTTCGATCGGGACATTCGGATCTACGCGGTGTTGATAGAGCAGGTCGATGTGATCGGTCTGCAGTCTTTTCAAAGATCCTTCGACGGCTTGTTTGACATGCTCGGGCCGGCTGTTGAGCGGCGGTTCGGAAAGCTGCGTTCCGTCGGCATCGATATTGAAGCCGAATTTTGTGGCGATGACAACTTTTTCACGCACCGGAGCGAGAGCTTCGCCGACCAATTTTTCATTCGTAAAAGGTCCATAGACTTCCGCCGTATCAAAGAAAGTAACGCCTTTCTCGACGGCCGATCGAATTAGCGAGATCATCTCAGTTTTATCCGCCGCCGGCCCAAGACCGAAGCTCATTCCCATACAGCCCAAACCGAGAGCCGAAACCTCCAACTTTCCTAATTTTCGCGTTTGCATTATTCTCCTCCTATTTTTTCAGCGGCGCTTCTACTCCTGAAAATGTCAGCACGCCGGTTGGCAGGCGTTGTCCTTTTACCTCGATTGCCCGGACGGCGGTGTTCAGCTCGGCGATCTCGGCGGACGTAAACTTTACGTTGGCTGAATCGCTGTTCTCGATCATGTGCTGCATAACGGTCGTTCCCGGAATGGGCACGATCCACGGCTTTTGCGCCATTAGCCATGCGAGGGCGATCTGCGCGGGTGCTGCTTGTTTACGCTCGGCCCACGTCTTTATCAGATCGATGAGCTTCATGTTGGCCGCAACGCTCTCTGGTGAGAACCTCGGTGTCATCGCACGAAGATCGCCGGGCGAAAATCGCGTTTCTGTATCGATCCAGCCGGTCAGCAATTGACAGTCGAGCGGCCACCAGCAGACAAAGCCGATTCCCAACTCTTCGCAAAGCGGTATCACTTCTTTCTCCGGATCACGCGTCGCCATCGAGTACTCGTTCTGAATGGCGGTCAGCGGCAGCGTTGCGTGAGCACGGCGAATCGTCTGGATCCCCGGTTCCGATAATCCCCAATGCAAAACCTTGCCCTGATCCATCAGGTCTTTGATCGCACCGGCGACATCCTCGATCGGAACTTCAGGATCGACTCTATGTTGATAGAGCAGATCGATGCGGTCTGTTCGCAGTCGCTTGAGCGAGTTTTCCACGACTCGCTTGATGTGATCCGGCTTGCTGTTCAATCCCGGCAGTCGTCGGCCCGTTTCCTGATCTATGTTCCAGCCGTATTTCGTGGTGATCCTAACCTTGTTTCTAAATGGCTGTATTGCTTCGCCCAAGATGCGCTCGTTCTCCCACGGCCCATACGCCTCGGCACAGTCGAAGAACGTTATGCCGCGGTCATAAGCCGCACGTAAGATCGCGATCATTTCGGGACGATGCGGCACTGTCGTGTCGTACTTTCGATGCATGTTCTGGACGCCAATGCCAATCGCCGACACCTCCAATTTGCCTAACTTTCTTCGTCCGATCGCCGGATCAGCGTTAGTCTTTGCATCAGCCTTTCGCTTTCCGGTTTGAGCATCAACCTCAGTCTGCGATGCCCCGATCGCAAGCGAACCGGCGGCGACGATCGTTTTGGCGATAAAACCGCGCCGGCTAACGCCTTCATTTTCTTGAATTTCAGATTTAGTTGATTCGTTATCTTCTTTCATAGCTCACCCTCCTACCTTTCCTGTCATTAATTTCGTTATGCTCCAGTTGACCGAGCCGGCATTGATCTTAATCTTCAAGTTTGAAGGTGCCCAGCGACTTCACCATTTCGGGATCACGATGGTCGAAGAAAAGAGTTTCTTTCGTGTCAAGTGTCTTGATCGTGTCCATATCGCCGGCCGTCAGCTCAAAATCGAAGATGTTGAAATTCTCCGCGATCCTTTCCTTGCGAACCGATTTCGGGATGACAACGACCTCTCTTTGCACGAACCACCTCAAGATCACTTGTGCAATAGATTTGCCGTATCTTTCGCCGATCGAACTGAGCAGTTTGTTTTGAAAGATGTCGTTCCTGCCTTCGGCAAACGGCCCCCATGATTCGATCTGCACATTGTTTTCGCGTAGGAATTTTTGCGTTTCGATCTGCTGATGAAACGGATGAGTTTCGATCTGGTTGACCGCCGGAACGATCTCGTTGTGGATGATCAGGTCCATTACGCTGTCGGGCGGAAAATTGCTGATGCCGATGGCTTTGATCACGCCTTCACGGTACAGCTCTTCCATCGCCCGCCACGAACCGTAAACGTCGCCGAAAGGCTGGTGGATCAAATACAGATCCAAATAATCGAGTTGCAGTTTCCGCAAAGACTTTTCAAAAGCCTTCTTCGTGCGTTCGTAACCCGCGTCAGAGATCCAGAGTTTAGTGGTAACGAAAATTTCCTCACGGGGAACGCCGCTCTTTTTGACCGCATTCCCAACCGCCTCTTCGTTCATATAAATGGCGGCAGTATCGATCAAGCGATAGCCCGTTTCTATCGCTTGCGACACGCTTCTTTCACATTCTTCTGCGTCGGGAACTTGATAAACGCCGAAACCCAAGATCGGCATTTCGACTCCGTTATTTAATGTAACTTTTTGCATAATCTCTCCAAATAATTTCTAGTGCGACGGCAATTCTTTCATTCAACTTATGCGAGTGAACAGCAAGAAATTCACCGTTGCGATGTAAGGGCTCTTTCTAGTCATATTCAATCTCCTATGGTTCCGCATGCATGTCCTCCAGGCGCTTGCCTTTGGTTTCCTCGACCCAGCGCCATACAAATAGGAAGGACAGCACCGCGCAGATCGCGTAAAACCCGTACGCGACTCCGAGCATATTGCGAAGTTCCGGGAAGGAGACGGTAACGAACCAGTTGGCCGCCCACTGTCCGGCCGCGGCCAGGCCCAGAGCGGCTGCGCGGATCCGGTTGGGGAACATCTCCCCGAGCAACACCCACACCACAGGCCCCCAGGACATACCGAAAGCCACGACGAACAGATTTGCGGCGATGAGGGCGATCGGGCCGGTGGTCCCGCCGAGGAATGGTTGCTGTTCCATAACGCCGGTCGCGATGTTGAGTACTTCGTGCGTCCCGGCCGTGCCGAAGATCACGGCCATGGTACCCAGCGTCACCGCCATCCCGACGGATCCGACGAGCAGTAGCGGTTTGCGGCCGATCTTGTCGATCAGGGCGATCGCGATCAACGTGGTCAGGATGTTGGTCACCGACGTGATCACGGTGATGATGAACGACGAGCTTTCGTCGAATCCGACGGCCTGCCACAACACGTTCGAGTAGTAAAAGATCACGTTGATGCCGACTAACTGCTGAAACATCGACAGTCCGAGGCCGACCCAAACGATTGAATAAATACTACCACCCGGTTTGCGCAGATCGCTCCAGGCCGCCGGCTTCTCATCTTTGAGCGTGTCCTGAACGCTGCCGAGAGTGATCTCCAGATCCTTCTCGCCCAACAGCAGCGTCAGCACCTTGCGGGCCTCCGGAATACGGTGTCTTGCAACCAAAAATCGAGGCGATTCAGGTATCGTGAAGGTCAGTAGGCCGTAGACGACGGCGGGAACCGACATCAACAGAAACATCCAACGCCATGCCTCCGCGTTCAGCCACAGCTCCTTGCCTGCATCTCCTGCGATGAACGCCAGCAGAGCGTCGATGCTCAGGGCAAGGAAGATGCCCGTTACGATCGCCAGTTGCTGAAGAGAACCAAGCCTGCCGCGTATCCTCGGCGGTGATGTCTCGGCGATGTAGGCCGGGGCGATCACCGAGGCGATGCCAACGCCGATACCACCAACGATGCGGAACAGCACTATCGCCCAAACGCTGGGAGCCAGCCCGGTGCCGATCGCGCTGATTAAGAAGAGTACCGAGGCGATCTTCATCACAGCGAGGCGGCCGATCCGGTCAGCGATCCTGCCCGCCGTCAGCGCTCCGACGGCCGCACCGAGCAGTGCCGATGCTACAGCAAAGCCGAGCACCTTGTTGTCGATACCGAAATTCTTCTGCACGGCGTCGACCGCTCCGTTGATCACCGCACTGTCGTATCCGAACAACAGACCACCCAAGGCAGCGACCCCGGCGATCCGCACGGCGCTGCGTCCGGACGAGAAATGATCGGAACTCTCAATATGAGGTGTCATTATTTCACTGCCTCCTGCATCGCCTTCTTGCCGTTGACCGTTCTTCAACTATACTCCCGGCATCCTGTCCGGCGTGCCGAATCTCAATGCAAAAACCCCAATGACCCCGGAAAGAACCAAAAGGACGACNNAGAGCGTCGGCCAGATATCCCCAACCTCCGGCCATGATCGCCCCTCCGAGCGCCAAGGCAATTGAAATGTTCGAGAATATCTGCGAATAGTCCTTGGCCCCGAAAACCGTCCTGACGATCAACGCCGTTTCCACCGTGACGCCGGCATACGCCCAGCCGAACATGAATCCACCGGCCACCATAACGGCCATTCCCGCTTGTCCCATCAACAGGAGCACAAGCCCCAGGATTCCGAGACCGGTCGAAACAAGCACTCCCGTAAGGGAATTCCTGTCATTTATGTAACCCAGAGCCACCTTGCCGATGGTGACTCCGAGCATAATCGCCGAAGCAACCAGCCCGGATTGCTCCACGGAGTATCCGACGCTGGTGATGTAGCTGGGCAGGAACAGGTTCAGCGTGGAAACGGAGATCATCAGGAACGCGAACACCATCAAGGCGTAGAAGACCGGCGTCTTGACGGCAACCGCGTAATCCATTCCGGTCGCGGCTGCTGCGCTTTCATCCGCTTTCTCACCGAACGGCTTCAAACCCATGTCCGAGGGATGATCGCGCAGCAACAGCCCAAGCAAGGGCGTCACCACCAGCAGGATGATGCCCCCGAAGATCAGATAAGTGGTTCGCCAGCCGTATCCTTCGATCAAATATCCGCCAAACGGATTGAACAACACCCCGCCGATTCCCGAGGCTGCACTGCATATCCCGATGAAGAAACCCACCCTTGCATTGAACCAGCGATTGATCAGAACGGGATAGCTCAGATACAGCAGAAACGATAGTGAGATTCCGATGACTGCCCCTGCAATATAGAAATGCCAAACGGCGCTGAATTGCGACATACCGACGTACAACACCCCGACCACCGCGGCACTGCCGGTCAGCAGCCATCGGGCACTGTACTTGTCCAGCAGTTTCCCCGCGATGGAAAGCATCAGGAACGACAAGGCATAAACGAATGTCATGTACAAGCCGAAACTGCCGACGGAGACACCCAGTTCGGTGCTGACAGGGTTATAGAAGATTCCGGCGCAGCTCATCACCAGCCCGATGATGACGCCCATGATCAGGCAGCAGCAGAAGACGATCACATACCCGTAGTGAAATTTGGAATTGTCCATCATGATCACTTTCCGGCATCCGGCCCGTAGAAGAAGTTAGCGGTTGCTCCGCCGTCGATCAGGAAGTCGCTGCCGGTGATGAAGCCGCCCTCCGGCCCCATGATCAACCCCGCCAATGCTGCAACTTCGTCCGGCGTTCCGGCACGTCCGGCGGGCATCTTCTTCAGCATCGCCTGGTAGAAATCGGCACGCTCGCCGTATAATTCGTCGTGGGCCAGCGGCGTAACGATGATGCCGGGGCTGATCGAATTGACACGCGCTCCGCGCTTTGCCCACTGGACCGCCTCGCCGCGCACCCTGAGCGAGTTGCAGCGTTTGGACATCTGGTAGGCATGCAGCGTGCTCTCGACGTTCTTGACGAAGTCGAGTTCAAGAAGCTCTTCCGGCGACGCGGTGGCCAGCAGAGCATCCTGCTCGGCGGTCAGTGCGGGCATGCGATAGCCCGATTGCGACGAGATCACCACGCCCGAACCGCCTTCGGCGATCACTTTGCCGAACTCCTCCAGCAACACGGCGGTGCCATAAAGATCGACCTTCAGGATCGCTTCTATCGGCGCCTGCGACGGCGAAACGCCCGCCGCCTGCACCAGCGCCTTGATCGGCCCAAGTTTCTGCGCCTTACTGACCACCGCCTCGATCGCGGCACGCTCGGAGATATCCGCCTTCATCGCAGTGACCTCGAAGCCGGCACCTTCCAACACCTTCGCCGCCGCGTCAGATGCGGCTTGAGTGTGGTTCGCCACCAGAATTTGGCGGCCGCTGCTGATGCGCCGCGCTATTGCCTGGCCGATCCCGCCGGAGCCGACGACCACGGTTACATCTCTTTTTGTATTTGTTTCGCTCATTTCTTCCTCTGTTCTTCAGCCCAATGCTATGCGAGATTTCCGCGTTCAGTTGTTGATGCGACTTACCTCGGTGACGTGAGATCAATTACGAATCGGAAGCGCACGTCCTTGCCGATGACCCGCTGGTAGGCGGCGTCGATCCTGGTCCGGCTTGATCATCTCTACGTCCGGGTAGATCTTGCGGGCGAAGCAGTGGTCGATCACTTCCTGCGTCTCGGCGATGCCGCCGATCATCGAGCCGGCCAGGCTCTTGCGGCCGAATGCCATCGCGGCCGGGTTGATTCCGCGTGCCTCGCCCAGACCAACGTTCACGAACGTGGAATCCAGCTTCAACATCTGCATGAACGGCTCGGCCTCGAAAGCGTAGGGCACGGTGGAAATGATCAGGTCGAAGCGGTTACGCAGTTCAGGCCGGGCCTGCGCTTCCTGCCAAGTGTAGGCGGAGCTCGCTCCCATCGCACGCGCGGCCGCGATCTTGCCCTGTGTGGTGGTCAGCACGGTGACGTCGGCTCGCTGAGCCACGACCAGCTTGACCGCCATGTGCCCAAGCCCGCCCAGGCCAACCACCGCCACGCGCTGACTCGGCTTCACGTCCCAATGCCGGATCGGCGAGAAAGTAGTAACGCCGGCGCAAAGGATCGGTGCGGTGGCTTTCAGATTCATTCCCGGCGGGATGCGGATCACGAACTTCTCGGTGACGGCGATCCGTTCGGAATAGCCGCCGAAGGTGTGGCCGCCGGAAACTTTGTCGGGCGAGTCATAGGTGAAGGTGGTGCCGTTTACGCAGATCTGCTCGCGATCGGCAAGGCAGTTCTCGCAGGTGCCGCAGGCATCGACCATGCAGCCCACCCCGCCGTAGTCGCCGACCCGGAACTTGGTGACGTTGCGGCCCACGGCCACCACTCGCCCAACGATTTCGTGGCCGGGCACGCAGGGCAAGCCCGGCGCTCCCCAGTCGCCACGCACGGTATGCACGTCCGAATGGCAGATGCCGGCATAAAGGATGTCCAGCAGCACGTCATTTTCACCCAGCGAGCGGCGCTGGATGGTCATCGGTGCGAACTTGCCCGCGGCCGCGGTGACGCCCCAGGCGCGGGTTGGATACGGGCCGGCACCGACGACGTTCTCGGCCGGCTGAGCCAGCGCGGCGGCGTTACCAAATAACAGCGGCGCAGCGGCGGCCGCTCCGAGCCCGGCTGCAATAAATTGTCGGCGGCCGATCTCGGAAGTATCTTGACCCTCATTCGAATGATTGTGTTTATTAGACATCTTATTTTCTCCTTCGCGGTAATAAGTTCACGGCTTGCTGATGCCGAGGTTCTCATTCTTGTGCAGATCGGGGTTCTCGAAGATCGTTCTGATGAACGCGGCGATGCTTTTGCGGGAGATGGCGGAACCGGTTTCAGGCTCGCCTTTGCGCGTGAGGGCATAGTCCACTTCATCAGCATTGGTGAACCAATCGGGACGCAGGATGGTGTAGTCCAATCCCGACGCTTCGATGATGTCGGCCAGCTTCCGGTAAGGTCCCAGCACCGGTCGCAACGGTGTCTCATAGATCCCGATGGAGCTGATGGCGACGATCCGCTTGACGCCTGTTTCTTTCATTGCTTTGACGATGTTATTCCCCATCGTTTCCAGATCACCGGCGAGATTCACATAGACCACATCGTGACCGACGATGGCTCTCTTGATGTCCTCGTATTTGAGGGCGTCGCCTTCCACAACCTTGCAGCCGTCGATAAGCAAATCGGACAGACGACGTTTGTCCCGCACAAAAAGAGTAAGCTCGGTGTTCTTGAGCGACTTCGATGCGTCGATCACTGACGCGGCAAGGCTTCCCGTTCCTCCGATAACAATGATCATTCTCGCGGCACCGAGATCGTCCGACGATGAGTCTTTCTCCAAATCAGACCGTGTTGAATTCGTAACTGTTGACATAGTATGTATTGGCTCAAACCTCTCGTCGGCCGCGTCCCAGTCGCTTGATGGGCACCCGGGCGATCAGCGCGTTCAGCACATCCGCCTCACCGGACATCATCGAAGAGACCATCGGCGTGTCGATCAGCTCCTTGTCCAGGACATCGGCTACGGTGCCGATTTCAGGATCTTAATTCGCTGCAACCACTGCTTGATATCTGTTTGTGCCTGCTTTTCCTTTTCGCCTTCCATCACGAAAAAAACGCCGTCTCGTTCGATACCGCCTTTTATCTCAAAACCTTCCAAAACCGTAGATCTCGGAGCGAGTTCTTTGACTTGCCGGAAACTGCTTCCCACGCCGTAGCCCGCGTTGGTGTTGAAAGGAATAACCGTTTTTCCGCTCACATCATACTGATTCAAAAAGCTTTTCATCGGCGGCGGCAACTGCATTCCCCAAGTCGGAAAGCCGAGAAAGATCGTGTTGTATTTTTCGATGTTTTCGATCTTCGTTTTCAAAGGCGGCAAGAAACCTTTTTCGTTTTCTTCCACCACCTTTTTGACGATTGCTTCGTAATTTTTCGGATACGGAGTTTCGATTTCAAGCGAAACCAAATCGCCGCCGACCTCTTTTTGAATCATCTTGGCAACCGCTTCGGTATTGCCGGTGCGTGAAAGATAAACGATTAAGATATTTTGTTTGTCCGGCGGTTTGACCGCTTCGTTTTGTTTGCTGGTTTGTGCATAACAAGAGGTAAGACCGATCAGTAAAATGATTGACAATAATCTGACTTTCATAATATTTTGATATTCCACAAGGGACTTTTGAATAAATATTTCTTAAATATCGCGTAGCGATTATCTGAATTTAGCCGTGTCTTTCAAGGCACGGAACGTGATAATTAAGCGTTTTTGTCGCGTCAGCGACAACTGATAAATCATCTCAATAATTCAGCCGTCGCTGACGCGACGCGAATAAATTCGTTTACCTACCGTGCCTTAAAAGACACAGCTAAATTCAAGTGGTCGCTACGCGACTGGATCGGAAAGTTTCAAATATCAGTTAGGGAACACTTAATATTTTCCCGTCGAACATTACTGTCCGAGTTCCTGTTTTTCCCGCCAGGCGAAGTTTGATCTTCTTTTGGCGATCAACCAGTTTCCGTTTTGACGGACGTATTCGTCGTTGTAGATAACGCCCATTGTCGTTTTCATTTTCTTGCCGTTTTCGTCTCCGATCAGCGTGACCAGACAATAAGAAACGCCGGTTGCTTTGTCACCGCTGATAGTTACGGTTTGCTGTCCGTTGATGTGATAGACGGTCTCAAAATTGTTCAGAAAATTCGCAAACCCTTCGCCGATCTGCTTTCGTCCCGTCAATGAAGATGTTTGCTTACCATCGGAGTAGCTTTCGACCGTTGCGTCTTCGGTAAAAAGCAGAGTTTGCTTTTGTATTTCTTTGGTATCAGCCAAATTTGAAAACGTATCAACGAGTTCCTTAAGTGCCAATTTATCTTCGATTTCTTTCATATTTTTATTTTCAGGTTGATCGTTAACTAATACGTTTCCCTGATCTACGTTTATCGCTTCCCCCCAGTCCAATGGGATCGTAAAGACATTGTCCTTAGACTTCGGATCCAGAAGGCGACGTCCGCCTTCGCTCCATGGGGCAGTCAGCAGCCCGGCGCGCACTTCAGGAAAAGTCTTGAATGGCAATTGCGGCAGGTTCAGCGTTGACGGCGTTTCCGCGCCGTACAGCACTGTATAAACACCGCCGGGCACAGTCTTTTGCTGCGGTCCGGTAAGGCGGCAAGGATCTGTATCGTTGCTTGGCGGAGCTCCGGTCGGTGGGCACAGGTCAACCGGTGTCTGTGTCGTGATCTCGAGACGCAGGCGATGTCCCGGATTCAATCCCCATTGGCGCGGAGCCAGAGCGAGATCGAAACGGTAAACTTTCCCCGGCTCGAGATAGTCGTCACGCTCAAACTTATGCCACGGCCGAATGATCGTCCCTTTTTCATCCTTCCAGGACTTCGACATGTCGAGTTCCCGCAGACTTCCCGCTAACGCTCCGCGGCTGATCAGGCTGGCTGTGCCGTCGGGATGAACGTCGAATAGCCGGGCGATCAGCACCATATTCGTGTTGCTCGACTTTGCGTAGATCGTCGCACTGATCGGTCCCGAAAGCGTTGCACCCGCGGCGAGAGGAGGCGACGTGAAACTGAGTTTTCCGTCTTCCACATTCGGCTGGGCAAACTTAAGAGTATCGCTCCCGGATCTTTGCGATGTTGCGTCGAGCGAGCCGCCCGGACCCAAACGCCATTGCGTATAACTCAGCACTTGCGGAAATCCCTTCAAGTCGAGCCATCGCTCCGTGCCTTTCTCGAAAACGTGCATCGGTGTGCTCGTTTTCTGAATGCCCGTGTCCACGCCTTTCAGCCATGTCTCGATCCACTCCAGATACAGGCCCAGATCCAAGCCCTGAGCGTGTTCCCATCCGCCCATAACTAGCTGGTAGCGCGGAGTCGTTTGCTGATCCGGGCCCATCGTGCCGTAAACCGGACGTTTCGCGAAAGCGTTTTGCAGGGCCGTGTAGGCATGGACGGTTCCGGTTTCAACGATGTCGCCCCAACCGGCGTAGAGCAGCACCGGCACATTGTTCTCGACGATCTTCTCGGCGAAACTGATCCGCCCGCGTTCGCTCCAGTATTTGCGGTTGTAAGCCGCGTCGCCGCCTTCCAGGATCGACTTGGTCAGGCCGCGGAAGAAGCGTTCGCCCGCGGCGGAGTTGCCGGTAAGTTCCGCACCACGCACGTCGAAGCTCCAAAAGCTCATGGTCGGCATTCCGCCGCTCATCCACGACTGGCGCGGCATATTCTCGAGGCCCGAGCATGCTGCGACTACAGCTTTGAGCGGCGAATTTTTGCCGACGTAAGCGGCGTCTGTGAGAGCGATCGCGCCGGGCCACGAGCAGCCGATAATGGCGACGCTTCCGTCCGAACCTTCGATTCCTTTCGCCGCCCAATCGACAATGTTCTTGCCGTCCTGCCCCTCGCGGGGCGAAAGGAACTGGACTTCTCCGCCCGACTTTCCGAGTCCCCGTGCTCGAACCAATACGGAGATATAGCCGTGTTCGGCGAAGTAAGTATGCACGTTCACCGGGGCAGCGAATTGCACATAAGGAATGTGTTCGATCACCACCGGGAACCGCCCGGAAGCGCGCTTGCCCGTTTTCAGATCGGTTGGATAAGCGATGTTAGCGTTCAAGACCACCCCGTCATCCATCGTCACCGGCACGTCATTAACGACCTCGACGCCGTACTTGGCCGGACCGGGCTGCCATTTCCCACCGGGATAGGCTGTCGGCTGCCCGCTCTGTTGACCGGCCGGCACGACTTCCGGCTTTACCGTTTGCGCCGCCATCTGCCCGGCCGCTAAGATCCCCAGCACCAAACCCGTGAGTGCAGTAAGTAGTCTTGATTTCAGGCTACTAATCTTAACTTTCTGTTCTTGCATCATCTTTTCCTTGTTACACAATTTCCTGTGCAACGAGCTCCAGGCGGAGCCTTGATTTCGCCCCATAACTACTGGTTTACCAAAACCGACTCGGGCGATCTCACGCCTTCCAGTTTGATCTGTGCCAACGACGCGCGGATCTCTTTCAGTTCGTCGGCAGTGAATTTAACATCAACCGCACCGAGATTTTCTTTCAGATGATATGGGTTGGTCGTTCCCGGAATCGGGACGATAAACGGCTTTTGTGCTAACAACCAGCCGAGCGAAAATTGAACGGGCGTAACATCTTTTCGCAACGCCCACTCGCGGACCAGTGCGATCAGAGGCAAATTCGCTTTGAATGCTTCGGGCGTAAAATACGAAACGCTCGCCCGACGGTCTTCCGACGCAAAGCGGCTGAACTCATTAAAACGGTCAGCGAGATACGCTCTCGCCGTCGGCCCCCACGGCACGAAGCCCATGCCGAGTTCTTCGCAGACCGGGATCACGCCGTTTTCCAACACCCGTTCAAGCAAAGAATACTCCGACTGCACCGCCGATACTTTTTGAACTGCGTGAGCCTTGCGAATCGTTTCAGGACTCATTTCCGAAAGCCCGAAATGTTTGATCTCTTTCCGGCTTGGATCAATTCCTTGACCGTTCCCGCTACGTCTTCGATCGGCACGTTCGGATCGGCGCGGTGTTGGTAATAGAGATCGACAGCTTCGATTCTGAGCCGTTTGAGCGAACCTTCGACGGCTCTTCTGATGTTTTCGGGACGGCTGTTTCTGCCGATCGTTCTGCCGTTTTCAAAATTGAAGCCGAACTTGGAAGCAATGACGACCTTGCCCTTGAACGGTTCGAGAGCTTCGCCGACAACCTCCTCGCTGGCGAACGGTCCATAAACTTCCGCCGTATCGAAAAATGTTACGCCGCGTTCAACCGCCGTGCGAATCTGCCGGATCATCTCCGATTTCGGCGGAGCAGGATTATAAAAACCCGCGACCATACTCATACAACCCAACCCGATCGGCGAAACTTCCAGCGAGCCAAGTTTACGAAAATCTTTGTTCGCCGCATTTATTGGTTTAGAACTTTTTGTTTGAGCGTCCGCCTGATTTTGCATCGTTCCCAAAATCATCGAACTCGCCGCGATGCCCGCACCCGCAAGCATCGTCTTGCCGATAAAATTACGGCGGCTTACGCCACTTTCCCTTGATTCAGATTCGTTAATTCCTTGATTGCTCATTTCTGAAACTCCTCTTTACCGATCTTTCAGATTTCCTTCTTCGCCAGTCTTTCGTGTGACTTTGATTCTATGGACTCCCGCTTGATATCAGGTATGACAAAAGTGTCGAATCCTTGAACAATTCTGCAAAATGGATCAATCGGTCTGGTTGCTTTGTGCAACAGAAGGTCTAGAATGGAGACTCAGATGGTGGAATGAACGGAAAGATCGAGAGACTGAAAATACAAGATCGAAACGAAGAGCTTCTCGCTCGGATGTCGTACCTTTTGCCTCAGGATGCGATCGTCGAATTCTCGCCGGGGTTCTTTCTTTCCCGACTGACGAAGCCTACAGAATCCACCCAGCCCATATACCAACCTTGTCTATGCTTTGTCGTCCAGGGCAGCAAACGCGCACTCCTGGGCAATGAGGTTTACAACTACGATCCAGGCCATTATCTTGTCTTCACCGTCGACCTGCCGGTGGTTTTCCACGTGGACAAAGCGTCAGAGGACGAGCCTTATTTTGGGATTCGGCTGAATCTTGATCCGGCCGTAGTTGCTGCGGTCTTGCTGGAGTCGGTCCCCGATCCGTCTAAAAGCGAGGCGAATGTGAAGGCGATCGATGTCCAAGCGATCGACGCCGATTTGCTGGACGCAGTGGTTAGGCTGGTGCGGCTGGCCGACTCTCCGGATGAGCAAAGACTTCTTGCGCCGCTTGTAACGCGCGAGATCATATATCGACTTCTTGCGAACGGCCAGGCATCACGTCTGGGTCATATGATCACTTCTGTGGGGGAGAGCCATCGTATATCAGAGGCCGTTGGGTATCTGCGGGCGCGTTTTAGAGAGCCGCTGAAGATAGAGGCAATTGCTCGTGAGTTCGGAATGAGCGTTTCCGGATTCCACCATCACTTCAAATCGGTCACCTCATTGAGTCCCTTGCAATTCCAAAAGCAGATGCGGCTTCAGGAAGCTCGTCGCGTGATGCTCGTCGAAGATATGGATGCAGCAACGGCCGGCTTCAGTGTCGGCTACGAGGACCCGTCGTATTTCAGCCGGGACTACAAAAGGCTTTTCGGGGCTCCGCCGCAGCACGATATCGCGAACCTTCGAACTACACTCCCGCCGCAATACAGCACCGCTTCGGGAACGGTCGAATCTTAGTATTCGATTTCCGTGACTATGAGGATTCTCGAAGAATATTGGACTATACTGCAAAATCCGAAATAAGGTCTTGATTGCGGCCCCCACGACGGGCTAAGTTGTGTTCATGGACAGTCAAGCGGTGACATTTGAAAAACAAAGCGCCCCGCTCAGCAAGCAAGAACTTGTCGAACGGATATCTCGGGCGCTTCCGCAGGACGGCTATGTCGAGGCCTTGCCTGGACTTGTACTCTTTCGCTCCTCAATTGCCGACAAAACAGTCTTCTCGGTGATGGAGCCTGCCTTTTGCGTGATCGCTCAAGGCAGTAAGGAGATTCAGATCGGTGACGAAGTCCTGCGTTATGACCCGGGCCACTATCTGATTACGACTGTCGGTCTGCCTACCGTTGGACGGATCGTGGAGGCATCAAAGGATCGACCGTATCTCGGCCTCCGGCTTTACCTCGACCCCACGCTCGTCACGTCCTTTACGCTCGAATCCGGTATCGAAACACGCAAAGGTGATTCGACCGCGAGGGCGATGAATGTCAAACCGATCGAGAACAGTCTATTGGATGCGGTCGTCAGAATGGTCCGTCTGCTCGATCGGCCAAACGACGTCAAAGCGCTCATGCCTTTGGTCGTCAAAGAGATAATCTTTCGCTTGCTGCTCGAAGGCCAAGGAGCCCGACTGCGCCACCTGGCGGCGGAACAAGATCATTCGCGACGGATCTCAAGGGCAATCAAAGAAGTTCGAGAAAATATCAGTCAGCCGCTGAACATAGAAGACATCGCCCGTCGGCTGGGCATGAGCGTTTCCGGCTTTCATCATCAGTTCAAGAGTGTTACCTCGATGAGTCCTATCCAATTCCAAAAACAGCTGCGCCTGCAGGAGGCCCGTCGACTGATGCTGGGTGAGGACCTTGACGCTGCCAGCGCCGGCGTGCGAGTGGGATACGATGACCCTTCCTATTTCAACCGCGAATACAAAAAACACTTCGGCTCACCTCCTCGACAACACATCGCCGATCTGCGAAACAATCTTTGACGTAGAAGCTAGCGAGTTTGGCAGCTTCGACAGTGTCTGAGCGCCGGCACGGACGAGTCCCTGAACTATGCAGATCCTTTTTGGAAAGCCTTAGGCTCGAGATAGAAATACAGGAAAGGAGTAAATGATCGGAATGAAAAAAGTATTGGTGCTAAGCGTAATGTTGACGGCGATGATCTCTTGTCAGTCGGGAAACACATCGAATAACAGCACGAACAAAAACGTTGCTTCGGTGCTACCGGCCGTTTGGGACGATTCGTATGGCGGCGCGGACAAAGCGTATGACACAGAGCTGCTAAAGATGAGGGAAGCGATCGCTCCTAAATTTCAGACGTTTGAATTTAAGGATAGCGTCACCGGTCGCACGATGATATACAACTTGTTTATTCCAAAGGATTATGACAAGAACAAAAGTTATCCTTTAGTTCAATTTATCGCGGATGCAAGTACGGTTGGGAAAGGCGCCGCAGCACCGCTAAAGCAAGGATACGGCGGCATCATTTGGGCGACCGATGAAAGCCAGGCGGAAAACCCGAGTTTTGTTTTGGTCCCGTCTTTTGCCGGACCCGACTGGGCGGTCAACGATAAATGGGAAACAAGCGAAGAAGTGGATATCGCCTATCGTTTGCTGAACGATGTCGTGGCAAGGTACAGCATCGATAAAAGCAGGCTCTACACAACGGGCCAATCAATGGGCGGTATGATCTCGTTCCATTTTAATGCGACGCATCCCGACCTGTTTGCCGCCTCGGTCTTTGTCGGGAGCCAATGGGACATCAGTAAATTGCAGCCGTTGGCCAACGCAACATTCTTCTACATCGTTTCGGCCGGAGACGAAAAAGCGTCAAGCGGAATGCAGCAGGTCGGGAGTATGCTCACCGAAAAAGGCATAAAATACGGTGCGACCGAGTTCTCCGCCAAACTGCCGCAGGCCGAACAGGAACAAAAGGTCGAGGATCTGATAAAGCAGGGACACAAGATCAACTTTGTGCAGTTTACAAAAGGAACCGTCGTCCCCGAAGGCTCCACGCAACAAGGCGCCCCTGAACACATGTATTCATTCGACTATGCCTACAAACTGAAAACCGTGCGTGACTGGCTGTTTGAGCAAAAGAAAAACTGATCTAAATAAGCAGCTATGAGCAGCGGGGTTTATCTCCAGACTGCGAAGCAATCTTTGAAGCAGAAGCGACCGAGTTTGGCAGCTTCGACAATGTCTGAGGCGTTATGCGCCGGCACCGACAAGTGCTTGATCGTTGCAGGGTCTCATTGGAAAGCTTTATGCTCAATGTAGAGAAGTAGTAAAGGAATAAATGAAAAGAACAATTTTAAAAGCCTTTCAAGGAATTCCCGCAATACAAGATAGCGAAATAACGTTGTAAGAACCTTCCCGCTCATTCTCTTCAATATACCATTACATGGCGGCCTTCTTTCTTCATCCGTGACGGGCCGAGGCCAGACTGCAAGATCGCCACCGAAGACATCCAATTCCGTGTTGACGGACCGCGGAACGTGATTGCACGTGCTGTGCGCATCATATAAGCTAGCGCCATGAAAAAGTCGTTCGCTCGCTGCTTCTCTCTGATCCTTGCTGTCTTATCTCTCTGCATTGCACCACTTTTTGCCCAAACTCCAACGCGTGTAACGCCGATGACACCCGACGTCGTTACAAAGTACGATCAGATCTTTCCGTCGGCGGACTATGTTCGGCGCGAGGTCATGATACCAATGCGGGACGGTGTGAAACTCTTTACGGTCGTGATGATGAAGAAGGGTGTGACCAAAGCGCCGATCCTGCTTTCGCGCACGCCTTACAATGCCAGCGCTTCGACGGGCCGCGTGAATAGCCAGCGGCTTGTTGATGTCCTAGAGGTAATGGATGCCGAGTTCGTCAATGATGGATACATCCGCGTGTATCAGGACATTCGCGGTATGTACAGATCCGAGGGCGAATGGATACTAAACCGACCGGTCGTCGGTCCGCTGAACAAGACCGGCATCGACGAATCGACCGATGCCTACGATACGATAGATTGGCTCGTCAAGAACACTCCCGAGGCAAATGGCAACGTCGGAGTGATCGGTTCGAGCTACTTAGGCTTTACCGCATTGATGACATTGATCGATCCGCATCCCGCGTTGAAGGCCGTGATCGCCCAGAGTCCGATGGTCGATGGCTGGAAAGGCGACGATTGGTTTCACAACGGTGCTTTTCGCGTGAGTTCGCTCGGCTATCCCCTTAGCCTGGGATTCAATAAGGGTAATGGCGGCGGCGAACTGCCGCTCGGCGGCGGCGACGACTANNCGCGTGTCGTTCGTAATAGGCCCTTGGCGCCACTCCGGTTTTAACCACACGGGCTATGATCTCGGTTCGCTTATTTTCACTGGCGACACGGCTCTCGAATGGCGCGTTAAGTACGCCAAACCTTTCTTCGATCACTGGCTAAATGGCGGTCCTGACCCGAAAACACCTCCGGTGCTTACGTATGCGACCGGTGTAAACCATTGGGAGGTGTCAGATCGCTGGCCCCGAGGGACTGCGAAACCGATCTATCTGGCCGGGGACGGTAAAGCAACCTTCGAGAAACCGAACGCGTCCGGTAGCGAGGAATACGTCAGTGACCCTGCCAAGCCTGTGCCGTTCATTCCACGTCCGATAAATATGGGCGACCCTATGCAATGGAAACCGTGGCTGGTGCACGATCAGCGCTTCGTTACCGGCCGCCCCGATGTTGCGGTCTGGACGAGTGCTTCGCTCGAGAAGAGTGTGCACATTATGGGAGCACCCGAGGTTCAGCTGTTTGCCTCAACGAGCGGTACGGACAGCGACTGGGTGGTCAAACTTATCGACGTCTATCCGAATGATGTACCGGAACCGGCTTCGCAGGGCGGCAAACCGTCAATGGCGGGCTTCGAACTGCCGATCGGTATCGAGATCTTTCGCGGCCGCTATCTGAAGAGTTTTGCACAGCCGACCGCTCTCACGCCGGGCAAGATCGAACATTATTCGTGGGCGTTGCCTAGCGTTGACCACGTTTTTCTTCCCGGGCATAAGATCATGGTGCAGGTGCAATCGACGTTGTTCCCGTTGTACGACCTAAATCCACAGACCTATGTTGATAACATTATGTACGCAAAGAAAGGCGATTATAAAAAGGCAACGCAGGCGATCTGGTTCGGCGGCGCGAACGCCAGCTCCGTCGTGCTGCCCGTCGTTCAATAACCGCTGATGCGTATGGACTTTGGTGCAACGCTTACGTTCGGTCGGTTCGACAGGATTATTGATATCAAGAACGAGTTCAAACAGGTCCTTGAGGACAAGAAACAGCTCTTCGGCGTAATGATCGAAGACGCGAGCGCGTCGCGGCTTTTTGCACATTATGAGTTAGTTCATTCGGCAAACGCGCTGCTGCATTTAACTGGGCCTGTCTCGATGGAGGAGTTTATCGAGCGGCACATACTTGAGTCGCTTGCGCTGCTCGAGTTTCTACCGACGAATGCGAGCTTCATTGACGTTGGCCCGGGCGGCGGATTTCCATCGCTCCCGTGCCTGATCGTGAGGCCTGATCTTACAGCAACGCTAATTGAATCAAAAGAGAAGAAGGCAAAGTTCCTGTCGGACGCAGCGATCGAACTCGGTATTGCTGACCGCGTTACCGTTATCAATAAGCAGTTCAGTGAAGCCGGCCGTGTGCCGGGTGACATCGTAACCTGCCGTGCTCTAGACAAGTTCACAGACAAACTTCCGCAGCTGTTTCGGCATTTTCCACGCCGAGAATTCATGCTCTTCGGCGGCCCGTCTCTTAGGGAAGTTCTTATCGCTGAAGGGCGTGCCTTTCGCGAGATCTTACTGCCCAACAGTGAACGCCGATATCTATTCGTAGTCAAAAATAGTGCGAACGAGATCGGATGTTGACAGCACGAGCATCTAAGAGCTATCCTTTAATAGTTAAATAGGTGTTTAGGTATGCAACTGACATTCAAAGAGAAGACGCCGGCCGAAGGCGACGTAATGACGTTCGTATTCACGTCCTCGGAACCGCTAGAGTGGCTGCCCGGTCAATTTATCCATTACACACTGCCGCATAAGGATGCCGACCAACGCGGTGATGAGCGTTGGTTTACGATCTCAAGCGCGCCGCACGAGGGTGATATTCGGATCACGACGCGCATCAACAGCGAATACAGCAGCTCATTCAAACAGACGTTGATGGCGATGAAGCCTGGCGACACCATCGAGGCCGACATTCCGGAAGGTGATTTTACGGTCGACGAGCTTACGAGGGACTACGTCTTCGTGGTCGGCGGCATCGGTATTACGCCGTTCCTTTCGATCCTCAAGCAGTTAGCGCACGACGGAAAGGAGATCCGTGCGGAACTCCTCTATGCGAACCGCGATGAAGCCTCGATTCCATTTAAGAGCGAGCTTGAGGCCTTCAGCCGCCAGCATCCGGGTTTTAAGATCACATATTTCATCGGCGATCATTATATCGATGAGGCTGCGTTGAGATCCGCCGGTGCAAAGCTGAATGATCCGATATATTTTGTGTCCGGCCCGGAACCGATGGTCGAGGCATTTAAGACGAAGCTTGAGGGAATGGGGATCGACGAAGCTCACTCGAAGTTCGATTATTTCCCGGGCTACGAAGCTGTTTGATGCTTACACCGAAAGAGCACAAAAAGCTCGAAAAATACGTCAAGGGCATGGACGTTCGCCGGATGGCGGCGGCGTTCGATGCACTTGGCGAACCGAATAGATGTCTGATCTTTCGAGCGTTGCTCAAACACGACAACGTGATCGTGAGCCAGATCGCTGCCGCCGTCGGCATTTCCGAACCGCTCGCCTCCCAACATCTCAAAGTCCTGCTGAACGCCGATCTCGTAGAGCGTGTAAAGGACGGGAAGAGAGTCTATTACACGATCAATTCAACGGATCCGCTTGTTGACGCGCTAAAGAACGTCGTTGAGTCGTAAATGCTTCCTAATAATCAACTATCTTGACTCGAGGCCATACTCGCGAAGGCGGCGGTAGAGTGTCGAGGGCGAGATGCCGAGCAGCTCGGCGGTCTTGCCGCGATGCCAGCCCGTCTTTTCGAGTGCGCCGATGATCTGCTGACGTTCGACATCGCGAAGGTTCGTCGGAACCGCGTTCTGGAATGTTGACGCACCGTTCGCACGCGGCGGCTGATAGCTGACGGAGACGGCCGGCCGCGAATCGCGGAATGCGATCTCCGGCGGCAATTCCCGCGGCGTGATGATGCCGTTATCTGCAAGAAGAACGGCTCGTTCGAGGCAATTGCGAAGCTGCCGCACGTTGCCGGACCAATCGAACGAATGTAGTGCATCGACGGCCGCATCGCTAAGACGCGGTGCATTTGGGCCGGCGAGTTTTCCAAGCAAATAGCGCGAAAGCGGCTCGATGTCTTCGCGGCGTTCGCGAAGCGGAGCGATGTTTATCTCGAAGCTGTTGATCCTGTACATCAGATCAGCGCGGAACGATCCGTCCGCGATGGCGTCACCTTTATCGCGATTCGTCGCGGCAAGCAGCCGAACGTTGACGGACACTTTCTTCACGCCGCCGACGCGGAAGAATGACCTTGTTTCAAGAGCCCTCAGCAGTTTAGATTGAAGTGGTATCGGCATCTCCATTATTTCGTCGAGGAAAAGCGTACCTCCGTCGGCGATCTCAAAGAGGCCGAGCTTGCGGGAACGTGCGCCAGAGAACGCGCCGGCCTCGTGGCCGAAGAGTTCGCTCTCGAGAAGCGTATCTTGAAGGGCTGCACAATTAAGGTCAATGAACGGTTTATCTGCGCGATCGCTGAGCCTGTGGATCGCTTGGGCGATCAATTCTTTGCCGACGCCTGATTCCCCTGTGATCAGGACCGATGTGTCGCTCGGCGCGACCCTTTGCACGAGCCGGAGCGACTCCTTCATCTGCGGCGAGTCCGCGACGATCTCCGGCAGCGATCGGTTCGATCGTGCGATCTGCGCCCGAAGGCGTTGATTGTCGAGTTTCAGCTGCTGTTTTTCGGCGGCGGCCTCGACAAGCGCGCCCAGTTCGGCGATGCGGTAAGGCTTTGTCAGATAGTCATACGCGCCGAGCTTCATTGCCTCGATGGCGGTTTCGACCGTTGCCTGTCCGGTGAGCATTATTACCTCCGGCGGATACTGACAAAGCTCTCGCGTCCTGCGTAAAAGACTGACCCCGTCAAGGTGAGGCATATTGATGTCGCAAAGAACGACGTCAAAGTCCTCCTCTTCTATAAGAGACCATGCAGCTTCGCCGTCCTCGGCGACCTCGACCTCGTGGCCCTGCCGGGTCATCTCTTTTTGTACGACAAGGCGTAAATTCTTTTCGTCGTCAACGACTAGTAGTTTGGACATTTGTTATGGGAGCCTGAAGGGGCAGGCTGATAGTAAAGGTAGTGCCTTTACCCGGGGATGATCGGACGCTGATGCGGCCCGAGTGTTCTGAAACGATTCCATAACAGACTGCGAGGCCGAGACCTGTCCCTTTGCCGACCTCTTTGGTCGTAAAGAAAGGCTCGAATATCCGTGGAAGGTCTTCGGTTGGAATTCCGATACCCGTATCGGAAACTTCTATGATGATGCGCCGGGGGTCTTGACGCACATAGAACTCTAGTTTGCCGCCATTCGGCATAGCGTCGATGGCGTTCGTGGCAAGGGCGATAACGGCTTGCTGAATTTGGCCTCCGTCGCCTCTGATCTTGTCGATCGGTTCGTGCGCATCGACGGATATCTCGATCGAGTGGCCGCGTTTCTGATGCGAGATCAGTTTAGCGGCCGAGCGGACAACATCCGCAACGTCCATATCCTCTCGTTCGCCCGTCCGTACTCGGCTGAAATCAAGCAATCCGGTCGTGATCGTCTTGCAGCGGAAAGTCTCGCTTTTGATCAAGCCAAGATACTCGCTGAGGTCGTCGGTCGCCGGGCCGTAACCGAAGTCGCCGTCCGCGACCCGCTGTTCGAGCGATTCCGCACAGGCTGCGACGGTCGCGAGCGGGTTGTTTATCTCGTGAACGACGCCGGCGGCAAGGCGGCCGACCGCGGCCAACTTTTCCGCACGGCTGATCGCGTTCATCGCGTCAACGCGAACCGTAATGTCCTCGCCGACCGTAATTACGTGTGTGATCTCGCCGGATTCGGCATTGCGCATCGGGACCTTGCTAACCATCCAATGCCGCATTCCGCCGTCGTCATCGAGCGTCTGCTGTTCGATCCGCTCGATCCTTCCGGTATTGAAAGCCCGTTCGAACTCACGTTTGAGCCGGTCTTCCGGATACTTTGCCAAGACAGCGAAGATGTCCCGCCCGACCGCGACATCACGCGGAATACCTTGCTCGCCGATCTCCCGATGATGGTTCCATGTCACGATCTTGTAGTCGCGATCGACCACGTAGAGCGAAACGGGAAGGGCGTCGAGCACGGCTTCCGTAAATTTACGATGTTCTTGCCGGGCTTGATCGATCGAGCTGTTTATCGTCGATTCATAATGAGCCGAAAGGTTGACGCTCAGTGCCGCGACCTGCGTGATCGCGTCGAGCAGACGCATGCGCGTTTCGCTCAGTTCGGCACTATCGGCAAAGGCCGTGACGATCGCGCCGCGTATCTCACCTTCGATCCGAAGCGGCGAAACGTATTCGATCTCAGCAGATACACCCGAGAGCATAAACTCGGACGGCCGCTTCTCTGCATACCCGACCTGGGGCGGCAGCAGGGACAGCCAGCTTTCGAATCGGCGGCGTTCAAGCGAGGTCGAGTTGTCCGAGGAGCACGCGATCAAGCCAATATTGGGCAACTCCGCTGCAAACACACATCCGGACGCACCTGTTTCGCAGATCGCCTCGACCACACGAGAAGCGACCTTCTTCGGGTGCACCGTAAGCAGAAGGCTGCGGCTAAGATCTGCGATAAATCGCAGGTCGCCCGCTTCCTCCGCGGATAGTGTTGGATTCGCCGGCTTCGAAGTTTTCTTCGGCCGTTGAGCTGCAAGCATTTGTAAAGTCGGGCGGCTGGCGGGGAAACGTCAGCGGAATTCCAAGTTGAATCGTGCTTATTATGGCGGAACCGCCAAAGAATCAGCACCTTTCTATTAAAAGAGATTTAAACCGTTTTGTCAACCATTTTACGCGAGCCGGATTTCCGTTGACACTTACGGGTTTTCAGCCGAAAATATAGGTCAAATGACCTATTTCAAAGCGGTTTTTCGGTCAGTTCTCGAATGCGCGGCCCCACTTGTGCTCATACTGGCGGCTTTTGGCGGAGCTAGCGGCCAAATTGTTGTGGATAAAACAGTTGCGACCGTCTCGGATGGCGTAAGGACCGAGGTCATACTCTATTCCGAGATCCTGTGGCAGCTCGCCTTGCAGCCTAAGTCGTCGCTCACGGCACCGTCACGAGAAGACCTGAATTCCGCACTTGATTCGCTGATCAACCAGCAACTCTTTGCGTTAGAAGCACTTAGGCTGCCTCGCACAAAGCCGACCGACGAAGAGATACAGGCCGAGATAAAGGCAATCCTTTCGAGATTCCCGTCCACCGCCGTTTTCGAAGAGCGGTTGCGTTCCGTGGGCTTTTCGTCCGTCAGAGACGACGATTTTGTCGATCTAATCACAAAACGCGTCGCGATCAACAACTTTATCGATTTCCGATTTCGTTCGTTCGTCATTGTGAACGCCGACGAAGTGCAGAAATACTACAACGAGACGTACGTGCCTGAATTTCGCCGGCGTCAGCCCGGTGTTGTGATCCCGACACTCGAATCCCAACGGGCCTCGATCCACAATTTGCTCGTTGAGGACAAGGTCGCGGCGAGGATCGAGAGTTTTCTTGATGACAGGAAGCGACAGGCCGAAATTGTGATCCTAAGCGAACCTTAAGATGAAGAAAGCAGCAAAGACGAGCACGGCAATTTCTCTCTTCGCTCTTGTTGCGTTCGGGGCGTGGTGGTCGCCCGACTTGCGTGTTGATGCCGGAAAGGCGCGTATTTCGGTGTCAGAGCCTATTGTTGGGACGGCTGTTGCTCATGCTTCTTCGGGACCGGTGAGGAATTTTGCAGCGAGGAATGTTCCGCGGCCGGAAAAACCTGGGATCCGCGAGGCGGGAGCCCCTTCACCGAAACAGCCTGCCGCTCAAAGATCGACTACGAGTCGGCCCGCGGCCGTGCTCGATACGCCGATGCCCTCGCCGCTCCTTTCCTTTGACGGCCTTTCGAACTACGACAATCTCAACGCCTACGGACTATTTTTCCTGCCGCCGGATATGAACGGCGATGTGGGACCGAGGCACTACGTGCAGGCGGTCAATTCGCTGCTGCGCGTTTTCGACAAGGCAGGCACGCCGCTGACGCCGCCTTTCAAGATCAGCGATCTTTTTGCTTCCTTGAATACGCCGTGTTCGCTAAGGAACGACGGGCTCGCGATCGTGCAGTACGATCAGCTTGCCGACCGCTGGCTGATCTCGCAATACTGCAACAATTTCCCTCCGTTCCGCCAACTCATCGCACTCTCCAAGACCGGCGATCCGACCGGTGAATATTACCTTTGGGAGTTCGTGATGCCGAACAATCGGCTCAACGACTTTTCTAAATTCGGTGTCTGGCCGGACGGCTATTATATGTCGGATGAGGAGTTTACGGGCAGCGACTATAACGGTGCCGGCCTTTTCGCGTTCGACCGCGCAAAGATGCTGCGAGGTGAACCGAACGTTCGCTACATTTACTTCAACACCGTTTCGGATTCGCCGGAACGCCGTCGGAATATGATCCCGTCGGATCTCGACGGCTTGACGCCGCCGCCTGTCGGAACGCCGAACGTGTTTGTGAGCTACACGGCGGACGAATACGGCGACACATCCGATGCGGTTCGTCTTTTCGATTTTCACGCAAGCTTCGGCAGCCCGTCGCAGTCAACCTTCACCGAGCGGCCCGAAAGTCCGCTTGCGGTCGCGCCGTTCGATCCGACAAGCCCGCAATTCCGAGCCGATATTAGACAGCCTCCGCCCGGCGACTTTCTCGATTCGAACAGCGACCGAGTGAACTATCGAGCGGCGTATCGAAACCTAGGCGACCGCCAATCGATCGTGGTGAACCAAACGGTGCGGACTTCCTCGTCCGGTGATTATCGGGCAGGTGTTCGGGTGCATGAATTGTCAAAGAGCGGAACGGCGTTCACCGTTCGTGATAGCTCGACGATCGGCGATGCGGCAAGTTCGCGTTGGATCGGCGGGGTTGCGCAAGATGGTCAGGGGAATCTGGCGGTTTCCTACAACTATGTCCGCGACGACAAGCAGCCTTCGATCTTATATACGGGCAGGCTTGCGAGCGAGCCCGTCGGCGCATTTCGCACCGAGGCTACGCTTGTCGAAGGCACCGGAGTACAGCGTGCTTTCGGCTATCGCTGGGGCGACTATAACTCGTTAAACATTGACCCGAACGACGACTGCACATTTTGGACGACCGGCGAATACTACACGCTCGCAAGCCAGGAGTTCAGCGAGTTCACGTGGCTGACGAGGATCGGCACTTTCCGTTTTCCCGAATGCACATCGCCGCCGCGGGGCAACATAAACGGCGTCGTTACGAATGCGGTAACGGGCCAGCCGATCAAAGGCGCGATCGTGTCCACGAGTGTCTATTCCCGCGGAACGAATGCGGCCGGTGAATACAGCGATCTAATTCTCCCGCCTGGTTCATTGACGTTGTCGGCGCGCGCCGCTGGCTATTCGGATGCGATGTCGGCCGTGACGATCGGCAATGGAGAGAACCGCATCGTTAACTTTGCATTGGAACCGGTCCCGATCGTTGACGCGTCTGCTTTTGCGATAGATGCGGAAAGCTGCGGGACGAATTCGGTTCCCGATCCGGGCGAGAACCTGACCGTGTCTCTATCTTTGCGAAACACAGGCACCATAGCGACGGGCGATGTTACGGCCACGCTTGAGAACTCGGGCGGCGTAACGAATGCAGGCGGTCCTGTTTCGTATGGTGTGTTGACTCCGGGTCAGCCCGCGGTAACTCGTCAATTCACGTTCACCGTTGATCCGAACCGGCCATGCGGCGGTCTGCTTTCTCTTAGTTTTCAAATAACAGATTCGACCGGCACGTTCACCACGAGCCTCGGCAACATCCTTCGCGTCGGAACGCCTCGCATCATCTTCGACGAGAATTTTGACCGGACCTCGCTCGCGGGCCTTCCACAAAGATGGAGCCGCGAATCGGTCGATCTTGGCGGCAGAAGCGCGATCACCCTTTCCAAGCAATGGTCCGGCAGAAAGAGTGTTTACCTGCCGGATTCGAGCGGGCGGGGCATGACAACTCTTAGTTCGCCGACGTTCTTTGTGACGGGCTCGAACGCACGGCTGGCCTATCGTCATTACTACAACACCGAGACGACCTTTTTACGCAATCGTCTCTATGACGGCACGGTGCTTGAGATCAAGATCGGCGACGGCGCGTGGACGGACTTTCTCGCTGCTGGCGGCTCGTTTCAGAGCGGCGGCTACGACGGGTTGATCGATTCCTGCTGTCAAAATCCGCTTGCCGGCCGGCTTGGTTGGTCGGGCCGAAGCGGCATCAACGAACAGCCTGAATGGATAACCGTCAACGCTACGCTTCCCGCATCCGCCGCGGGGAACCGAGTGCAGCTCCGTTGGCAACTCGGCACGGATATTGGGAACTCACGGGTTGTCGAAGGCGATTTTATGGACGACCTAAGTGTAAGCGACGGTTACACTTGCGGCTGCGGACATTAACCCTTTCGACCGTAGATCTGCGTCATCTCGGCGAGTTGTTCGACGCATTTTTCAGAGAACGCTCCCGCTTTCATTCGCCACGTCCAGTTCGAACCGACCGTTGCCGGCAGGTTCATCCGAGCTTCGTTCCCTAAACCGAGAAGATCCTGCATCGGTGCGATCGCCGTGCCAGCGACAGAAGACCAGACGCCGTGGATCATATCCCAGTTGATTCCGCGAGGCCGTGCATTCAGATACTTGAGTGCAAGTGACGCTTGATCTGCCGTCGTTTTGCGTTTTCGCGTCACGTTGAACCAACCCACAGCGGTGTCGTTATCGTGCGTGCCCGTGTATGCGACGCAATGGCGAATGTAGGAATGCGGAAGGTGGTCGTCATTCGGATTGCCGCCAAAGCCGAACTGCAGGACACGCATACCCGGAATTTCGTATTTGTCGCGAAGAGCGGTCACTTCCGGAGTAATGAAACCGAGGTCTTCGGCGATCATCGGAATGTGGCCGAGACTTTTCTCGACCGCGGCGAAAAGCTCGTCGCCCGCCGCCTTTACCCACGCACCTTTTTCGGCGGTCTTATTCTCGCCGGGAACTTCCCAGCAGGCTTCGAACCCGCGGAAATGATCGATCCGGACGATATCGACCGCTTCGAGCGTCCATGCGATCCTTGCGATCCACCAACTGAATCCGTCCCTGACCATCGCATCCCAGTCATAGATCGGATTGCCCCAAAGCTGACCAGTGGACGAGAAGAAATCGGGCGGCACACCCGAAACGACCTTCGGCGAACCGTCCGCGTTCAATTTGAATTCGCGTTGGTTGCACCAAACGTCGCTCGAATCGAGCGCGACGAAGATCGGGATGTCGCCAATGAATCTAATGTTCTTCCCGGCGGCATACGCCTTTAGCTCGCTCCACTGCCGGAAGAATATGAACTGGTAGAACTTTTGGGCAAAGATCTCATTCTTCAATATCCCGCGGGCAGCGTTCAACGCATTTTGACGTCGAAGACGGAGGTCTTCGGGCCATTCGTACCAGGCCTTGTCGCCGTGAGCTGTTCGAGATGCACGATAGAGGGCGTAATCGTCGAGCCAGAAGGCGTTCTCGCGGCAGAACGTGTCGAAGTTTGCACGAAGCCCCTCAAAGGCCTCAGACGTGAATCTCGAAGCCGCATCGGCCAGCACAACGGCCTTCCATTCTGCGACCGCGCCGTAATCGACCTTCTCACGATCGAACGCCGGCACGCCGTTCAGAACGTCGTCCGATATCAGGCCGTCGTCGCGAAGTTTCTCCGGCGAGATCAGCAGCGTGTTGCCCGCGAACGCCGAATAACATTGATACGGCGAGTCGCCCCAGCCGGTCGGCCCGAGCGGCAAGATCTGCCAATATCTCTGGCCCGCGGCGGCCAAGGCATCGACGAATCGATACGCTTCGCTTCCAAGATCACCGATCCCGAAAGGGCCGGCAAGCGACGTCGGATGAAGGAGTATCCCCGATGCACGGCCAAAGTCCATATTGATTAAACCTTATCAGACCCAAATGCGTTGCAGAAGCCCGCACGCTAGTAAGGGCGTCCGTTGCGATCGACCTGCCAGCATTGCAGAAGCCCGCACGTTAGTAAGGGCGTAACACTCAACGCAGATTCCCGCCGAATTGCCACGGCATTTATGCCGTGGAACCGTAACCCAAAAACCGATCTCGGAGGCGGCTCGGCCGCCGACAATGGCCTCGCATAGCCACGTCGTTTACGGCGTGGTTTAGGACGGAAAATGAATTCCCGGAGGCGGCTCGGCCGCCGACAACCGCTTCTGTCGCTCCTAACGGAGCTCCATCGATCCATTTTGCGACCTCTTTCCCAGGGTTGCGGCCGATGCGGCCTTACCCTGGGCTATTATCTAGCGTCCCCTACCGGGACTAAGGCATTGCCGCCGACAAGACTGAGAACATTTTCGGGGCTATGCCCTTTCGCAGTGCGGTCGGGGTTCTTGGGTCATAGATCCCCAAGTGTTGCAAAAGACGCAACCGGGCCCGACCGATGAGCGTAACCGCCTATTCCGGAGGCGGCTTGCCGCCGACATATCCCTGTCGCGTGCTTCGCACGCTCCGGGAGAATATTGAGGAAAAGCTCACCACGAGCTGAAGCTCGTGGCAATTCAGCGGGCTCGCCCGACGGCCCTGCTATGCGGCAAGCCGCCTCCAAGATCATTTGTTTCGCATATCGGTCGGGCTGGGTTTCATTTTTCGCAACACGTAGGGATCTAGGCCCCACGAACCCCGACCGCACTGCTATGCGGCAAGCCGCAAGAACGATTGAGCGTCCACGAATGCAGGAATCGGAAAGATTGATCAATCGCAAATCTCAGACTGAAATCTGAAACTGGCGATCGAAGCCTTTGCGGACTCTGCGGGGCTTCGCTTGGCGAGCTTTGCGTTTTCAAACAAGATCGTAAACGCAAAGAACGCAAAGGCGACGCGAAGTTCGCAAAGGGAAGAAAGCCGCTGCAAATGCACGAATCATATTCCAAAACTTGAAATACGGCCCTGATTGAGCGAGGTCTGAAATCTCAAATCTCACATTTCAAATTTCGAATCTTAGATCTAGAAATGTCTTACCTCTGCATCTCTGCGGCCTTTGCGTTTTTTTTATCGAGCCGCAGAGGACGCAATTCAGAGCGACGGCGAGAGTAGAAGCCGAAAGAGAACCACCCCGTCAGCCGAAGCGGCTGCCACCCCTCCTTCGTAAGGAGGGGAGCTTTAGCTCCGCCATTCACCATTCACCATTCACCATTTACTTTTTTTTCAAAGACCCAACGGCCGGCTCGACCGTGTTGTCATCATAGCGAA
>JRYD01003091.1_pt1 | contig 59156 bp, 46 predicted proteins | sample 235311 | NCBI WGS metagenome assembly JRYD01 (sample SAMN03074213, study PRJNA261472) | activated sludge metagenome | biome: Common Effluent Treatment Plant; feature: Wastewater; material: Activated sludge; isolation source: activated biomass in a lab-scale reactor treating industrial wastewater at... | reverse complement strand
GGACGTCATCGCCCATCCCCGACATCCACCATTGCACCAGGTGGACCACAAAGACCACGTGCACCAGCACGAGCACGAGGAACCGCCATCGCGTCATCTTGGAGCGTGCGACGCGCGGACGATGACGCTCGGTCTGCACCGGAAGCGAGACCGTGCGCCCACCCGGGGCCTCCTTTGACTTCTTTGTGCATGCGGCTCGACCCAAGGCCGGTGGACGCTCCTTCCGTCGCCGGCGATCGCACCATCTCGATCACCAATGACCACAACAGCCTAGGCCAATTCCACTCTCAATCTGGTGCACCACCAGCCCGGACTGACACACGGTCTCAACCCGGGTTGGTCGGCCTTGCCGCGATCACCACGCGTCGCTTCATGTCCGAGACCCACGTGCCGCCCTTCTTCTCGATCGTGATCGCGAACGCCGCCGCCTTGTTGACCTTGAGCCCAGGCTCGATCGGCACGATCTGCGATTTCGATCCATCCCCCGAGAAGATCGCCCCGCTGATCCGCTGCTCCATCCCCCGCTCCGCATCGATGATCCACAACTGGTACTGCTCGTCGGCGTTGGACCGGGGAAGCCCGCCAAACTCCAGATACCCGCTCTGACGCAGGTCCGACCACACCAGATCGCCCGTCACCCCGGCCACCTCGGGCGGCTGCCCATCCACAGCCCAATCGCCCCACGACAGGATCGTCGCGTCGGGCTGGGACTCCTCGAACCGCTCCTTCAAGACCGCCAGCGTTGGCCCGGGCTTGGGGGGAAGCAGCATGTACACCCCGACGCCGACAATGAGAGCAACAACCGCCGCCATCGAGAGCCGCTTCAGCCGCTCCACGTTCGAGGTCCCATCCGCCGGACGCACGCCCCTCGTGATCGGGATGGACGCATCCGCGAGTGCACTATGCCCCTCGGCCCCTGCCCGACCAGCACAGAACGACGCACCCGCACGATCGAGCCGCGCGACCAGCGACGCCGAGGGGCCGTCCGTGGTGCCCTTCGTCTCGCCGTGCGTCGCCTCGTCGTTCATCATCGCCAGGAACGCCTCCGCGGCGGCGAGTTCCATCGCCTCTCCCGCTGCTTCGGCCTCTTCACGGGATCCAGATTCACGAAGGAGCCGCTCGAGTTCCAAGGCCTCGTCGCGCGAAAGATCTCCAGCCGCACGCCCCGCGAGCAGTTCCAGGAGTCGCTCGTCCAGCCCGGTGTGGCGTCCGTCGTGACGATTCGGAGGTTGCACGCTCATGTGGCGACCTCCCTTCGCTCGGCCAGAAGATCACGCAATCGAATCAGTCCACGCCTCGCGTGCGTCTTGACCGTGCCCAAGGGCATGTCCAACGAACGCGCTATCAACTCGTGCGAGAGCCCGCGGAAGAGCGAGAGCCTCAGCACCCGCTGCTGATCCGGGCTGAGCCGGTCCAGCGCCTCTACCGCACGCTCCGGCGTCGCGGGAAACTCGACTTCAGAACGACCGCTCCCGCCGACACCACCCGCGCCACGCCAGCCCCCATCCCGAGCCTCGCCCTCGATCGCCTCCGTGAGCGACACGCCGTCCGCCTGCTTCGAAACTCGCCGGATGCGATCGATCGCCCGACGCCTCGCGATCATGGCCACAAACGCTGGCTCGGAGGCGATCGAAGCGTCGAAACGATCCGCCGACCGCCACAACTCCACGAAAATGTCCTGCACCGCATCCTCGGCTTCCACACTCGGCACCCCGAGTCGCCGCACAATCGACCACACGAGTCCCGCGTATCTCGCATTGAACTCGCGCACGCCGGCCTCATCGCCACGTGCCACCGCCGGAAGAAGCGGCTCCTGGAGTTGATTCGGTTCGGGGACCACGTTCGAAACAACGCCCTCCTTCACATGTGTCCATCGTACCCGTCGTGGCGGGCCCGTTCCCACCGCCAACCGCACGAGGTCCAAGACTCCAACTCGGGCCAACACCGACACCGCACACCCTCCCCAAGACCGACCATCCCATCCACGCTTCGACACGCCCCACAATCCGGATTCGGGCACCAGGCTCCAGAAATGGCGAGAGCCCGGGATTCCGCCCCGGGCCTCGCCGCACAACACAAGGCTCGGCCTTGAACCTACTTCTTCTCGGGCATGATCACCGTGTCGATCACGTGGATCACCCCGTTCTTCGCGTCGATGTCCGCCGCGACAACCTTGGCCTTCCCGACCATCACGCTCCCGCCCTGGCTCTTGGTCGTCACCGTCGAGCCTTCGAGCGTCTTGACCGTCGCGCCCTTGGCCGCCGCGTCACTGAACACCCGACCCGGCACAACGTGATACTTCAGGATTGAGGCGAGCGTCTCCCGATTCTCGGGCTTCAGCAGGCTCTCCAGCGTCTCCTTCGGCAACTTCGCGAAGGCCTCATCCGTCGGCGCAAAGACCGTGAAAGGCCCCTCGCCCTCGAGAGCGCCCACCAGGCTCGCCTTCTCCAGCAGCATCGCGAGCGTCTTGAACTGCCCCGCATCCAACGCCGTCTGCACGATCGACTTGGACGACGGCATGACGACCGAATCGATGACATGGATCACACCATTGCTCGCCATCACGTCCGTGGCGATGACCTTCGCCCCGTCCACCATCACGCTCCCCGAAGACACCTTCACGTCCAGCCGCTGCCCGTTCAGCGTGGCGACTCCACCCGTGGCAACGTCCTTCGCCAGCACACGCCCGGGCACCACGTGGTACGTCAGAATGCCTGCCAGCATCGCCTTGTTCTCGGGCTTGAGGAGATTCTCGACCGTGCCCTTCGGAAGTTTGGCGAATGCCTCGTCATTGGGGGCAAAGACCGTCAGCGGCCCATCCCCCTGCAGCGCCTCCACCAACCCCGCCGCCTTCGCCGCCGCCAAGAGTGTCGAGAACGTCCCGGCCTTGGATGCCACCTCGACGATATTCCCCGTCGCGTGGGGCGATTCCACCTTTGCCATCGCCTTGTGATCACCCGACGATCCGCTGCACCCGCCCGCCAGCGTAGATCCCGCAAGCGTGAGCGCACCAACAGCCGTACCCAAGAGGGTTGTCCAGTTCATGTCAATCTCCATGTCCAGGTTTCGAGTCTCGCGAAGCCGTCACATCGCACGTCGCGATGCGGGCTTCATGCTGGGTTTCGTGGGTCCACGGCCTGTGGATTCACCTACGCTCAGGACAAAATACAAAGCGGCCCGGATCGCTCCGGGCCGCTTCAGATGCGTTCCTCGATCGAATCCGCAGTGTGTTACGCCCCGGCGATCACGATCTCCACGCGTCGGCTGGCCGCCTTCGAGCCCTTGGGCTGGCTGGAGCCGTATCCGATCGCCGTCATCCGGTTGTTCGACAACTTCTGCGAGAGGTAGTTCCGCACGGCCTCGGCCCGAGCCTGGCTGAGCGCGTCGTTCGAGGCCCACTTGCTCTTGCGGATCGGGTCCGAATCGGTGTGCCCCTCGATGCGGATCGTCATCCCGCCATACTGCGATCGGATCTCGCCGGCAATCCGATCGAGCGTGCGCTTCGCGGTCGACTTCAACATCGCCGAGCCGGAATCAAAGAGCACCTCGCCCGCGATCTCCGCGACCATCTCGCCGCGGGCGTTCCGCTGGAAGTCGCTCCCGCCACCGGAGTTTCCATCGTTGTTCCACGAGTTCGTGTTGCCCTGGGGCTGCTGCTGGATCACCACAGGAGCCTGCGCGACGGGCTGGGCACGCAACTGATTCTCAAGATCGGCCAGGCGGATGTCACGCTCGCGATTCTCGCTCTCGAGTTTCGCGTTGCGTTCACGCAACTCCGCGGCCTCGCGCAGCGCCAGGTCGTACTGCTGCTTCTTGCTGTTCGAGCACCCCGTCAGCGTTGCCGCCACCGTGAGCGCCACCAGGAAAAGTCCTCCGACTCGTGTAATGCGACCGCGATCCATCGTCAGCCCCTATCCAAAGGTTGTTCACAAACACGCCGATGGGCGACCCATGCCGCTGCGGCGCACACGGATGATATCGGCCCGCACGCCGTTTGTGCCGCAAAACGCAGACCTTGCGCACAATCGCGCAACCAACAGAAAATCAACACCAACCGACAGGCTCCCGGATCTCACCACGATCGCACCACTCACGGAATCGAGTACACCTCCCACACCCCAAGGTGCGGCACCAACCACCGACTCAGCAAGGGTTTACACACCACCACCAGAACCGTCGCCACCGCCAGAAACGGCCCGAGAGGCATCGACCGCTTCAATCGGCCCCCAAGCACCAGCCCGAAGATCGCCCACAGAATCCCCACGAACGCCGACCCCAGGAACCCCAGCGTCGCGTCAATCCATCCCAGGCACGCCCCAACCGCCGCCATCATGTGGACATCCCCAAGTCCCATCGCTTCCTTCCCGAAAGCCAAGGACCCCGCGATCCTCACGAACCACACGGCACCACCACCGATCAGCATGCCCAGCAGGGCCCCGGCGAACGCGTCGAGCCACAAGGGTGCCGTGTGCTCACACACCAGCCCAATGCCACACGGCGACGGCCCGCACCCCGCCACCTTGAGCGCCACCCACCCGCCCAGAAGTCCAAGCCCGACCACCGGCGCAAGGAATATCACCTCGCGCAGGACCTCACGCCTCGCGTGCGGATATCCACGCCACACCTCGGGGTCGAACACAAACGCCTCTTCGTCGGCCGAGAGTTCGTCCTCCGCCCCGACTTCACCCGTCGACCCCACGGCCGCGGATCCCGCCGGCTCGACCGCCGCCGCGTCTCCCGATGTCACTGTCCTCCCGTCACTCCGCTTCTCGCGGTGAAGCGAGCGCAATCGCGTCACCTCACCCCGTTCCCACTCCTCGGCATCGAGAAAACTCCGCCGAATCAGCCCCGTCGCCAGAAGAACATTCGCGAGCACCAGACCCGCCGCCCCACCCAGCGCCAGCCCGATCCACCACACGCCCCACCCCTCCCCGCCGGGCGATGGGATCACCCACGTCCACCCCGCCGACGGCACAAACTTCATCTCGGTCCACGTCGAGACCCACGCCGCGTACGACGGGTGCACGACAAGCCCCAGAATCAACGGCACAGTCGTCAGCGGCGCGGGGATCGTGAACGTCTTCGCGTCCACGATCGTCATCGCCACCAGGCACCCCAGCAGGATCAGCCACATCACAAAGATCGGCCAGGTCCACTTCACACCGATTCCAGCCCACGCCGGCGCCAACGCGTGCGGCGCACCAAGATGTCCCACGGCATCGGGCAACCCATAGCACAACAGGTACGTCGCAACAAAGAGCACGCCCACGATCGCCTCGACGATCGGATACTCCGCCGAGACCCGCGCCGAGCAGAATCGGCATCGCCCGCGGAGCAGGATCCAACCGATCACCGGGATGTTCTCACGCCACGTCAGCCGCGTCCCGCACGACGGACACGCCGATGGCGGCGTCACCACACCCAACCCTCTCGGCAGCCGCCACACCAGCACATTGATCAGCGACCCCACGCACGCCCCAAAGGCGAAGATAAACCCGAGCATCACCACCCGGTGCATGAACTGAAGAAACTCCAGATCTCCCATGCGTTCCCGCCTCCATGCGGGGGCCCACGCCGACTCGCGGCCTCACTCCGCCTCGGCCTCGTCGTGCTTCGACAGTTCGGTGTTCAACTCCTCGACCCGCTGCTCCACGCGCTTCAAGATGTCCTTGCAACGCTTGAGAAGCCGCACCCCACGCTCATATTCGATCAGCGATTCCTCCAACCCGATCTCGCCAGACTCAATTCTGTCAATGATCGACTCGACGCCCTCCAACGCCGTCTCAAACGGCATGGAATCGGCCTCGTCCCCTCCCTTGCCCGGACGTGATCGCGGTGCTGCCACGCGAGAAGTTAGGTCCATTTTCGCCCAAGGTCCAACGAAGGTTGCTGCCAGCCCAGAGCCGTGCAGCCGTATTCCTACCCCTACTCGTGGCACAGGCGTCTCGCCTGTGTCTACTCCCTCTACTCCATTGAGTAGAACCGCTTCCCTACGTGAACAGTCCAGGCTCCCCATCCCGCGTTCGCTCCGGCTTCTTCGCCGAGGCTCGTCTTGGGGTAGTGCCCTTCGCCGACCCGTCAACCACCGACTCCACACGCCCATCCGCGACCACGGTCGTCAAACGATCACCCGAAGCGACTTCGCCCACGCTCCGGATCGCCCGGCCATCGGCCCCAAGCGTCACGCTGAACCCGCGCCGAAGCACCTCCGCCGGCCCCACCGCCTCCAACGTCCGCTCGGCACTCTCGGCATCCTTTCGCTGGCCCACGACCCGCGATCGCACGACCTGCCGCAGCCGATCCATCGCGTTCTCCAGTCGCGCGCGCGTCGGCACTCCATCCCACGCCCCTTCCAATCTCAACCGCGACCGCTCAACCGATGACGCCAGCATGGCGAGCCTTGCGCTCGGTCGATTCGCCCGAAGCCGAGTCGCCGCCCCATCCGCGTTCCGTCCTGCCTTCGCCATCGCCACCCGGATCGCATCGCCCAGCGAATCCATCGCCGTCAGCAACCGCTCGCGCGCGACCGCCAGAGTCGTCTCCGGGCGCGCGATCCCCGGACGCCGCTCCAGCCCGCGCAGTCGCTCGGCATAGATCCGCGTCGCGCGCGCACACGCGCCATGCAACCGCCGACGCATCGAATCGGCCTGACGAGCCAGATCCTCCCGATCGGGGGTCAAACGCATCGCGGCCTGCGTCGGCGTCGACGCCCGCACGTCCGCCACCAGTTCCGCGATCGTCGTGTCGGTCTCGTGCCCGATCGCCGCCACCACGGGGATGGGCGACCTCACGATCGCCTCGGCCACGACCTTCTCGTTGAACGCCCAGAGGTCCTCCATCGACCCGCCACCCCGCGTGACGAGTATCGCATCCACGCCGAGCACCCTCTGTCTCGCGCTCAGCGTCGCGATCGCGCGCGCCACCTCGCCCGCCGACCCCTCGCCCTGCACGCGCACGTCCGCCAGCACCACGCCAACGGCCGGGCACCGTCGTCGCATCGTGTCGAGCACGTCCTGCAGTGCCGCCCCCGTCCGGCTCGTCACCACGCCGATCTTCCTCGGAAACACCGGGAGCGCCCGCTTGCGCTCGTCGGCAAACCACCCGAGCGCCCGGATCTCGTCGCACAACTTTCGAAACGCCAGTTCGAGCGCCCCCACGCCCACCGACTCGATGGAGTCCACGATGAACGACACTCGTCCGTTCTTGGCGTAGAACTCGACTCGCCCTCGCGCGACGACCGACTGACCGTCCTGGGGCTTCACCTTCGCCCGGCGTGCCGCCGATTGGAACATCACGCACGACACGAGCGCGTCGGCGTCCTTGAGCCCGAAATACCAGTGCGTGCGATCCGTGTAGTTCGAGACCTCGCCCACAACGCAGATGGTTCCGGGGATGCCCGTTGACAATGCCGAGTCGATTCTCGCCGCGAGTTGCGAGACGCTCAGCGGCGACCCTCCCCGATCGCCCGGCGTGCCCGATCCGCTTCCATCCGGCGGCACGGACCCGGCGGCAATCGCCCCGCGCATCCGCACGGGCATCGACCTGGCATCAAAGAGCAATCGCTCCACGTCCCAGCATACGCCAATCCCGACCACCGGCGTCACACGCGGCACACCCATCCACCAAAAGCAAGGACGCCGGCCCGAAGGACCGACGTCGTTGCCGCGCCCGCATGAGAGAGTTACGGGCAGCCACCCACGAGATTGTCGCGCGTCTTGCACACCCCGTTGACGCGCACCCGAGTTCCGTGCTACCGAGCGTCCGCGACCTTCGTGCCCTCGGTCAACGGTCCATGAAACACGATCACGCTCGACGCCTTCATCGGCGTGGCGCGGACCTGCATCTTCGACCGATACCCTGTGACCTCCGGATTCAACCGGAAGATCGCCCGGGGCTCGATGGGGCCCTTCTTCTGGACGATCATGTCCCGCTCGACGATCGACGCCGCACTCGACTGCCGCGAAGACGAGTATGCCGGGTTGCGGAACGTCCGCACGCGGTTCACATAGCCCTGTTCCTCGAGCCAGCGGTTGCGAGCCGTCTCGAGGTGGCGATCGCCCTGCCGACCCCACGCCGGGATGGAGACGATGACCTGGCCCACGCGGACATGGACCGCCTGGTGCGCATGCGACGCGCCATACGCCCCAGGCCCCTCGCACCCGCACGACGTGTTGTCGCGGCGAGAGTGCCACTCGTTTCCGGACATATTCGTCACGGTGTAGACGCTCGGCTCACAGTGCCGAGTCGCGATCGCACGCCCGAAGTTGTTGTACCCCGCGAGATGTCCGGGATCCTCGCCCCCACACCCGCCGAGCGCCGACATCGCCAGCGCCGCCATCCCTGCCAGAATCATGCTCCGCCTCTCTTTCGATGTTCACGCCACGACCACGCCCGCACTCCGGCGAGCGTCACCATTCAATGTGCATCAATTCCGCCGAGTTTGCAACCTTTTCCGCTCGCAACACCCGCACACTCGCGAGATTCGCCCTCCCGAACCGGTGCTATCGGACGCTGCTCCGCCCCTCACGCCCGAGATCTCGCCGGGAAGGGAATCGGGTCCGCCGCCCGGATCGCGTCGTAGGCGTCCATGATCGAGCGGAGGTAGGCGCTCGCCCGTCGTGACGATGCCGCGTAGGCCCGAGCCGAATCCGCCAGCCGCCTCGCCACGCCGGACTCCCGCACGACTCGATTGAGCGCCCCGGACCAGGCCTCGGTCGTCGGCGAGTCCACGATCGACGCCGTCTGACCGTCAATGAGCACCGAGTTCATGGGGTCCTTCGCGGCGATCACGGGGATCCCGGTCGCGAACGCGTCGAGAATCACCGTTCGTTGCTCGCCGTTGGCCTCGGGCAACAGAATCAGATCGCCCTCGAGCACGAGATCGCGTCGGTTCTCCAGTTCCGCGACCATGGAGAGGTTCGCGATGAGGCCCGCCCGCCTCGCCGCCGCCTGCACGCCCGCGCGGTGACCCGTGTCGGCATCGCAGAAGACCATGAACTCCACCCCCGATGCGCGCAGGGCGCCGAGCGCCGCCACCGCCGCCATATACCCCTTCGGGTCCCGCCCCGCGCCCACGATCATGATCGACGCCAAACGCCCCGGCTCAAAGATCGGCGCGGCGATCGTCGGCGTGATCACGCCCCACAACGCCTCACGCAACTGGATCGGGCGCGACGAAGCCCCGGCCCGCGAGAAGGGATTCACCGACGTCGAGGTCAACTCGCCCAGCACCTTCGTGATGCACGAGTCGGGCGAGAGAAACGTCGTTGTAACGCCCGTCCGCGTCGCGAACGATCGAACCCGCGGCGAGAGACCCGATCGCCACACCTCGATCAGGAGCGTCGAACCGATCTCGCGCGCGATCGCCTCGCCCAACAGCCACGCGTTCCCGCCAAAGACATGCACGGCATCAACCAGCGGCCCTGCTGGACCACTCGCCGGAAGGTCCAGGATCTCCTCGATCTCGCGCTCCACGCGACGGGCCGCGGCCTCAAGCCCGGCCTGCCACAGCCCGACGTGGTAGGGAATCGTCCTCGCCACGATCGGCGATGGTGCGTACGACAGCGCCGTCTCGGGCATCGCGCGCAGCACACGCACGCCCTCTGAGACCAGCCCGATCTCAAGGCGTGCGAGGAAACTCTGTTCCCGCACCGCGAAGATCTCATCCGTGAGCGTCAGCACCCGCATCGGACAATGGTAGTGCCACCGAACGAGGCACCCCGCGTGATCACGCCGTCGCCATCTCGCGTCGGAAGGCCAGGTCGGGGACGTGATCCATGTGCCCCGCCGCTCCTTCGGTCCGCCACACCCCGACCCAGTGCGTCTCGGTCACCTGACGCAGGACATACTCGCCCCCATGCCCCGAGAGCGGCACGAGGTCCTTCGGCGGCTCGTGCCAGGGCCACCACGGCCTCACGCCCTCACTCGCCCCGGGCAACTTCGTGAACTCCTCGGGAGTGTCCACGATCTCGCGGATCGTCACCAGGCGATCTCGCCGAGCGCCCAGGCGCGGGATCGAGTTCAATAGCCCTCGCGTGTACGGGTGCATCGGGTGATCGAAGAGTTCCGTCACCGGCGCATACTCCACCACACGCCCCGCGTACATCACGCACACAACGTCGGCGTTCTCGGCCACCACGCCAAGGTCGTGCGTGATCAGCATCACCGCCATGTCCCGCGCCCGCTTGAGTTCCGTCAGGAGATCCAGGATCTGCGCCTGGATCGTCACGTCGAGCGCCGTCGTCGGCTCGTCGGCGATCAGCAGCCGCGGGCGGCAGGCGAGCGCCATCGCGATCATCACGCGCTGGCGCATCCCGCCCGAGAACTGGTGCGGGTATTGCCCGATGCGACGCTCGGCCTCGGGAATACCCACGGCCTTCATCGATTCCAGCGCGATCGAGTACGCCTCATCACCTCCCACGGCCTGATGGAGCAGCACGGCCTCGGCGATCTGATCGCCCACGGTGTACACCGGGTTCAGGCTCGTCATCGGCTCCTGGAAGATCATCGCGATCTCGTTCCCCCGGATCGCGCGGATCTGGTGCTGATCCAGCCGAAGGAGATCAATCATCCCATCCTGCCCCGCAACGCCCAACGACGACAACTGACGCGAGCGGAACCAGATGCTCCCGCGGTCGAACCTGCCCGGCGGCATGGGGATCAGTTGCAGCATGCTCATCGCCGAGACGCTCTTGCCACACCCCGACTCGCCCACCACGGCCACTGTTTGTCGCGGATAGATTGTCAGCGAGTTGCCGTCCACCGCCTGGATCCGCGGGCCGCCGCGGTTGTCGAACGAGACGCCCAGATCGCGGATCTTGACGAGGGGCTGCTCGGCGCGACGCTTCGGCTCGGGGGATCCATGCCCCACGTTGAACGTCTCGATGATGGTGGGATCGTCCTGCATGGTGCGTCACACCCTCGCCTTCTTGAGTTTCGGGTCGATCGCGTCGCGGAGCGCCTCGCCCATCAGGTTGTACGAGAGGACCGTGAGGAAGATCGCCGCCCCGGGGAAGACGCCCAGCCACCACATGAACGCCCCGACGTTGTTCGTGGTGTCCGTCAACAGCCGCCCCCAACTCGACTGCTCCTCGGGACCAAGCCCCAGGAAACTCAGCGTCACCTCTGCCGAGATCGCCACCGCGATCCCGAACGACGCGTCGACGAGCACCGGCGTCACCCCGTTGGGGAGCATGTGCCTGAACAGGATCGACCGCAGCGGCAAACCCAGCGCCTGCGCCGCCTGCACGAAGTCCTGATGCCGTAGCCGCATGAACTCCGCCCGGATGAACCGCGCGGCTCCCGTCCACGTCACGCATCCGATGAGCGCCATCGTCACGTACAAGTTCCGAGGCAGCACCGCCGCCGCGATGATCAGCAGGAAGAGCACCGGCATCGCCATAAACGCCTCGACGACGCGCAGGAGGACCATGTCCACCCAACCGCCGAAGTACCCCATGAGCGCCCCAATCGTCACGCCGATCGCCACCGCGATCCCCGTGCTCACCAACCCCAACGAGATCGCCACCCGGCACGCGTGCATCAACTGCGACGCCACGTCCTGCCCGAACGAGTCCGTCCCCATCCAATACACCGGCTTCCCCGGCGTCCGCATCGCGCGGCCCGAGTTCAAGTCGTCCAGTTTCCCCGTCGTCATGTCGCTCGACGTCATCGGCGGGAGCAGGTCCGCCGAGATCGAACGCTGGTTCGGGGAAAATGGCACGAGCGTGAAGATCGCCTCCGCCCGCTGCGCCTCCACCGCCGCCTGATAGGGGAACGTCTGCAACGGTTTTCGCCACCACACCGACCCCAGCAGCACGATCACGACCACGGCGATGACCGCTCCCACGACCTTGCCCTTCGCGCGGAAGGGCAGCGCGAATCCCAGCACGATCGCGGGAATCAAGGCGACGCCCAGCATGACCAACGGGCGTGCCGCGTTCAACGACAGCCGTCCCCACATCAGCGGGCTCGACTCGATCATCTCGCGTCTGGCCCCCCCCAAGTCCGCCACGAATCGCAGCACGAACGACCCGGCAATCAGCCCCGCGCCGCACGCCAGGAGGTACCCGATGAGCACCCCAAGCCGCTCGGATCGCGCGAGTCGCTTCGCGAGCAGCATCCACGCACCGCCGACAAAGCCGATGAGCAGCAGCAGCACGTCCACCGAACTCATGTTCTCCAGGATCGGCGACGTCCACACACCCCACTCCCCCGTGGGCAACTTCACGCGATAGAGGATCGGGTGCCCGTTGGCGATGATCGGCGAGAAGATCGCGAAGAAGAGCACGATCCCCAGCCACAGGATCGCGAACCTCGCCCCACCGCGCTTCGCGACATGGTCCCACGCGTCCGCCCAGAAGCCCTTCGCCGCCTGCACGCCCAGGCCTTGCATCAACTGCACGCCGGTCACCGTGGCCATCGGGCCCGGCGCCTGCATCGTCTTGATCTGTGGAACCTCGCTCGACATCGCCTCGTCTGTGCCTTCCTGCTTCCGAGTGGCGCTCGCCACGACTACTTGTAACTGATCCTCGGGTCCGCGATCGCGTACAGCACGTCCGCGATCAGCAGGCCCACCATGCTCACGATCGCGATCATCATCGCGTTCCCCAGGAGCAACTCCCGGTCGCGCAACTCGATCGCCTGGATCACCAGCGTTCCCATCCCTGGAATCCCGAAGATCCGCTCGACGACCACACTCCCCGCGAGCATCGCCGGGAAGACGTTCGCGAACATCGTGATGAGCGGGAGCAGGCTGTTGCGGAAGACGTGGGCGTACACGATCGTCCGATTCTCAACGCCCTTGGCCTTCGCCGTCCGCACATAGTCCGCGTTGAAGTTGTCCAGCATCGCCGCACGAGTCTGCTTGCTCAGCACGGCGAAACCCGTGTACACCAGGCACACCACCGGCAGGCCAAGATGCCACAGCATGTCGAGCAGATACCCCCGCGACCACCCGCCCGCATCCATCGAGGGCAGGAACGTCATCGCCTCGGCCGCTCGATCATGCAGGCCCGTTGACGGGAAGAGCATCAGATTGTTCTGCGACGCCAGGTAGCCACGGAGCAGGATCCCCCCCAGCACCACCGGGATCGACCACATCGCGATGAACTTCATCCCCAGCAGCACGTCGATCCAGCGCCCGCGGTGGTTCGCCGCCATGATCCCGCTCGGGATCGCGATCGCGTAGATCAGCGGGATTGCCAGCAGGTTCATCCCCAGCGTTACCGGCAAGGCCCGTGCGATCTCGCTCGAGACCGTCTGCCCGCGTGAGAAGACCGTCCCCAGGTCGGGCTTCCCGATCGATACCGCCCGCGGCACGATCGAGTACCCCGACGCCTCGAACACGGGCACGTCGAACATCCCCAGGAGGCCCGCCCGTGCCGTGATTGCCTCGCCATAGATCTCGATGATCCGATCGCCCGCAATCTTCACGGGCCTCCACGCCTCGCTCGTCCGGTCCGGCGTCACACGCCCAAGCACGCTCGAAGACAGATCCTCGCCGGGCTCCGTCGTCACCTCGATGTGCAGACTGCGCAGATAGTCCGCGATCGCCACGTTCAACGCCGCCCGAGCACCGATGAAGTCCGAGCGACCCTTCGCATAGGCCTCCTTCGCGCGCGTGAACGCGTTGGTGCGGCTTTCGGCCGACTTCAACACCGACTCATCCGGCTTGATCGGCGGAGGCTCGACGGGCAGCGCGTCCACGAACCACTCCCACGCCGGAGGCACCGGAATCGCTCGTGGGCGCGCCTCGACCTCGCCCGACGGCCGCACCATGTCTCGCGGGCCAAACTTCAGCGGGCTGATCCGCCGCAGCCATCGCACATACTGCGAGTGCACCGGGTCGTTCAGCCCGTACCGATCATCGAGGTACGCCTTCTGGACCCACGATGCCTCCTGCCCGCCGCTCCCGCCCTGCTGGCGCAGCGCCGCCCCCACGCCGCCGGGCGCGAGCGCCACGAGCATGAACAGCAGGTACGAGACGCACAGCAGCGTCGGCACCATCAGCAGCACGCGTCGTGTCAGATAACTCAGCACGCTCGCGGTCCCCTTTGCCTCGCGCCCATCATCAACTCAGTGCAAACAACGATCACGGCTCGACCGCCGACGCCGAGCCGCCGCTCTTCACGAACAACTCTTCATACTGGAAGCCATTGCGATACTCCGTGAAGTTCCCGATCCGCTTGCTCACGAACCGGTTCCACGGCCGCTCGACGAGGAAGGTGTACGGCTGCTCCTCGTGCAGGATCGTGTGCAACTGGTGCCAGATCTTCAGTCGCTTCTCCGGGTCGAGTTCCTGACGCCCCGCCTCGATCAACCGATCCGCTTCCGGGTTGCTCCACTGCACGAAGTTGTCGCCCTGGTTCTGGATGTACCGGCTGTGCCAGATCTGCTGTGGATCGCTCTCGGCCCGCGACGGCGACCACCCCATCGTGATCGCGTCGAAGTTCCGGCGATCCATCTCCTGCATCAACACAGACCAGTCCATTGTCCGCAGCGTGCACTCGATCCCCATGATCGCGCACTGGTCCTTAAGATACTTCGCGAGCTTGTCCGTCAGTTCGCTCCCCTTCGCGAACGAGAACTCGAACCGGAACGGATCGCCGGCCTCGTTCCGTAGAACCCCCGACCCATCCCGGTCCACCCACCCCGCCTCCGCCAGCAGTTGCCTCGAGGCCTCGAGGTCATACGGCCAGGCCTTGATCTCCGGGTTGGCCTGCGGCGTCGAACTCGGGAACGAACCCGTCGCCGTCCGCGCCAGGCCTTCGTACAGGTCGTTCACAACCACGTTGTCGCGGTCGAGCATCATCGTCATCGCCCGGCGCACGCGCCGATCCGTGAACGGTGTTGCCTTTCCATCGCGTTTGTCGCAGTTCCACCCGATGAAACTGTACCCCGAGCGGATGTTGTACCACGAGTGCCCGACGTTGCGCTCCAGCCACTCCTTGTCCTTGATCTTCGTCACATACTGCAGCGAACTCGGCTGCGTGATGTCCCCGCTCGCGTTGTCGAACGCGATCATCCGTCCCTGATCGTCGCTAATCACCACAAACCGCAGCCGCTCATACGCCGGCTTTGGCCCCCAATACGCCTCGTTCCGCTCCAGAACGATCGGCTCCGGAGGCGACCACTGCGTCTCCTTCGTCACCGACCGGAAACGGAACGGCCCCGATCCGACGACGCGCCCCGTCGAGCGGTTGTACTCCTCCGCCGTGAAGTTCTCATACACGTGCTTGGGCAGGATCGGGAACGTGTTCATCGCCGCGTCGAGGTTGGTGAAGATCACCTCCTTGAACGCGAACTCCACCGTCTTATCGTCGATGCGCGTGATCGACTCGATGACATCCGTAACCGATCGCGGTCGCTCCGCCTCCACCTGCGGGTTCCGCATCCACTCAAACGTCCACAGCACGTCGTCCGACTTCACCGGCTCACCATCACTGAACCGCGCCCGCGGGTTGATGTGCACCCGAAGCCACGTCCCGTCCGGGGAATACTGCCACGCGTCCGCGAGTATGCCGTGCAACTCGAGCGTCTGCGGGTCCAACTCCGCGAGATACTCCGTCACACGCTCGAACACCCACGCCCCATAGACATCCTTATACACCAGAGGCATCACCGTGCTCGGCTGCGCGTTGATCAGTTCCGTCACCTCGCCGCCACGCGAGAACCCGGGCTGTCCGCTCGGATCCGTCGCATGTTCGAGCATCGGCTGCCACGCGATGGGAACCCCGGGCCTCGCCCACGCCGGGTGGCCCCGACCCGAGAGATCCGGCTCTGCCTCCTTCGTGTCACCCGTGTTGGTCCCGTTCGTTGTCGGCGCGATCGTGACCACCGGCTTCCACGCCGCCAGCTTCTCGTCGATCGACCGCTCAAGGTCGCGGATCTCACGGCCGACCTGATCGACCTTCAAGCTCTGGTCCTCGTTCGAGGATTGCAGACGCCCGAGCGTGGATTTCATCTCGCCGATGTCGGACTTCGTCTGCTGCAACTCCTTCCACTTCCGGTCGTCCTGCATCATCCCAAGGAAGACCAGAACGCCCACGCCCAGAACGAGCAGCACCAGCACGAGGTCCTTCAGTCCGAACTTGCTTTGCATGGCTCTCCAATCGCCAGGTCTACGAGGGCATTCCCAACCAACACCGACGCAGACCTTAGCGCCCACGCCGCTTCGGATCGAACCCCTCTCGCAACGCCTCGCCCACAAAGTTCAGTGACAACAGCGTCACACCCAGCAGCACGCACGGCGACACGAGCAGCCACCAGTGCGACTGGTACGGGTTCAACTCATCCCGCCCCTCCGCCGCCAGGTTTCCCCAACTCGGCAGCGGCGGCTTGATCCCGATCCCAAGGAAACTCAGGAACGATTCCTGCAAAATCGCCTGAGGTACCGTCAACGTAGCGTACACCACGATCGGCCCGATCAGGTTCGGCAGCAGATGCCGCGCAAACACCCGAGTCCGCGACATCCCGATCGCCCGCGCACTCTCCACGAATGGTAGAGCCTTGAGCGACAAGACCTGCCCGCGCACCACACGCGCCAGCGTCAGCCAACTCATCGACCCGATCGCCACCAGCAGAATCCCCACATCCAGCATCGACCGTGTCGAACCTGACATCACCCGAGGCGGATACTTCGCCGTGGCCTCGGATCGGAAAGCCTCCGCACGTTCCACGTTCGCGGCCAACCACTGACGCACCACACGATCCGTCGCCTCGGCCTCGCCCATCGCCCCACGAGCTTCCACAGAGACAAACGCCTCCTGCGCCCGCGAACGCGACTGGTACTCATCCACGACCGCATCTCCCGCCACCGCCAGCAGCACCACCAGCAGGACATACGGCAATCCATACAACACATCCACCGTGCGCATCAGCACGCTATCCACCACGCCCCCGGCATACCCCGCGACCGCCCCCACCATCGTTCCGATCGTCACCGACACCAACGCCGCCAGCAACCCCACCGCTAGCGAGATCCCGCCGCCAGCAAGACACCGGATCAGCACGCTCCGCCCCAGCGCGTCGCTCCCCAACCAGAACCGCGACGATGCACGCTCTATGACCTCAGTCTCGTCGATTGTGTCGCTCGACGCACGCCCCCCCGCCCACCACGGGCCAACCCGAGCCTCCGACGTCTCCCCGGAGTTGTACCTCGCGACGCCGTCCACGCCTCTCCCAAACGTGAACGGCAGCGTCGCCACGCACGCCAACACCATCACCACCAGCGTCACCACTCCAAACCACCCGCCCCCGCCCAGCCGCACGCGCGATCTCACCCGCGCCCGATCGAGCATTCCCTCACGACCCGAGGCCAAGCCTCCCCCATCTTGTAGCCCGGGCGCCCCTCCTGTGACGACCACCCCTCCAACGCCCTTGGGCGAGGAGTCTGGCTCCAGTGCTCCAGAGTTCGTCGACGAATCCGTCATCAACACACAGCGTAGCGTCGCTCGAACGCGTCCCGCCCCGCGGCACCATCCAATACAATCGCCGCCATGAACCATCCAGAGCCATCACGCCCCAATTCGGTCCCGCGCGCCGTCCTCCCCTGGACCATCGAGGCCGAGCGCCGCCTCGTCACCTCGCGCGTCTTCGACATCAACGAACGCACCATGCGCTCCCGTCAGGACCCCACGCGCGTCGGCGACTTCGTCGTCATCGACTCTCGCGACTGGGCCAACGTCATCGCCATCACCGACAATCACCACGTCGTCATGATCGAGCAGTTCCGCCACGGCCTCAACGACATCACCCTCGAACTCCCCGGCGGCATCGTCGACCACGCCGAGGACCCCGCCATGACCTGCCGACGAGAACTCCTCGAAGAAACCGGCTACGCCCCGACTTCAGAGGCGCCAATCGAGATCATCTCCCGCGTCTCCGCCAATCCCGCCATCCTCACCAACCACGTCCACACAGGCCTTGTCCGGGGCGTCCGCCCGACCCGCGCCCAATCCCTCGACGAGCACGAGGAAATCGCCATCCACCTCGTCCCCCTCGCGAAGATCCCCGATCTCATCAACACAGGCCGAATCCACCACAGCCTCATCGTCGCGGGCCTCGGTGCGCTCGCCTTCCGACTCGGGGCCAGACTCGATATGTAACAACTGGCGGCGACCCTTGTGTACGAATGACGCCTAGAACGGCGACTCATCCGCGCTCGGCCCGTAACTCGAGGGCACCTTCACACCAAGCAGCCGAAGGTACACGCCCAACTGCCCGCGGTGGTGGTACAGATGGTTGAACATGATGCTCCGGAGGAACCCGACGCGGGACACCTCCATGACCACCTGCTCGCCTCGCATGAACTTGACCGGGCACATCATCCTGGCGTCGTCGATGGTGGGCAGCGTCGCCCGCACATACGCCGCGTTCCTCTCCAACGCCGTTGCCATGTCCGCGATCGAGGTCGCCTCCTCGCGTGGCTTGCTCATGTCCGGTACCGATCCGACATCCTCCATTGCCATGCTCAGCACGCCCATGGGAACCTGCGCGATGTGCAGGCCCAGTTGTCCCGCCGACATCGATTTCTCGTGGGGCCTCCACGCGAGTTTCTCCTTGGGGATCGCCTCGAGAAAACGACGCGTGGTCTTCAACTCGTTCTCAAACTCCGCCAGCAACGACTGCGCGATCGACATGCTCTTGCTCCTCATTCAGTGATCAATACACAACGACACCAACCCCGAGCCGTGCGTGTGTGATGCCCCTCACCCGCACCCGCTTACCGCGTCGCCAGCCGCCCGGCGATCTCGCGGATCCGATTCAACCCATACTCCCACCCTTGCTGCACGCCCTTCATGTGGTCCTCGGGGATAAGTCCGATCGCCCGATGCGTGAACACGAGTTTCGTGCGATTCCCCGTCGCCGTCAGCCGATACTGCACGAAGTTCGTCGCCGGGTACGACATGAACATCGGCCCGCACAACTCCAGCAGCGTCGGTGGCTTGATCACCTGCACATGACCCCACAGATGACCGCTCTGCTTCCCAAGATCCCGGAACCACCGACCGCCAGGCCACGCCTCCAGCACGAATGGCATCGCCGTCCCGTCGGGCATCTGGCTCTCGCTGCTGTTCTCCGCCAGGATCGCCTCGAACGCGACCTCGACGGGCGCGTCGATCTCGATCTCCTTGCGGATGTCCAATGTCTGTATCCGCTCACTCGTGATCGCCGTGCTCATGAGGTCCTCTCCTGCTGTTGAATATCCCTAACTCGTGAGGCAGCCGACTCGGCACGCCTCTTGATCCGATCGAGTTGGTGCGCCCACATCCGCTCATACGCCGCGGCCCAGTCGTGCACCGGCTTGAGTTTCTCCGCGTTCACGCGATACACCCTCCGCCGCCCGACCGCCTCGACCGTCACGAGTTCCACGCTCCGAAGCACCCCAAGGTGCTTCGACACCAGCGCCTGAGGCCAGCCCAGTTCCTCTACCATCTCGGTCACGTCGTGCTCGCCCCCCCGCAGGAAATCGAGCAACACCCGCCGACGCGGCTCGGCGATGGCGTTGAAGGCATCCGAAGTGGTCGAGGCCCGGGCCATGGACTAAATATATTACTATATAGACATATGTCAAGGCTTGGCACAGAACTCATGGATTCTCATCGCTTTCAGTTGGACTTGGAAACAGGCAAGTTCAGTGTCGATTTCATCTGTTTTAGACACAGATGGCATTCGACGGCCTTGAAATCAGGGTGACAGGATTTGAACCTGCGGCCTTCTGGACCCAAACCAGACGCTCTACCAAGCTGAGCTACACCCTGGACCGCACAGTGTATGGCAACCCCCGACGGGCACACGCCAGCCAAGCCGGGGTGCGCCGGATGCCATTGTGGGCCGTACCCGACCGCCCACCATCCTGAACGCCTCGGCTACAGCGGCACCTCGCGGAGCATCAGGATCCTCGGCTTGTCGCCACGCCGGACGACGTTGCTGCGATCGACGACCATGAAGAACCGCTTCTGGAGGCTGGGGACCATCGGCGCATCGCTCCCCGACGCCGCGGGCTGTCCGGGCGTGCGGAGGCCGTCGACGTCCTCGCGGGTGAAGCCGTTGATGACGAACCACACACCGAAGACATCGCTGCGCGTCGAGAGCGACCCGAGCGCCCCGCCGGCGACGGCGAGTTTCTGCTCGTAATCGTTGCGGATCTCGTTGGGGATCAATCTGGTGGAGTCGTTTGGATCCTCGTAGAGGCCGAAGGAGACGCCCTGGCGGCTGGAGTTGTTGGCGGCATATCCAAGGAAGTCGATGTTGTGCGTGGCTCGTGCCGTGTTTGTCGGGTTGGTTGACTCGCGAGCTCTCGCGAGCATGATCTCGCCCGGCGTGCGGAAGCCTGCGTCCTCGCGTATCCCGGGCACGCCCGTGAGAACTGACCGTGCCGTGAGTTGGGTGTATTGATCCAGGGGCACGCCCGCGGCCTCGGCAAAGGAGACGAGTTCGGGGACGCCGGTCACCGGCACGTTCCCACTCGACACGCTCGATTGGCGGAATCGTTCGATCGTCTTGTCGCGATAGGCGACCAGTGTCGTCGCGAGATCCTCGTTCGAAGACAGAGGGCCGCCCGTCCACCACCAACGCTTCTGTCCCTGCGTTCCACCGAGATCAGGAAGCGAAGGGTCGTTCGGCGTGGCCGCGGTGTCGAGGTCCGGGCTGAGCATCGGCACCGCCCGCGCGACCGGCGTGGGCATCGTGTTCATGTTCACCACACCCGACCGCGACCGCGTCAGCGAGGACGGGCGAACCGTGAACACGTCGAGCACGTTGAGCGCCAGAGGCGTCGCCGGCGCACGCTGCGAGTCCGTCGAGCGTGTGTAGACGCCGTCCGCGTCGACATCGAGGAAGGGCACATAGTCATCGAGCACCAGCCGCCCACGATCGAGGGGACGGACCACGTCGGTCTGGGGGACAAGGCTCGTGTCCACCACCGTTCGTGCGCCGAACAGGTCGCACGCCACGGCACTGGTGTCCGCGCCCAGGGCTCCCAACTCGCTCTCGTATCCATAACTCAGGGCGAGCGCCTCAGAGAGCGTCGTCCATTGCACGTCGGCGTCCGTCAGGCCCTCGGTCGCCCACTCCGCCGGCACCACCGCGTCGGGCTGGTGCATCGGCCCGATCGCCAGGGGCATGAGCATGTCCACGACGCGAAGACGCATCGAGTCCTCGGGCTTGCCCGGCGGCGGGTTCGATTCGCCAAGGCTCGGCGTGCGCGTGAAACGATCCGCCGAGAAGTAGTTGTTGTCGAGCGGGATCTCGGTGTAGATCGCGTTGAATGGGACACCCGCGACGGACGGCTTGCCGTTCACCGGGTTGGAGGTGTTGCTCTGATTTCGCGGAGCCTTGGCCACTTCCGGCACAAGGGTGTTACCGACTTGGCTTGTCCGCCAAGCCTGGAAGTTAGGAGCGCCCTCAACGCCCGCGAACTCGCTGCGCGGGATCGTCGCGCCCACGTTGCTCTTCCCGCCGTGGCTGTTCCACGAGTTCCCCGACGCTTCCACCTGCTTGCGCTCGAGGCAATACGCGGGGATGGCGCCAAGGGGGATCGTGCCGCCACCGGTGCCCGCGTTGGGATCGGACGGGCGACGAACCCATTCGAAGAGCGAGATCGCGAGTCTCGAATCGGTTTGTGCATTGGAGTTTTCGACCGTGACCTCGCCATCGGCAAAGCGCACGTCCATGTTCGACGCCGTCGGCGCTCGGAGACGGTCCACCAGGAGGTCCGTCGATTCGAGATTCACACCAAGCGGATCGCCGTCAACCGTCGCCTCGGCCGTGCCCGGCACGCGCATGGTGCGCCACAACTGGGCGGTCCTGTTCTCCGCCTCCACCGGGGCAAACTGCGTGTCCTTGAAGATCAGTTGCCCGAAGGTGTTGAACCCCGTGTTGCTCGAGCCGCCCACGCCGCTCTTGAACGTGTTGGCGACCAGGCGGGGGGACGGGCGGCCGGTGTTCTCGGCTATTCCGAGTTCGCCCGGCGCGGTCGTCGTATCGGGCATCATCTCCGGGATCCAGTACGCGTTGCTGATGCCCTCGCTGGTGCTCGCGATCATCCTCCGGATGATGGTGTTCTCGAACCACTGCGGGTCGTTGTACTGCGCCGGCGTGATGCTCGGATCCGCCGGGTGGAGCCGATCGCGCAGGATCACGCTGGGGATCTGGCTGAGGGCATAGACCACCACGGTCTCGCCCGCGGGGATCGTGATGGGGTTCATCGTGATCCCGAGGGTGCCGCCGCCGGCGGCGCTCGGCTCTTCCTTCAGTCGGACCAGCGGGAACGTCCGCCCGCCGAACTTGATGTAGTGGTACTCCTTGAACGTGTCGAACGTGGGGAACCGGGAATCGGCCACGTCCACGCCATCGGGCCAGCTCCCCACGCCCGTCGTACGGTCGACCGAGGTGTATCCACCAAGATCGATGTCCACGTTGAACGGATTCGTCAACTGGAAAGCGAGCACGCGGAAGAGGAACTCGTCGTTGGACTTGGTCACGTCGCCACGGATCCTGACCTCATTGCCCGGGCCGGGCGCGCCAGTATCATCCGTCCCCGAGTCCGCGTAGACCGTGATCATCGTCATCGCCGTCAGGAACGGCTCGGCCTCAACGCCGATGAGATCCACGGCCTTGGCCCGAGTCTGATCGCTCCGACTGCGACGGGCCAGCCGCGACTGCGTCGGATCGCGATACCGACCGGCGTTCTCGACCGCGCTCGAGACATAGTCCAGGTCCAGATCGTGTCCCGCACGCCACCACGGATACACCATCGGATCAAGCCCGGCCTGCCGGGCCGAGCCGTCCAGGAGCAGCGTGTACACGCTCGGCTCGCTGTTCTTGTCGTATGAGTCGAAGAGATTGAGCGTCATCCACGCGGCGTGGTAGATCGCCCGCTCGGCTCCGAGGCCGCCATAACTCAGCGTCGCCTCCGCGGCCCCGCTCCCCGTCGGATCCTGCCATGCCCCGGCCTCGTCCGAATACGGCAGGAGCGCGTTGGCGTAGCCCGTGAAGATCCGGTTGAGCGAGTGATTCTCCGCACGCTGGTCAGCGGTGCCGAAGATCGCCTGCCGCGCGGCCTGCTGAGTGACATACTCCTGCGTGGGCTGCGCCGGATTCTTCGCCTGGCTGTACCGCAGCAACGTCGCCGCATCCACCCGGAGATCATCCGAAGTCAGCACATCCGGCGAGGCCCCGGCCGCCGCGCGGATCTCTCGCGCGCCGCTCACCGTTGTGAGCAGGCGGCGGATATCGCTATACGCCAGTTGCAGCGCCTGCTCCGACGCGTTGCCCGTGGGCGAGGCGGTCGTCATCGTGAACTCGGCCCGGTGCGAGCGGTTGTCCCGGAGCGGCGAGTAGTCCGGGAGGCTCTCAAGCCTGCCCGAGACCGCGAGTTCGAGATCCGACCGCACGTTGTCGTTGTTCACCCCACGCCGCGTCATGAGTTCGAGAAGATCGGTCGAGCCAAACTGCCCCAACCACAGCACGTCGACGGGATTCCCCGAGGTATCGCGCCGATAGACCGCGCCCTGGTTGTTGGCCTCGAGCGCGTTGTAGTACGCCTCTCGGCGGGCTGCCTGGCTGATCGCGCCGGTCGTGCCCGAGGGCGTCAGGAAATCCCAGAACGGCCACTGGGTGACCGGGTCGTCGATCGTGTGAAAGACTTTGAAGTCGTCGAGCGGGTCGGGCGTCGTGCCGTCGCCATCACCACGATAGATCGGCCTGGTCTCCCACGGCGACTCGCCCACAAGCGGCGCTGCAACGCCGGCACGCCGCGACATCGTCAGCACGCGATACGCCTCGCCGCCGATGAGTAACGCGGCCTGCGGGTCATAACTCGTGTAATCGTCCGGCGTCGCGGGCAGACCGAAGATCCCGTCATATCCACCACTCGCCCCGTTCATCGCCGTCTCGTCCCAGGTGCTGCCACCCTGCAGGACGCTGCGAAGACTGACCTCGGTTGGCGAGGATCCGGCCGGGTGCCCAAGGTCGGGCGCCGCGACGAAATCGCCCGCGGTGTTCACGTTCACCAGGCCCGAGAGATCCACGATCTTGGTCGCGATGAAGACGCGATACTGCGGATCCTCGTTGATCGCGTTCAGCACACCCAGCGGGTTGCTCGCGTCGCGGAGTTCCTGCCAGATCGAGTCGAGGTACCCGTCGCCATCGGCGTCGGCGTACATGTTCAGGAGATTCCGCGGGTCCGATGCCGGATAGCTCGCGTCCATCGCCGGACGGAAGAGCCACCGCAGCCGCGTCGCGACCTCCCAGGGCCGAGGCGACGCCCCCAGCGACACACGAGCCACGCCCGACGCGTCGCCGATCTTGTACAGGTTCGCGCTGATGCGGGGCAGTCCGTTCGCGCCCGTGCCGAACCCCGACTCGGCATCGAAGTTGCCACGTAGGTTCGCGAGGTTCACCGTGCGCCCGTCGGGAGAGACGAGCGAGAGTGTCGCCCAGTCCCGGTTCCGCCGGTGCGCCGGCTCGTTGTACATTGGGTCCGTTGAGTCACCCAGGAATGACGGTGCGTTCGGCGAGAGATACGGATCGGTGTCACGCCACGTCGTCGGCACATTCAAACTGGCCGATGTCGGGTCACGCCAGAACGAACCCGACGGCGTGAACCGCATCTGGTTGGCGCCCGTCACGACCGAGACCACCTGCGGATTCACGCTGGCGTAATCGAATGCCGCACGCGTGGTAACGAACGGCGGCGTGCCGCTCGTCGGCGAGATCTCGATGTCCATCGCGTCATCACCGACCACACCCGCGATGTAGTTCGCGACGTTCTCCGGGATGTTCTCGACTCGATCGGCCTTGGCGATCGCCCCGCCCTTCTGACGGTCCGAGAGCCCGATCCCCGCATAGATCAGCGTCAAGACGCCGATCACCGCGAGCATCCCCACCACCATGAGAAGGAACGTCCCCTTCCGCCGCCCCGGCCACGCGTGCCCGCCCGTCGAGCCCGAGAGCAGGCGCAGCACGCCCGCGCCCTTCGAGGCCATCCGAACGATCCTCCGAGCCGCAGTTGTCCGCGACTCGTTCGTGGTTGCGCCGTTGCTCAACTTCCGGCCCATGTCCGCTCCTTCCGATTCACCAACCAGTCCCACCCGTCGATCCCGTCCTTGTCTCGATCCCGATGTTGTCTCGATCCAGGCCTTCGATGTCGGTCCACCTATCACTTCGGATCCGCGTCCGGCACATCGAGCACGAACTGCAGCGTCTCCTCGACGTTCGGCTTCTTCGCGTCGGTCACATACGACAGTGTGATCCGCACCAGTTTCGGCCAGGCCCACGCCGGCGGCGCCTTCGCGAGCGGACTCGGATTAACCTCCGTGTTCACCCAGCCGAAGTGCGACGTCAGAATCCGCGACGCGCGCGGGTCGGCGGTGTACGAGTTGGGCCCGTCGGTGTAGTCACGGGCCGGATACCCATAAATCAAGCGATCGGTCATGGGATACAGGACCCCATCGTCGCCAGGCACGCGGTGATACGCGGCCACGCCCGCGGGTGTCAGGGGCGGATATGGCCTCGCGACATACTCGTTCGCCGCCGCCAGCCCGTCGCCGTTCACGTCGCCCACCCGATCCAGCCCGTGCCACACGATGTTCCCGCCCAGGTCCACGTCGCCGAACGACCACTCCACGATGAACTCCGAGCAGCGCGGCACGAAGTTCGACGAGGTCAGGATCATCTGGTCCGCGCGGGCCAGCGCGTCCTGCATCACGTCCCCAGTGCTCGACGCCCCGAGCAGATCCGGCGGGAGTGGCTCGTACCGCATCCGCGAGCCGGGCACATCATCGCCACGCGGCGTGATCTGCGGCATCGGGTCCGACTCGGTCGGGAGGGCGTTGTTCATCCACTCGTGCGTCACGTCCAATCGTGAACCCAGCGGCGTCTGCCCGATCGGGATGTAGTTCGACCCGTTGTTGTTCGGGATGTACGCCGATGGCGCCTCCACGACCGTCATGACCCAGGAGCGGACCTCGCTAAGGTCCATCGACGCGATGTCCACCAGGCCCGACGAGTAGTAATGCGCCAGCGGGCTGGGGAGTGGCCGGAGATACTCGTCGTTGGGCATCTCGAACGGGAAGAGGTTCGTGCAGCGGAAGATCCCACCGATCGCCGGCTGCCCGCCGATCTGCCCGGACTTGTCCCGCAACAGAAGCCGCGACGCCGGCGTCGTCGGATCCGCGATCGTCAGGAATGGCCTTGTGACCCGCGACGAGTCCGCGGATTCGGGCGGCACGAGCAGCAACTGATGCCGGAGCAGCATCCAGTCGCTCGCGTATCGATTCGGATTCCCCGCGGTGCGATCGCCCAGTTTGTACCCCGCCGTCGCGTTGCGATCGTTCAACTTTGGCACGCGGTACGCGTCCAGCGCGTTCGGATCGTTCGTGCGATCCGACTGGCGTTGCCCGTGCCCGATGTAGATCCGCGCCGCGTTCGAGGTCACGACCAGTTCATCCGAGAGCGGCAGCCGCGACGAGTGGAACGTCCCGCGATCGAAGAACAGGATCTCATCCACGCGCCGGGCACGCGGCGCCGGATCCGTCGAGGAGAGTTCCACCGCGTCCTGGTTGGTGATCGTCCCGTTGGCGTCCACGTCCAGCACCTGCTGGCGGATCAGCATGAACCCCTCGCGCGTGATGTGCGAGAAATCCTCGCGTAGACGCTGCTCGATCATCGCCGCCATCCCGACCTTCACGCTCACGCGACGACCACCCGAGACCGTCTTCCCGATTGCGCTGAAGATCGTCGCGATCCCCACGGTGAGGAGCGCCACCGCGCCCACCGCCACGAGCACCTCGAGCAGCGTGAACGCGCCCGTTCGGCGCCCCCGGCGTGTCCTCGATTGTCCTCGATTCATCCTCATGACTTTCCCTTCGTCGATCTCACGACTCACGGCCGCCACGGCGACACCGTCCGGACCTCCACCGCCGCCGGAACCTGCGGCGTGAAGACCACCGTCCCGCTATACACCGCCTGACCGTTGCGCAACTTGGCCGGCATCGCCGGTGAGATCTGCACCAGCACCGCGTTCGTCGGCACCGCACGAACCCGAGCCGCGATCTCGTCGTCGATCTTCTCCACCGTGTACACAAACCCGTCGTCGTCGACGAGTTTCTGACCGATCTGGCTGACATACCGCTGCATCTCGGGTGTCGCCGTCGCGATCGCCAGCAGCCGCCGAGACGGATCGAAGCCCGTCTGCACCGCGTACGCCGCGAGTTGCGGGACCGAGTAACTCGGTCGGCCCTGCGGCGTCGATCGATCTCCCAGCCCGTCGAACGACGGAATGCCCGTCGCCGGGTCCGCGCCGACCGGCACGGCCGCCCCGGTGAAGATCGTCTGCTTGATCGTGCCCACGCGCGCCCGGATCCCCGAGTCGAGCCGCCGGACAAAGACCGCGATCTGCACGTTGTCGTCCGCGTATCTCGGGGCGTCGTTCGGATCGAGCGAGGGCGTGATCGGGTTCGAGTAACCGCTCTGCACGCGACGAGCGACAAAGTCCCACACGTACACGGGATCGATCCCGTCCGGCTTCGCCTCGCCGGACACCTCGCCGATGTTCGCCACTCCGGGCCTCGGCCACAACCGCTCCGAGAGCGGCATCGCGAAGAAGCCCGTGTACGTCAGGTCCGGATTCGCCGACGGAGACGAGGGCCTCCCGCCGAACATGTTCCCCGTCCGAGGCTCGATCCCCAGCCCGCCGATCCCATCGAGATCGCGGAACGACGACACAAACTGCGGGATCGTCCACTCGCCCAGCGGCGACCACGCCGCGTCCGCGGTCAGCGTGCGCCACCCGCGGCGTTGCGCCGGCTCGGTGAGATCAAGCCCATAATCGGGCGACGTCATCGACTCGTTCCCGGTCAACTGATCCGCGGCCGATCGCGCGACCGTCACGCCCTGCACCGAGTCCGTCGCCTTCTGCTGCTGCTTGAGCACGAACGGGAAAATCGCCGCCACGCCCAGCAGCCCCAGCGACAACACCACGACCGAGATCAAGACCTCGATCAGCGTGAACGCCGAACGCCCGGCCCCATGACGCCCTATCCGCTGTTCGATCATCACCACACTCATGGCGTCACCTCCCGAGGCACCCCCGAGTACGGATCGATCGTGAAGATCCGGGCCGACGACTCGATCCGACGACCGCTCCGGACCAGCCGACCCTCCATCCACGCGTTGATGTCGCTCTGCGCCCCTGCCGGTGTGAACCCCACGAACGCCCGAGGATCCAGGTTGGGAGCCTTCGGCGGCAACTCCGGTTGACTTCCCACAGACGGCTCCGCGTACACGCACCCCGTCACCACACTCAGCCGCCCCGTCCCGATCGACGACACCATCCGACGCTCGTTGTACAACGCCAGCATCGGCACCGGGCGGACCAGGATTGTGTCCGTCGATCCGTTCCCAATGAGCGCCCGAAGCAGCGTCTGATCCTGCGCGTCGATCGTTCCGCTGGCGTCGAGATCACGCGTCGCGATCAGACGCCGGACAAACTGCCGCACGTCCTTCGCCTTGTCGATCCGATACGCCGAAAAGGGCGTGACCGCGGGACGCCAATCCTCCACGCCAATCAGCGTCGTATACGTGCTCTTCACCGGATCAATCACAATCGCCAGACGCGAATCTCCAGTCACCACCTCGCCGGTCCCGGCACGGAACCGCACCATGAAACTCTGACGCTGGTTCCCCTCGGCCGCGTACTTCGCCGCCGACGCCGACGCGTCGTTCTCCTTCGTGCTGTAGAACTCCGTCTCCGGAAAGACCCAGTTCGCCACGTTCGGATCGAACACGCGCTGCGCCGTCGCCTCGTACCACCCGTTCGCGAGCGTCCCCCCGCCGTCGATCGTTCCCGCGAAGGCGTGCCCGCGCACCATCCACCCCAGGGGCAACTGCGCCGGCTTCATCTCGCCGTTCACCACAAAGACCGGACGAGTCTCCACGTTGATCGCGCCCACAGGCCCCGCGGGATCGCGCGTGTCCTCGATCTCCCCGACCTGCACGCACGTGAGAATCGTCAACCGCCCGTTGATCTGATACGTGAACACCGCCGCGGTGTCGCCATCAAGCGATCGGATCGCCGCGGCCCGCGCCGACGCCAGCCCCGCGTTCAACTGCGTCTCGGCCAGCGTCTCCTCCGACCCCTGGATCGCCGAGCGGAACGCCCCGATCCCGATCGCCGCAAGCAACGCCAACAGCGCCATCACCACGACGAGTTCCAGAAGCGTGAAGCCGCGGTACGACGCCTTCCCCCGGACCATCCCTTGAGTTCGTCCATGCCGCGTGCTCATGGGCCCACCTCCACCACGTTGTCGCGTGCGGCCTTGAGCCGCGCCGTCGCCTCAACACTCGAGTTGTCGCCAAGAGCCGCACGCAGCACGCCGATCGGCTCGTCCCCGAAGACCCCGTCGGCCCCGGCGCCAACCATCGCGTACCTCGGCTTCCCACCAATCCCCGAGTTCAGTCGAACATCCGACCGTGGATCTCCCACCATCGCCGGCACGTTCATCTCACCCACGTTCCGCGGATCCGCGAACTGCCGAGGATTCCCCGCGACCGCGCGTCCCGGATTCCAGCGGTAATACCGATACGCCGCCCCTTTCAGGTCGCGATACTCGGGCCACGCCACCGCGTTCGTTGCGCTCCCTACGCCCGGCATGACCAGCCGTGGATCCTGCCGCCCAGCATCAAGAAACGGCGCGTACGTCCGTCCGCTGCGTTTCCACCCCTGACCATCCCAATCCGCATACGCCGGCAACGCGAAACCCGCCAGCCCATTCAACTCATCAACCTCAGGCGCGAGATAGCCACCACCCGGCACGCCATCGAACGGCGGCGCCCCAGGCCCCACAGGCCGCCCCGCCGCAACACTGTCGTTCAGCGCTCCGCCCAGGAACACCGCGAGCGACGCCGTGCTGAACCGGTTGTCCAGATACGGATTCGTCGCCGTCGGCTGCCAGACCGGCGCCGGCGCCAGGAGTTCCGACTTCGTGTACACCTTCACACGCGAAAGTCCGCTCACCGACACCACCTCGATCCCCGTCCCCGCCGGCGCGACCTGCTCGCGCAAGAGCGGCGGCGTGAAACCGAAGTCCTGGTCAAACTGCGACAGACCCTGCATGAACGTCCCGACCGTCACGCGCTGCTGCACCATCCGCCCCGTCTTCCGCACCCGCGTGAATCCCACCAGCAACAGGCCCATGAGCAGCCCGAGGATGATGATCACAAAGAGCAGTTCCACAATCGAGAACCCGCGACGACACCCATGACGATTCCGTCCCTGGTAGAACCGCTCTCCAGAGCGGTCTCCGGCTCGTTCGTGACTCACGTTCTTCTGGCCGGCTCGCATTTAGCCACCTCCCGCCTGCGCCGTCAGGCTCTCGATCATCGCGACCAGAGGCAGGAACATCGCCACCACAATCGTCCCGATCGTCCCGCCCAGGAACACGATCATGAGCGGCTGCAACAACGACACCAAGGACCCGACCGCGACGTCCACCTCCTCGTCGTAGTTGTCCGCGATCTTCAGGAGCATCGCGTCCAACTCGCCCGTCTCCTCGCCGACGTCGATCATGTTCACCACGATCGAGTCGCACGTCTTGCTCTCACGCAAAGGCCCCGCGAACCCCTCGCCCTCGCGGATCGAGTCGTGCACCCGCTGCAGCGCCTTCTCGTACACATAGTTCCCGCTCGTCTCCTTCGCGATCTTCACCGCCTCGAGGATCGGAACGCCCGCCGATATCAGCGTCCCCAATGTCCGCGTGAACCGCGCGATCACCGTCTTGCGGATGATCTTCCCAAAGATCGGCGTCCACAACAGCATCGTGTCCGTCACCGCACGACCCGGCTCGAGCATCCGGATCACCTTCCAAAACACCCACATCAGGATCGGCGCGGGGAGCACGAACAGAACGCCGGGGAGTTTCTGACCCTGCCCCGTCCCCGCGAACCATCGGCTCGTCCCGATCAGCCACCGTGTCAGCCCGGGAAGGTTCACGCCGAAGTCCGTGAAGATCTCCTCGAACTTCGGGATGATGAAGAACATGATGAAACTGAGAATCAGGATCGCGATCACGATGACCACGATCGGGTACACCAGCGCGCCCTTGATCTTCCGCTTCAGGCGCTCGCTCTTTTCCATGAACTCGGCCAGACGCTGCAGGATCACATCCAGCACGCCACCGATCTCCCCCGCGTTGATCATCCTCGTATAGAGCATGTCGAACGCCTTGGGAAACTTCGCCATCGCTTCCGACAACGACGTCCCACCCTCGACCTCATCGCACACACCCAGAAGCACGTTCTTCATCTTCCCGGGCTTCTGCTGCTCCTCGAGGATCTGCAGCGACCGAAGCAGCGGCAGACCGGCGTCCTGCAGCGTGGACAACTGACGCGTGAACTGCGTCAGGACCTTCTGGCTCACGCGACCAATCGAGATCGTGATCGCTCCCTTTTTCTTCTTCTTCGACGCCGCCGCCCCGCCCGCGCCGCCATCCGCGTCCTTGGGCTTCCCCTTCTGCTCACGCACCGACGTCGGGAAGTATCCCTGCGCCTTGATGCGCGAGATCGCCTCCTCGGTGCTCCCCGCCTCGATCGTCCCCCGCTGGGGCTTGCCCGCCGCGTTCAGCGCTTCATACGCAAAGGTCGCCATACGTCGTCCCTATTCCCATTGTGAAGCCCGCGCTTCGGTCCCGATACCAAATACCAAATCCCCGATGCACTATGCCTCGTGCCTATTCCTCATTCAATGTCTCACGAACGACCTCATCGATCGTCGTCAAGCCCTCATAGATCGCCAGGAGCCCCGACTCTCGCAGCGTCCGCATCCCGCGACGACGCGAGTGCGCCCGCAGCACGTTCGTGCTGGCACTCTTCATCACCAACTCCCGCATCTCGTCGTCCATCGTCATGATCTCGAACAACGCCATCCGACCCTTGTACCCAGAGCCGTGGCAGTTGTCGCACCCCCGACCACGCGCAAACTCCCGACCCTTCACGTCCTCCGGAGTCAGAGCCAGTTCCATCAACTCTTCTTCCTTCGGCGTGTAGAACTCCTTGCACGACGGGCACACCGTCCGCACCAGACGCTGCGCCACCACCCCCTCGATCGTCGCCGTCAGAAGGAACGGCTCCATCCCAAGGTCCACCAGTCGAATGATCGAACTCGGCGCGTCGTTGGTGTGCAGCGTGCTCAGCACCAGGTGCCCCGTGAGCGACGCCTGCACCGCGATCTGCGCGGTCTCCAGGTCGCGGATCTCGCCCACCAGGATGATGTCCGGGTCCTGACGCAAGAAACTCCGCAAAAGCTTCCCGAACGTCACCCCCGCGTCCGTGTTCACCTGGCACTGGCACAACCCGTCGATGTCGTACTCGACCGGGTCCTCCGCCGTCAGGATCTTCGTCTCGATGTCGTTCAACTCCGACAACGCCGCATACAGCGTCGTCGTCTTCCCCGAGCCCGTCGGACCCGTCACGATCACGATCCCGTTGGGCTTCCCCACGATCCGACGGAACGTCTCCATGTCGTCCGGCCTCAACCCCACGCGATCGATCGATAACTCCACGTTCCCGCGATCCAGAATTCGCATCACGCAACTCTCGCCCCAGATCGTCGGGAGGATCGCCACGCGAAGATCCACAGGATTCCCCCCCACCGTCAACTCGATGCGACCGTCCTGGGGAAGGCGACGCTCCGCGATGTCCAGGTTCGCCATGACCTTCACGCGGCTCGTGATCGCCGGACCCAACTGCTTCGGCGGCGGGACCATCTCATACAGAACGCCGTCGATCCGGTACCGCATCTTGAACTCGTTCTCGAACGGCTCAAAGTGGATGTCGCTCGCCCGGTCCTTGATCGCCTGGAGGAGCACGAGGTTCAGGAGCTTGATCACCTCGTTGCTGTTCGCCGCGTCGCTCAGCGAGTCCAGATCGATCGACTGATCGCTCCGCCCGCTCAGCCCCTCGAACTTCCGGTCCGCCGAGATCGAACCCACCACGTCCGAGATCGACTCGGTCTTGGAGAAGTTCTTCTTGATCAGGTGATCGATCACCTCGGGGTCCGACACCACCGCCGTCACGTTGAACCCCATCAACAGACGAAGGTCGTCCACCGCTCGGAAGTTGTCCGGCGACTTCATCGCGATCTTCAGACGCCTCGCCGTCGGGTTGTACTCCAGCGGCACGACCTCATACTGCTTCACGTTCTCCGACGGGATCGCGTTCTTCGCCTCGTCGGGAATCGAAAAATCCATCCCCAACGCCTCGTACGACATCCCCGCCTGACCCGCCAGCCCCTCGGCGATGTCCGTCTTCGAGCAATATCCCAACTCGATCAGCAACTCGCCGATCCGAGACTTCGAGCGCGTCTTCTGCACCTCGAGCGCCTCGTGAACCTGCTCGCGAGTGACCTTCCCCAACTTGGTGAGCACCCGCCCGAGCTTGCGCCCTTTCAGTTCCGCGGGATCGACCATTGTCTTCGCCATGTCCTATGCCTCTTCCAACGCCCGGCATAGAGCGTCCTAGTTCAAGAGACCCACTTCAAGAGTCCCACTTCGAGTCGCCCCAACTGGTCAGCATGCCGCCGACCCCGCAATAGACAACTCTCATGGCCCTCATAGCCCTCAACGCCGGGCTCTTTCAGGAAACGTCCAGTTCTCGGACGATCCCCCGAATGACCCCAAATAAACTCCGACCATCCAGCAACCGGCCGACTGCCTCAGCCGATCGTGTCATGTGACCAAAGGTCACACAAACGCCATCCAACCGCCCCCGCCCCGAACTCTCCCGCCTCACCCCATCTCTCCCGCCACCATCTCCCCGCCCGAAGGACCAACAGCCTCGACCCCTACCAATCTCGCCTCACCATCCACAGTTTCCACCCGAGTCGCCGTTTCGTGGAACGGGCAGATCCCGGTGGAAAACTCCGGCATGTCAATGAAAGACCGGTCGCTCCATGCCATCCTTGTTCGGGCACGATAACCGACCGGTCGCACAATTCCAATCAGATTTTCGCCATAATAGGCGTTGCGACACGTTGTCCATGTCGCATTCGTACTTAGTCCGGCTCCTCCATCTCCTCGTCCCACTCCATCCGTCCGACGGTCCGGCCCAACTTGTGGATCTTGTTCGTCAACTCCTGCGGGTTCTTGGACACGTCGATCATCTCGTCCGCCGCAATCACGCCCTTCATGTACAAAGACCACAGGTGGTCGTCCAGCAACTGCATGCCGAACTTCTTCCCGGTCTGGATCATCGAGTCGATTCGGAACGTCTTATTATCGCGAATCAGGTTCGCAATGGCCGGCGTCATCACCAGGAACTCGTACCCGGCCACCATCCCCGTCGTGTCAATCCGGGAAAGAAGGACCTGGCTCAGAATACAAATGAGGGCCGTGGACAACTGAACTCTGATCTGGTTCTGTTGGGTGACCGGGAAGGCGTCCACCACGCGGTCGATGGTCTTGGCGGCACCTGTCGTGTGGAGCGTGCCGAAGACCAAGTGGCCCGTCTCGGCCGCACGGATCGCCGCCTCGATCGTCTCCAGGTCTCGCATCTCGCCGACCAGGATCACGTCCGGATCCTGGCGGAGCACGCGGCGGAGAGATTCCGAGAAACTCGGCACGTCCGCCCCCACTTCACGCTGGTTCACGATCGATTTCTTGTGGTTGTGGTAGTACTCGATCGGGTCTTCCATCGTCACGATGTGCCGATCCATGTTCGTGTTGATGTAATCGATCATCGTCGCCAGTGAGGTCGTCTTGCCCGACCCCGTCGGCCCGGTCACGAGGAACATCCCACGAGGGCGCCTGATCAGATCTCGAACGACCTCGGGCAACCCGATCTGCTCAAAGGTGAGCAACCGGCTGGGAATCTGCCGGCAGACAATCGCGAGATCGCCGCGCTGGCGAAACACCGACACACGGAATCGGGCCGCCTCGCCATACGCGAAGCCGAAGTCGCTCCCGCCCTCCTCCTGGAGTTCCTGCTGGTTCCGCTCGGGCGTGATCGCCTTCATGAGCGAAACCATGTCCTCCGAATCGAGGACCTTGGTGTCGAGGTTCTTGAGGTGCCCGTGGAGGCGGATCGTCGGCTTGCGGCCCACCGTCAGGTGGAGATCGGACGCGCCGAAGCGGACCACGGTGTCAAGGAGTCGGTCGATCTGGATGCCGGACATGCTGTGCTCACTCGCTGGTTAGAGGTCAATGGGGTCGGTCTCAGGGGGACATCGAAGCGGTGTCGAGCGTTCGCCCGCCCGAGCCAGGAAGACTGTATCTCGTGCGATCGGCTCTGAATCGGTGAGGTCCTTGCGTGCGGAGGCTCATCCCGCCACCGCCACGTTGTCGAGATCGATCTGCGTGGACCGCGCGATCTCGTCGGGCGTGGTCACGCCATTGAGAATCTTGATCTTCCCGTCGCCCACGAGGCTCCGCATGCCGTTGGCGATCGCGGCCTTGCGAATATCCGCGATCGGCGCCAGGTTGAACGCGAGTTCACGGATCCGCGTGTTCATCACCATCATCTCGAAGATCGCCTTGCGACCCTTGTACCCCGTGCTGTTGCAGACAGGGCAGCCGACGGCCTTCATCACCTTCCCGCGCGCCTCGTCGGGCGTCACGCCTACGAGCCGCATGATCTTCGGATCGAACTCATCCTCGCCCGCGACCGCCTTGCACTCCTTGCAGAGGATGCGGATGAGACGCTGGGCCATCACCGCCTGGATCGAACTCGCCACGAGGAACGGCTTGACGCCGATGTCGATGAGTCGCGTGATCGCGCTCGGCGCGTCGTTGGTGTGCAGCGTGCTGAAGACCAGGTGCCCCGTCAACGCCGCCTGGATGGCGATCTCGGCGACCTCCTTGTCACGAATTTCACCGACGAGGATGATGTTCGGCGCCTGACGCAGCATCGATCGAAGGATCGCCGTGAACGTCAGACCGATGTGCTCTCGCACCTGGCACTGGTTGATCCCCTCGAAGTTGTACTCGACGGGGTCCTCGGCGGTGATGATCTTCTTGTCCGGGCGATTGAGCACATCGAGCGCCGAGTAGAGCGTCGTGGTCTTGCCCGAGCCCGTCGGGCCCGTGACGAGGAAGATGCCGTTCGGACGGCGGATGATGCGGTTGAAGATCGCGAGGTTGTCCGCCTCGAAGCCGAGGTTCTCAAGGCCGATCCGGACCGAATCGGGCCTCAGAATTCGGCAGACCACGCTCTCGCCGTGATACGCCGGGCACGACGACACGCGGTAGTCGATCATCACGTTGTCGACGTCGAGTTTGATGCGCCCATCCTGGGGCACGCGCTTCTCGGAGATGTTCACCCCCGCCATCAGCTTGAAGCGAGACAGGAGCGCGTTCTGCATGCGCTTGGGCAGGTTGTCTCGCTCCATGCACACGCCGTCGATGCGATAACGCAGACGCACCCGGTCGGACATCGGCTCGACGTGCACGTCGCTCGCCCGCATACGCACCGCCTCGGTCAAAATGCGGTTGCACAACTTGACGATCGGCGCCTCTTCCGCCGCCACGTCGATCGAGCGGTCCACCGACCGGTCGACCGAGCGATCCACCGACCGATCGACGGACTTGTCGATCGACTCGGTCATGAGCGATTGCTCGGAGGTAAACCGACGGGCCGTCCCCGCGCTCGCCTGCTCGATGAACTTCTTGATCCCGCTCTTGGACGCGAGCCGTGTGTCGATCTCGGCATTCAACCGGAACCGCAGCATCCCCTGCAGGTCCAGATCCATCGGATCGTGGATGATCAGTTGCAGGCGTCCGTTCGCCTTCGACATCGGGATGATCAGGTGCTTCTTGATCAGGTCGTCCGAGACCAACTTCATGTCGATCTTCTCGGCGATCCCAGGGGCCGTCAGATCGACGTACTCCATCCCGAACTGGTTCGCCAGCGCCTTGGTGACCTGCTCCTCGGTGGCAAACCCGGCCTCGACGAGGGCCTCGCCCAGGCGCTTCCCGGTCGATTGGGCGTTCCCCATCGCCTTCTCTACCTGGGCGGCGTTCACCACGCCCCAACCCACCAGGATCTCGCCCAACTTCTTTCGTGATCGAGCCATCGTGCCCCTTACGTCGTCATCACGGCGTTCCTCGCCGCGGCTGTGTCTTGCTCATCGATCTCGCTGGCTGGGCACGCGATCGCCGGGTGGCCACCTCGCCACCCAACGTCCGTGCCCCGGACACCAACGGTTCCCAACCGCAAATCCGAGCGATTCCCTAGGGTCAAACCCAGGGGCGGGATTATGCGGCACACTCGACCTGCTATCAATTGTTCAGCCTTGGTTTGCTCCAAGGTTCACCGAACCAGCCCGCGGCACCCCGCCGCGACCCCGGAAAGGTATCTGTTTGTCTCAACTCTCGCAACCCGCTCCCCCGAAGGCCGCCCCACCAAACGCCCGCGCTCGGACCATGCTCATCACCGCCGGCCCGACACACGAGCCGATCGATGCCGTCCGATTCCTGGGCAATCGCTCCTCGGGCCGCCTAGGCGTCCCCCTCGCCGTCGCCGCCGCGGCCCACGGCTGGGAGGTCACGCTCCTTCTTGGGCCTGTCGCCCTGCGCGCCACCCAAAAGGGAGTCCGGACCATTCCCTTCCGCACCTGCTCCGACCTCCAGGCCCTGCTCGCCGAGCACGCGAGCAAGTCCGACGTGATCGTCATGGCCGCCGCCGTCGCCGACTATCGCCCCAAGGTCGATCCCAACTTCTTCGGCGGCAAGTTCCGGCGCAAAAACGAGCCGCTCACCCTCACCCTCGAGCCCACGCCCGACTTGATCGCCGGTGTGAGCGCCACGCGCCGCCCCGGCCAGACCATCATCGGCTTCGCCCTCGAGCCACGCGATGAACTCCACGCCTCAGCCAAGGCCAAACTCGAGCGCAAGGGCCTCGACATGGTCGTCGGCAACCCCCTCGAGACCATGGACAGCGACGAGATCGAGGCCTTCGTGCTGCACCGAGACGGCACCATCGTCCACTCGCCCGGAACCGAGCAGGGCCGACGCATGCCAAAGTCCCAGTTCGTCGATTGGCTCATCACGACGATCGAGCCGGCAATCGCGAGCATCGCCGACGGGAAGGGGAAGTAACGCGTGCCCAAACCCGACCGACCCCGACGACCAAACTCCAGACCCAACTCCCCATCTCACTCAAGCTCAGGCCCGCGTGCCAAAGGCCCGCCTAACTCGCGAGGCCCGCGCAAGCCCTTCGCTAATCGCCCCGAATCGGGCGGCCCGACCTTCGCCCGTCCACAAAAACCCTTCGGCCCGCGTCCCAATGGCCCACCACCAGCGCGGGCCGGCCATCCGCCCCGCCCACCCAAAGGTTCGTTCCTCGCACGCGATGTCCGCGTCATCCACGAGGACGACGACCTCATCGTGCTCGATAAGCCCTCCGGCCTTCTCACCGCACGCCCGCCCGGAGTGGGCCAACGAGCCGACGCGCTCTTCGAGATGGTCAAGGAACGCGTGAAGGCCGCCGCTCGATCCGCCTCCAAGCGAAAAGTCTGGATCGTCCATCGACTCGACAAAGAAGTATCGGGTCTCATCGTCTTCGCCCGCAGCGAGCGCGCTTTCACCTGGCTCAAAGAAGACTTCCGATCCAAGCGAGTCCGCCGCTTCTATACCGCCGTCGTCGAGGGCACGCTGGGCAAGCCCGGCGAGACCAACTCCATCCAGAGTTATCTCGTTGAAAACGCCGAGGGCATCGTCAAGAGCGTGACCTCCGCTGCCGAGGCCCGACGCCTCGAGGCCCACCCCCAGCGTGGCGAGGACACCAGCCCCCGGCCACCGCGCATGGCCGTCACCCACTATCAGGTGATCGACCAGACGCCCTCGGCCACGATCCTCCGCGTGAAACTCGACACCGGCAAGAAGAACCAGATCCGTGCCCACCTCGCCTCCATCGGGCACCCCATCATCGGAGACCGTCGCTACGGCTCAAAGTTGGACCCCGTCGGACGCGTCTGCCTGCATGCCGCCGAACTCGCCTTCACGCATGCCGGCACCGGAAAAACGCTGGCCTTCAAGGCTCCCGACCCACCCGAGTTCGCCAAGGCCGCACGCGCGTCGGCAATGGCTCCCGCCGCGCCGCCTCCGACTCCTGCCGCCGCCGAGCCGGCCACCGACTGGGACCACGTCGCCGACTGGTATGACGATCTGATCGACGAACGCAAGAGCGATCACCACGAGAACCTGATCGTTCCGGGCGTGATGCGTCTGATCGCCCCGAATGCCGGGAAACGTGTCCTCGACGTCGCGTGCGGGCAGGGCATTCTGGGCCGATCGCTCGCCGCCGCCGGGTGCGAGATCGTGGGCGTAGACGCCTCGCCACGCCTGATCGCCATCGCGCATCGCGGCGCCACGCCACGCGAGTCATACCTCATCGCCGACGCGCGCGCACTCGCGCCGCTCGACCTCCCGCCTTTCGACGCCGCCGCGTGCGTCATGGCCCTGATGAACATCAACCCGCTCGAACCCGTCTTTGCCGGGATCGCCAGGCGTCTCAAGCCCGGCGGCACGCTCGTTGGCGTGATCCTGCATCCCGCCTTCCGGGCCCCGGGGCAGACCTCGTGGGCGTGGGATGAATCACGAGATCGCGCGCGCACACCCACCCAATACCGGCGCGTGGACGGCTATCTCTCGCCGGGCGAACGCGAGATCGTGATGAATCCGGGACGGGCCGCCCACGGTCAGGCCCCGGTCGCCACAGTGACCTTCCACCGACCAATCCAGACCTATGTCAGGACACTCGCCGACGCCGGATTTGTCATCGAGGCGATCGAGGAGTGGCCGAGCCTGCGAACCAGCCAGCCGGGACCGCGGGCGGCCGAGGAGAATCGGGCCCGGCGTGAGATTCCAATGTTCCTGGCCTTTCGGGCAAGGCTGGCCAACCAAACGCCTTCCGAATCGCATTGACGCGGGGTTGGTCGGTCGCCTATTGTCTCGACCTGTATTCGCACCATGCGCTGTGGCGTGTTGGCCATCGCGTGAGGAGTCCGTTCCATGCTCCCTCCACAGAGAGTCAGCCACGGCCGCACCCGTCGTCGGCGTTCCCACCACGCGATGACCGAGTTCTCCGTGACCCTGTGCCCGCTCACGGGCATGCCCAAGGCCCACCACCGCGCCTGCAAGGAATCCGGGTACGTCCGTCCGGGCCTGCGCATCAAGGTGCCCAAGTTGGGGATCGGCGTGGCGAAGGAACAGGCCTGAGTTTACACGTTCTGCATGGAGAGTCGGCCTGAAGACGCTGGAGCCCGCGGCTCGCGTCGCACGGCGCATGGACGCATCACCCTCGAACCTCGCCCAATCTCTGGCGATCGACGCTCGCGCGACCTCCGCGTGGTCGGTTCGCGTACACTCGGTCATGCCGAAACCGACCGGGACGATGGCGGTTCGCGTCGCGGACGTTGAGTTGTTCGCGTCGGTTCTTGAAGAGAGGACCCACTGATGCGTATCGCGGTTGATGTCATGGGGGGCGATCACGCGCCCGACGCCGTCCTCAAGGGATGCGTCATGGCTCTGCCGGATCTCGCGAGCGACGACACGCTGGTGCTCGTGGGCGCCCGCGCCATCATCCAGGATTTTCTCGACGAGCGAGGCGTCAACGATCGGCGCCTGGAGATCGTCCACGCGGATGAAGTCATCCACATGGACGACTCGCCCGCCAAGGCGGTCCGCTCCAAGCCCGACTCGTCGATCGTGAAGATGGCGCAACTCGGCTCCAAGGGGCACGAGCAGCGCTGCGACGTGGTGCTCTCGGCCGGGAACACCGGCGCGTGCGTGGCGGCGGCCATGCTCCACATGCGGCGCCTCCCCAACGTCATCCGCCCGGGAATCGCCGTCACCGTTCCCTCGTTCCACGGGCCCGTCGTCCTGACCGACGCGGGCGCAAACCCCGAGCCCAAGCCCGAGCACCTCTGGCAGTACGCGGTGATGGCCGACGTCATCGCCCGCCAACTCCTGAAGATCGAGAACCCACGACTGGCCCTCATGAACATCGGAGCCGAGGAGGCCAAGGGGACGGATCTCATCAAGGAGACCCGTGATCTTCTTCGCGCGACGCCCGGGATCAACTACATCGGGTACGTCGAGGGACGCGATTTCTTCGACGGCGTCGCCGACGTCGTCGTGACCGATGGTCTGGTCGGCAACACCATGCTCAAGTCCGCCGAGGGGATGGCCAAGAGCCTCTTCAAGGCGATCGCGCAGGAGATCGTGGCCCAGGACCCCGAACTCCTCCAGCGATTCGAGCCGATCGTCAAGGCAATCTACGCCAAGAACGACTACCACGAGCACGGCGGCGCCCCACTCATGGGCGTCAACGGCGCCTGCTTCATCGCGCACGGCTCCTCGGAAGCACGAACCATCCGCGCGGCAATCAAGAACTGCCGGGACTTCGTCCTCTCGGGCGTGAACGACACCGTCGTCCGCCGACTCGCGGAGGTCGCGCCCGTGCTCGAGATCGCGGGGGCAACCTCCGCCAACGGCAACGCCAGACCGGTTCCGGCGTCGACGGCCTCACAACCCACGTCCGTCCGAGGGTCCGCATGAACGCGATTCGTCCGCTTGCCGCCCCGCCCGTGCCACCCAAGATCGGGGTGCGCCTTGCCGGCACAGGCTCCGCGGTCCCCCAGCAGGTCCTCACGAACTCGGACCTCGAGAAGATGATGGAGACGTCGGACGAGTGGATCGTGCAACGCACAGGGATCCACCAGCGGCGAATCATCAGTCGCGAGCGCGGCGAGTCCACCGCGTCTCTCTCCGCCGCCGCCCTCTCCATGGCGCTCAACCAAGCCTCGCTCGCCCCGAGCGACCTGGACCTCATCGTCATCGCCACGATGACCCCGGAGATGGGCGCCCCGCCGACCTCGTGCCTGGTCAGCAAGTTGCTGGGCGTGCACGGCATCGGCGCGTTCGATGTCTCCGCCGCCTGCACCGGGTTCGTCGCCGCGATGAACATCGCCCACGATCTCATCCGCATGGGGAGTTATCGAAACGTCGGCGTCGTCGGCGCCGACACCCTCTCGCAGTTGGTCGACTATTCCACTCGCGGTCGGAGCACGGCGATCCTCTTCGGCGATGGCGCCGGGGCCGTTGTTCTCCGCGCGACCGACGATCCCACCAAGGGGATCCTCGCGCAATCTATGCACGCCGAGGGCGACGGGTGGAAGGACATCTACATCCCCCACTGCCCCCAGGACTTCCCCGAGGGCGATGAGTTCGATTCGGCGAAACTCGGCAAGGTCCAGATGAACGGGCAGAGCGTCTTCCGCTTTGCCGTCAGCACCTTCCCCGAACTCATCCAGGAGACGCTCGACAAGGCGGGCCTCAAGGCCGACGACGTCTCGCAGTACATCTGCCACCAGTCCAACGGCAGGATCCTGGAAGCGGCTCGGAAGAAGTTCAACCTCACCCCCGAGAAACTCCTCGTCAACATCGATCGCTACGGGAACACCGTTGCCGCGTCGATCCCGCTCTGCCTTGATGAACTCAATCGCTCGGGCAAGATCAACGAGGGCGAGAAGATCATGTTCCTCGCTTTCGGCGCCGGTCTGACGTGGGCGAGCAGCCTCTGGCAGGTCTGACCGAGTCCCCCCCACCTCGAATGTGCGGCGGGCCAAGCCCCGCACCTGATTTCTCGATATCATCCGAGGATGTCCGCCGCCCCCACCATCATCCTTTGCCCCGGGCAAGGCTCTCAGGTCGTCGGCATGGCCCGCGCCTGGCACGACGCCTCGCCCGAGGCCCGCGCTGTCTTCGACCAGGCCGACAAGATCCTCGGGAATCGCCTGGGAAGCCCGCTCCGCACGCTCTGCTTCGAGGGGCCGGCCGAGACCCTCAACCGGACCGACATCTCTCAACCCGCCATCTTCGTCGCCTCCGTCGCGGCGTGGCGCGGCGTTCTGGCGAAACTCGGCATGGGCAATGGCGAACTCCCCCTCGCCGCCACCGCGGGACTCAGCCTCGGTGAGTACACCGCGCTCCACCTCGCGGGCGCGATGGCGTTCGACGCCGCCCTCGAACTTGTCACCCTCCGCGGACGCGCCATGCAGGACGCCGCCGAGGCTCCGACGGCCACATCGGGCGGCGGTGGCGGGATGGTCGCGATCATCGGCGCCGACGAAGGGCAGGCGCAGCGCATCTGCGACGAGGCCCGCGCGGGCGACGTGCTCGTCTGTGCCAACTTCAACGCCCCGGGACAGATCGTCTTGAGCGGGCACCGTGCCGCCTGTGAGCGTGCGGCGGAGGTCGCTTCGACCCAGGGGTGCAAGGCCACCGTGCTCCAGGTCGCGGGCGCGTTCCACTCGCCGCTCATGCGTCCCGCCGCGATGAGGCTGGAAGAGGCCCTGACAAAGACGGCGATCGCCGAGCCCCGCTGCCCGGTGATGTCGAACGTGACGGCCGAGCCGCACACCGCCCAAGGCGGCTTGAACCTCGCCGATTCCATCCGTCGAAGGCTCGTCGAGCAACTGACAAGTCCCGTGCGCTGGGCGCAGTGCTGCCAATGGCTCGCCGCAAGGCACGCGTCGGCCCAGTGGCGCGAGCCGGCGCCAGGACGCACGCTCGCCGGGCTGATGCGAAGGATCGACAAGTCCATCAAGATCCACAGCGACGATTCGCCGCCGGACGCGGCGCCCTGATTCGTCGAACACGGTCCCGTTCATCACTTGCCGACGCTCCCTCCGATCACGATCCACAGAACGCCACGAGGTCCCTCACCGATGCCCAATCACTCGCGACGCGGCCCCAATCGAACCCTTCACACGCTCGTGGCGTCGGCCACGCTCCACGCGTGCGCCACGCTCATCACCTCCGCCTCGCTTGTGGGCGTCCTCACGCTGGGCGCGGGGCTGCCTCTGGTCATGCTCGCGGGATGCAAGAAGAAGGCACCGCCACCGCCACCACCGCCGCCACCACCGCCACCGCCGGTTCCTGATCAGGTGACAATCGAGCCGCTCATGCAGGAGATGAACGCGGATCGTCGGATCGAGTTCGATCAGTCGCTCGCCCCGCGTGACCCAGCGCTCGCCCGTGGCATCCTGACCCTGAGCGACGCGATCGCCAAGGGCAACGCCGACATACTCCGCGGCGTGCTCGACCCCTCGGCCAAGGAAGACCTCGAACGCCTCCTCTCCGAGGGCGCTTGGGAGACCGCGACCGCGAAGATCGAGAAGATCCGTGTGGTCTACCTCGAGCAATCGCCGCCGGACACCGACTCGGCGTACACCTGTGTGCTCTATATCGCCGTCCAGGAGATCGGAACGTCGTACCTCACCGGCTGGTCCGGGGCCCGCGTCGGCGACGCGTGGTTCTTCAAGGGCGCCCCGTCATCCCGCGAGACCAAGCGCCGGGCCGAGGACTGGGATGGCCTGGCAATCGCGGACCTCGAGGGCAAGCCCAAGGCGAGGGCGAAGGGTGCCGCGGGCATCGACACCGGAACCCCAACCGACCCCAACGCGCCCTCACCCACGCCCGACACCGAACCCAGCCCGGGCACCGGAGAGACTCCAATCGCCCCCGCGCCGATGTCGCCCGGCGGTGGTTGATCATCGAATCATCCTCTGAACCCACCTCGCAAGCATCATGACCGCATCGAACACCACCATTGAACCACGCGTCGCCTTCGTCTCGGGAGCCTCCCGCGGCATCGGCAAGGCCATCGCCCTCGAACTCGCCTCGAAGGGACGCCACGTCGTCCTCTGCTCGCGTTCCGCTGCACCGCTGAACGACCTCAAGGCCCAGATCGAGGCCACCGGCGGGAAGGCCAGCGTCGCCGCGTGCGACGTCGCAGATTCGACGGCCCTCGCCGCCGCGATCGATGGCGCCGCCTCGGCCCACGGACGACTCGACATCCTCGTGAACAACGCCGGCATCACCAAGGACGGGCTCGCGCTCCGCATGAGCGACGAGGACTGGGACCTTGTCCTCGACACCAACCTCAAATCCGCATTCGTCGCGATCCGAGCCGCGGCACGCCACATGATGAAGGGCCGGTTCGGACGCATCGTCAACATCAGCTCGACATCGGGCGTCGTGGGCAACGCCGGCCAGGCGAACTACGCCGCGGCCAAGGCGGGGATGCTGGGACTCACCAAGACCATCGCCCGCGAGCTCGGCGGGAAGAGCATCACCTGCAACGCCATCGCCCCGGGGTTCATCACGACCGACATGACCGACAATCTGCCGCAGCAGGTCAAGGACCACGTCACAAGCCTGATGGCCATCAAGCGCCTCGGCACCCCCGAGGACATCGCCCACGCCACCGCTTTCCTCACCAGCGACGACGCCGGTTTCATCACCGGCCAGACCCTCTGCGTCGACGGCGGCATGACGATGTGCTGACACGCCCCGGGCGCGACCACGTCATCATCCCGAACGGGACTCACACCTCGACCAGCATCGCCACGGCGTTCCCGCCGCCCAGGCAGAGGGCCGCCACGCCGCGCTTCCCGCCCGTGCGCTTGAGTTGGTGGATCAGCGTCGTGAGCACGCGCGCCCCGGAGCATCCGATCGGGTGCCCCATCGCGATCGCCCCGCCGCAGATGTTCACCTTCTCCTCGGGGATGCCGCCCTCTTTCATGTTCTGCAGGACCTGCGCCGCGAAGGCCTCGTTGAGCTCGAAGAGGTCAACGTCCTTGATCGCGAGGTTCGCCTTTTTCAGCACCGCCGGCACGGCGAGCGCGGGGGCACGGAAAATGTCCTTGGGCGACACGCCCGACGTGTGGTACGCGACGATCCGCGCCAGGGGCTTCATCCCGAGTTGCTCGGCCTTCGCCATGCTCGCGACGACAACCGCCGCGCCGCCATCGGAGATCTGGCTCGCGTTGCCGGCGGTGACGGTGCCCTCCTTCGCGTCAAAGACGGGGCGGAGTTTCGCCAGACCCTCCGCGGTCGACTCGGCGCGAATGCCCTCGTCCGCCGACACGCCCGGCGACTTCTTGTCGAGGCACTGCTCCCCCGTCACCGCGACGATCTCGCTCTTGAACCACCCGTTCTTGGTCGCCTCGGCCGCGAGTTGGTGCGAGCGGGCGGAGTAGCGATCCTGCTCGGCGCGCGAGACCTCGAACTTCTTCGCGATGTGGTCCGCGGCGTTGCCCATGGCCCAGCACTCAAAGGCGCAGCGCAGCCCGTCGTACTGCATGTGGTCCTCGAGCGTCGTGGGCCCGAACTTGGGTGCGCCGGCGCCGTCACGCAGCGAGGCAAAGTACGGCGCCCGCGTCATGCTCTCGAACCCGCCCGCCGCGACAAGTTGGTTGTCCCCCGCCTTGATCGACATGGCCGCCTGCATGACCGCTTGCAGACCGCTCCCGCAGACCTTGTTGATCGTGACGCACGACGTCGTGTCGGGAAGGCCCGCCTTGAGCGCCGCCTGACGGGCCGGGTTCTGCCCCAGCCCCGCCTGCAGCACGCAGCCGAACATGGCCTCATCAAAGTGCCCTGCCTCGGCCTCTTTCTTGAGCGCGGCATGCTCGGCAAAGATGCCCTGCAGCGCGTAACTCGCCAGGAGCGGGCTGGGGACGCGAGACAGGCCGCCAAAGAACTTGCCGATCGGCGTCCGCTTCGCCGCCAGAATCACCGGGACATTCGAGCTCGACATTCCACTGCTCCTTTTCGTTTCCGTTCATCCGACCGCGACTCGGGCCCGAAAGGCAAGACCCGCACGTCACGAGGCCGAACACGGAAGATGTTCGGGTTTGATCACAATCCCTTCAGTTCATAGCCGATCACGGCCATCAAGAGAGCATAGTTCCTGTCACGAACCGAATCCGTCCCTGCGACGTCCAAGAACCGCAGACGATGCCACACAATCACGTCACCCCGGAGTTTGAGGCGAGCCGATCGGGCGACGGGTCGTCGGGCGAGCCGCAATCGACTCCACCGATCTCCGAACAACCGGGCGTGCAGGTCGCCTCTCATGACACCGCCGATGCCCAACCTCTTCGTGCCCGCGTCTTGAGCCTGTGGGATTCCCTGGGTATCTCCTGGCGATTGATCGAGTTCGTGCTTCTCTTCTTCGCGGTTCCCGCGGCCGCCGCATGGCGATTGCAGTCGCCGCCGGTCTGGATCCTGATCTGGTCGTCGTCGCTGACGTGCCTGGCGCTCCTCCTTCTCGACAAGTCCTTCAATCGCGATCGGCTCTTCAACTCGAAGGAGATCCCTCCCGCGGTCCCACGGATCGTCGGCGTGTGGGTCGTGGCGGCAGCCGCCCTCACCTGGCTCGTCTACGAGTTCCACCGCCAGCACCTCTTCAACTTCCCGGCGTCGAAGCCCTGGCTCTGGGCGCTCGTCATGGTCGCGTATCCGATCCTCAGCGTCTATCCGCAGTCGATCGTCTATCGGACGTTCATCTTCCATCGATACCAGTCGGTCTTCCCGTCACGCTGGGGCATGATCTGGGCGAGTGCCATCTCGTTCTCTTTCGCCCACATCATCTTCCACAACTGGATCGCCCTGGGGCTCACAGCGATCGGCGGCATCCTCTTCGCCCACACCTACACACGCACACGATCCACCCTCGCCAGCGCCCTCGAGCACGCGCTCTACGGCTGCTGGGTCTTCACCGTCGGCCTCGGCAGCGCGCTCTACCACGGCACGGTCCAATAAGCACACGCTCCCTCTCCTCGTGGCTCAGGCGTCACGCCAGTATCTCCGTTTCTCCTCCAACATCCGTGGCAAGAGCATGCTCGCAACTCTGTGACCCGCTCCATCTGAACATCGCACCCAATCTCGCCGATCCCACAATCATGTGGCACCCAGACCCCACCGGCCCCACGCCCGGCGAGATGAAGAACGCCCGCACCACCTCGATCGGCGACCTCTCGCGCATCGAGTCCCTCGAGGCCCGAATCGAACGTCTCCAACTCGCGTGCATGGCCCTCTGGGAGTTCCTCCAGGAGCACCACAAAATCACCAACGAGGAACTCAACCTCCGAATGCGCGAGATCGACGCGCGTGATGGCCAGGAAGATGGCCACGCGTCGCCCCGTGCCCGCGCGTGTCCATCCTGCCAGAGGCCCGTCTCGGTCCGCCACCAGAAGTGCCTCTACTGCGGGACCGAAGACCTCGACGCCTCACCCTTCGGCATGGCGGGGTGAGCACCTTCCCTCAAGCGGTCGAGTGATTTTTCATGGGGCCTACGCTTCGGCCCTATGCCAATCTCACCCGAAACCCACGTCTCCCTCCCCGCCGACACCAACCAGGCCCTGGGCCTCGCCCGATACGCCATCGAGTTCATGGGCGACGCGCCGAAAACGCGTGGCGAGCCATCGAAGAGCGTCCTCGAACGCACCAACCAGTTCTTCACCGACGCCTGTCTCTGCGGCCTCTCGGCCCTCGCCCTCAACACCAACGCCCCGACCATCCTCCGCGAAGAGGCCCAGCAGTATCGCGTTCCCGTCTCCGGGATCGGCACCCTCGCGGGCGTCTCGTGGGCCAAGAACTGCGTCCGCGCCGGCGTGCCCGTCTTCGGCAGCACGATCGACGTCGCCGTCGAGAAGGCGATCGCCGCGAACTGCGCCGCCGTGCGCGAATGGGATAGCAACGGCACCAACTTCGGCTTCAACCCCGATCTCGGGCACACCGCCGGCGAGTTCGGGCACAACGACTTCTACTCCGTCGCGCTCGCCGCCGCCCAGATGCGGGGCAAGAGCGGCGCGTACGCCCTTCGTGGCATGGTCCTCCTCGACGAGATCCGCGGACGACTCGCCGAGGTCTTCAGCCTCAAGAGTTACAAGATCGACCACGTCGTCCACGGCGCGATCGCCTCGGCCGCGACCTTCGGCGCCATGATGGGCGCCACCGACGAGCAGATCGAGAGCGCCATCGGTATGGTCGTCGCCCACTACATCCCCTTCCGCGCCATCCGCGCGGGCAAGCAACTCTCCGACAGCAAGGGCGCCAGCGCCGCCATCAGCACCGAGGCCGCGATCCTTTCTGTGAAGCGGAGCATGGCCGGGTTCCTTGGCCCGCGTGACATCTTCCGCAATCCCGAGGCGATTTTCCGCCTCTTCGAAGGCCCCGGACAACTCTTCAAGAAGACCCAGTCCGCCGGCACGGGCATCCCCGACGCCACCACCAAGACCGGCTATGCCTCGCCCTTCGATCTCGTCCTCGGGCGCAAGGGCGACGACTTCGCCGTCATGGGCATGCACTTCAAACTCGGGCTGTACGAGCACCAATCCGCCGGCGCACTCCAGGGCCTCATCAACATCATCGCCCGCAAGCCCGAACTCCTCGACGACCAGACCGGCGACTGCATCTCCGCGATCAAGGTCCGGGCGTACGAGCCGGCCTTCGGCATCATCGGCGACCCCGCCAAGCGCGACCCCAAGACGAGACAGTCCGCCGACCACTCCATGCTCTACCTCGTCTGCACCATGCTCAAGAAGGCCCTCGAGCTCCGCACGGCGACGAAGAAGCCCCTGGGCTGGAAGGAACTCATGCTCCTTCCCTACGACTTCGACGCCAAAAGCCTCAACGACCCGCTCACGCGCGAACTCATGGGCAAGATGACCTTCGAGCACGGCGGCACGGACTACGACGCGAAATATCCCGACGGCATCCCCACCTCCATCGTCGTCACCGACGATCAGGGCGCCACCCACGACAGCGGCCTCGTCATGTACCCCGGCGGGCACGCCCGAAACCACCTCGGCACCGATCGCGTGGACCTCAACGACGTCCTCAAGCACAAGTTCGAGATGCTCGGTCGCCTCGCGAGCGACAACCCCAAGGATCTCGTGAAGCGATTCAGTGGCCTCGACCGCGGGACCGCCAAAGACCTCGCGGGCATCATGGACTTCCAGATCGTGCACGCCCAAGGCCGGTTCGACTGAGGCACGTCCGGCGACGCAGGTCCCCTGTGTACAGTCACGTATGACGCCACGCTCCATCGTGATCGCGCTGGGCTTTCTCGCCGCCGCAACGATCGTCGCTTCGTGTCATTCATCGTCAATGCCAAGGCCGGCATCTCGGACCGACACCACCGCCACCCTCGCCCTCGGCCCCGACGACGAGGCCCTCTCCCTCCTGGGCCAGCCCCTGATGCGCCCCGGCGTCGAGCCCGACAAACGAATCGAACTCGAGAAGTCGCTCGTCGCGGCCAAGAAAGCCCATGACGCCGCACCGACCGATGAGCATGCCGCGATCGAGCACGCGCGGTGCCTGTGTGCGCTCGGCCGCTATCGAGAGGCCATCGGTGTCTACTCCGCCGCGCTCGAGTCCCACCCCGACAGCCCCTGGCTCCTCCGATATCGCGGGCATCGATACATCACCACGCGCCAACTCGACCTCGCCGAGCAAGACCTCCGCAAGGCCGAGTCGCTCATCCGTGGCCAGCCCGACCAACTCGACCCCGAAGATCAACACGCCGATACCGCCCGGAGTTCCCTCCACACCAGCGTCTACTACCACCTCGGCATCGTCCTCTATCTCCGCGGCACGTTCGACGAGGCCGAGCGAGCCTTCGACCAGCGCAACCGCCTCAAGATCTCCAACGACGATCTCCGTGTGGCGACAGCCTACTGGCGATGGCTCTGCCTCATGCGACTCGCCCGCGACGCCGACGCGAAGCACGTCATCGCCCCCATCACGCCCGGCCTCGATGTCCGCGAGAACAAAACCTACTACCGTCTCTGCCTCATCATCAACGGATACATCCCCGAATCCGACCTCGTGAACGAGCAGGACACCACGACACCCCTCAACCAGGGCGCGGCGTACGGCGTCGCCATGCTCCGCAAGTTCAACGGAGACAACGCGGGCTACCACCGCCTGCTCGTGCGCCTCGTCGAAGAACCTTCGTGGATCAACTTCGGACGCATCGCCGCCGAGGCCGAGATCGCCCGCGAGGAAGCGCCCTAAACGACACGCGGCTCTCGACTTGTCACATCACGCCCCACGCGTTCGCTCCCGCCGGTACGATCCGCGGCATGAGCCAGCCCACCGCGATGCCCGCCACCCCACGCCCGTCCTTTCCCGGCGCGGGCCGCGCGCTCACACTTCTCCTCGCGATCAACCTCTTCAACTACATCGACCGCTACATCCTCGCCGCCGCCGAGCCCGAGATCAGCAAGGAGTTCTTCCCCAACCCCTCGGATTCCTCGATCGCCGACGCCAAGATGGGCCTGCTCGCGACGGCGTTCATGGTCTCGTACATGGTTCTCTCCCCGGCGTTCGGTTTGCTCGCCGACAAGACACGCCGCTGGATCATCATCGGCGCGGGCGTCGTTGTCTGGAGCCTCGCCTCGGGCGCCTCGGGGTTGGCCACGACGTTCATGATCCTCTTTCTCACCCGCATCCTTGTCGGCGTGGGCGAGGCCGCGTACGGCCCCGTCGCCCCCACCATCATCGCCGACATGTACCCGATCGAAAAGCGCGGGCGAAAACTCGCGTGGTTCTACCTCGCCCTCCCCGTCGGGAGCGCCATCGGCTATGGGCTTGGCGGGATCATGACCAAGCACTTCGGCTGGCGCTCCGCCTTTTACAGCGTCGTCATCCCCGGTATCCTCCTGGGCCTCCTCTCTTTCGTCATGAAGGATCCGCCCCGAGGCGCCGGCGCCAAGAAGTTCAAGTGGAGCGACCTCGCCAAACTCCGTAGAAACCCGTCCTACATCCTCAACACCCTCGGCATGACCGCCATGACCTTCGCCGTCGGCGGCATGTCCTTCTGGATGCCCCGCTACGTCGCGCGATTCCGCTTCGACGATCCCTCTAAGGAGAGACTCGCCGCCGTCAGCCTGACCTTTGGCGCCATCACCGCCGTCGCCGGCCTCCTCGCAACGCTCTCGGGCGGGCTCCTGGGCGATTACCTCCGCCCCAGACTCAAGGGCGCCTACTTCATCGTCTCCGGCGCCGGGATGCTCATCGCCTTCCCCCTCTTCGTCGCCACGCTCTATGTCCCCTTCCCCGCCGCCTGGTTCCTGATGGCCGGCGCCATCTTTTTCATCTTCCTCAACACCGGCCCCTCCAACACCATCACCGCCAACGTCACCGCCCCGGGCATCCGTGCCTCGGCCTACGCCTTCACCATCTTCACCATCCACGTCCTGGGCGATGCCATCAGCCCCCCCATCATCGGGTTCATCACCGACCTCACACGCTCCGAAGCCAGGCCCAACGGCAACATGAACACCTCGTTCATGGTCGTCGGCATCATGATCCTGGTCTCGGGCATCCTCTGGATGCTCGGCGCCCGGTTCCTCGCACGCGATGAGGCCAAGGCCGAGGCCGAATCCTCCGATTCTCAAGCCACAAATCGCCCGTCCGACAACCCGACTTCGTGACGTCGTTGGTCACGTCGCGCATCCACACCGTGTGGACGGTGTAGCATGAAGTGCCAACGGGCCTCGTGCCGATACAACATGTCCACAGCGTCGGGCGCGGCACGGTCGGATCATTTGGGAGTATGCGTGTGCGGATCGGTCGTGGCATGATCGTGATCGTGGTGGCAACCACCCTGGGCATGCCCTGGGGTGGGGCCAATGCCGCGTTCGCCTCGCCTCAGATCCAACCTCGCATCCCGAGCGAGTCCCGCCTCCCCCAGCGTGCCAAAGAGAACCTGGCGACCATGCGTGACGCGTCGGCCGATCGCCCCACGCGCCTCGCCGCCGCCAAACAACTCCTGAGCGATGTCCGCGACGCAGGTGTCGCGAGCGCCTTGGCGAACGTTCTCGCCGAGCAAGCCTCGCCGGATTCCGCGGGCGCGGTCCTCCTCAATGCCGTGGCCTTCTCGTCCGATCCGCCGCCGGAGTTGCTCGCTCCGCTCCAGGCCCGACTCAACTCCACCGGGGAGGCCGAACTCCCACAACTCATCGCCGCCCTCGCCTCGTACCGCCTCCGTTCGGTGGCGGAATCCATCCTTCCGTTCGCGTCCCCCGCACGCCCACCCGCGGTGAAATCCGCCGCGTATGCCGCCCTCGAACGTCTCTCCGGGCACACCGACATGCCCCGCGACGTGCAGGCGTGGACAGAGTGGCTCGATCGCGTGAAGACGCTCAACGACACGCGCTGGCTCGCCGAACTCGCCGCCGCCCAGGGCGCCCGCGCCGACGCGTTGTCGAACGAGGCAGCCGTCGCTCGAGACCGGCTGATCAACGCCTTGCGCTCGAACTATCTCGACACGCCCCCCGAAGATCGCGCCCCCTCGCTCGTGGCGCTCCTGAATGATCCCGAGATCAGCGTCGCATCTCTGGGCATCGAACTCGCCGTGCGCGAACTCGCCGATGGCACCCCCCTCGACCCGGCCGTCGGCGTCGCCTCGCTCTCGCTCCTCGAAAGCCGCAACGCGTCGCTCCGAGCAAGAGCCGCCACGCTCGCCAACCAACTCGTTCCCGAGGGCGGCTCCGACGTGCTCATCCGCGCCCTGAGTGCCGAGACCGATCCACCCGCCGCCGCCGCGATGCTCGCGCTGGTCGCCCGCTGGCCGAGCGCCGACACCGTCGCCCCCGCGATCCGCTGGCTCGCCAAGCCCGGCGAGGCCCGCCCCGCCGCCGCCGCCGCACTCTGGGACCTCGAGCGCGCGGGACGCCTCGCCGCCGCCGAACGCGACCAGATCCTCTCCATCATCCGATCCATCCCCCTCGACCAACGCGGCGAATCGATGGCCAATCTCCTCGCCTCCATCGGCACGCTCGACGACGTTGCCTCACTCGTGACCCTTCTCGACGCCCCGTCTCCCTCGCTCCGAGTCACCGTCGCCTCCATCCTCGCCCGTGAGCCGGACCACGTCAACGCGGTCCTCGACGCCACGCGCCGCCATCCCTCGCTCTACCCGATCGCCGCCCGGGCCCTCGTATGGCACAGGCCCACCGTCGAGTCCTACACCATCCTCCGCTCCATCGATCCTCCATCACCCGAGGTCGGCCGCGACGCGCGACTCCTCCTCGCCCAGGGACTTACTGTCCCGAGCCTCTTGATCGCCGCCAAGTCCGCCACCTCCTCTCGCGAACGAATCGACCTCCTCTCCATGCTCACCGCCGAGCCCCGCCTCATGTCCGAGGGCCTCCTCCCCGGCAACGCCCGCCTCATCGTCGAGGGCGGCCTCATGCTCGCGACCGAACGCCTCAGCACACGCGAGTTCGATGCCGCTCTCCGCGCCCTCGATCGCATCAGCCCTCTCGCCAACGCGAGCGATGTCGAGGTGATGGACGAACTCCAGGTCCGGGCCTTGGTCGGCGCGGGCCGACTCGATCTCGCCTCGATGATTCCATCCACCCTCAACGCCTGGCTCGATGGCCTCCGACTCGTCGCGGGCACACCCCTCGCCGCCGAGGTCGCGAGCGAGATCCTCGTCCGCTTCGGCTCCGAACTCAATCAAGAACAGGCCATCGAGGTCGCCGCCGCCCAGAATCAATCGGTCACACCCGCCGATTGAGTTTCTCGAGCCGTCGAGTGGATTTGATCTACGCCGCACGCCCTCGGCGTCCCGCCGGAACGAAGCGAATTCCATCAAGCCACTGTCGCAGCACGCTCTTTCGCACGCTCGTCCCCTCGCCGACGATCCCGCCGGTCTCGCGCGTCGGTGCCGGACGCTCCATCACGCGCCCGCCGCTCCCTCCGCCCTCGTCCGGCAAAGCCGCCACCGCCTCAACTGCAGACTCAAACCCTTCGCCCAGAAGCCCCGCCGCGAACCACGCGTCCCACTCGGGCCGCGTCCGATGTCCCGCCGCCCCGCCCGAGAACGCGCCACGATCAAACTCGCGCCCGGCAAGCATCGAGTACGCGATCGCCACCGCGTCACGAACCTCTTGCCGAGCGAACCCCGCCACGCTCGACCGCTCGATCCACCCCAATGCCGACGGCAGTCCGTGCAACTCCAGTATCACCTTGCCATAACGATCCAGCAGGCACCGATCCGCCCGCAACGCCCCCTCAACCAATCCCCCAGCATGCGCGGCCCCAAGCCCCCCCAGCACATGCCGCATCGCCCACGCCACCTCCGAGGGCAGAATCAGCCCCGACTTCGCCACAAGGTGATCACGCAACGTCCGCAACCCCGACGAGTCGCCCAGATAAGGCGTCACCGCCACCACAGCTCCACGACCACACTCGCTCGCGAGCGTCAGCCCCTCAATCGCCAGAAGATGCGACTCCCGCACGCCGGCCATCGATTCCAGAGCCCCCAGCAGCCGCCGCGTCGAGCCGCGACTCCCACCGCCCTCAAACCGGTACAGCGTGTGGCTCGTCTGCCGATCCGCGTGCACACCTCCAAACCGCCGCGCGAGAAGGCCGCGTCCCTCACGCTCCGCCCCTGCGTCCACAATCCATCGCACCTCGCCCAGTGCGCGGGTCTGCCGAATCATCCCCAGCATCCGCCCCTTGTGCGGGTCGGGCTTCGTCTCCTCGGTCACCCTGGAAGTTCTCATTCCCCTCTGAGAATCAGTCGCAATCTCATGTCGATCGGCGTTCATCTCATGTGTTCCCTCTCGGCCCAACTTTATCGGCTCTTCCCGCCTCGACGCGCCATTCCACGCCTTGCCCCACTCCCCACGTCGCCGCGTAAGATTCTCGTGGAATCACGACGCGAACCACGCGCCGACCCATCGGAGGACACGCCATGACCACCGCCACCACCAAGCCCACCACCGCCGGCTCTAAACCCGCCGATCCCCTCGCCCTCATCGACGTCGACCACGTCCGCTTCTACGCCGGCAACGCCAAGCAGGCCGCCTTCTTCTACGCCATGGCCTTCGGCTTCAACATCACCGAGATCAGCGACCTCACCACCGGCAACCGAAACACCGCCGAGTATCTCCTCACCCAGGGCAACATCCGCTTCCTTATCACCACAGGACTCACCAAGGACCACCCCGCTTCACGCCACGTCATGCACTTCGGAGACGGCGTGAAGGACGTCGCCTTCACCGTCCACGATGCCGTCGCCGCCTACGAGAAGGCCCTCAAGAACGGCGCCACCTCCGCCGCCGCCCCCACCGAGGCCACAGACAAGCACGGCAGCGTCATCTCCGCCTCCATCAAAACCTTCGGCGAGGTCGTCCACACCTTCGTCGAACGAAGAGGCGCCTACGCCCTCCCCAACGTCAAGCAAGGCGCCACGTTCGCCCCCAACTTCCGCAAGCTCGAAGCCCTCAGCGTCAACGAGCACAACAAGGCCCACCCCTGCGGCCTCAAATACGTCGACCACCTCGTCGGCAACGTCGAACTCGGCAAAATGAACCACTGGGTCGCCTTCTACGAGAACGTCCTCGAGTTCTCCATGTTCAAGCACTTCGATGACAAGGACATCTCCACCGAATACTCCGCACTCATGTCCAAGGTCATGGCCAGCGGCAACAACCTCATCAAGATCCCCATCAACGAGCCGGCCCCCGGCAAGAAAAAGTCCCAGATCCAGGAATACCTCGACTGGCACGACAACATGCCCGGCGTCCAGCACCTCGCCCTCCGCACCGACGACGAACTCCACTCCATCTCCGAGCTCCGTCGCCGAGGCGTCGACTTCCTCTCGATCCCGGAGGTCTACTACGAGCAGGTCTGGAATCGCGTCGACGCCATGCTCACCAGCCACGGGCACACCCCCGTCAAGGAAGACCACCAGAGAGTTCGCGACCTGGGCATCCTCGTCGACGCCGACGACGAGGGATACCTCCTCCAACTCTTCACCAAGCCCCTGCAAGACCGCCCGACGCTCTTCTTCGAGATCATCTGCCGTCGAGGAAGCCAGTCCTTCGGCAAGGGCAACTTCAAGGCCCTCTTCGAGAGCCTGGAAATCGAGCAGGGTCGCCGGGGCAATCTGTAGTCGCTTCTCGACGTTGGAAGTCTGCGGTCTCGACCACGGGCGAGATGACATCTCCATGTCCAAGATCTACGACATCTCCCCCCTGATCTCCCCCCGCCTCGCCGTCTGGACGGGTGACACCGCGCCCTCTCGCGAAGTCCTCGGCGACCTCGCCAAGGGCGACACCGTCACCCTCTCCACTCTCCGCGCCACGGTCCACCTGGGCTCCCACGCCGACGCCCCCAGCCACTACGCCATCCAAGGCCGAACCATCGAGCACCAGCCCCTCGATCGATACCTCGGCCCCGCCCAACTCATCGACTGCCCCGTCGCGAAAAACTCCCGCGTCACCCCCGCCGATCTGCGCGACACACCCAACCGCCCACGCATCATCCTGCGCACCAGCACCTACCCCGACTCCACCAACTTCAACCAGGACTTCGCCGGCCTGAGTGTCGAACTCATCGACTTCCTCGCGAGCCAAGGCGTCATCACCATCGCCATCGACACGCCCAGCGTCGATCTCTTCTCCTCCAAGGATCTCCCCGCCCACCACGCCTGCTACCGCCACGACCTCGCGATCCTCGAAGGCCTCGTGCTTGAAGGCGTCCCCACCGGCCACTACGAGATGATCGCCCTCCCTCTCAAACTCGAGGGCTTCGACGCCAGCCCCATCCGCGCCATCCTCCGCCGCGAGGATTGAACGCGATGACACCACCTACCCCACCTCGTGGCACAGGCATCCCGCCTGCCTCAACGTGCTTCAACATCTTCTCCTGGCACAGGCGCCTCGCCTGTGTCTACATGACTTTGGTGGCACCGCTCTCCAGAGCGGTCTCTGAGTTCAATAACTCACACCATCCGACGTGGTGACGTCATCTCGCTCGGCCCCACCGTCGCGATCACCTTCACCTCGAACGCGATCGGCGTCGGCAGACTATTGATTTCCACCGTCGTCCGCGCCGGCGGATTCTCCGAGAAGTAATCCGCCCACAACCGGTTGAAGATCGCAAAGTCGTTCTTCATGTCCGTCAGGAAGACCGTGACGTCCACGATGTTCGCCCAACTGCTCCCGCACTCCTCGAGCACGATCCGCACGTTCTCGAAGCACGAGCGCACCTGCGCCTCGATGTCGTGCCCGATCACGTTCCCGCGATCGTCGCACATCACGCCGGGGATCACCTTGCTCCCACGCTTGCGCGGGCCAAGCCCCGACAGAAAGAGCAGATTTCCCACACGCCGCGCGTGCGGATAGTTCCCCACAGGCTCCGCCGCCGAGTGCGAGACCACCGCCGACGGGTCCATCTTCGCCGCGGGCTTCGACATGTCGGACGCGGACGGCGAGCCCCGCCTCGTCGATGCTGAGGAACCCGAATCTTTCGCCGCACTCGACCTCGGCACGCTCGTCACCTTCGCCTCGGGACGAACCATACCAGATCCCATCTCGCTCGTCGGACCACGCCCCTCGACGCCCTTGCCCTGCCCCGACGCGACCACCGTCACCGTCGCGCTCGGACCCGCGGGCGCCATCGGCTCGGGCTTCTTCCCCTTGCGCGCCTCGGTGATGCCGCGGTGAACCGCCATCGACGTGATCCCGTGCTTCGCGAGCAGCAGCCCGAACGATCCCTGCCCCTCGTCGGCGAGCGCCAGCAGCAGGTGCTCCGTCCCCACGTGCTCGTCGCCCATGCTCTCGGCGTGCTTCGCCGCGGTCTGCAGCGTCCACTTCCCCGCGCACGCCGATTCGGCACCCTTCATCACCGCATCCACCTCGGCCTGCAGCGACTCCAGATCCACCGACATCGACGACAACGCCGCACCCGCCTCACTGATCGGCACCCGCGAGATCGCGTGCAGCATCTGGAAGTGCGAGAGATCCTCAGGAGTGCGAACCCCCGACAACGAGAACGTGTCGGTTGCCAGGCTCAGCACCTGCTTCAGACTGCGAGAAAAGTTCTCCTGACCGCGCATCGTCACTCCCCTTGCGGTGGGACCACCCGCCTCGCATCATCGACCGAACACACGCCACGCTCGAACCACTCGTTCATGGCGCAACATTATCAGACTTCTCCAAATCACGCCCCCGGCACACGCCGGGGGGGGGGGGGGGGGGGGGGGGGGGGCGGCGGGGGGGGGGGGGGGGCGGGGGCGGGGGAGGGGGGGGGGGAGGCCGCCGGCACACGCCCCCCACTCCATCCAGCCGCACGCGCGCAACTCTCACACCTTCACGCACACATTCTTCGTCTCGGTAAAGAACCGCAACGCCTCCTGCCCCCCCTCACGCCCCACACCGCTCTGCCCCATGCCCCCGAACGGCGTGCGGAGATCCCGAACCATCCAGCAGTTCACCCACACGATCCCCGCCTCAATCGCCTCCGCCACCCGATGCGCGCGCGACACGTCACGCGTCCACACCG